>Ga0302324_100007868_pt1 | contig 22569 bp, 20 predicted proteins | sample Palsa_T0_1_FD_201949 | JGI IMG/M metagenome (GOLD analysis project Ga0302324, IMG submission 201949) | Peat permafrost microbial communities from Stordalen Mire near Abisko, Sweden - Palsa_T0_1 | ecosystem: Environmental > Terrestrial > Soil > Palsa > Peat permafrost | place: Sweden: Abisko...
ATAAAGATAACGCGCGTCGGTATCGACCAGGATCGTTCCCGGCGACTCCTTGTAGGGGTATTCGACAATATGCCGGCGGTATTGATCCGGAATGCTCGCCTGCGCATAAGGCGCCTGGGCCAGCAACTGGCGGTCCCTCGACGTAAAGCTCGCATCCGACGATGGCGAGAGCGTCGACTGCCCGCAGCCGGCGAGCATCAGCCCGAGCAGCCCCACGAGCCTGGAACCCGGCACCGCCCGCCCTCCAAAGCCTGACTTCGTGTTATCTGCTCCTCGAATAGTGCAGAAATCAAGGCGGACCGGCGCGCCCTTCGGTTCAGAGAATCCTGGCGCGGACGAACAACGCCCGCACGGCGTTGGTCGCCTGCACCGTTAACATCGCATTCCCGGCCGCACTCTGAAGACAGCCTACCGCATCCTCATGAAGCGATCTGAACTCCATCCACTCAACTGAATTTAGATTTGTTATGAACCGATAGGCCTGGCCGACGGTAGCAATGGATACCGACTGGCCGTTCAGGATGAGCTTGAACGTGGTCCGCAGCGGCGTTTCAGAGTTTGAAACTTCGCTCATGATCCGGTCGTCGAACAAGGGCCGCGAAAGCAAAGGCTTCCGCGAGCGTTGGTCATTTCATGTGAGACCAGCGTCATGCTGTCAGGCCGACTGCCGCGACGCTGACTTCTCATTCCCAAGCCTTTTCAGCCTCAAGCCTTCTCATGCTCAAGCCTTCTCATTCAGCTTTGGAACGACAACGAGGCGCTTGATCGCACCGTCCGAGTATGCCTTCAGAAACTTCTCATAATTCCTGATCGACACGCAGCCGTTTGAATCGCCGTTGGGACCAAGCATGTAACTGTGCACCAGCAGTCCGGACCGCCCGAGCATGTCGTTATCACCCACGGAGATCATGCGGAGCGCCTGGACCCCGTGAAACAGCGTTTCCCGCGGTTTCAGATCATAGACATTCGGCGGCGTCGCACCGACATTCTGTTCGTTCACATGGGCCGGATCGTCCATCAGGCTGCCATAGCCCGAATGCGCTTCGAGCTTTGAACCGTCCGGCATGTAAACGGCATGCGCCGAGATGTCATAGACCGCGGTAACGTCGTCGTAGCCAAGCGATGCGAGGTCCGGCTTCCTGGCGAAGATACCGCCATCGGGCGCGAGCGAGGCAAGCGTCACGCGCCCCGGCAACAGGTCGGAAAACTTCTGCAGCAAGCTGCGATTGTCCGCGCGCACCATGGGAGCTTCGTTCCTTGGTTCCGCGTTCGCCTCAACCGGGCGAGACCTTGGCAGCGGCACACTGGAAAGCGGTGCGATGGCAAGCGGCGCGCCGGGAAGTGGAACGCCAGCGAGGTTCGACGGCCTTGGATCCTCGATAACTTGTTTTGGTTCCTCCACCAGAGCCAGTCGCAAATCCTGAGACTGCAGTTTCTGGGCGAGACGATCCTTGGCCTGTCTGATTTTGATATCGAGTTCCGAAGACCAGGATCGAACCAGCGAACGCGAGGAGTTATCGGCGGCAGGCCTGGACGCCGAACGCGGCGCGAAGCGGTCATCAAACGACGGCGTATTGGGATCGTTCGCAGCAGCGGCGCCGGAGACCCGCGCAACCGGATCGGCACCCTCAGTCCACAGGGCCACCGCCGTTGCCAGCGCGAATGCACCCACGCCCATTGCAACGGCGCCGGACAATGAAAAGCCGCGTGCCGCCAACGAGACCTTGTCAGCTCTCCGTGTGACGTAGGCCATCCATTCCCCCGGGGTTCGACGCCTTGAACCACCTGCTTCCCAACAAGGACTCGCCAGGAAACGCCGCATCATGGGAGCCAAAGTACGGCATAATCGAGACAAACGACAGCAGCCGGGCATCCTTTACCGGCATCGAGGCGTCGAAATCTTAACTCAAATAGCGTCGAACCGGCAACTGCCGACGTCCGCCCCCCGGCAGGTTAACGTCATTTCGCGGCGCCGCATCATTGGGGCGCCGCCGCTATCATAGCGCGTCAACGCGTTCCTACGCCGCCTTCGCCTGCACGTTGTTGCAGAACTCGGCGAGGCGATCGGCGAGCCGGAGTGTTGCGGGGCTGGCGTCGGGAGAGGCCACCAGCGCCACTTCCGTTCTGTCGATCGGCTTGAACCCATCTTTGGCGGTCAAGACGCGATGGTCGGACTGGATCGCGATCTCGGCAAGAATGCTCAAGCCGAGGCCGGCGGCGACCGCGGCCTGAATGCCGGCGAGGTTGGAACTGGTATAGGCCATGTGCCAGGTCCGTCCGGCGCTTTCGAGCGCGTGGATCGCACCGGCCCGGTACAGACAGCCGGTGGGAAAACCGATCAACGGCACCGAGCCTTCATTGGTATGACGCGGATGGCTCTTGCTGGTGACCCAATGCACCCGCTCCGGCCACACCGCGATGCCGCCTTTTTCGCCGGCGGCGCGCTTGAACAGCGCCAGATCGAGATCGCCGCGGTCGAGATCGCGCTTGAGATAGGTGCTTTGATCGGCGCGCACATCGAGCCGCAAGCCCGGCTGCGCGCGCGAGAACGCCGCCAGCAATTTCGCCAGCCGATAGGCGGCAAAATCCTCCGGCACCCCGAGCCTGACCGCGCCTTCATGGCCGGGCCGTACCATCACGTCGCGGGCTTCTTCCGCCAGCGACAGCAGCCGCCGCGCATAGGGCAACAGCCGCTCGCCGGCCTCGGTCGGCGTCACGTCCTTGCCGCTGCGGTTCAAGAGCGGCTGGCCGACATCGTCTTCCAGCCGCTTGATCTGCTGGCTGACGGTGGATTGGGTGCGGTGGACACGCTCACCGGCGCGGGTGAAGCCGCCGGAATCGACCACCGAGATGAAACTGCGCAGCAGTTCGAGATCGAGCATCTGGGGCACCTGTTTGTCGCATCATTTACTTTTCCACTGACAATCAGTCTATCATTTAATTTCTAAATATCAAGGTGCCGGCCTATATTGAAGGCCAAGGAGAATTCCCATGTCGCTTGCGCCATCCGTCGCGGTTCCCCGCACCAGCTTCAATCCGCTGCCGCTCTATATCGGCCTGTTCTGCCTGCTCTGGAGCTTTGCCTTCGTCGCCGGAAAGATCGGCGTCACCGATTGTCCGCCGCTGATCCTGCTCACCGCGCGGTTTTCGCTGGCGGGCGTGCTGATTCTTGGCATTTCCGCGCTGCGCCGCGATTCCTGGTCGCTGTCCTGGCGCGACACAATGGTGTTCGCGATTCTCGGCGTCGCCAACAACGCGCTCTATCTCGGCCTCGGCTATACCGGCCTGCAAACCGTATCGGCCGGCCTCGGCGCCCTGATCGTCAGCGCCAATCCGGTATTCACGGCGGTGCTGGCGGCGCTGTTTCTCGGCGAGCCGCTGACCTGGCGCAAGGTGGCGGGACTGTTGCTCGGCATCACCGGCGTCAGCTTCATCGTCTGGCACCGCATGTCGGTCGGGTCAGACAGTCTTCACGGCATCCTGTTCACGCTGGCGTCGCTGGCGTCGATCGTGGTCGGCACCATCCTGTTCAAGGTGCTGGCGCCGAAGGGCAGCCTGTGGATCGGCAACGGCGTCCAGAATCTCGCCGCCGGTGTGGTGCTGCTGCCGTTTGCGTTCACGCTGGCCGATGTCGGCGACATCGTGCCGAGCGCGCGCCTGTTGGAAGCCTTCGCGTTTCTGACGCTGGGCGGATCGATCCTGGCTTATCTCCTGTGGTTTCACCTGCTCAAAGTGTGCGGAGCCACGGCAGCCAGCGCCTATCACTTCCTGATGCCGCCGCTCGGCATGCTGTTCGCCTGGATGGTGCTCGGCGAGCATGTCGAAACCAGGGATCTGATGGGGATCGTTCCGGTCGCGCTCGGTATTTATCTGGTGACACGTCCGGCCGCGGCCGGGTCGGCTGCAATCTCACGGTAGGAGAGTTCGATGTCTTCGCTCACCATCACGCTTGTCGGCGGCCCGACCGCGCTCATTGAAATCGACGGCTTTCGGCTGCTCACCGATCCGACCTTCGATGCGCCGGGGGCCTATCAATTGCCGCATGTGAAACTTGAGAAGCTGTCGGGTCCGGCGCTCAGCGCCGAGGCGATCGGCCAGGTCGATGCGGTGCTGCTCAGTCACGATCAGCATGCGGACAATCTCGATCATTCCGGCAAGGATTTCCTGACCAAGGCCAGGCGGGTGCTGACGACGCTTGCCGGCGCCAAGCGGCTCGGTCATCACGCCGAAGGCCTGGCGCCCTGGGCCAGCACCGAACTGACCGGCAGTGACGGGCGTTCGCTGACCATCACCGCGACGCCGGCGCGTCACGGTCCGGCCGGGATCGAACCTTTGTCCGGCGACGTCATCGGCTTCGTGCTGACTTCGAAGAAGGCCGATAGCCGTCCGGTCTATATCAGCGGCGATACGGTCTGGTACGACGGCGTGGCCGAGGTCGCAAAACGATTCAAGGCCGGCGTGGTGCTGCCGTTCGCGGGCGCGGCGCAGACCCGCGGGCCGTTCCATCTCACCATGGATACCAACGATACCATCGAGACCGCGCGGGCGTTTCCGGACGCGGTGATCGTGCCGCTGCACAGCGACGGGTGGGCGCATTTCCGCCAAAGCGGCGCCGATCTGCGTGCGTCGTTTGACACGCTCGGCTTCGGGGCGCGGTTGAAACTGCTGGAGCCCGGCGTCGCCACCGTGATCGAGGCGCCGCAACCGCGATGAGGGATTAATCCTTGCGAAACACGATCGACGCCATCCAGCCGGTCATCAGCGCCATAAAGGCGGTGACCAGCCCGTAGACCAGGCCGTTCTGGCGGGCGCTGGTGGCGACGAACTGCTCGAACCCGACCTTGACGATATCGAACGCGGTTTCGGTCCGCGTCACCAATTGGCCATCGGAGAACAGCTTGATCTCGACGTCATAGGTTCCGATCGGCACCTCGGCCGGAAGCGGAATGCCGGTACGAAACAGCGTCGGGGTCAGGAAGGTCACCGCGGAGGTTTCCTCGCGGTAAAGCCCGTGTTCGCTGCGCAGCCGCACGAAGGCGCTGCGGAACGCATCGTTCGGCACGACGTCGGCATAATCGGGCCCGACGCGCTGGGTCAGCAGCACATTGTTGAGCCCGAGCTGCTGGCGCCGTTCGACATCGGGGGATGCGATGGCGTTGAACGGCCGGTTGGAAAACAAGGCGAGATAGGTCGGCACCTGCAGGAACTGGCGATAGTCGGTGTTGATCCAGATGCCGAATTTGCGCTCCTTGCGCCGCGTCACCATGTCGGCGCGGGGGCCAGAGACGGTCACGACGAGGTCGTAGGCGGTGCGGCTGGCGGGCGTCGCGGCGTCCTTTTCGACCGAGCCGAACAGCACCAGTTCCTCGCCGGAGTAGTTCGGCGTCACCGTCACGCGATGATTCGAGACCGACACGATCAGCCGTTCGGCCTGCGCGGGCGCCGCGGCGAAAGCCGCGCCCAGCACCAGCATCAGGCCAATTGTTACTCGGCCACCGGTCATCCCGCACCTCCGGCTTCCCGGATGGTGAAGAGATCGTCGGGACGGAGCACCAGTTCGATCGCGAAGCGGATTCCGACCGCGAGAATCAAAAGCCCGAGCAGGAGCCGCAGATGTTCGCCGCGGATCTTCTGGCCGGCCCGCGCCCCGAATTGCGCGCCGGTGACCCCGCCGATCATCAGGATCAGCGCCAGCACGGCGTCGACCAGATGATTGGTGACCGCGTGCAGCATGGTCGCAAACACCATGGTGACCAGCGTCAGCACCATCGAGGTGCCGATCACGGTCGAGGTCGGCACCCGCAACAAATAGATCATGATCGGGATCAGGATGAAGCCGCCGCCGATGCCCATCACCGCGCCGATGAAGCCGATGATCAGGCCGACCGTGACCACCGGAATCACCGACAGATAGATCTTGGAGCGCTTGAAGCGCATCTTCAGCGGCAGCCCGTGGATCCACCCATGGCTGCCTGCGCGCGACGGAACCGCGACGCCGCGCCGTACCCGCAGGATCGCGCGCAGCCCCTCATAGAACATCAGGCCGCCCACGGTGGTGAGCAGCACGACATAGGACAGCGCGATCATCAGATCGAGCTGGCCGAGCGAGCGCAGCAGCGTGAAGGTCCAGACTCCGAGCGCAGTGCCGACGGTGCCGCCGCAGAGCAGCACCAGTGCCAGCGCCGGATCGATGGCGCGGCGGCGCCAATAGGAGATCGCGCCGGAAAACGACGAGGCCGCGATGTGGCTGGCGACCGAGGCGACCGCGACCGCGGGCGCGATGCCGATGAAGATCAACAGCGGCGTCATCAGAAATCCGCCGCCGATGCCGAACATGCCGGACACGAAACCGACCGCCGCGCCCATCGCAAGGATGAGGAAAATATTGACCGGAATATCGGCGATCGGAAGATAAAGCTGCACGCGCGTCGCTTCGGAGTTAGCCCTGAGGCTGGCCGAAACCGCTCATGGCGTGGTTTCCCTGGGGAATGCGGATCAAATGCCGGGCCCCTGCATAGCCGAAATCGTCCATGGGAGGGACTAAAGAATCCTCCGGCCCCCGCTTTTTTGACGGCTGCCGGCCTTACAAATTCGGATGTGGTGAATGATTCAGATTAACAGCGGCGATGCCTCAAGGCCGTGCGACGGAATCGGCGATGGGGTTGGTGATGAGATTCATGGCCGAAGCTTCCCTGGTGCCGAGCCAGCGGACATCGCTGGTCTCGGACATCGCCGCCACCACGGAGGAGGACACGCCCATCCTGGTCATGTAGCTCAGCACCACCCCCGCGGTGCGCTGGGTTTCGGCGACGGGGTCACGACCGGGCGCGGGCGTCACAAACCGGTGGACACCCAGCGCCGAGCCCTCGACGCCATAGCGGATCTTGCCGCCGGCATAGACCAGCACGCACGCGCTGGCGCAATAGGACGGTTTGATGTGGCCCACAGCGCCAGCGACGCCGACGGCGGTGACCAGCCCGCGCGACCGAATGGTCTCGCCCATGATGATGGCCTGATTCAAATCGCCGCCCGGAGAAGACAGCAAGATGACATCGCCCGCCACCAGATGGGTTTCGTCAATTCGGTCCCGGAACCAGCTCGCGGCGGCGGGGCCGATCTGGCCGCTGATGGCCAGTCCGGGCCGGCCGTGGCCCGAGCCATCGAGGTCGATGCTCGCGATCGGCGACGACGTCATGCTCGGGGAGAAATACTGGTCCTTCCAGTAGGCCCATGCCTCGGGCCGCGACAGGTCCCGGTAGGCGCGGATGCCGAAGCCGGAAATCAGCAGAATGAATATGAGAACCGACCCAAATCGCCGCCTGTTGCCGGTGACGCGACCAGGCGTTGCCCGAGGGTGGTCGGTTGGCGGCTGGTCGGTCGGCGCGCGCTGCGGCGCTACCGACGGTCCCGTCGGCGAACTTCGGAAACGACTTCCTTCATCCCGACGATCATCGACAGACAAAGCGATCCCCGTGGCAATGAGAGCCTTCCGCGCGCTTCCTTATACAGCCTTGTCGCTGGAAAATATGCCGGGAACGCCGAGCGGCGTTGCCAATGGCGTCAATGCGCGGCGGCGGTGCGTTTGGCCGCAATCGGTTTGGCGGCGGGTTTGGCGGCAGCGGCCTGCACCGGCGCGGAGTCCCATCCGCCGGCGGGGCTCGCCACATTGACGGCGTCGTCAGGCTGGGGCTCCGGCGTGAAGGTCTGGATCGCGAGTTTTGCCGCCGCCAGCGACTGGGCGTCGAGCCGCTTGGCGATGTCGTCGCGCTTGCGCCCTGAATCCGCGTCGCCCTGGGCCGCGGCGAGGCTGAACCATTTGAAGGACTCGGCGAGGTTCTGCTCGACGCCGATGCCGCGGGCATAGAGGATGCCGAGATTGTACTGGCTGTCGGCGACGCCGCGATCGGCGGCCTTGCGGAACCATTGTGCCGCGTTCTTGTAGTTGGCGCCCTTGCCGTCGCCATCGGCGTCGAGCACGGCGAGATTATGCATCGCCTTGGCGTTTCCACGCTCGGCGGCCTGCATGTAATAGCGTCGCGCGAGATCGACGTCCTTCTTCACGCTGAGACCCTTTTCGTAAAGGGTCCCTAGCCGGAAGATCGCCGGCACCACGCCGGCTTGCGCCGCGCGGTCATACCATTTCGCGGCCTCGTCGAAATTCGCCGCGACGCCTTTGCCTTCGGCATAGCGCAGGCCGATCTCATAGGCGGCCGTTGGATCGCCCTTGAGGGCGGCGGCGCGCAGGACCGGTCCGCCGATCGCATCGGGCAGCCGTTCGGTCGGCGGAATCGGCACCAGAGCGAGTTTGCCGGTGCCGAGCGTCGCCTGCTGCGACGGAATGGTGCCGGTGACTTCGCCGGTTTGCGGGATCGCTACCGACGCGGTGCTGTCGGTGGCGTCGGGGACCGAATTGTTCAGTGACTGCCGTCCAATCGGGGTCGGCGAGGTCATCGAAGGCGCCACGGGCGCCGGCATCGCCGGCTTGGCGGTGTCGCCGGCGGGCGATCGAACCGCAGGCGGCGGCTCGCTCGAATTCTCTGTCGCGGGCATCTGCGGCGCGCTGCCGCCGTCGAGCAGCGTCATGGCCATCTTGAAGGTGCCGAGCACGATCACGACCACGCTCGCGCCTACCAGCAGCGAGCGAATCTTGGAGGTAATCGTCGATGGTTCCTTGGCCTGGCCACCGGCGGATTGCTTGGGCGTGCCGCGGCCGGCCTTGTCGCCAACCGGCGCGGCCGCGGCGGCCTGGGCGGCGCGGCGTGCGGCGGCGATGAAACTCGAGGTGCTGGCCGGCGCGCTCGTGCCCGCGCTCGCCGGAATTCCGCTGATGGCGTCTTCGGAGGCCGCAATGCGCTCTGTCGGCGAAGCCGCTCGCCCGGTCGGGCGGGTGCCTGGTTCGAGCGGGTGATCGGGCGGCAGATCCGGTTCGATCGCGACGCGCGGTGCCGCCGCATGCGGCACCAGAATTTCACTGATGGCCTTTGGCGCCGCTGCGGCCGCAACGGTTGGCATCGGCGGCGCGGCCTGGAATTCCCGTGGCGCCGCGGCGAAATGTTCCGGTTCCGCGGCCGGATTCGGCAGTTCGGGTTTGGGTTGCGGTGCCATCGCGACGCGAGGCGCGGCCGCCTGTGGCGGAGCGAATGCAGGGGCTGGTGGCGCTTCTGGCTGCGGCGCGACGGGTTGGGGCTGGGTGCGCACCGCGCGCAGGTCGCCTTCGATCATCGCCAGCCGGTCGACGACATGGCCGAGCGTATTGTGGACGGTCTCGAGCGAATCCTGGGTCTGGCGGTCGTTTTCCGACTGGCTGAAACGGATGCCGGACAATTCGCGTTTGACGAGATCGACGATGCCGCTGTCGGACGGCGCAGCCCCGTTCCGGCTGTTCTCGGCGAGCGCCGCAAAGTTCGCATGCTGGGTTTCGAGATGGCGCAGAATGTCCTGCAGCCCATCCTCGACCCGTCCGAGGTTACCGCCGCGGCTGTCGGTAGACATCTCGAGACGCTCGAGCAGATAGGACACACGCTGTTCGAGATGGGCGAACGCGGAAGCATTGTCGTTGCCGACCGGCATGCGATCGAGGCGGTCGGACAGCGCCCGCAGCGCGCTCTCGACATGTTCCGAATTGTCGCCGGCCGCCGGGCGCGGCTCGCGGCTTTCCAGCGACGACGTCAGCGCGGCAATGCGCTGTTCGAGCATCGCAAAGGAATCCGCATGGCCGTCGGAGCGGGCCAGCTGATCGACCTTGGTTGCGAGGGCGCGCACGTCTTCGCTGAGCCGCACCAGCGCGTCATTGGAGGCGACATTGGAGACGATGGAGCGAAGCGCGGTGATGGCGCCTTCGAGCTGGTGGATGGTGGAGGGATCGTCGCTGGCGCGCAAAATCAGGTCGAGCTTGGCGCCGAGATTGCGGATCGCCTGGTCATAGCCCGCCAGTTGCTCGGCGGGGGTCAGCGAGCGCAACGCCTGGCGAATTTCGTTTAGAGCCCGTTCGATGCCGGCCAGGGCCTGGCCGTCGGTGCCGCTCTGGCGGGTGTCGTCGATGCGGCGCGACAACGAGCGGATCTCGTTCTCGATCGATTCGATCGCCCGGCGCGGCATCGCCTCGGTGATGACGCTGCGAATTTCCGCCAGTTCGCTCCGGAACGCGGCGACCGATTGCTCGATCTTGTCGGGTCGCTGCAGCGCTTCGATCTGGCTGGTGATCTTGAAGAGATGGCGTTCCAGCGTTGAAAAATCCGGGCCGGCCGGCATCGACGGCGCGGTCGGCGGGGCGTTGCGCGGGGGCAACTGGCGCGGCGGCGCGGTGTCAAGTTCGTGCTGGCGCGCGGAGATTTCCGCGATCGCGCCCTCGAATGAAGCCGGGCTGAGCGGCGGCGACGGACGATGGACCTGAGCCGCGGCGCGCTCGACCATATCGACCTGGCGCTGTCTGTCCTGGAACTGGGTTTGCTTGGCCGGCGCGGCGTTCGATATCTGCGACAGCCGCGCGTCCAGCCGCGAAATGGCGTCGTTCAACTGCCGGGCCACGCCCGAATCGCCGCGTGCCGCGTCGCTGCGGAGCGGATCATTCCGGAGCATGTCGCTGCGGGGCACATCGCTGGATGGAGCAGGACGCGAGATCCGTTCGATCTGACGGGTGATCGAATCCAGCCGCTGGTGAATGTCGGCGACGTCGTGGGTTTCCTGAGCGGGGAGCACCGGCCGCTGGTCTGCCAGATGATCTGCCATGTGATCTGCCATGTGATCTGCCATGGCGCGAAAGTTGGGAGGGGCGGGATCGCCGAGGGTGGAGTTGAGCCAGTCGCTCAGCGACATGCCGGCACGGCGAGCGGCGGCCTCGGCCCGCTCCCGGACGGATGGATCGATGCCCTCAACACTCCACGATACGCGCGAATTCATGCTCTCGTCCGGTTCCGAATCCGGCGCGCCACCCCGCGCCTTCAGCCTCCCCGCGCGTCCCTGAATGAGAGACAATCGAATTCCGCGCAGGTCGTCTGCCTCTGGCTTCGACTTTTTCGTGTTACGGTAAATAACCGGTTAAGGAATTGGTCTGCAGCGCCCGAAAGTTACGTCGCCGGGATGAATTCGGCGGGATCGGCCGCGGCGATCACGGGATCGTATCGATCAGTCTTGCCAGTCAAGTCTTGCCAGTCAGTCCTGCCGGAACCCGGCGCGCTATGCCTGGCGTTCGCGCCGGCTGCCGTCGATCGGCTTGACGTCAGCCCCGCCGGTCCCGCCGGCAGGGAGGGTATTGAGCGCTTCCTCGCACCACTCCACCACGGTGCGCTCGTGTCGAACCCCCAGGCGAAGCGCCAGCAACTTGCCGGTATCCGCCAGCGATGCGGTACCTTCGGGGAAACGTTTGTTGAGAATGCGTTCGTAGCGGGAACAGCGATCGCGGTGGTGCTCCAGCCGCGCCATAAGGTCGGCGCGCAAGGGATCCATGTCGACGCTGTCGAGCGCGTAAAGCCGCACCAGCAGATCGTCCTTGATCGAAGGCGGAACGCTCGGCCGCGCGCCCCAGTGCCGCAGCGCAGCCCTGCCCTCGGGGGTGAGCGTGTAGACCAATTTATTCGGCTTGCCGGTCTGGACGACTTCGCAACCCTGAATGTGGCCGCGGTCGCGCAGCCGGGTCAGTTCGCGGTAAATCTGCTGGTGGTTGGCTTTCCAGTAGAAGCCGATTGACGCATCGAAGGTCTTGGCGAGCTCATAGCCCGTCATTGGACGCTCCGTCAGGCAGGCAAGGATTGCGTCACCCAGCGCCAAGCACCAACCCTCCTCAGCCTGCTTGACTATATGCACCAAATTGCATATGCGTCAATAAGCATATGTTTGGATGCCCGCGCGCTTTTCACGCCCAGGAGAAGGCCGATGAGCATGACCGCCCTCGACAAGTGGTACGGCTACATGAAATCCCACGACCGCGGGGCGCTGTGGGACCTGCTCCATCCCGACGCGGTGTTCGAAAGCCCGGTCGTACATACGCTGCAGCGCGGGCGTGACATCACGTTCAAATATCTGTCGAGCGCGGAACAGGTGCTGGGCGGCCCCGGCTTTGTTTATACCGGCGAATGGCGCAGCGATCATGGCGCGGTGCTCGAGTTCGAAAAAGAGATCGATGGAATCAGGATCAATGGCGTCGACATTATCCGGTTCGATGACCATGGCCGGATCACGCATTTCAAGGTGATGGTGCGCCCGCTCAAGGCGATCAATCTGTTGCATCGGCTGATGGGCGAGCAACTCGCCGCCGCTGCGAGGTGATACGCCGCAAGGTCGCCGGCGCAAGACCAGCCCTGATAGTAGCTGCATCGGACCTCCAGAACCGGTTAAGGTCTATTTCTGGAACCCAAGTTCTTGAACCCAAGTAATGTTGCGCTGAAACGATTCGCCTCGACGTCTTCATCAACCCAAGATCAAACTCAAGCCTGCCTGTCCGCCTGCCGGGAGAACACCATGCCGATCTACAAAGCCCCCCTCGAAGACGTCAATTTCCTGCTCAACGACGTGTTTCAGATCGACCGCTACGACAATCTTCCCGGGTTCAGCGACGCCTCCGCCGATGTGCGGGAGGCGATCCTGAATGAGGCGGCGAAACTCAGCGAGGAAGTGCTGCAGCCGCTCAATCGCGTCGGCGACCTCGAGGGCTGTATCCACAAAGACGACGGCAGCGTGACGACCCCGAAAGGCTTCAAGGCGGCGTTCAAGCAGGTGGCCGAGGGCGGCTGGCTCGGCCTCTCCGCGCCGGTGGAATATGGCGGGCAAGGATTGCCGGTCACGCTGAGCCAGACCGTCACGGAGTTCCAGTGTTCGGCCAACATGGCGTTTTCGATGTATGGCGGCCTGACCATGGGCGCGACCGCGGCGCTGATCGTGCATGGCAAGCCCGAACAGAAGGCGATGTTCGTGCCGAAGATGGTGGCGGGAGAATGGACCGGCACCATGAATCTCACCGAGCCGCAATGCGGCACCGATCTCGGTCTGCTGCGCACCAAGGCGGTCAAACAGGCCGACGGCAGCTACAGGATAACGGGCACCAAGATTTTCATCTCCGCCGGCGAGCACGATCTGGCCGACAACATCATTCACCTGGTGCTGGCGCGGATCGAGGGCGCGCCGGCCGGCATCAAGGGCGTGTCGCTGTTCGTGGTGCCGAAGATCCTGGTCAATGCCGATGGATCGCTGGGCGCGCGCAACGGCGTGACCTGCGGCTCGATCGAACACAAGATGGGCATTCACGGCAATTCCACCTGCGTGATGAATTATGACGGTGCCACCGGCTGGCTGATCGGCGAGGAAAACAAGGGCATGCAAGGCATGTTCGTGATGATGAACGAGGCGCGGCTCGGCGTCGCGGTGCAGGGCCTGGCGCAATCCGAGGTCGCCTACCAGAACGCCGTCGCCTATGCCCGCGATCGTCTGCAGGGCCGTTCACTCTCCGGACCGCAGGCGCCCGACAAGCCGGCCGATCCGATCATCGTGCATCCCGATGTGCGCCGTACGTTGCTGACCATTCGCGCCTTCAACGAGGCCGCCCGCGCCATGGTGGTGTGGACCGCGCTGAAGAGCGATGTCGCCCATCGCTCCAGCGACCCCAAGGATCGTCAGGCGGCGGACGATCACATGGGGCTGATGACGCCGGTCATGAAGGGCGTTATGACCGATGTGGGATTTTCCAACGCCGTGCTGGCGCAGCAGATGTATGGCGGCCACGGTTATATCGCCGAGAACGGCATGGAGCAGTTCGTGCGCGATGCGCGCATCGCCATGATCTATGAGGGCGCCAACGGTATTCAGGCACTCGATCTCGTCGGCCGTAAACTGCCGCGCGACGGCGGCCGCGCCGTGATGTCGTTCTTCGGCGAGGTCGCGGCCTTCGCCAAGGAGCACGGCGCGGAGGAGGCCATGAAGCCTTATGTGACACCGCTGAGCACGGCGCTCGGCCATCTGCAGCAGGCCACCACCTGGCTGATGCAGAACGCGTTCGCGAAACCCGACAATGCCGGGGCGGCCGCCACCGACTACATGCAATTGTTCGGCCTCGTCACCTTTGCCTATATGTGGGCGATGATGGCGAAAGTCGCCCAGGACAAGATTGCGGGCGGCGGCGCGACGCCCTATTTGACCACCAAGCTGGTGACCGGCCGCTTCTTCATGGAGCGGATGCTGCCGGAAACATCGTTGCATCTTGCGCGCATCCAGACCGGAAGCGCGACCACCATGGAATTGGCAGCGGAAGCGTTCTGACCGGAGACTTTCTTCCGCGGCCGCGATACGATCCGCGACATCTTCCAATTCGCTTATATATTATGATCCTCATACCAGGAGGGCGTCATGCCTGAGGCATATATCTACGATCACGTTCGCACGCCGCGCGGCCGCGGCAAGGCCGATGGCGCGCTGCACGAGGTGACCGCGCTGGCGCTGGCGACTGCGCCGCTGAGAGCCCTGAAGGAGCGCAACCACCTGGCGGAGGACGTGATCGATGACGTCGTGCTCGGCGTGGTCGATCCGGTCGGCGAGGCCGGCTCCGATATCGCGCGCTTCGCGGCGCTGAACGCGGGTCTCGGCGAATCCGTTCCCGGCATTCAGATCAGCCGCTTCTGCGCCTCGGGTCTGGATGCGGTGAATTTCGCGGCCGCCCAGATCATGAGCGGTCAGCACGAACTCACCATCGGCGGCGGCGCCGAATCGATGAGCCGGGTCGGCATCGGCGCCTCCGGCGGCGCCTGGCCAATGGATCCCTCGATCGCGGTGCCGGCCTATTTCATGCCGCAGGGAGTATCGGCCGATCTGATCGCGACCAAATACGGTTTTTCGCGCGATGACGTCGATGCCTATGCGGTGCAAAGCCAGCAGCGCGCCGCCAAGGCCTGGGACGAGGGCCGCTTCAAGAATTCGGTGGTGCCGGTGAAGGACGTCAACGGGCTCACGATTTTGGCCAAGGACGAGCACATGCGGCCGACCACGACGATGCAGTCGCTCGGGCAATTGCAGCCGTCGTTTGTCACCATGGGCCAGATGGGCGGTTTCGACGCGGTGGCGATCCAGTCGCACCCGGAAATCGAGCGCATCAACTATGTGCATCATGCCGGCAATTCGTCAGGGATCGTCGACGGCGCCGGCGCGGTGCTGCTCGGCAGCAAGGAAGCCGGAGCGAAATACGGCTTGAAGCCGCGCGCCAGGATTCGCGCCTTCACCAATATCGGCTCGGAGCCGGCGATGATGCTGACCGGTCCGGTCGACGTGACGCAGAAACTGTTCGACCGTTCGGGCATGAAGAAATCGGATATCGACCTGTTCGAATTGAACGAGGCGTTCGCCTCGGTGGTGCTGCGCTTTATGCAGGCCTTCGACATCGACAACGCCAAGATCAACGTCAATGGCGGCGCGATCGCGCTGGGTCACCCGCTTGGCGCCACCGGAGCGATGATCCTCGGCACCGTGCTCGACGAGCTGGAACGTACCAACAAGTCCACGGCCCTGGTCACGCTGTGCATCGGTGGCGGCATGGGAACCGCGACCATCATCGAGCGGGTGTGAGGACGGTAGAGCCGTAGGGTGGGCAAAGCGAAGCGTGCCCACCACGAGATGTGACAGGTTAAGATGGTGGACACGGCGCCAACCGCGCCTTTGCCCACCCTACGGTCTCTTCCGCGAGGGGGAGTGCAGCAGAGAAAAACACAAGCGACGAGAAGAGAGGTTGATGCCGAAAATTGACCTGAGCGCGTTGCCGGTGCGCAGCGGAACGACCTATCCGGAGCCGTTCGCGCAAATCGTCGACGGTCGGGAGTGGCAGTCGCTCGGCGATGCCGCGGGCTTGACGCAGTTCGGCGTCAACCTCTTTCGGTTGAGGCCCGGCGCAGCATCGTCGGCGCGTCATTGGCATGAGCAGGAAGACGAGTTTGTCTACGTCGTTGAGGGCGAATTGGTGCTGATCGAGGATGAAGGCGAGACGATCGTGAGACCGGGCGAGACCGCAGGCTTCAAGGCCGGTGTCCCGAACGGCCATCATCTGGTGAACCGCACCGGCCGCGACGCTGTTTTTCTGGTCGTTGGTACCCGCGCGCAACGCGAACGCTGTCACTACTCCGAGATTGACCTCGTCCACGACCAGGACGGCGATCTTTACCGATTAACGCATAAATCCGGCGTGCCTTATGGCGACTGGCAACGTGGCTAAGGGAGCAAACAACATGGCCTTCAAGAATTTCAAAGTCGAGACCGACGCCGACGGCATTGCGCTGGTGACATGGGACATTCCCGGCCGTTCGATGAACGTGCTCGACGAGACCACGATCACCGAGCTCGAGGAGATCGTGAAGCAGACCTCCGCCGACGCCGCCGTCAAGGGCGTAGTGGTCACCTCCGGCAAGGAGGCGTTCTCCGCCGGCGCCGATCTGTCGATGCTGGAGGGCATGAACCGCCGCTATAACGAATTGCTGCAGGCCAAGGGCGAGGTCGCGGCCAACCAGATGCTGTTCGACGAGAGCCGCAAATCCTCTCTGGTGTTTCGTGCCATCGAGACATCAGGCAAGCCGTGGGCGGCCGCGATCAACGGGCTCGCGCTCGGCGGTGCGTTCGAACTGACGCTGTCGTGCCATTACCGCGTCGCGGCGGCCAATCCGAAGACCCGTCTCGGGCTGCCCGAAGTCAAGGTCGGGCTGTTCCCCGGCGCCGGCGGCACCCAGCGCGTGCCGCGCATCGTGCCGCCGCAGGATGCGATGCAGTTGCTGCTCAAGGGCGAGGCCATCAATCTCGACAAGGCCAAGGCGCTGAAGCTGGTCGATGCGGTCGTCCCCGCCGCCGACCTCATCACATCGGCCAAGGACTGGATCAAGGGCGGCGGCAAGGCGGTCGCGCCCTGGGATGACAAGGCGTTCAAGCTGCCGGGCGGCCCGGTCTATTCCAAGGCCGGCATGATGATGTTCCCGGCCGGCAATGCGATCTTCCGCCGCGAAACCTATGACAATTATCCGGCGGCGCGCGCCATCATGCAGTGCGTCTATGAGGGACTGCAGCTGCCGATCGACGCGGCGCTGCGGGTGGAATCGCGCTACTTCACCCAGATCCTGCGCAGCAAGGAAGCCGCGGCGATGATCCGCAGCCTGTTCCTGTCGATGCAGGAGTTGAACAAGGGCGCGCGGCGCCCGCAAAATGTACCGGCCACCAAGGTCAAGAAGCTGGCCGTGATCGGCGCCGGCTTCATGGGCGCCAGCGTCGGTTACGTCTCGGCGCGCGCCGGTATCGACGTGGTGCTGATCGACCGCGATCAGGAAAGCGCCGACAAGGGCAAGGGCCACGCACAGGCCGTGATCGACGATCTGATCAAGAAAGGCCGCGCCAAGGAAAGCGATCGCGACGCCATCCTGTCGCGCATCAGCGCCACCGCCGACTACAGCGTCTTGAAAGATTGCGATCTCGTCATCGAAGCCGTGTTCGAGGATCGCAAGGTCAAGGCTGAAACCTATGCCAAGGCGCAGCCGCTGCTGAAGCCCGACGCGATCTTCGCCTCCAACACCTCGACGCTGCCGATCAATTCGCTGGCGGAAGAGTTCAAGGACCAGAGCAAGTTCATCGGCATTCACTTCTTCTCGCCGGTCGAGAAAATGATGCTGGTGGAAATCATCGTCGGCAAGAACACCGGCGACGTCGCGCTGGCCACCGCGCTGGACTACGTGCGGCTGATCGGCAAGACGCCGATCGTGGTCAATGACTCCAGAGGCTTCTTCGCCAACCGCTGCGTGCTGCGCTTCACCGCCGAGGGTCTGGAAATGCTGATGGAAGGCGTGCCGCCGGCGATGATCGAGAACACCGCCAAAATGGCGGGCATGCCGGTGGGACCGCTGTCGCTGTCCGACGAGGTGGCGCTCGATCTCGTGCTCAAGATCATGAAGGCGACCGAGGCCGATCTCGGCGCCAATGCCATCGACCAGACCCAGAAGAAGCTGCTGGTCGAGATGGTCGAAAAACAGGGCCGCTTCGGCCGCAAGAACGGCAAGGGGTTTTACGATTATCCCGAGAAGGGCAAGGGCCAGAAGAGCCTGTGGTCGGCCCTGAGCGGCCTGCAGCCGAAGCATCTCGATCCGGATACGCTCGACATTGAAGAGCTGAAGCAGCGCTTCCTGGTGGTGCAGGCGGTGGAAGCCGCGCGCACCGTGGAGGATCATGTCATCACCGACATGCGCGAGGCCGATGTCGGCTCGATCCTGGGCTTCGGCTTTGCGCCGTTCACCGGCGGCACGCTGTCCTATATCGACTTCATGGGCACGAAAAATTTCGTTGAATTGTGCCACAAGTTAGAGGCCAAATACGGCTCGCGTTTCACCCCGCCGAAGCTCCTGATCGAGATGGCCGCCAAGGGCGAGACGTTCTATGGCCGCTTCCCGCCGAAGAAGCTCGCGGCGGCGTAAAAGAACGAGAGACAGGCCGAGCAGCAAACGAGATCGTCGTCCCGGCCTTGAGCCGGGACCTATACGCCGTGTCCCATGAAAAAGGCACGATGGTAGAGACCTTCTTCGAACTTTAACACCTGTGGTTACGGATCCCGGCGTTCGCCGGGATGACGCTTGGGATGATGATGACACCAACAAAAAAGGCCGGATCATCGATCCGGCCTTTGGCGTGATCGCTATCCGCGGAAGGTTTACGCCGCCTTCAGCAGGCCTTCCTTGGTGAGGGCTTCCTGGACCTTCGGGCGGGCGGCGACGCGGGCCTTGTAGGCCAACAGGTTCGGCAGCGCGGAGAGATCGAAGTTCATCCGGTCGGCCCAGCACAGCATCGTGAACAGATAGCCGTCGGCGACGGTGAATTGCTTGCCCATCAGGAAATCATGGCCAGCCAGCGCGCCGTCGAGATACTTGAACTTGCCCATCACCCGGTCCTTGAAGAACGCCTTGGCGTCGTCCGCGAGCACCGGTGAGAACAGCGGGCCAAAATTCTTGTGAACTTCGGAGGTGACGAAGTTGAGCCACTCCAAAAATTTGTAGCGCTCGGCGCTGTCGCGGGCGGGCGCGAGATTTTTGCCGGCGACCTTGTCGGCGATCATCTGCACGATGACCGGGCCCTCGGTCACGAGTTCACCATTGTCGAGGGCGAGCGCCGGGACTTGGCCCTTTGGATTCACCTTCAGAAAATCGTCACCATTTTCCAGCTTCTTGGCGCGGAGATCGACCTTGACGAGATCGTAGGGCAGACCTGCTTCCAACAGTGCGATATGTGGGGAGAGCGAACAGGCGCCGGGCGAATAATACAGTTTCATTGGAATTTCCTTCCCTCGGGTCATTGGTAACGTGCGGCGGCCTAACTAAATGCATCTGCATGAAATAGTCAAGATTGATGCAGCTGCATTAAGTGCGCTACACTCAGCCGTCATATCTATGGATCGTACCATGAAACGCAAACCATCGACCGAGGCGACCGCCGCCTGGATTCGCCTGATGCGAATCCAGAGCCGGGTGCTCGATGCGGTCGAGCAGGATTTGAAGAAGGCGGGTTTTCCGCCTTTGGCCTGGTATGACGCGTTGCTCGAACTGTCGCGGGCGCCGACCGGCGAAATGCGTCCGGTAGAACTGGAACGGCAGATGCTGATCCCGCAATATTCGACCTCGCGGCTGATCGACCGGCTGGTGGACGAAGGGCTGGCGGCGCGCCGCGAATGCAAGATCGACAAGCGCGGTCAGTTCGTCGAGATCACAGAGACCGGCCGTGAGCTGCAGAAGAAGATGTGGAACGCCTATTCCGCCGCGATCGAAAAGCATGTCGGCTCGAAATTGTCCGATGCGGATGCCGCGAAACTCTGCGGGCTACTCGACCGGCTGGGCTGCTCGTGCGATGAGGCGCAGGTACTCGCCGCAAGAGACGGCGCGCCTGCGCGATGATACTGCTTTTGACTTCCGTGGTTGCGGACAATGCTGTCCATAACCTTCCCCGACACCGTGTGCGTTCGGTCGAAACGCCCCACATCCGGAATTTGTATGGCGCGTGACCAGATCGATATGACGCCGCTGCAGTCGCGTGACGAACTGGTCGCGTGGCTGGCCGCGGGCGTAAAGCCACCGTCCGAGTTCCGGATCGGTACCGAACACGAAAAAACGCCTTTCAGGCTGCAGGGCCATCATCCCGTCGCCTACGAGGGCGCACGCGGCATCGGCGCGCTTTTGGAAGGCATGAAGCTCCTGCTCGGCTGGGAGCCGATCATGGAACGGGGCAATATCATTGGCCTGTATGACGTCACCGGCGGCGGGGCGATTTCGCTGGAGCCTGGCGGGCAATTCGAATTGTCGGGGGCGCCGGTCGAGACCGTGCATCAGACCCAGTCCGAGTTGATGGCGCATCTGGCACAGGTGCGCGAGATCGCAGCCCCTCTCGGCATCGGCTTTCTCGGCCTGGGTATGACGCCGTCCTGGTCGCGGGCGCAGATTCCGATGATGCCCAAGGGCCGCTACAAGATCATGACCGGCTACATGCCGAAGGTCGGTCAATACGGCCTCGACATGATGTACCGGACCTGCACGGTACAGACCAATCTCGACTTTTCCTCCGAAGCCGACATGGTCAGGAAGCTTCGGGTCTCGGTGGCGCTGCAGCCGGTCGCGACCGCGCTGTTCGCCAATTCGCCGTTCACCGAAGGCAAGCCCAACGGCTTCCTGTCGTTCCGTTCCGAGATCTGGCGCGATACCGACAATGCGCGCTCCGGGATGATTCCATGGGCGTTCGAGGACGGCATGGGATTCGAGCGCTGGGTCGATTACGCGCTGGATGTGCCGATGTATTTCGTCAAGCGTGGCGATGCCTATATCGATGTCTCGGGTTCGTCGTTCCGCGATTTCTTCGACGGCAGAAATCCGGCGTTTCCCGGCGAGCGTCCGACGCTGTCGGACTGGGCCAACCATCTTTCGACGATTTTCCCCGAAGTGCGGTTGAAGCGTTATCTGGAAATGCGCGGCGCCGACGGCGTGCCGTGGGGACGGCTGCCGGCGCTGCCGGCGTTCTGGGTCGGATTGCTCTATGACGACACCAGCCTCGATGCCGCATGGGATCTCGCCAAGCACTGGAACGCGCATGAGCGCCAGGCGTTGCGCGATGACGTGCCGCGCCTCGGTTTCAAGGCCCGAATCCGGGATCGCTATCTGTTCGAAATCGCCAAGGAATGCCTGGCGCTGTCGCATGCGGGGCTGCGGCGGCGCGGTCACATCGATCACCTCGGCCGTGACGAGACCCGCTTTCTCGAGCCGCTGGACCGGATTATCGACGCCGGACATACCCCCGCCGAGGAGATGCTGGAGAAATTCCATGGCCCCTGGCGGGGCTCGGTCGAACCGGCCTACGACGAATACGCGTTCTAGGCTGAATCGACATTCAGCCTAGGGGCCCGATCGGTGCTGATTGGCCGCGGTTCACCTGGACGATAGCCGCTCCGACTGACCGGCTTTCAAGCCGTTCATCCGCCGTACAGGTTCGTGGCGATCAAATGGCGGACCGCGAAACGCGGTTAAGTCCAATCAGTTGAAAGCAATCGCGAATGTGGGGAAGCCGCCTGCTCAGGGCGTGTTTGATGGTGCTCGCGTGTTCGGCGGCCGCCATCGCCACGCGACCGGCACAAGCCCAGGCCAATTTCGATCGTCCGGGTGGCGATTATCAGAGTTCGCCGGTGCCTTCAGGCGATCCGGCGGATTGTGCCCTGGTGTGCGAACGGGACCGGCGCTGCCGGGCCTGGAGCTTCAACTATCCGAGCGATACCGCCGGCAGTGCGCTGTGCTGGTTGAAGAGCAACGTACCGGCCCGCGTCGAGGATAATTGCTGCGTCTCGGGCGTGCGCGGCGCCGGCGTGGTCGAACCGCGCAACGGGGCGGTCGAAACCTCGATCGACCGGGCCGGCGGCGACTACCACAGTTTCGAACTCAAGAACGGCGAGGGCGACGAAGCCTGCAAGGCCGCTTGCGCCGGCGACAACAGATGCCGGGCCTGGACCTATGCGCGGCGGGGATATGTCGGAAAAGACGCGCACTGCTTTTTGAAAAAGGAAATCAAGCCGCCGCGGCGCAAGCCGGGATTTATCTCGGGCGTGGTGAGATAGCACTGTTTTCCCGCCGTCACGTGCCGTCGGCGGCCAGCACCGTGAGTTCCGGCCACAGCTTTTTCCAGCGCGTTGCCTTGGCCTCGTAATTTGCGGCAGAGAAATTCGGTCCGGGATTGGGCCGGACGATCATATCAGCGATATCGTCAAAGCCGTCCGGCGCGTAAACCTCGTCACTCGATGACGTGCGTCGGATTCCAACCTTCGTTGTTCGGGTCAGGAAGCGGTCGATGCCCGCAGTCGAACAATGCAGCGCCGGGTAAGGCAGGCCATGCTTCCGGGGATACCAGAGATGGACGCGGGCCTGGTTACGTATTTCGATCTCCACGCCAAGATGGGCCAGCCGGCCCTGCAATTGCCGGATCACGGCATCCTCGGCCTGCCATGAGGTGTCGGGATCGAAATAGAATATGTCGTAGTCGTTGATGCCGTAACCAGCCGCACGCCCGGTCTGCAGGTTCCACGCGGTCTACACCAGGCATCCCGACACG
>Ga0302324_100007870_pt1 | contig 22568 bp, 20 predicted proteins | sample Palsa_T0_1_FD_201949 | JGI IMG/M metagenome (GOLD analysis project Ga0302324, IMG submission 201949) | Peat permafrost microbial communities from Stordalen Mire near Abisko, Sweden - Palsa_T0_1 | ecosystem: Environmental > Terrestrial > Soil > Palsa > Peat permafrost | place: Sweden: Abisko...
CAGCCGGATGACCGAAGACGTGATCGCCAAGCGCGCTCGCGCGCTGGCGGGTGCCCTGGCCGAGAGCGGCTTCGCCCGGCTGCGCATCCGCGACGGCGAGACCGAGATCGAGGTGCGCCGAAGCTCCCGTACCGCCCCGGCCGCTCCCCGGCCGGATCCGGCGGCCGCCGAGGGCGGCGAGCGGATCGCCGAGCGGGTCCCGGAGCGCCATGCCGACGTCATCGCCAGCGACGTGGTCGGAGTGGTCCGTCTGCTGCGGCCGGCCCTGAGCGAGGGCCAGGAACTCGAAGGCGACCGGGATCTGGCCTACGTCGAGGCGCTGGGAATCCGCAACGCCGTGCGCTCCCGTGGCGCCGGCCGGCTCGCCGCCGTCCTGGTCACCGACGGCCAACCCGTCGAATATGGCCAACCCCTCTTCACCGTAGAACGATAGTGTTTAAAAAAGTCTTGATCGCGAATCGCGGCGAGATCGCGTTGCGAATCAACCGGGCCTGTCACGAACTCGGCGTCGCGACCGTCGCGATCTTCTCCGAGGCGGATCGCAACTCGTTGCACGTGCGCTACGCCGACGAAGCGTTCTGCGTCGGACCCGGACCGGTCGTGCGTTCGTACCTGAACATCCCGAACATCATCAGCGCGGCGCTGATCAGCGGCTGCGACGCGATCCATCCCGGCTACGGCTTCTTGGCCGAGAACGCGCGCTTCGCCGAGATCGCCGCCGATCACCGGCTGACCTTCATCGGGCCCTCGCCCGCCGTCATCGCCGCGATGGGCGACAAGGCGACGGCGCGGCGGCTGATGCGCGAGGCGGGGATTCCGACGACGCCGGGCAGCGACATCGTCGCCTCGGTCGAGGAGGCGCGCGCGGTCGCCGAGGGGATCGGCTACCCCGTCCTGCTCAAGGCGACGGCCGGCGGCGGCGGCAAGGGGATGCGCGAGGTCCACGCTCCCGAGGATTTGGCGACGGCCTTCGCGACCGCCCGTGCCGAAGCCGAGGCGTCGTTCAAAGACGGCCGCATGTACGTCGAGAAGCTGATCGTCAACCCGCGCCACATCGAGGTCCAGGTGCTGGCCGACGAGCACGGCGGCGTCGTCCACCTCGGCGAGCGCGACTGCTCGGTGCAGAAACCGTCGCACCAGAAGTTGATCGAGGAGGCGCCGGCGCCCGCGCTCGACCCGGCCTTGCGCGACCGGTTGCACGACATCGCGCTGACCGCGACGCGCGCCGTCGGCTACACCAACGCCGGGACGCTCGAGTTCCTGGTCCACGGCGAGCAGCTCTACTTCATGGAGATGAACACGCGCATCCAGGTCGAGCATCCGGTGACCGAGCTAGTCTACGGGGTCGACCTGGTCAAGGAGCAGGTTCGCATCGCGGCCGGCGAGCCGCTCGGTTTTTCGCAGGAGGACATGCACCCGCACGGTCACGCGATCGAAGTGCGCGTCAACGCCGAGGACGCCGACCACAACTTCGCCCCGGCGGCGGGGCTGCTGACCACCGTCGTCTTCCCGGGCGGGCCGGGGATCCGGGTCGATACCCACGTCTACGGCGGCGCGGTCGTCCCGCCGTTCTACGACTCGATGCTGGCCAAGATCATCGCCGTCGGGCGCACGCGCGAGTCGGCGATCCTGCGGATGGAACGCGCGCTGGGCGAGACGCGTATCGAAGGCGTGAAGACGACGGTCGACTTCTCTCGCGAGCTGCTGGCCGACCCGGAGTTCCGCGCCGGCGGGGTCGGTGTGGGCTGGCTGCCGGCGTTCTTGGCGCGGAGGGCGCAGCCGGTCTGATCATGGCCTCAACCTCACGCCGGCACGCCCGCGAGCTCGCCTTGCAGGCGCTGTACGGCACCCAGGTCGGCAAGCGCGCGCCGGACGAGATGCTGACCGAGACGCTGGCTCGCATCGACGCCTCGGAGACGCGTGCCTTCGTGCGCGATCTCGTGCTCGGGACGCTCGAGCACGAGGCGGAGTCCGACGCGCTGGTCGCGCCGCTGCTCGAAGGCTGGACGCTCGACCGGCTGCCGACGATCGACCGGATCGTGCTGCGCACGGCGGTTTTCGAGTTGGCGCACCGCAAGGAGACCGAGCCGGCCATCGTCCTCAACGAGGCGGTCGAGTTGGCGAAGAAGTTCTCAACCGAAGACTCCGGCCGCTACGTCAACGGCGTGCTGGGACGACTGCTCGCCCGGATGTCGAACGCATGAGCCGCGCCGTCGCTCGACCACGCGTGCCGGCGCACCGCCGCAAAGGCGGTGGCCCGAACTGGGGAACCGCGCTGCGTTCGCTGGCGATCCTGATGCTGTTCGCGGTCCTGCTGTGCGTCGGCATCGTGGCCGGGATCGTCGCGTCGTACTCGCGCAACCTGCCCGACATCAGCCGGATGGCCGACTACCAGCCGTCGCGTTCGACGCGCGTCTACGCCCGCGACGGTGTGCTGTTGGCGAACCTGTACCGCGAGAACCGGATCTGGGTGCCGATCGACCGCGTGCCGATCCGCGTGCGCGACGCCTTCATCGCGACCGAAGACGCACACTTCTATCAGCACCACGGCGTCGACTTCGGCGGGATCCTGCGGGCTGCGTTCGCCGACTGGCGCCACCAACGGCTCCAAGGCGCCTCGACGATCACCCAGCAGCTCGCGCGCGGCCTGTTCCTCTCGAACGAGGTCTCGTTCTCGCGCAAGATCCAGGAAGCGCTGCTGGCGATCGAGATCGAGCGCTATTACACCAAGGACGAGATCCTCGAGCGCTACCTCAATCTGATCTACTTCGGCTCGGGCGCCTACGGTGTCGAGGCGGCGGCGCACACGTATTTCGGGACCGACGTCGGCCGGCTCTCGCTCGCGCAGGCGGCGATCCTCGCCGGGCTACCGGCCGCGCCCTCGGACTATTCGCCCTACGTCGACATGGGGCACGCCAAGGACCGCCAGCACCACGTCCTGCAGCGGATGGTCGACGCGGGCTTCATCACCCAGGCGCAGGCGGACGAGGCGTACGCCGCGCCGCTGAACCTGATCGGTGAGCGGCCGCAGGGACTCCAGTCGTATCGCTATCCCTACTTCACGACCTACGTCACGCATCTGCTCGAAGGCCAGTTCGGTACGCAAGCGACCTTCGAGAGCGGGCTGCAAGTCTACACGACGCTCGACCCCGCGATGCAAGCGGCCGCCGAAGAGGCCGTCACCTGGGGGATCAGCCAGGCCGAGGCCGAGGGGATCAACGCGCACCAAGGCGCGCTGGTCGCGCTCAAACCGTCGACCGGCGAGATCTTGGCGATGGTCGGCGGTGCGACGCCGTTCTCGCTGAAGAACCAATTCAATCGCGCCTGGCAGGCGCGTCGCCAACCCGGTTCCTCGTTCAAGGTCTACGTCTACACCGCCGAGATCGACGCCGGCCATCCGCCGACGACGATCATCGACGACTCGCCGATCAGTTTCCCGATGGGCAACGGAACGCGTTGGGCCCCGCAGGACGACGACGACAAGTTCCTCGGCCCGGTGACGCTGCGTGAGGCGCTCGCGCTCTCGCGCAACGTCGTCGCGGTCAAGCTCGCGCAGGATCTGGGGATCGACCGGGTGATCGAGTACGCGAAGCGCATGGGCGTGACCGCGACGCTCGAGCCGAACCTCTCGCTTGCGCTGGGATCCTCCGGTGTCTCGCCGCTCGACCAGGCCACCGGCTATGCGACGCTCGCCGACGGCGGGATTCACATCACGCCCTCACCGATCCGCATCGTGCGCGACGCGATGGGGACGCCGGTGCTCGACAACACCTACCCGCAGCAGACCGAGGTGGTCAGCGCCGGGGTCGCTTACGTGATGACCTCGATGCTCGAGTCCGTGATCACCTCGGGGACCGGGTACCCGAACGCCGACATCGGTCGCCCGGCGGCGGGCAAGACCGGCACGACCTCGAGCTTCCGCGACGCCTGGTTCGTCGGCTTCACGCCCGATCTGATCGCGGCGGTCTGGATCGGCAACGACGATTACTCGCGCATGCGCGAGTCGTACGGCGGCAACATCCCGGCCCGCATCTGGGCGCGCTTCATGAAGCGCGCGCTGGCCCACACCCCCAAGCACGACTTCGCATTCCCCGGCGGCGAGGTGCGCAAGGTGCGTCTGTGCGGCACCGGCAAGGTCGAGGTCTTCTTGACCGGGACCGAGCCACACGATCTGTGCACGTTGCCGCTCAACCCGTCCTCGCCGGGGCCGAACGCGCGCCTGCGCGTGGCGCCGGCGGCGCCGCTGGCGCCGGCCGCCGTCTCGACCGCCGTGCCGGTGGCGCCGGCGACCGACAGCGTCAGCGACGGCGTGCACTCGGTGCCGATCGGTCCGGCCGACGCGACGCCGCCGCCATGATCTCGCCGCGCGACTGGTCGACCGTCCGCGTCGTCGGCGTGGCGCGGCTGGCGAACTACCTCAAGCGCAAGCTCGAAAACGACGCGAACCTGACGCTGCTCGGCGTGAAGGGCGAGGTCACGAACCTGCGCGTGCAGGCCAGCGGGAGCTGGAACTTCGACGTCAAGGACCGCGAGGCGGTGCTGGCGTGCTTCGCCTTCCCCAGCGACGCCGCGACTTTTCCTCCGGTGCGCAACGGCGAGGCGATCGTCGTCTACGGTCGCGTCTCGACCTTCGAGAAGCGCAGCACGTATCAGCTGGTCGTGCGCCACCTCGAGCAAGAGGGGATCGGCGTCCTCGCCGCGCGGGTCGAGGAGCTGCGCCGCAAACTCGAAGGCGAGGGGCTCTTCCGCGACGAGCGCAAGCGCCGGCTTCCGCGCTATCCGTTCCGCGTCGTGCTGGTCGGTTCGGCGAGCGGTGACGGGACGCGCGACTTCCTCACCCAAGCACGCAGCCGCGCACCCCAGGTGCAGGTCGAGCTGGTCGAGGCGCCGGTTCAGGGTGACGTCGCACCGCAGCTCGTCGCGGCGTTGCGCGCCGCCGCCGCGCGCGCGCCGGACCTGATCGTCCTCGCGCGCGGCGGTGGCTCGTTCGAGGATCTGCTGGTGTTCAACGACGAGCGCGTCGTGCGCGCGATCGTGGCCTCGCCGGTCCCCGTCGTCACCGCGATCGGCCACGAATCGAACACCTCGCTGGCCGACTTCGCCGCCGACCATCAGGCGCCGACACCGTCGACGGCCGCGCAGACCGTGCTGCCGCGCCGCGACGACCTGCTGCGCGAGCTGCGCCGGGACCGCGAGCAGCTCGCCGCCGCGCTGGGCCGACGGCTCACCCGCGCCCGCACGCTGCTCGACCGCATCGAGCACCGCACGAAGCTGGCCGACCCGGGGCTGTTGCTGGCCGTACGCCGCCAGCGCCTCGACACCGCCGCCGCCGGCGTGCGGCGCGCGTTCGACCGCGATCTGGGTCGTCGGCGCGCGCGTTTGGTCGCGCTCGAGCGCACCTTTCTGCGGCGCTCGCCGGCGGCGCTGCTGAGCGTGCAACGCGAGCGACTGGCCGATCTGCGGCGCCGCCTGGTGCCGACGTTTCTGAGCGTGCGGCGCGCGCAGTGCGACGCACTGGAGCGCCGGCTCGACGCGGCGTTCGGACGGATCGTCGACCGGGCCGGACGACAGCTGGCGGTCGTCGCGGCGCGGCTCGGTGGAGCCGATCCGACGGCGCCGTTGCGCCGCGGCTATGCGATCGTCGCCCGCGCCGACGGGCACGTCGTGCTCGACCCGGCCGACGCACCGCCGGGGACGCGCCTGCACGTGCAGGTCGCTCGCGGAGAGTTCGCTGCGCGCGTCGAATCGGAAGGACCGGATGGCGGAGAACAAATCGGCCTCTTTTGAGGCCTCGCTCACCCGATTGAACGAGATCGTGGCCGACCTCGACCGCGAAGGCGTCGAGCTCGAACGCGCCGTCGCGCTGTTCGACGAGGGGCGCACGTTGATCGCCCAGTGTGAGAAGATGCTCGCCGTGGCGGAGGAGCGTCTGCGTCAGGTCGCGCCGAGCGACGCCGTGTCCGTGCCGTCGAACGGCCCGGCCGAGGACCTCGAGAGCGAGGAGACCCCGTTCTGAGCGTCATCGATGACCTGGTCGCCAACGCCGCCGCGCACGAAGCCGATTTCGAGGGAGCGCGTGCGGTCGTGCCGACGCGGCACGTCGCGATCGTGACGTGCATGGACTCGAGGATCGACACCTTCCGGATCTTTGGGCTCGACTCGGGAGAGGCGCACGTCCTGCGCAACGCGGGCGGGCTGGTTACCGACGACGTGCTGCGCTCGCTGGTGCTCTCGCAGCGCCTGCTGCAGACGCGCGAGATCGTCGTCATGCACCACACCGAGTGCGGCCTCCACGGTGCGGACGAAGCCGGGCTGCGGTCGGCGATCGCGGCCGAGACGGGGCAGACGCCGCCCTACGAGTTCGGCGCCTTCGCCGACGTCGACGAGGCCGTCCGGCGAGCGGTCGCGCGGGTACGCGAACACCCGTTCCTCCCATACCGCGACCGGGTCCGCGGGTTCGTCTACGAGGTCAGCCGCGGTCGCCTGCGGGAGGTCGCAGCCTAGGGATTCACACCGAGGATGCGCTGCAGGAGGGACCTCCCGGCGCGAAGCGGGGGCGAGCAGCCGTTTCCCAGGAGGCGTGCTCCGTGTCACATGAGAAGGGGTCGTTCGCCGGAACGCTTGGTAAGGTACCTACTACGCTCATCCTTTATGATGCCGCGGTCCTTACCTTCGCACCCCGTCATCCGCTCACTCGGTGGCCGCCACCGTTGGTCCATTTCCTAAGGAGCGAGTCAAGATGCCCAGACTTCTCGCGCTGGTCATGGTCATTGCGCTGACGGCGTGTGGCGGTGGTGGCGGCGGCGGCGGAACGAACGTTCCTGGTCCCGCACCGACCCCGACTGCGAGCCCGACCCCCGGATCGGGGTCGTCCTCGAAGTACGTGACGCCGACCTTTACGATCAGGATTCCGTCGAGCCCCGCCAGCAGCATGTCCTCTCGGCCGAACTTCGTCTCGGCCGGGGCGCTCTCGGTTTCGATCGCGCTGACCAGCGACTCGGCGGGGATATCAGTCGGAAGCCTCAGCCCGAATCCGAACGTCACGAACGTCAACGGCGGCGGGAGTGAGCCCAACTGCAACTCTGGCTGCACGATCAGCGGGCCGCCCTCGCCGCCCGGCACGGACGCGTACACGATCACGCTCTACACCCTGGCGAATGCCGGTGGGACCGCGCTCGACACCGCCTCACAAAGCTTCTCGATCGTCGAAGGCGGCAGCAACGCCGAGGACATGACCCTCGAGGGCATCCCCGCCTCGCTGTCGTTCACGGCGCTGCCGACGACCTGGAGCGCCGGCGTTGCCAACGGCGGCGGCGCTGGCCTCACGGTCTCCATCACCGCGCTAGACGCGCTCGGCAACACGATCACCGGCACCTACGCCAACGCCGTCACGCTGACCGATCCCGACACCAACGGCGACGGCACGCGCGTCGTGGCGACGACCTGTCCGGGGACGTATCCGACCGGGAACACGGCGATCAGCGCGACCACCGCGAGCTTCACGTCCAGCTCCTCGACGGCGACGTTCTGCTACGGTGGTTTGGCCGAGAATTCGAAGACGCTGACCGCCACCGCGAGCGGCGCGACGAGCGGGACCCGGACGTTCACCCCGATCCTCAACCTTCCGACGTCGGGGACGACGACCGGCGCGTTCGTCGGGACCGACGCGCAGCTCGAAGCGACGACCGGGACCGGCTCGACGGGCACCATCGCCTGGACCGAGACCGGCTGGACCACCACTCCCTACAATCAGACGCTCGCGGTCGACACCGCAGCGTCGACGTGCAGCACCGGCGGCCCGTTGAGCACCTTCGCGACCGTCTCGCCGGCGTTTTCGTCCAACACGACGGTTTTCACCGTCACGTCGGCGAGCCCGTACACGCCCGGCAAGTGCACCGTGCCGGTCTACGACGGCGTTACCGGGACGAACGCGTACACGCCGCCGACCTTCACCACCTCCTACACGACCTCGGGCTTCACCGTCGACGCCCACGAACGCAAGTAGACATGCGGAAGCATCTGGCGTTGGCCGCCGTCCTCGGGGTGACGGCTTGCGGCGGAGGCGGCGGTGGTACGGCCGTGCCGAGCGGAAGCGGCGGGAACCCAACGCCGTCGCCGAGCCCTACACCGGGTAGCGGGACGCAGGCGAAAGTCACGCCGACCTTCCGCATCACGATCCCGAAGGTGATCGCCTCGACGAAGTCGTCGAGCTCGACGAAGCGGCAGACGAAGGGGGTCAATCCCCAGTACATCTCGCCGTCGGTCGAATCGATCTCGATCACGCTGACCGAAGTGAACGGCACTCCACCCGGGGCGTTGACCGGCAATCCGGCCACGTCGAACATCAGCAGCGCCACCTGCAGCAGCGGCTGCACGGTTTCCGGGCCGCCTTCGCCGCTGGGCAGCGACACGTTCGTGCTCACGACCTACGACGCGCCGGGTGGGGGCGGCAACGCGCTCGAGACGAACACCGGCACGTACACGCTGACGCAAGGCATTAACAACGCCGAGACGATCACGCTCTTGGGAATGCCGGCATCGTTCAGCATCGCGAACGTCCCAGCGCCCGGCGTCGACGCGACGCTCTCGTCCACCATCGGTGGACCGGCCAATGCCGGCATCCAGGTCTCGGTCTTCGACGCGGACGGCAACACGCTCACCGGCACATACGCCAACGCGGTGACGGTCTCGGACCCCGATACGAACGGCGACGGCTCGTCCGTGCGGACCTCGGCGTGCCCCGGCACCTATCCGGTCGGGAATCCGGGCGCTAGCTCGACGTCGGTGACGCTGACCTCCGACACGTCGGCTGCTCACTTCTGCTACGGCGGCCTCGCCGAGAACCCGCAGACCCTGAGCGCAAGTGCAAGCGGCGCGACCAGCGGCACGGGCGCTTTCCAGCCTGTGCTCGCCGTGCCGGTCGAGTTGGCCGGCTCGGCGACACCCGCGGATGTGGCAGTCGACAGCGACGGAAACGGGCGGGGTGACATTGCGCTCTTCGCCACGAGCGGCACCGGGAGTACCGGCAGCATCACCTATACCGAGGCGGGCTGGACGGATTCTCCCTACGAACAAGCCCTGGACGGGTTCGCGAACCTCGCCTGCGGCGGCGGCGAGAGCTTCTCGAACTACGCCACCGGCCCCGGTGGTACCGTGAACGGCAGCAGCGGCACCGTGTTCACGGTGACCGCGATCGGCTCGCCGAGCGCCGCCTCGTGTCCGCTGACGATCACCGACGCCCTCCTCAGCAATTCGACCGATAGCAACGGTCTGGGCGATGGCGTGCCGCTGGTGGAACTCGACACCTCGTACACATCCTCGTCGTTCAACGTCAACGCGCACAAGCGCAAGTAGCTACGGTGGCATCGCCGAGAACGCGCAGACGCTGACGGCGAGCGCGACCGGTGCGACCAGCGGCACGGCGAATTTCCAGCCGGTGCTCAATCCGCCGGTGTACCAGGGGCGCTCTTCGCGACGACCGGCACAACGTCAACGGGCACGGCCGCCGGCACTAACGCTCGGCGCGGGCGAGCAGCATCGTGTGCACGGCAGCGATGATCCGCTCGGCGGCCGGCCGGCGATAGGCGAAGGCGGGCTCTGGGTCCGCCGGCGGGACGACCATCGTCGCGTTCGCCTCGAACACCAGCACGCGCCCGTCGCGGTCGACGCCGAAGTCGATGCCGGCGTAGTCCAGGCCGAGCTCGGCGCTGATGCGTTTGAGCGCGGTCATCGCGCGCGGGCCGAGCGTCGTCGGTAGGTCGGCCAGGAACGCCGCTTCTTCGGTACGGTGCGCCGCCGAATTCGCCATGTCGGCGCTGAAATAGTGCAGCTTCCAGCGCTCGCCGATCGCCAGGTGCAGCGGGTAGAGCCGGCCGTCGACGATCATGACCCGGTACTTGCGGATGTTGCCGTCCGCGCCGCGCGCGTCGAGAAACGAGATCGCGAGCAGTTCGTCGCCCGGCAACTGCGCGAGCGCAGCGGGGAGCGCGGCCAGGTCGTCGACCCGCTCGAAATGCTTGCCGCCATGGTGGCCCGGCGCGCGCAAGAGGAACGGGGGACGCAGGCCCTGGTTCGCGAGGGCCGTGCCGGCGGAGGCGCCGGCCAACACCGCGCGCGGAAAGCGCACGATCGTCGGGGTGAGGACGTCCGGAAGGTCGCGCAGCCGCCGCGCGATCGCTTCGCGTCCGGTGGTCAGAACCGCGCTCGGGTGGTTGACGACCGGCGCGCTCGTCACGCCGAGAATCGCTTGCGCCGCCGCGAGCTGCGGCGCGCAGACGTCGGCTTCACCGATCGCGTTGACGACCAGATCGTGCGGTGGGAGTGGGGTAGCCGGATCGTAATGTTCGACGACCAGCGCGTAGGTGAGGAACACGCGGTCGTCGAGGAGACGCCGCGTCACCAGATTCCCGTCGGTGGCCGTCCCGAGCAGCAGCACGCGCGTCGGCGTGCCGCGACCGCGGTAGCGCAACTCGGTGATCGGGCGCTGGGCGAAGCCGAGGTCGCGATGGTGCCGCGCCGCGCTCTCCTCTCCGAGCGCCTCCAGCACGGCGGCCAGCCCGTGCTGCGCCAGCGCCGAGGTCGGATCGAGCCGAACGGCGACCTCGTAGTGCTCGCGCGCCGACGCGCGGTCGCCGAGCTGCCCCCGAACGTAGGCCAGATTCACGCGCGACTCGGCGTCGTGCGGATGGCGCGCGATGGCTTCGCCGAACACCGTTTCGGCCTCGGCGAGCTGGTCCGCGTCGAGCAACAGCAAGCCGAGCGCGTTCATCGCGCGCAGGTGGCCGGGGTCGCGCGCCAGCACGTCGCCATACGCGCGCAGCGCGTCGTCCGCGCGCCCCAACGCCTGGATGCAGCGCGCGCGGTCGAACCGCACGTCGACCGAGTCCGGCTCCGCGGCCAAACGCGTCTCGATCGCGTTGAGGGCGATCATCAGCGAGAGACGCGTGGTGAGATCGTGCATGGAACTACGGGGGCGCTTTCGCCGGCGCCGAAGAGGCCCTACGCCACGGCCCGCTCGCGAGGATGCTATGAACGTCGCTCAGATTCGGATTGCTCGGCCGACCGACAAGCTCGATGCCGTCGTACACTTCTATCGCGACGGCTTGGGCCTCGACGTCATTGGAACGTTCGCGGACCACGCTGGTTATGATGGAGTGATGCTCGCGCTGCCGAACCGAGGCGACCATCTCGAATTCACGTCTCTCCGCGAGGGGAGCCCCTGTCCTGCGCCCACGCGCGACAACCTGCTCGTGTTCTATCTCCCTGCCATTGACGAGTTCACCGCGGCTGCGAGCCGGCTGCGTGGCCTTGGTTACGAGCCCGTTGCGCCGGAAAATCCGCACTGGCGTGAACAGGGTGCCGTGACGTTCGCAGATCCCGATGGCTGGCGGGTCGTACTCGTCCCCGGCAGCGGCCTGTCCTCGCCTTTGTCGCGTTGATCTACAGGAGCTTTCCGGTCGTCTTCTCGAGCTCGTCCCAGCCCTTGGGGTCGTTCAGGTCGTCGTGCCATTTGCGGTAGAGGCCGGCGGACCGGATCGTCTGCGCGAACGGCTCGGGAGCGGGGCGGTTGAAGATCATCCCGTCGTTGGCAGTCAGTTCGGTCGCGATGCTGACCTCTTGCGCCTGCATCGCCTTCGAGCCGGCTTGCGCGGCGAGGCCGAACTCGTGGTCGAGCAGATCTTGGAGGTTCTTGGGGAGCCGCTGCCAGGCGTCACCGTTGGCGAACAGCATGTACGCCAAGCCGCTGTGGTTAGTCATCGAGCAGTACTTCACTTGCTCGTAGAATTTGAAGTTGCGCACGGTCGGCAGCGGGACCTCGATCCCGTCGACCAGATGCGCTTGCAGCGAGGTGTAGACCTCCGAGAGCGTGATGACGGTCGGCGCGGCGCCCAGGGCGCTGAACGTCCCGACGTCGATCGGACCGGCCGGGACGCGAATCTTCAGGCCGACGAGATCGGCCGGCCGATCGATCGGCCGTACCCGGTTCTGCACCTCGAAGAAGCCGCCGTAGAACGCGTGGTTGAACTTGCGCAGCCCGATCGCCGCGCCGGCCGCGCCGATGTGGTCACCCAGCGCGCCGTCGGCGGCGCCGAGGAACTGCTCGGCCGAGTGGAAGGCGAACGGGATGCTCAGCAGCGAGGAGGCCGGAATCACCGCGCCCAGAATGTTGTTGCCGATCTGCATCAGCTCGAGTGCCCCGCTGCGCAGCTGCGAGAGCATCGCGGTGTCGCCACCTAGAGCGCTGTTCGGCTGCAGGGCGATCTCGATCTGACCGTTCGACGCCGCCTGGATGCGCTTGATCGCATCGGCCGTCGGCGGGTTCATCGGATGCGTCGGCGTCTGGTCGTTGCCGAGCTTGTAGTTGAACTGCGCCGCCTCACCGGGCCAGCGCAGGATCCCGATCGAGGCGAACGTGCCGGCCGCGGCACCGCCGGCGAGTAACCGCGCGCGGGAGAGTGTCATTCCCCGCGCCTTGGCCCGGCGCACGAGGCGGTCCTTCCGGGCAGGCCGAAACGCTCGGCGGCATGCCCCAGCCTTGCCGCTCGCGGGAGTCCGCGTGATCGTGGCGCGTGAGCGTCCTGCGGAGGCGCGCCGGCTCGACGCCGTCGTCGCCGCGACGACCGGTTTGACCCGCGCCCAAGCCCGCGGCCTGATCCTGGCCGGGCGCGTGCGCGTCGACGAGACGCCGGTGACGAAGCCGGGCGCCAGCGTCCGGGCGGGCGCACAGGTCGCGGTCGAGGCGCTCCCGCCGTTCGTCAGCCGCGGCGGTGAGAAGCTGGCCGGCGCGCTGGCGGCGTTCGTGGTCGATCCGACCGGGCTCGAAGCGCTCGACGTCGGCGCCTCGACCGGCGGGTTCACCGACGCGCTCTTGCAGCACGGCGCGCGGCACGTCACCGCGGTCGACGTCGGCTACGGGCAGTTTGCCTGGTCGCTGCGCGGAGATCCGCGCGTGACCGTCATCGAGCGGACGAATTTTCGCACGCTCCCCGACGACGCGTTCCCCGGCGGCTTCGACCTGATCGTGGTCGACGCGTCGTTCATCTCGCTGCGGACGATCGCCGCGCGTGCCGTCGCCTACCTACGTCCGGGCGGCCGAATCGTCGCGCTGGTGAAGCCGCAGTTCGAGGCCGGTCGCGCACGGCTCAGCCGGGGCGGCGTCGTACGCGACCCGCTCGTGCACGCAGCGGTGCTGCGCGAGGTGCGCGACGGGTTGCGCACGCTCGGCCTGCGGGTCGTCGCCGCGATGCTCTCACCGCTGCGCGGCCCGTCCGGCAACGTCGAGTTCTTCTACGATCTGCGCCGCGACGGCGACGAAATCGACGACGCCCGCCTCGACGACCTCGTCTCCGAGGCTCATCGATGACGGTGATGGACCGAGCGCAGTGGAATCGCGCCAGGGTGTCGTGTCTGTTGCGAGGTCGGACGTGGGGGCCCCACGCATTGCGTGGGGGGCGCGCAGCCTGGGGCGGAGCGCCGTTGAAATGAAATCCGTTGCACTCTACGTGGACACGGAGCGGCCGCAGGCGCGCGAGTTCGCGCGGCGGGTGGTCGAGATCGTGCGCGAACACGGCATCGCGATCGGGTTGTGCGGGGCCGAGGGCGACGGGCTCGACTTCGTCGGTTCCGACTGCGACCTCGACCACGCCGACCTGCTGATCACGGTCGGCGGCGACGGGACGCTGCTGCGCGGGGCGCGGCTGGTCCACGAGCGCGGGATCCCGATCTTGGGCGTCAACACCGGCCGGCTGGGTTTCCTGACCGAGGTCGAGGCCAACGACGAGGGCTTCGCCGCGCTGGCGCGCGTCCTCGACGGGGACGTCGCCTACGACGAGCGGGTCGCGCTGCATGCGCAGATCGCCGGCCAGCACGAGATGCACTTCGCGCTCAACGAAGTCGTCGTCCGGCGTACGGCGAAGGCGCGGCTGGCGCCCTACGGGCTCGTCCTCGACGGCGAGCTGATCGCGCAGCTCCCCTCCGACGGTGTGATGGTGGCGACGCCGACCGGCTCGACCGCGTACTGGCTCAGCGTCGGCGGCCCGATCATCCATCCGGCGGTCGACGCGCTCGGCGTCGCGGCACTGCTGCCGCACACGCTCTTCGCGCGGCCGTTGCTGGTGCCGAGCGAGGCGACGATCGAGATCACTTGCGACGGCGAGCTGAGCAGCGCGAACCTCGAGACCGACGGTCTGGTCGCCGGCGACCTGCGCGCCGGCGATCGAGTCCTGATCCGGCGCGCGGCGATCCCGGTCCGCTTCGCGCGCGTGCGCTCCGGCGCGTTCTTCGAACGGCTGGAACGGAAGCTGCAATGGGGCGTCCCGATCAAATCGCGCTGAGCGCGTCGTGAGCACGCTGCTGCGCCTGACGCTCGAAAACGTCGGGCTGATCGCGCGCGCCGAGCTCGACCTCGACGCCGGCCTGACGGTCATCACCGGCGAGACCGGCTCGGGGAAGACGATGCTGCTCGACGGCCTGCGCCTGGCGCTCGGAGAGCGGGCCGAGAGCGAGGTCGTGCGCACCGGCGCCGAGCGTGCGCGGGCCACGCTCGAGATCGAACCCGACCCGGCGCTGCGCGAACGGCTCGCCGAGGCCGGTTTCAGCCTGGCGGACGACGACGACCTCATCGTGCAGCGCGAAGTCCTGGCCGCCGGCCGCTCGCAGGGCCGGATCAACGGCGTGCCCGCCTCCGCCAGCCAACTGCGCGAGCTGGTCGGTGCGCTGGTCGACGTCGTCTCGCAGCACGAGGCGCAGCGGCTGCTCGCGCCGACCTACGCGCTCGACCTGCTCGATCGCGGCGCGGGCGACGACGCGTTGGCGCTGCGCGCCCAGGTCGCGCGGCTGCATGCCGAGCTGCGCGCGGCGGAGGCGCGCCTCGCCGCGCTGCGCGACGCGGACGGCCGCGCGCTGGCGCGCGCCGAGTTCGCGCGCTTCGCGCTGGCCGAGATCGACGCCGCGCGCCTCGAGGATGACGAGGACGAGCGGTTGCGCGAGCGGCGCGATCTGTTGGCCAACGCGGAACGGATCCTCGCGGCGCTGGCGATTGCGAGCGGCGCGCTCGAGGACGACGGCGGCGCGACCGACGCGCTCGGCGCGACCGGGACCGCGCTGGCGGGGCTGGGCCGCCTGAGCCCACGCTTCGCCGAGCTTGCCGGCGCCGCGTCGGCGTTGCAGGCGGAGGCCAACGAGCTGGCCGCGCGGCTGGCGCGCGAGAGCGACGCGGTCGAGCTCGACCCGGCCGAACTGGAGACGGTCGGCGCGCGGCTCGATGCGCTCGACCGGCTGAAGAAGAAGTATGGCGGGACGCTGGCCGCGGTGCGCGCGCAGCGCGAGGCCTTCGCCGCCGAGATCGCCGACGTCGACGAGCGCGACGCGCGCGTCGGCGCCGCCGAGGGTGAGGTCGCGGCGCTCGCGCGCGAGCTGGCCGACCGCGCGACCGAACTGGGCGCGCTGCGCCGTAGTGCGGCCGAGGCGATCGGAGATGCCGTCGACGCCGAGCTGGCGGCGCTGGCGATGCCGGCTGCGCGGCTGCGCATCGCGCTCGAAGCGCTGCCGTCGATCGGGCCGAGCGGCGCCGAGCGCGCCGAGCTGCGCTTCGCGGCGAATCCCGGCGAGCCCGAGCGACCACTGGGCCGGGTCGCCTCGGGCGGGGAGCTCTCGCGCGTCCTGCTGGCGTTGATCGTCGTGCTGGCCGAGCGGCGCGAACGCACCGCGCTGATCTTCGACGAGATCGACGCCGGGATCGGCGGCGCGACCGCCTCCGCCGTCGGCGAGCGGCTCGCGCGGCTGGCCCAGACCGGACAGGTCGTCTGCGTCACGCACCTGGCTCAAATCGCCTCGTTCGGCGCGCAGCACGCCGTGCTGCGCAAACGGGTCGTCGGCACGACGACGACGATCGAGGCCGCCGCGCTCGACGACGCGTCGCGCCGCTCGGAGATCGCGCGGATGCTCTCGGGCGCCGAGCAAGGCGTCGCGCTCGAGCACGCCGCCGAGCTGCTGGCCGCGCGCCGGCGCTGACGAGGCCTCGCGCCCGCGCCGGGCGTAGTCTCACGCTCATGGCCGAACGGCACTTCGCCAGCGACAACAACGCGGGCGCCCACCCCGAGATCCTCGCCGCGCTGGCGGCGGCCAACGACGGGCACGTCGTCGCGTACGGCGACGATCCGTACACCGCCGGCGCCGAGGCGGCTTTCCGCGCGCTGCTCGGCGATCAGGCCCGCGTCTTCTTCGCCTTCAACGGGAGCGGCGCGAACGTCGTGACGCTGGCCGCCGCGCTGCGGCCGTGGCAGGCGGTGATCTGTCCGGCCGGCGCGCACATCGCGGTCGACGAGTGCGGTGCCTTCGAGCGCTTCGTCGGCGGCAAGCTGATCGACGTTCCGGTCGAGAATGGCAAGCTCACTCCCGACGACGTGCTGCGCCAACTCCACGGAATCGGCGATCAGCACCACGTCCAGCCGGCGGCGATCTCGATCTCGCAGACGACCGAGGTCGGGACGGTCTACACGCTCGACGATCTGCGAGCGCTGGGCGAGGTCTGCCGCGCGCACGGCCTGTTCTTTCACCTCGACGGCGCGCGAATCGCCAACGCCGTGGCGGCGCTCGGCTGCGACCTGGCTGCGATGCTGGTCGAGACCGGGGTCGACGCGTGCACCTTCGGCGGGACGAAGAACGGTCTGGTCTTCGGCGAGGCGATCGTCTTTCCGCGGCCGCACGCCGCGATCGCGAACCTGCCCTTCACCCGCAAGCAAGGGTTGCAGCTGGCCTCGAAGATGCGCTTCATCGGCGCGCAGTTCAGCGCGCTCTTGCACGGCGGGTTGTGGCTGCGCAACGCCGCGCACGCCAACGCGATGGCGCGGCTGCTCGCCGAGCGGCTGCGCGACCTCGACGACGTGGTGACCTTCGCCTACCCGGTCGAGGCCAACGGCCTGTTCCCGTTCCTCCCCCACGATGCGATTGCGCCGTTGCAGGCCGTGCGTCGCTTCTACGTCTGGGACGCCGAGCGCGGGATCGTGCGCTGGATGACCTCGTGGGACACGAGCGTCGAGGACGTCCACGCCTTCGCCGACGCCGTCTGGCGGATCGTCCCGCGCCCCAAGACGCTCGTCGGCGGCTGACCGCCCGTACCGCCCGATGCAGGCTTGCCCTGGTCGAGCGGTGAAGCGAGCGCTAACGTCATTTTGGAGGGTGTGTATGTCGATCGATCGTCGGCGCTTCGTGCGCACGGGACTCTCTGCCGTCGCGCTGTTGGGCGGCTCGCTCCCCACCGTCACCTCGACCCTGCCGGCGCGCGCGGCGGTCCCGGTGATGCCGCGGATGTCGCTCGAAGAGTTCGTGAAGGACCCGCAACGGGTCGCCGACTTGCGCAAGGGCGTCGAGGTGATGAAGGCGCGCAAGCCCTCACTTCCCGATAGCTGGTTTTTCCAGGGCGCCATTCACGCAGTTCGCGCCGACTGGATCGCCGATGCGGCGAAGATCGACCCGGACGTCAACAAAGTCGACCAGGCGAAGTTCTGGAACCAGTGCCCGCACAGCTCGCGCTTCGGTTCAGCGGACTTCTTGCTCTGGCACCGCGCGTATCTGCACTACTTCGAGGGGATCCTGCGCAAGGCGTCGGGGAATCCGGTGCTGAGTCTCCCGTACTGGAACTATCCCCTCGCTGCGCAGCGGAACCTACCCGCGATCTACCGGCTTCCAGCGAGCTCGGCGAATTCGCTGTACATCACCCAACGCGTGGCCGCGATGAACGCCGGAACCGGCCAGCTGAGCCCGGCGGCCGTCTCGCTCGACGCTCTCACCAAGAAACTGTTCTTCGGGACGACGAGCGGCGTGGAGGTCTTCGGCGGCTTGATCGCGATCGGCAGCGAGCCGGGCAACAAGGGCGCGATCGAGCGCGTGCCCCACGACACGGTGCACGGCGGCGTCGGCGGGGCGACCGGCTGGATGGGTTCCGTGCCCACCGCCGCATTCGATCCGATCTTCTGGCCCCATCACACCGAGATCGATCACCTCTTCACGTCGTGGGACTGCGTCGGCCAGGTGAACTGGGGGCCGTATCAGGTCAGCTGGTTCGACGCCAAACCCTGGTTCTTCCACGATGCCGACGGGCAGGTCCAGAACAATCCGCGCCGGTACTACGTCGACAACGCGATCCTCAACGTGCGCTATGACGATCAGAAACCGACCTGCACGCCGCTGCCCGCACCGCGCGCGGTGGAGCATCCGGTGAACATCCTGCAACGCTTCGCCAGTCCGCGCGCAGTGCGGCTCGGCTCGAGCAGCGGCGTGCATCTCTCGGCGAGCGCGCCGGTCTCGCGGACCGTCCCGCTCGCGACGCCGCGGCTACTCGGCGCGCTGAACAGCGCGGCGACGTTCGCCGCCAGCTCGCCGCGCAAGCTCATCTTGGAGGTTGGCGGGATCACCTTCACCGCGCCGCCGTCCGTCGCGTACGACGTCTACGTCGACCTGCCGCCCGGGACCGCACCCGACCGTGAGGGACCGTATCACGTCGGGACGCTCACGTTCTTCGGTCTGGGATCGGAAGGGATGGCGATGCCGATGCCCGCCGGCCTGGGCGAGCTGTTCGACATCAGCCGCATCGCGCGGCGTCCGGGCTTCGATCCAACCAAGCTGCAAGTGACCTTCGTGCCGTTCGACCTGGTCGTCACCGCGAGCGGCGGGCCGGGGACGCCGCGCGAGAGCACCGTCACCGTCGGCACGCTCGACGTGCGAGCCGTCGACACCACCCCGTAGCGCTAGTTGGCCGGGAGGCGGTGGATCTTGAGAACGTTCGTCCCGCCCGCGCCGACCGGCATCCCGCTGGTGATCGCGATCGTCTCGCCGGGGGCCGCCCAGCCCTCGGCGACGACGCGCACTTCGGCGATCTCGATCAGCGTCTCGATGAAGCGATAGGTCTGTACGACGACCGCGTCGACGCCCCAGACGACGGCCATCCTGCGCGCGACGTCCTCGAGCGGCGTCAGCGCGACGATCTTTGCGCGCGGGCGGAACGAGGAGATGTGGCGGGCGGTGTTGCCGGTCGTCGTCCCGGTGACGACCAGTCGCAGCCCCAGCGCGTCGGCGGAGCGGACCGCCGCCTCGGCGATCGACATTCCGATGTCGTCGTCGGTCTCGATCTTCCCGCCCTCGGCGGAACGCCGCTCGCGCAGCTCGCGGAACGGGTAGCGCAACTCGACTTGAAGCGCGATCGTCGCCATCGTCCGAACCGCCTCGAGCGGGTAGGCGCCGCGCGCGCTCTCGCCCGAGAGCATGACGGCGTCGGTGCCGTCGAGGATGGCGTTGGCGACGTCGGTGACCTCGGCCCGCGTCGGGCGCGCGGAGGAGATCATCGACTCGAGCATCTGCGTCGCGGTGACGACCGGCTTCGAGGCGCGGTTGGCGCGCGCGATGAGGTCCTTCTGGATCATCGGAACCTCTTCGAGCGGAACCTCGATGCCCAAGTCCCCGCGCGCGACCATGATGCCGTCGGCGACGCTCAGGATGTCGTCGATGTGCTCGAGCGCCTCGTGCTTCTCGATCTTGGCCATGACGGGGATCGCCAAGCCCTGCTCGCCGATGTGGTTCTTGACGCGCCACACGTCTTGCGCCGTTCGCACGAACGAGACCGCGACCCAATCGACGCCCTGCGCGATCCCGAAGTCGAGGTGCTCGAGATCGCGGTCGGTGACCGCCTCGAGTTCGAGCGTCCCGTCGGGATAGTTGATCCCCTGCTTCTCGCGCAGCTCGCCACCGGTCTCGACGATCGTGTGGACGTGCGGTCCGTCGATCGCTTGCACGCGCAGCGCGATCGACCCGTCGGCGAGGTAGATGCGTTTGCCGACCTCGACGTCGCGCGCCAGGCCCGGATAGCTGACGGAGATTTGCTCCGCGCCGCCGGCGACCGGCTCAGTCGAGAGCAGGAACGGCGCGCCTTGCGCCAGCCTCACCGAGCTCACGCCGTCGGCGAAGGTCCCGGTGCGAACCTTCGGCCCGGGGAGATCCTGGAGGATCGCGACGTGCAGGCCGAGCTCTTTGGCGATCCGCCGGACGTCGGCGATCGTCTCGGCGTGCTCGTCGTGCGTGCCGTGCGAGAAATTGAGCCGGGCGACGTTGACGCCGGCTGAGAATAGCGAGCGCAGCATCGCCGGTTCGCGCGACGCCGGACCGAGCGTCGCGACGATCTTCGTGCGTTTCGGAGGCGGCTGCATCGGCGCGCGGACTTCCGCGACCCCGGCGGTGGTCCTGCGCGCTGGGACAAAGCACCACCGTCGGCGTGCGCCGCGGCACGGGTTTGCACCAACAGAATGGTGTCCGCGGCGGCTCCGGGAACGTAGCAACCGCCGTGTCGGAAGCTCGCTCGGGGGCCGACGCCCATATCGAACGTCCGTCGCGGCGTCGCGACGTGCTGGCGCTCGGCCTCTCGATCGTCATTCACGCCGTCGTGCTGCTCGTGGCCATCCTGATGGCGGTCTGGCAATACGGCGGATCGACGGTCTCCGAGAACAACGTCCCGGCCGACGTCATCGTCGAAGAGCAGGCGGCGCTGCCCTTGCCGAGTCCACCGCCGGCCGTTGCGGCCGCGCCGGTCGCCGTTCCGCCGACGACGCTCCCGCGGGTCGTCCCGGCGCCGCCGCGGCCGCAGCCGGTACGGCCGGTCGCCGTCGTGCGACCGCGGCGCTTGCCGGTGCGACCGACCCCGCCGCCGGTCCGCCATCGGGAGCTGGCGATGCAGCGCCCCTCGGCTCCACCGCAGCCGACGAATCCGCCGACGATCCCGCCGACGACGCCGACCCCGGAGCCGCCGCGGGTCCCGTCCAGCGCGCCGACCGCGGCCACGGTCGCGCTGGCGACCGAGGCGCCGACGCCGGTGCCGACGCGGGTGCCGACGGTCCCGCCGACCGCGACGCCTGAACCGACCGCCGCGCCGACTGCGACGCCGGCGCCCACCCGCCGACCGACCGTCGCGCCGACCGCGACGCCCGTGCCCACCGCCGAGCCGACCGCGGCTCCGACTGCCCGGCCGGCGCCGAGTGCCGCGCCGACCCGCGCCCCATCGCCGGTTCCGACCGCGGAGCCCGCGACCGCGCGACCGACCGTCGCGGCGACCACCCCACCCCGGCCGACCCCACCGACCGCGGTGCCTGCCGCGACGGCACGGCCGGCGCCGGCGAGCCCGGCCGCGAGCGCCGAGCCGAGCCGCGCCCCGGCGACCGTCGCGCGCCAGCCCGTCCCGACCAGCCCCGCGCCAGGGACGCCGAAGCCGGAGGCCAGCGGGCCGCCGCGCGAGCCGGCGGCGCCTGCGACCGGCAGCCCTCGTCCGGCCGGGCCGCGGCCGGGACCGAGTCCCGGTCCGGGTGGCGCCTCGCCGGGGCCGCGGGCGACGCACGCGCCGGGACCGGCGCCGGTGGCGAGCCGTCCACCGGCGAGCGGGCTCGCCGGCGGGGTCCCTGCCCCCACGACGCCCGCTCCAGCCGCCGACGACGCGCTGGCGCGCCTCAACGCCCGGCTGCACGCCTTGCTCCCCACCGGCCCGGTCGACACGATGCGCGGCTACGGCGGGACCGGGCTCGGCCGCGACGACGCCGTCGTCCTGATCCCGGTCCCCGCGGACATCTTGCGCAAGACCTTCGCCCTGCTGCGGGAGCTGCGCACGCTGATGCGCCCCGACTCGCTGACCTACGTCTACGGAGCCCCGCACAAGAATCTCTTTGGCCAGACGGTCTGCGCCGGGTACCGGATCATCGACCAGCCGCTCCCCACCCCGCCGCCGCGCCCAGACCCCAGCCACCCGTTCAGCTACCCGGCGCGCGACGTGGAGCGGCCGCCGGAGATCTACCAGGTCGACGTCCGCTGCGACGACCCGCACCTGGTGCGGGTGACGCCGGGTTCCCTGACGACCCCCGTCCCGCTGCACCCGTAGCCTTGCGGGAATCGCGCCGCCGTCGTATGATGGCGGGCGGAAGTTGAACGCTGGAAGCGTGGGCATGGGCCCGCGCTTCCCTGCTGTTACAGGGAAATTTTGGATTCGAACATGGGAGCGGTGACGGACCGAGCGCCGGAGCCTGGGGCTTTGATGCAGACCTTCGAACGGGTCGTGCATGCGTTGCCACACGAGGCTGCGTTCCGCCAGGTCGAAATCGTGGGTTCCGCCGCGCGCCGTCACGGGCGCGCGACGGCGCTGCACGTCACGGTCGACCGCGAAGGCGGGGTCGACGTCGCCACCTGCGAACGGATTGCTGCGCGGATCAACGCCGCGCTCGAGGAGTTCGCCGATCCCTACACGCTGGAAGTCGAGTCGGCCGGGCTCAACCGGCCGCTGACCAAGCCGGCGGACTACGAGCGCTTCGTCGGCCGCGACGTGAAGATCGTCACGACGCTGGCGATCGAACGCGCCAAGACCCACCGCGGCCGCCTGGACGGCGTGCGCGGGACGAATGTGATCCTGACGCGCGCCGACCGGGAGCTTCCGATCCCGCTCGTCGCGATCAAGTCGGCCAATCTGGAGTACGACGTCCGGGCCGATCTCCAGCGCGCGAAACAACGAGAGAAGAACCGATGAACGCAGAGATGATCGCGGC
>Ga0302324_100007871_pt1 | contig 22566 bp, 11 predicted proteins | sample Palsa_T0_1_FD_201949 | JGI IMG/M metagenome (GOLD analysis project Ga0302324, IMG submission 201949) | Peat permafrost microbial communities from Stordalen Mire near Abisko, Sweden - Palsa_T0_1 | ecosystem: Environmental > Terrestrial > Soil > Palsa > Peat permafrost | place: Sweden: Abisko...
GCTCCCAGCCATACGGGCTGCACACGCTGCGGCGATGTGGGCGAACATCTTCTCGAGGGCCCCCGCGTCAGAAAGCACTTGGCCAAGCTGAGCAGGCGGTACCAATGCCGCGTCGAAGCGAGCGGCAAATGCTGAAACAGAGAGTTTTAGCCCCGCGAGCGTTTCGCCCATGGACAAGCTCCTAGCCGACGGACCTGCCTGCCAACGGCCGGCGCTAACGCCGGCGATACGGTCACCCTTTCTCAGAGGGGAACGTATGTATGACTCTACGAGGGGGGTGGGACCGTAATTCCCGGCGACGCATAGCTGGCAGCCTGCACACTGACGGCATAGGTCCTCTTGCTCCGAGATGCCGAATGCTTCGCTGAGGCCGCACGACGTGTAACCTCAGCCGACCCCTACAGCACCAACGTCATCGGGGTTCGCCTCGCGATCACATGCGCCGGGGACCAACCTCCAAGTGAAGACGACATCTAGGTTTCGGCGTTCGAAGCCGGCGAAGTTGCCGGGGTGACGATGCACACTCCTCCCCCAATCTCTTTCTACCCCGGCTGAAATCTGCAGATGGTTCAGGTGTAGTTGGTGACCTTGCCAAGGGTGGTGATGCGCCCGATCGAGTTATTGCCGGAGTTGGTGAACCATAAAGCGCCGTCCGGCCCGGACGTGATCCCTGTTGGCCCGTCGATACCGGTGCCAGTGAAGATGGCGGCCTTCCCACTCACGGTAATCCGCCCGATCGAGTTGCCGCTGTAGTTCGTGAACCACAGGGCTCCGTCCGGGCCCGCGGTGATCGAGTAGGGCTCGTGGATCCCGTTACCAGTAAATATTTTACCTACCCCGGTAGTCGTGATACGCCCGATCGAGTTGCCGCTGTAGTTCGTAAACCAAATGTCTTTGTCCGGCCCGACCGTGATACCTGAAGGTTCGTTTATGCCGCCACTGCTGTAAGCCGTGATCTTCCCGTTGATAGTAAGAACCGCTATCGAGCCCTTGGTTGTTTTTGTGCCGGCGTTCGTGACCCATACCGTTCCCTCAGGGCCGGCAACGATCCCGACCGGGTCGTCAATATCCGTGCTGGTGTGGAGCACGATCTTCCCGCTGGTAGTAATCAGCCCGAAAGAACCGGGGTTGTAAGCATTGGTGAACCAGAGCTCCCCCAACGGGCCGCTCGTAATCCCGATCGGGTCGACGATCCCGCGAGTGGTATAGCTGGTGATCTTGCCCTTGGTTGTAATCCTGCCGATCGAGTCCCCGTTCGAGTTGGTGAACCACAAGGCGCCATCGGGGCCGACCGTGATACCCACCGGCCCGTCGATGCCTCCGCCCGTGTAGAGGGTGACCTTTCCGCTGGTCGTTATCCGGCCGACGGAGCCAGGGTTGCCCTTGGTACCCAGGTCAGTAAACCATAGAGCTCCATCCGGTCCCTGCGTTATGAATGTGGGCACGATTATCGCCGCCGGGCGACCTAACGCCACACGGAGGTCGCCAGCTGCACTCGCCGGTGAGCCAGTTACCAGGCCACCAAGCCGTACGCCGAGGAACGCAACGACCGGCAATCTCAAGAGGCGCATCTCCACCCTCCTTCGCCCGTGGTCCTACGGTACATGCCTGACCTCGTCGGACGGGCTAGTCGCCGCCAAAAGGTCGCCCTTTACACGGATCTACACTCCCGAGACGCCACAGACCTGCAAAGGTATACAAATGACGCCATCCGAGCCGCCGGACTCCAGCCCTTCCGGCCAGCCGAACGCCAGCCCTCCCGGCCAGCCGGACGCCAGCCCTCCCGGCCAGCCGGACACCAGCCCTCCCGGCCAGCCTTACCCGGGGCAGCCCGGCGGACAGCCCTACCCCGGACAGCCCGGCGGGCAGCCCTACCCCGGACAGCCCGGTTATGGACAGCCGTACTCCGGACATCCCTACCCGGGGCAACCCGGTGGACAGCCTTACCCCGGACAGCCCGGCTTTGGACCGATGACCGACCCGGCAGCGCCGTACGGGCGCCATCCAGTGACCGGGGAACCGTTCTCGGACAAGCAGAAAATCGTAGCGGGGTTACTGCAGATCTTTCTTGGCGGTTTTGGCGCCGGCCGGTGGTACCTGGGCGACAACGGCATCGCCTTGGCCCAGCTGTTCACCTGCGGTGGGCTCGGCGTCTGGGCACTGATAGATGGGATCATGATGCTGATGGGCAACGTCCGCGACAAGCAGGGCCGTCCGCTCCGTGAATGAAGCGGCTACGTGACCGACGGCGCTCCGTGACTGAAGCCGCCGCGTGACTGAACGGGTGGCGGGACCGCTCATCCTCGGTCGCGAGCGTGTTCTCCTCGGCCAGGCGGCAGTTGCTGCAGCGGGCCTTGTCTACGTGTTGGCAGTGGACCCTCACGATCCCCAGGCCTGGGCTCCTTTCTGCCCGGTCAAGCTCTTCACTGGGTTCGATTGCCCGGCGTGTGGAGGCCTTCGCTTAGCCCATGATCTTCTCCATGGCGACGTTCGCGCTGCGGTTCACGACAATATTTTCCTGCTGCTGTCCAGCCCGCTGCTTGTGTACCAGCTCGGTTGTCACTGGCGCGCCGTGCGGGAGGGCGAGTGGCACGAGGTTCCCCGAGCGCTCGCGTATGGCTTAGCGGGAGCCGCCCTGGCGTGGATGGTTGTACGGAACCTGCCCCGGTGGCCCCTAAAGCCGTCCTCGTGAGGCGCGCTCCCTTGTTCGCGCCTAGGTGCCGGCGATGGCCGCGACGGGCAAGTTGGCCAAGAGCCCTGCCGGTACCGGCCACGGCTTTGCGTTACCGAAGCCGAAAACCGAGCCGTCACTGGCAGCCATGTAATACCCATCATTGTCGGGGGTGAGCGCGATCCCAATGATGTCGGTCGCCTTTATCCCCTCCCCGGGCAGGGAACCCTTGAAGGTAACGCCGGTCCCGAAGATAAACGCCCCGCCGTCGGCACCGACCAGCACGTAGCCGCCTCCGCTGGATGACGGCAGGATCGCGCGAATGTCTTTTACATGGATCTTCATGCCGGGCAGCGACCCATGGAAATGGCTTGCCCCAAAAGCGAAGACGCCGCCATCAGACCCTACCAACAGGTAACCGCCGCTGCTCGGGGATGAAACCATCCCGACGATGTCGGAAACATCCAAGTGGAGGCCGGGAACTGACCCGTGGAACCTCGCGTCCCCGAAGGCGAACAGGCCCCCGTCGCGCCCGACGAGCCAGTAGCCGCCGCCATCGAACGTCGGTGCTATCGCCACTATGTCTGTCGCCTTCACCCCGAGGCCCGGCAGGTCCCCGTGTGCGTTGGCTCCCCCGAATGAGGCGACAGTGCCGTTGGCCGTCACCAACCAATAACCCTTCCCTGTAGGAGTGCCGGCGATACCCACAACCGGTCCGGTAGTGGCAGAAGTCGTGATACCTCCGAGCGCCGTCGCCCCGCCCGACCCGTAAACAAGGCCGCTCTTGGTGGCGAGCCAGTACCCGGCAGGTGGGAAATTCACGACCTCGCTGTCGAAGCCCGAAGTCGACGGTGAAAAGCCGCCGTTACCCGAGAAAAATGCCTGAACGGCATGCGACCCGCCGGTCCAATAGGTGAGCGTGCAGCTCGCTTGGCCCGCGCTGTTGAGAGCCAAGGCACTGCAGCCGACCATCGCAGCGCCGTTGTCGGTAAGGACGACCGTGCCGCCGTTCGGTGGAGGCACCACGGTGGCGGTATAAGTGACCGCCTGGCTCACCAGGGCAGGGTCGGGAGAAGAAGACAACATCGTGGTGGTGGGCGTCGTGACCGGGGGGCTCGAGGCGAGGGCCCAAGTCCCCCCGCTCGCTGTTTCGATGAGCCCCTGGTCCTCGGTGCCGTCGTAGAAATAGCCATCCGCCACACAAGACGTCGACGACGAGCACGAAACGCCGTTCAGCGCGTTGTTGTCGGAGGAGGCATCAGGGCTGGACGTCACCGCCCAAGTCCCTTTCACCAGGGTGTCGACGAGGATCTGGTCGTCCTTCCCGTTGTAGTAGTAGCCAACCGCCACGCAGGAACCGCTCGCCGGGCAGGAGATCGCGTTGAAAACGTTCGCATTGGAACTCGCGTCCGGAGCGTGCGCGAGAGACCACGAACCACCTTTGGCAGTTTCGACGAGCACCTGGTCCTTGCTCGCGTTGATGTAATAGCCACCCGCCACGCACGAACCTGGCGACGTGCACGAAATGGCGTTCAGCACGTTGTTATAGATGTTTTGGTCGGGGCTCGTAGTGAGCCGCCACGAGCCGCCCGAGAGGGTTTCGACGAGCGTTTGGTCGCTGGTCTTGTTGGAGTAATAGCCCGCCGCCACACATGAGGCGGGAGATGGGCAATCGACGGCGTTGAGTGCGTTGGTGTTCGACGTGTTGTCAGCGCTCGTACTCACCTGCCAGGATCCATTAAGGAGCATCTCTGCGAGCGTTTGCTCCTTGCTGCCGTTGAAGTAGTAGCCGACCGCTACGCATGCCCCGGACGACGCGCACGAGACTGCGTTCAAGACGTTCGCGTTGGATGTCTCATTGGGGCTGGTGCTCAGCTGCCACGACCCATCCGAGAGGGTCTCGACGAGTGTTTGGTCAGTTTTCCCGTTGTTGTAGTAGCCGACCGCCACGCAGTTACCGGACGGCACGCACGAGACTGCGTTCAAGGCGTCGGTGCCGGAGCCGGCGTCGGGGGTCGGGACCACCTGCCATGAGCCGTTGACCAGTGACTCGGCCAGCGCTAGGTCCCTGCTCCCGTTGAAGTAGTAGCCCACCGCTACGCAGGGACCACCTGGGGGGCATGCCACGCCGTTGACCACGTTGGGGAGATAGTCCAACTGAGCCGTCAGCACATGCCGGACCGCCGCGCTCCTGACGGGGTTCGCCGTCGCAGAAGAAATACCTCCGGCAGCGGCTCCGTAGGTGAGTACCAGGAGCAGGCTCGCCAGGGCTGCTCGCCTTCGGAGCATGTGGTGACCTCACTTTCCGTGCCAATGCCCGTGGGGCCCCCTCAATGTCTATACCCCTGACGAAACGATGATGTTGCAAGACATCTTTCTAGCCGCGACAAGCGGGCTCCGCCGGTGTCGATTGCATCTGGGCGAGGCGTGAGGAAGCAGAGCATAATGGGGCGTGGCGACATGAGTGCGATAGGAGAAGTCGTCTACCGCGTGATCGGGCCTGAGCACGCCGGCGAGGTGCTCACGGTACAGCGGGCAGCCTTCGTTGCCGAGGCGCGTGTGTACGGCACCACAGAGATCCCGCCTCTGGTCGAGACGCTCGACCAGGTCAGGCACGAGCTGGCCACCACTTTGACGATGGGCGCGTGGCAGGGCAGCCGGCTCGTCGGCGCCGCTCGCCTCACCCTCGACGGGCCGATCGGTTGGATCAGCCGCGTCGCAGTGGCGCCCGACCAGCAGGGCCAGGGCATTGGGTCGAGCCTGCTCGCCGCCCTGGAGGCGGCCGCCTCGCCAGAAATCCGCAGGTTCCAGCTAGCCGCTGGGCACAGGAGCAGCGGCAACCGGGCCATGTACGAGCGGCGCGGCTATCGCGAGTTCTCGCGGTTCGTCGACGCTGCAGGAGTGGAACTCGTGGTTATGGGCAAGGACCGCCATTGAACAGATCTTGCCCCGTACGCGGGTCGACGATGTAGTGGAGGCGACGTTCGCCTCGCCGGTGCCCAGGTCGTAGCCCAAGCCGGAACCTGCGTACCGTTCCGGTCGGTCTTGGTGCATGGTGGGGTGGTGAGAGTCGCGGTGATCGGGGCGAATGGGTTCGTCGGACGGGCGCTGTCGGCTGCCCTTGTAAAGGCCCAATATGACGTAGTCGCGCTCTCGCGTCGTGCTCCCGAGATCGATGGCGCCGAGGGACGTTCGGTTGACGTAGCCGACGCGGTTGCCCTGCAGAGCGCGCTAGCGGGATGCGAGGTCGCTTTTTACCTAGTGCACTCGCTGAGTGCCGAAGATTTTCGCGCTCGCGACCGGCAGCTGGCTGAAGGCTTCGGGCGAGCTGCTGCAGCGGTGGGGATGCGACGCATCGTCTACCTCGGTGGCCTCGGGCACGACCCCGAATCCGAGCATCTCGCCAGCCGCCAGGAGGTCGGCACGGCGCTCGCGTGTGGAGGCGTTCCTGTTGTCGAGCTGCGCGCGGCGGTCGTGCTGGGCGCCGGCAGCATCTCGTTCGAGATGCTGCGGTACCTCACCGAGCGGCTTCCTTTCATGGTCTGCCCACGTTGGGTCCGCACCGCGATCCAACCCATCGCCGCGGCCGATATGACCCGCTACCTGATCGGCGCGATCGACGTCGCGCCCGGCGTATACGAGGTCGGTGGCGCCGACGTCACGTCGTATCGCGAGATGATCACGGCGTACGCCACTGCGCGCGGTCTCAGGCGTCGCCGCATTGTCGACGTGCCGTACCTGACGCCCCGACTGTCGTCGTACTGGTTGGATCTCGTCACTCCGGTGGACCGCCGCGTCAGCCACGCGCTCATCGAGAGCCTCGTGACCGAGGTCGTCGTCGAAGATCGGGGGCGGACCGACGCAGCGTTCAACATCGAGCCGATGGGCCTTGCCGACGCCCTTTCGGCCGCACTCGACGACCAGGCGCTCGAACTCGATCACGACCTTCTCAGCCGCGAGAGCGGACTTAGCAACGGCGTCCACACGGTACGCGTCACTGCCCCTCTTTCGCGGGGCGCATCGACGCGCCTCGACGCCGATCTCGCACGGATCGGAGGAAGCTTCAGCTGGTACGGCCTAACGTTCGCGTGGAGAGTGCGTGCGCTCCTCGGTCGTATGGCCGGCGAGTACTGGAAGCTCAACTCCCCACGAGAGCTCGTCGAAGGCACCACCATAGACTGGTGGCTCGTCGCTCGACGTGACCCCGGCATGCTCGTGCTGCGCGCGATCCGCTGGTTCCCGGGCGAAGCATGGCTCGGCTATCAATGCACGGAGCACGAGCTGATCCAAGTCGGCTCACTCCGCCCGAAGGGAATCCCCGGGTTCCTCTATTGGAAAATGCTCCAACCGGTGCACCGTCATGTCTTCCAGGCGCTTGCCCGACACCGAGTTATTCGCGCCGCATAACAAAGAGCCCGACTGTTGTGACCCAGATCGGCGTTTCCTTCCGGCGACGGGACGGTCGGGCGGGTCCCGGCGAACCCGCCGACGCGTCACTTTGAAGCGAACTGGGTGAGGCCGCCGAGCACAGCGACGAAGTAGTCGTCGACTGAGGTGAGCTTGGAGGCGGCGAGGCTTAGGTAGGTGGCTCGCACAACCGGGCCGAAAGGGCCGGGGGCGAACTCCATCATCGCTTCGCCGCCGAGCTGCAGCCCCTTGAGGATGTTGGTCTTGTCGGTGAAGTCGAACAACCCGTTTTGGATCCACGTCAGCGTCTCGGGATGCTGCCAGCCGACGGCGGCGAGCAGGTCGTAGACCTTGATGCGCTTTTCTGCGTCCAAGGCCCTGCCTTGGAGGTCGGTCAGGTAAACGCCGTCCATGTCGCCGGTGACCCGGCAGAGCAGCTTCATCACGGCCTCAATCAGCTTGCGGATGCACAGACTGGCGTCCTTTGGAAGCGGCCCCTTGCCGTCGGCTAGGTGGTCGAGGGCAGGGTTCTCCTGGTAGGGGCGGTAATACGTCCCGCCCTGTTTCGCGATCTGCAGATCGGGGACCTTGTCGACTGGCTCCGCCACCAGGTCAAATCCGCGGACGTCCGGGGTCGTCGCCTGAGCAATCCCGTTGTCGGCGTAGTTGAAGCCGACGCTGATCTGGCCCTCCTGTGAGAACTGCTCGATCTTGCTGAGGTACTTCACCTCTCCGAAGCGGGTCGCCGCCCGGGAAGCAATCGCGTCACGCAGGGGGCCCTGGGGCATCGAGAAGATCTGGCGCGCGATCTCCTGCTTCTGCTCGGCCGTGTACGTGCGGAACGCCACCATCCCCATATCCGAGGAGGGGAAGCCGAGGTACTTCACGTCGATGGAATTGACGTTCTTGGGCTTGAGTTCCTCGTGTTTCCAAACCGCCCCATCGGCGAGGTTCTCGACCGAGATCGGCGAGCGGCCGCGCACCCCAATCAACACTCCCTCGTCCTGGGCGATCTTGCCGAACGCGACGTAGTCCTCGTACGCCGACCCCCACAACCGCTGCGCCTCGGCGAAGTTGAGGAGCCGGCCCACCGGCACCGTTTTCAGGCTGTTCAGGAACTCGCTTTGAAGCCCGGAGGTCTCGTAGCGCTGCAGGACCTTACCGAAAGCGCCCACCCGGCTGACCGCGCCTATCGCCAGTTCCCAGCTCGCGATCGTGATCGCCTGCTCGTTGACCACATTGGCCGAGCTCGCCCCCAACGCGTGGAAGAGCGAGCTCCACTCACCGCTGAGGTACGCCTGCTGGAGCTGGCTCATCCAGCTCTCGACGTCGGACTTGACCGTGCTCTGCACGCCGTCCCACGCCCGGCCCCCCTTTTGCAAGAAGGCGTCGACCACCTGGTCCTCGAACGCGTCGCGCTCATCCGTGTCGGCGTAGATCCAAAACGAGGCGGCCATGACCGCCGAGTGGTACAGCCTCGAGAGCGCCGCCTGCGCGTCCAGCAGGCCCTGAGCGCCCCGGCCGAACGCTGCGACCAGGCCGTCCACCGAGCTGAACTGCTTGACCAGCGAGCACCCGGACTCGTACAGCTGGGCGATAAGGCTGGCAGAGCTCATCGCGTAGCCGCCGAAGAACTCGAGCGCCCCCGCCCCGCCCGCCGATGGCGCCGCGGGAGTGACGTCCACTTGGAAAAAGTTCGAGCCCGGGGCGACCTTGATGTCCGAGGAGGGCACGGGTGCCCGCTGGTCGATGTCCTCCACCTTGCACTCGTCGCCGGCGACCCCCAGGGTCGCCTGCGGCGCCAGCTCCACCGAGCCGTCGAGGCCGACCAGCGTCCCGCTGGCGGTGGGAGCGAACGCCTCGGTCTGCACCCGTTCCAGGAACAGGATCGTCTGCCCCGGCGCGAGCGGCCCGGCGACAGGCGGAGCCGGGTCGTTGACCGGTACTACGCCGATCTGGTGCGGCCCCAGACCACCGGCGTTGTAGTGGAACTGGGGCTGCAGCGGCGAGAGGCACAGCGTCTGGAAAGAGCTCAGGTTCTTCACCCGGCCGGTCACATACCACGATCCGCCGGCTTGTACCTCCGTCTTGTCCTTGGTGGCTTTGAAGTAGAGCAGCGGGACCTTGACGGTGAACTGGCCGCCCTGGCCCACGGCTCGGCCGTTGCCGCCCGCCTTCGAGGCGTCGTTGTAAATGGCTAGGGCCCGCCACTGGTACTTACCGTCGCCGGTAACGGTGAGGGTGAACTTGCGGCTGGCACGCGAGCTGGCCGGGAAAGGACCGACCAAGACGGGCAGGCTGCCCTTGGCCAACGCCAACTGGTTGAGCTGCTGGCTGCGCACCACCGGCTCAGGCGCCAGCAAGAGCAACTGGGCCGTGTCGATCGTGGCCTTGGTGGTGTTGGTGAAGGTCACCGTGACCGTCACCTTGCCGGGGACGACCTCACCGTTGTCGTTGACCGCCAGCTTCAACTCTGGCGGGTTGGTGGCCAGGGTGATGGCCAAGCCCGGGCCCGTGAGGTTGAAATCGTCGGTCGCCGACCCCTGGACGCTCTGGCCGTTGGCGGCGGTAGCCGAGGCCCGTGAGGATAGGTCGGCGGGGCCGGCCGCCACCCCTTTGATCTGCACGTTGAAGGTGCGCGACGCCCGCGCTCCCAGGGAGAAATCACTGGCCCCGGGAGGCTGAGCAATTACTTTCACGTTCGCCGAGGTGATATCGCTGAGGTCGACCGTTGACAGCGCGTCGGGACCGGCAGTCACGGTGACGGCGATAGTTTCGGTCTGCCCCACGGGGAGCCCGGCGGGAGGGATGGCGGCTGCGATACGGACCGAGACTGACGCCGCCAAGGTCATGGTCCATGTGCCGTAAAGGTTGTCGTTACTCTCCCAGGTCCCGCTTACCTCCCCCGATGCTCCGATCGTCCCCTTGTAGACCTGTTTGTCGCACGCCGTCTGGCCTTGACCGCTGCAGTCACGGGTGATCGTGACGCTTCCGCCCCCGGTACTACCGGTCAAGGGATCGGTACGCGACCCCGGGCAGCACGTCCAATGGGACACGCCCGTGATCGATCCACCGTTCACCACCAAATCCCAGGTCGACGGGTAAACGATATTGGAAAAGGAGTCATCCTCGTGAACCAGCACGCTGTAGGTCCCCGAGGTCAACGTCCCCCCGCCAGAGGGGGAGGCGGCCACCGCGCCGACATTGAGGACGGCCAGAACTGCGGTCACCAGCGCCAGCACCATCAGCCTGGGAAGCAGGCAGCCGCGGCGCACCCTAGGAGACCTTGATGCTCAGGTGCTCGGTGACGGGGATGTACTGGGGCCGCTCATCGTCACGTAAGCGGGTGTTCTCGCTCCGGGTGCAGCAACATTTGGCCGAGCAGCGACATCTGGCTCTCGGAGCGGAAGATAGGAAGCAGCCCCGGCGCCGAACGACTCACATAGCGAGTATATCTACCCACTGTGCGGGGTGCATTGATAGCACGCACGCCCGGGACCATCCGTTATCGGGCGGCCTGTTTTTCGAGTGGCGAAGGGTGTTAATCCGCTCCTAAGGGCGTCTAAGGCGCGTAGGAGGGCTACCCCGCCGGCCTCACCGGTCGGCAAACACCAGCAGTTCGCCGGTGTACACGGCCACCCAGACGTTGCCCGTGACCGGGTCATAGGTGATGCCCACCGGGTTGACCCCTGTGGGCAATGTCTGGAGCACTGCCAGGTCGGACGCGCGCAGCACGGTAATGGTGTCCGACAGGTAGTTGTCGACGTAAAGGGCAGTCCCGTCGGTCGAGATCGCCAGCGAGCGGCAATCAGCGCCAGTGTGTACCGTCTCGACCACCTTTCGCGTCGCGAGGTCCACTTTTACGACGTCACCCGGCGCGTTCAGCGAGACGTACATGTAGCGGCCAGTGGGGTTTATCACGACGTGGCGGGGGTTGTACCCGACGTAGAACTCGCCGGTCCGGGTGAGCGTCCGCAGGGACACTGTGACGACGTCGTAACCGCCCATGATCGCGACATATGCAGTTGAAGAATCCGGAGAAATGGCGATACCGCGCGGGTAGGGGCCCATCGGTATGCGAGCCACTTCCTTTCCCGTCGCGATATCGACAACGCCCAGATCCCACGAGCACCAGTTCGCAACGAGGAGGTACTTGTCGTCCGGGGAGACAGCAAGGAACTTGGGGACCAAACCGACCTCGATGACCTGGTCAATGGAGAGCGTTGATGTGCTGATCCGGTAAACGTAGCTGTTGGTGTCCCCCGCAGCGCGCGCTGACGCCGGCGTGCATTCGTCACTTCCTTCAGGGCCCATGCCGACCCCGTACATCGAATAGTTGGACACATAGGCATACTTCGCGTCTGGGCTGAACGCTGCCTCGACGGGAGCGCCCCGTGTGAGGCCAGGGTGGCCGGGGAAGCCGAACGCGGCCATGTCAACACCGTCAGAAATGGTTTTCAGGAGCTTCCCCGCGCTGCTGTAAACGGTGATCGTGTGGCGGTACATCATGTTCTGAGCGAAGACGAAGCCCGTGCCGCTTGCGTCCACCGATTTGGGGGAGATCGGGCCGCCAATGGAGTCGATCTCTACGAGCCGTCTCTCGTCGGCCGGCGGGCCGGGCGGGATCCTGTGCAGGGGTGGTACCGAAGTGGTTGGCGCGCTCCTGCGTCGCCCGGTGGCTGGGCGCCCTGGCTCACTGCTATAGCGGTGCAGCCCGGTGGTTGCAGGCTTCGCCATCGGGGCCGCTTGGGCCCCTCCGAACGAAAGCGGGATTATTGCGTACGCCCCCGTTCCCACCATGAGGCAGGCGGCTAAGGCAGAAAGCCGTTGCCGCACCCGGCGTAGCTTGACCTCGGCACCCCGCAGTTCGACCATACCGGCCATCATCCACCAGCTTTGCAGACTGGCTCTGGGCCTCTGCGCGATGGGGGTGGCTCGCAGCTGGCCGGTGGGCCTCGGGCGATCTAGGCCACGCTCGGCGCCGAGCGCCTCGATGTCGAAGTTCAGAGCATTATGACCATGAAATGGCAGTCACGACGAGTGAGCCGGCCTGTAGGCGGGGTTCTGTCCACCGGGCCGTCGCCGGCTCCGGATGGGTGGTCATCCATCTAAGCGGTCTACCTGGGGACATCGGCCGGGCCAGCCGTCCCACGTTTGACCTTGCTCCGGGTGGGGTTTGCCGAGCCGCCCAGGTCGCCCTGGGCGCTGGTGCGCTCTTACCGCACCGTTTCACCCTTACCTCGGCAACGACCTCTCGGAGGTGCCTTCGGCGGTTTGTTTTCTGTGGCACTTTCCTGCGAGTCACCCCGACTGGCCGTTAGCCAGCACCCTGCCCTTTGGAGCCCCGACCTTCCTCGACCAGGTCGCGCCCCCGGGAGTACCGGGCGCACGCCTGACCGCGACCACCTGGCCGGCTCAATCGTCGATATTGACTTTACCACTCCCCCACGACGGTCATGGTCAGGCGCTCCAGGCCACAGGCCGGATGCATCGACGTCGGCAATAGTGTCGAAGGCGGCGAGCCTTTGCTCTTCGCTGGTGAAGAAGATGGTCGAACGGACGCTTCGCCCTACTTCGTTGCCCTGTCGGTTCAACGTCGTCGGATCGTGGATCTGGAAAAAGAACGCCAGGAGGCCCCGGTACAGGCCCAGTAGCACCCACCCGCCAGGATGGCAGTTCCTTCACTCACGCGCTCCCCACCACTGCTGGCGCTCATGCGGCGTCGAGAAACCCGACCTTGTCGTTGGCGTTGCCTTTCCAAGCGAAGTAGAGGTCGTCGCCGTTAGTGGTTAGCGCCGGGCCTTGGTTAGTCAGGGCTTGGGGCACCACCTGCTGGGACGCCCAGCTTGACCCGTTGTAGTCGGAATACCAGATCTTATGGGTGGTTTCGCCCTTCCACGCCAGGTAAACATCGCCGTCGTAAACCGTCACCGCCGGAGCCTGGTTTGTAAGCGCTGAGCCCCAGGACGCAGTTACCGGCTCAGGGGTGGACCATTTGTTGTCCCCGTCGTAGGACATGAAAGAGACAACGTTGCCGCTCGTGGCAATGAAAAAGGCGTACACCTCGCCGCCGTAGCTCACGAGCGAGGGGGCACTGCCGATGGTGGACTCGTAAGAAGGCGGGCCCGCCCAACTGGACCCGTTGAACTGGACGAAGAAGAAACCGCCCCTCTGGCTCCCCACCGACCCGTCGACCCAGGCGAGGTCCACGTCGCCGTCAGAGACTGTCACCGACGGGCCCTGAGTACTAATGCCATGCGACGGCGCCCCGGCCCAATCTACGGTCTGCTGTTCTGACCAGCTAGTGCCGTTGTACGACGAGTAATAGAGGTAGTCAGGGAGATGTCGGCCTGTCCAAAATGCATACAGGTCCCCGTCATAGGCCACGAGCGCCGGGGCTTCGGAGGTACGGGCCGTGCCCCACGGCCCGGCAACGAAGGCCTGCTGCGACCAGCACGGCGTCAGCCGGGGGGCGCCGCCGGGGAGAAGCGGGCAGTCACCCACACCGTAGGCGGAATAAAAGACCTTGAAGGTGTCCTTGCCCTTCCACGCAGCATACAGCTTGTTATCGTACGAAGCGAGGGCCGGCGCCTCGTTCGTGAGGGACTGGGGCTGGAAGCCTTGTTGGCTAAATACCAGCGGGGACGCCGACGCCACGGGGGGAGTAACTGAGGTAAACAACAACGACGCCAGCGTGGCGATGGCCACCCGCGCCGAACGGCGGACAGGGGTCGCACCCGTACCGCAGTGGCGCACGAGCCACAAACGTACAACTAAATGGAGCGGCGTGACGGCATGCTCGTCCCCGGTCCCATGGCGCCTCGTTGGGGCCGAACTACCGGGCGCACGCATGACCGCGTCCACCTGACCGGCTCGATCGTCGAAGGGAGTTTCCTACCACCCGCAGCGACCGGAGCCCTGCCAAAAGGGTGGCGCAAGCCGTGAGCCGAAATGGTGGCGCGGCGCCCCGGACGCCGCCCGTTTAAATGACACTCCCCCGGTGTTGAATGGACAACATGCCAATAGCGCCGGCCCCCCTCCAGCTCCACCCGGCCATAGCCGCCTGGTTCGCGGACCGTTTCCCCGAGGGCCCGACCGAAGCGCAGGCCCAGGCTTGGCCGCTCGTTCAGAGCGGCTCTGACGTCCTCGTAGCGGCACCCACAGGATCCGGCAAGACCCTGGCCGGCTTCCTAATGGCTATCGACCAGGCCTACCGGGCCTACCAGGCAGGTGAGCAGGTCAGCGGCCGTACCAGGGTGGTCTACGTCTCCCCGCTCAAGGCGTTAGCCGTCGACGTCCAGCAAAACCTCGAGCGCCCGCTCGCCGAGATCGCCGCGGCCGCCGTGCGGCTAGGCCTTCCTGTGGCCCCCGTCACCGTGGCGGTCCGCACAGGGGACACGACGGCAGGGGCACGCACCGCTATGGTCAAGGACCCCCCGACGCTCCTCGTCACCACGCCCGAGAGCCTCTACCTCTACCTCACCGCCGAGCGCAGCAGGCAGACGCTGACCGGGGTGCGCACGGTCATCGTCGACGAGATCCATGCTTTGGCCCGCGACAAGCGAGGGTCGCACCTGGCCTTGAGCCTCGAACGGCTGGAGCACGTCCAGTTGGAAGGACGGCCACAGCGCGTTGGGCTATCGGCGACCCAACGCCCCATCGAGGTGACCGCCCGGCTCCTCAGCGGCTCCGGTGCGACGACTCACCTCGCCGGGACCGAGCAGACCGCCCACAGCGAACGCCACGTGGAGATCGTGGACTGCGGCCACCGGCGCGACTTGCGGGTCAGCATCGAACTGCCCGAGCAGGAGCTCGCGGCCGTCCTTTCTCAAGAGCAGATGGCCGAGATAGTCCAGCGCATTGCGGCCCACGTCAAGGGTCACCAGACGACGCTCGTTTTCGTCAACACCCGCCGGCTGTCCGAGCGCCTCGCCCACCTGCTCGGCGAACTTCTGGGACCTGACCAGGTAGCGGCCCACCACGGGAGCCTCTCAGCGGAGCGGCGGCGGCGTACCGAGTCGCGCCTGCGCGCCGGGGAACTTCGCGCGCTCGTGGCGACCGCCTCCCTCGAGCTCGGCATCGACATAGGCCCGGTGGAGCTGGCCTGCCAGGTGGGCTCCCCGAGGGCGATCTCGACCTTCCTGCAACGGGTCGGGCGCTCCAACCACTCCCGCCACGGAGTACCCGAGGGGGTGCTTTTCCCGACGACGCGGGACGAACTCGTCGAGTGCGCGGCGCTTTTCGCAGCCGTCCGCAAGGGCCGCCTCGACGCAGTGCTGCCCCCTGCGGCGCCACTGGACATCCTCGCCCAGCAGGTCATCGCAGAGGTATCGGCTGCAGGCGAGTGGCAGGAGGCGGGGCTCTTCGACCTTCTTCGCAGGTCCGCGCCTTACGGGGAACTGTCCCGGGATGACTTCGACGCCGTCGTCGAGCTGGCGTCCGAGGGGATCCAGACGGGCCGTGGGCCGCGCATGGCTTACCTCCATCGCGACCGGGTTCACGGCGTCCTGCGGCCTCGCCGGGGAGCCCGCTTGGCAGCGCTGACGAGCGGGGGCGCCATTCCCGAGGTCGGCGATTACCGCGTCATTGCCGAGCCCGACGACATCCTGGTCGGCACCGTCAACGAGGACTTTGCCATCGAATCGATGGCAGGCGACGTGTTCCTCCTCGGGACCCACTCGTGGCGCATCCGCCGGGTCACCTCCGGCGAAGTGCGGGTAACAGACGCCGAGGGTGCCCGGCCGACGATCCCGTTCTGGGTCGGGGAAGCACCGAGCCGCACGGCCGAGCTCTCCGAGGAAGTCTCCGACCTGCGGGTAGCTATATCCGAGGAGCTGGCGAGGGCCGGCCCCGACGCCGCGGTGCGATATGTGATCGCGACTTGCGGGCTCGGGCGTGACGCGGCCGAACAGGCGGTCGCCTACCTTTCGACCGGGCTCGAACAGCTAGGGGTGATGCCGAGCCAGCGCGACGTCGTCTTCGAGCGCTTTTTCGACGAGGCAGGCGGGATGCAGTTGGTCGTCCATTCGCCCTTCGGCGGGCGAGTCAACCGGGGCTTAGGCCTCGCACTGCGCAAGCGCTTCTGCGTGACCTTCGACTTCGAACTGCAGGCGGCTGCCAACGACGATTCGGTTATCTTGTCGCTCGGCCCACAGCACAGTTTCCCGCTGTCTTCGGCGCCTCGCATGCTGCACCCCAACACCGTGAGAGCCACTCTCGAGCAGGCGGTGCTGGCGTCGCCGATGTTCACCTCCCGCTGGCGCTGGGACCTGAGCCGCTCCCTTGCAATATTGCGGTTCCGGGGCGGCAAGAAGAACCCGTTACCTATCCAGCGAATGGAGGCAGACGACCTGATGGCCGCGGTCTTCCCGGCACTCGCTGCCTGCCAGGAGAACACGGCGCCCGGCCCGGTCCAACTGCCCGACCACGTCATCGTCCGCCAGGTGATCGAAGACTGCCTCCACGAGGCGATGGACGTGGACGGCCTGCGGGACCTGGTCGCGAGCCTCCATTCCGGCGCGATCACATCGCACTTCGTCGACTCCGTAGAGCCCTCGGTGCTGTCACACGAGATAGTCAACAGCGAGCCGTACACGTTCCTCGACGACGCCCCCCTGGAGGAAAGGCGCGCTCGCCAGGTTCAACTACGGAGGGGCTTGCCTGTTGAAGCGCGCGACCTTTCCCGGCTCGACACCGCAGCGCTGGAGAAAGTAAGAGCCCAGGTGGCGCCAAGCCCCGCCGGCGCCGAGGAGCTACACGACCTGCTGCTTTCCACCCTGGTCCACCGCGCCCGAGCCGACTGGCGGGACTGGTTCGGCGAGCTTGTCTCCGCCGGGCGCGCAATGGTCGTCCGGCCGGTCGTGCGCGGAACGGACGGAGCGCTTGGATCGGACGGAGCGCGGGGCGAGGGCACGACCGGGCCAGCTGAGCTGTGGTGCAGTACCGAGCGGCGCGACTGGACCGAGGCGCTCTTCCCGGAGGCGAGCTTCGAACCCGACTACAGGCTGCCCCAGGCGATGCGCTCGCCCGGCGCGCCCCCCACCGACATTTTTGGCGAGCTGCCCGGCACCCCGGAGGCGCCCGACGCCGACGTCGCCGCAGCAATGGCGGTCCGCGGCCACCTCGAGATCACTGGCCCGATGACCGCCGAAGGCCTGGCTCTGGCCTGCGCGCTGACGCTAGGCCAGGTACAGATCGGGCTCGCCCGACTCGAGGCGGAGGGGTTCGCAATGCGAGGGCTCTTCGACCCGGCACTCGGGGCCGGCGAGCAGTGGTGCGCTCGCCACCTACTTGCCCGCATCCACAGCTACACGCAGAACCGGCTTCGGCGCGAGATAGAACCCGTCAGTTCGCAGGACTTCATGAGGTTCCTCCTGCGTTGGCAGCACGTGACCCCCGGCACCTACCGCCAGGGCCGGGCAGGGCTGCTCTCGGTTGTCGAGCAGTTGCAGGGGTTCGAGCTTGCAGCCGGAGCTTGGGAGGAGTCGGTCTTGCCCGCCCGGGTGGAGGGCTACCAGCGGCGGTGGCTGGAAGACCTTTGCCTTTCGGGAGAGGTCGGATGGGGCAGGCTGTCGCTGCGCACACCCGAAGCGGACGGGCAACCCAGGCGAGGTGCCTCCAGCCCCTCGCGGGCGACCCCCGTCACCTTCACGCTCCGAGCGGATCTGCCATGGCTCACCATGGCAACCCGAGGCGGCGCCTCGCCCGAGGAACCTGCCCACGGAGCGGCCCGCGACGTACTCGACGCTCTCCGCACGCAGGGTGCGATGTTCTCCTCGGACCTGCCCGGCGCAACGGGCCGCCTCCCGGTCGAGGTGCAGGAGGGGTTGTGGGACCTGGTCGCGCGGGGGATTGTTACGGCTGACGGGTTCGCCGCGGTCCGGTCGCTGTTCTCGCGCCGGGAGGTATGGGCCCGGCGGCACCTACCCGAACGGCGGCGCCTCGGGTTGCGGCCCAACCCGGCCACCCTGCGCACCCTGCGCCAGCCCGGGGAGGGCCGCTGGGCACTCCTGGCGACCTCCGCTCGCACCTCCGGCCCGCCACTTGCCACCGACGAGCTTGCCGAGCATGTCGCCGGTCAGCTCTTGGCGCGCTGGGGTGTGGTGTTTTGGGACCTGGGTGCTCACGAGGACCTCGCGGTGCCGTGGCGGGAGATCCTCTGGGCGCTGCGCCGCTTCGAAGCCCGCGGCTTGGTGCGCGGCGGGCGCTTCGTAACGGGGTTCGCCGGCGAGCAGTACGCCTTGCCGGAAGCGCTGGATGAGCTGCGCCACGTCAGGCGCACCGAGCGCAAAGGTGAGATCGTTCGCCTCTCGGCGGCAGACCCGCTCAACCTTTCTGGGGTCATCCTCCCGGGCAAACGGGTGCCCGCGCTCCGGACGAACAGTGTTGTCTTCAGGGACGGGCTACTCGTGCCGCTGGAGCAACAGACCGAGCCAGTGGCCGGCGCCCTCGACCATCGATAAAAGCCGGTGGCCCCCAAAGCGGGGGCCACCGGCCGGTAAGTCAACGCGGTGGTCTAGCCGACCAGGGTTACCTTGACCGTTATTGTCTTGCCGCCGTTCACGCTCACCTTGGTATTCACCTTGATGGTGTGGGCCTTGGCCCCTTTCAGCAGCTTTATCCCTGTCGAGTTCAACTGGATCGGGTAGGTGTGGCTGTTGCCAGCCTTGAAACTGTAGGCAGTGCTACCGACTTTGGTCGTAACGTCGCTCAACGTTATGTAGCCCTTGCAATTGCTGACCTTGCATTCCAGCTTGATACCGGGCTTGTTGCCCGACCCCACGGTCGCTGACTTTGTAACTTCTACCACAACCGGCACCGGTTTCGGCACGGTAGTGGTCGTTGTCGTCGGCACCGTGGTAGTTGTCGTGGTTGTGGTCGGAACGGCGCCCGGCCCGGTCACGCTGCCCACGATGGTGATGACGTCCGTGCTGCTGGAAACGCTCGGGTTGATGACATCCTGGGCCGTAATGGTCAGCACGTCACCGGAGCTGATGCTGCGGGGCACCGTGAGGGTCACGGTATTTGTCGCACCGCCACTCACGGCCGTTACCGTCCCGGAGCCCGCTGTGTTCGTCGTGTCCACGATGCTGAAGTAGCCGGCGACATTGGAGAACGTAGTCCCCGAAGGGGCTTCCAGCTCCAGCGTGCCAACTCCCCCGGTCAGTGCGGCGGTGGCCTCGACGTTGGAAATCGTGTAGGTGGCGAGCGATCCCGTGGTGGACGGGTTGACCGAAACCACAACCCCGGGGCTCGCATTGGTGCCGATCGCGTAAGGGGAGGCGTTGGCGTAGATGGGGTCGCCCGTGGTCTTGACCAAGAAGTCGCTGATAGTCCCAGCGGCGGGGTTCACAACCCCGGCAAGCAGCACGCTGACAACGTCCCCGGCGTCAATGGCGTCTTGCAGGGGGATCGCTGCGGTACCGCTCGTAAGGAAGCTCCCTGATGCGACGAAGTTCCACCCGAGCGTCTGGTCGCTCACATCGATCCCCGTGACGGTGGTGAAGTTCGTCGGGCCCGCAACCTCGCTGAGGTCGATGTCCCCGCCGACCGTCACGGCGTCCGCCGCACGGAAGGTGACGGTGTAGTTGGTCGTCGCGCCGGCGAGAGCGTTCGAGGGGACAACGGTGACGCTATTGACGGAGTTGCCGAAGGTAACCGAAGTGGTCGTCTCGACCGTGCCGTTCCCGGGTTCCACGGTGACGTCGTCGGACTGGGGAGTGACGTTGTACGCCGGGTTGGTCCCCTCACCGTTGACGGTGACTGTGTCGCCGTTCACCAGAGCAGTCGCGAGTGTCAACGTGACGCTGGCACCGGTCGATATAGCGGCGGTCACAGTGTCCGCCGTGGCCGAGCCGCCCGAAGGCGTGTAGGTCACGGTGTAACCGGCCGACCCGTTGTAAAAGTTGATCGTCTCTGTTCCACCGGTTGCACTGGCCACCAGCGTGAGGGAGGTCCCGTTCGAGGTGAGGCTCGCCACCGGGACCGAGGTGATCGTGTAGGTCGCATTAGCGCCGAACGAAAGGGAGCTGGCTGTCAGCGTCGACCCTGAGGTGCTCACCGAGATCTGGTTAGAGGTCGCCGGGTAGGTATTGCCCGAGGTGGTGACGGTGAAGTTGAAAGTGCCCGTCGCGGCGGGCGCGTCAGCGGTATAGATGACCTCCACCGGGTCGCCGGTACTTATGCTGCAGGTGCTGCCAAGTTCGATCGTGACCGTGCCCGCAGTGTCCGTACCCACGCCACCCGAGCCGGAGGTCCCTGACTGGATGCACGAGCCGCCGACCAGGGCAATGTTGGCGGGGACCGACCCCAGGCTCACAGAGGGCGTAACGGTCACCCAGCTGTCGGTGGACCCAGCGAGAGCGTTGGGTGTCGTGAATGTGACCTTGAACTGAGTGGAGGCGCCCGTAGTCACCGCAGTCGGGGTAGCCGCAATAGCCGTCACGGCTCCCGTCGGCGTCCCGATTGTGTAGTCGGTGCTAGTCACGTCCGCGTAGGCGGGCAGGGCGGTGGCAGCCAGCCCGGCTCCCAGGGCAACAACAGTTACTGCGAGGCCAAGACCTAACCACTTGGGCCGGCCCAATCCTCGCCTGCGTGAAATAGCCGAACGACTTGTTTCTTGCATTGACATCGTCTCCCTTACCGGTTAGGCGTTAGCCCGCCCGCGCACTAGCAGTGTACGGCGGTCTATCCCTTGACCGTCCTTATTGATTGCTGAGAATAGGCACCTCTACGTTATGGACCTGCTAAAGCCGGCACGAACCACCCGAGCAGGCTTGACCGGCCTGTCGCTTGCGAGCAAGCTGGCACCATGGCTAATAAGAATGACGCCCGGCGGAGGGCTCTGTCACTGGGTAGCCGTTCCTAAATGGTCGGCCTGGAGGAGATCTCTCGAGCTGCGGAGCGCCTCAGGGCCGTCATCCGCCCGACTCCCTCGGTATTTTCCAATGCCCTGTCCAAGCTCGCTGAGCGCCCTGTGTTCGCGAAGCCCGAGCAATTTCAGCGAGCTGGTTCGTTCAAGATCCGGGGAGCGTTCAACAAGATCTTTGTGCTTGCCGAAGAGGGCGCCGTCGAAGAAATCGTGGCCGCCTCAGCAGGTAACCACGCCCAGGGGGTAGCTCTAGCTGCTTCGCTCTGCGACTTGCGTTCCACGGTCTTCATGCCAGCGGGGGCATCACTGCCCAAGGTCGAGGCCACTCGCAACTACGGGGCCGATGTACATTTTGTGCCCGGCAATGTCGACGACGCGATCGCAGCGGCGCGCGACTATGCGGCGAGCGGCCGTGCTTTCTACGTGCCGCCCTTCGACGATGAGCTCGTGATAGCCGGCCAGGGTACGATCGGCCTCGAGCTCGCCGACGAAGTGCCAGGCGCCGGGGCAGTCCTGGTCCCGGTCGGTGGAGGCGGTTTGCTCGCCGGCATTGCGGCAGGCCTGCGCGGCCGCGGCAGCCGCGCCCAGATCGTGGGGGTCGAAGCCTCCGGGGCAGCCCCGATGCTCGCCGCCCTGAACGCCGGGCACCCGGTGGACCTCGCATCCGTGGAAACCATGGCCGACGGGATCGCCGTGCGCTGCGTGTCGCAGCTGACCTTCGAGCACGCCAGAGACCTGGTGGACGGGATCGTCACCGTCGACGAGGAACAGATCAGCCGCGCGGTGCTCCTCCTCCTCGAGCGCTGCAAGTGGGTAGTGGAACCGGCCGGGGCGGTACCTCTCGCCGCACTTCTCGCCGGCCTCGTGCCAGGGGATGACCCAGTAGCGCTTGTGGTTTCTGGCGGGAACGTGGATCCCCTCCTGCTCACCCGGCTTGTCGAGCACGGTCTGACGGCAGCCGGGCGCTACCTGATGGTGCGGGTGGTGCTGGCGGATAAGCCTGGTGAGCTCGCATCTCTGACCAATGCCCTCGGGAAGATCGGGCTCAACCTGTTGACTGTCGAGCACCGGCGGTCCGGGGCCCCGGTTGGGGTGAGAGAAGTCGAGGTAATCCTCACCCTGGAAACGCGCGACCCCGACCATCGCGATGAGGTCGTACCGTCGCTGCGGGCGCAGGGTTTCCAGGCGGAACCGTACCGCCGCTGAAGTCTGCTCGGGCGAAGAAAAGGTTTAGTCCGAGCACAGAACTTTGCGGGAGAACAAGGATAAACGGTCAAAGAAGCTGCCCACGGGCCGCTACCACGGTCCACGGTCCTGGTCCTCAAAGAATTACGAGGCACCGGCAATGATCTGCCGGTGCCCGTCGTGTAGGCCGTCACCACCCGGGCTGAGGCACATGGAGTAAATGAACCGAACGATGCGGCTCAGTTAGGGCTAGATGACGCGTACATTGACGGCTTGCAGCCCCTTAGGGCCTTGGCTCGTCTCGAAGTCGACCTTTTGGCCCTCTTCGAGATTGCGATAGCCCTCGCCGGAAATCGCACTGAAGTGCACGAAGACATCGGGCCCACCAGCGTCCTGGGTGATGAAGCCGAAACCCTTCTCACCGTTGAACCAC
>Ga0302324_100007873_pt1 | contig 22565 bp, 21 predicted proteins | sample Palsa_T0_1_FD_201949 | JGI IMG/M metagenome (GOLD analysis project Ga0302324, IMG submission 201949) | Peat permafrost microbial communities from Stordalen Mire near Abisko, Sweden - Palsa_T0_1 | ecosystem: Environmental > Terrestrial > Soil > Palsa > Peat permafrost | place: Sweden: Abisko...
CGGGGCGGCCTCAGCCGCCCCGTAAGCAATCCATTCTGGCGCAACTGCGGTAAATCCCGGGGTCGCAGGGGCAGGGCCCCCGTTCTGCGCCGTGTGATGATGATCCCTTCTCATTGCGCAGCACCGTTCTCAAACTCGGCGGGCGAAAGATACCCGAGAGCCGAGTGCAATCGTTTCTGATTATAGACGCGCTCCAGGAATTCGCCAATACCGGCGTGGGCTTCGTGGAAGTCGCGGTATTCGTTGCGATAGACCTCTTCAGACTTTAGGGTCTTCATAAATGATTCCGCCTTGGCATTATCGTAGGGGTTACCCTTGCGGCTCATGCTGATCGTTGCGTTGTGCTGCTTCAACATTTCTGTATAGCCATGCGCAGCGTACTGCACGCCGCGATCGGAGTGGTGCACCAGCCCGGGCGCTGGCTGTCGCTCGAGCAGCGCCATGCGCAACGCTGTCACCGTCAACTCCGCCTCCAACGTGCGTCCCAGCGCCCAGCCGATCACACGTCGCGAGAAGGCGTCCAGCACCACGGCCAGGTACACGAACTCTGTGCGCAAACGGATGTAGGTGATGTCGGCGACCCACAGCTGGTTGATGGCCGTGGGTTTTATCTCGCGTGCCAGGTTCGCATAGATCGGCAGTGAGTGACGCGAGTCGGTCGTGACCACGAAGCTGCGGCGCCCAACGCAGAGCAGGTTGTCCTCTCGGATCATCCGCAAGACGCGCTTGTGGTTCACCACAAAGCCTCCTTGTTGCAATTCAGAGGTGATTATCCGATAACCATATGCTGGCGCTTCCAACGCCACCTTCTGCATCTGGTCGCGTAGTTCCATGTCGACCGGCGTGCCTTGCCGAGGCGTCCGCCAGCGATAGAAGCCGGCGCGGTTCATACCGGTCATCTCGCACAGGGCGTTCACGGCTTGCCCTTTCGCTGCGCCTTGCTGGATTTCTTCAAACAGGCATCCGCGCCACTGACGACGACCGGCGGGTGATGATCCCTGAAATGCTGCAAGGCTTTCTTTAAAAAATCATTCTCCATCGTGAGCTGGCCAATCTTTCGCTCCAGCTCTGCCACGCGGCGGGTGTCGTCGAGCGCCGGTAGATTGGCATACCGCCGCCCAATGCCGGGGAACGCCGCCTCCCCTTTGGCGCGCCATTCTCCGCGCCAGCGCTCCAGCAGTTTCAGACTCAATTAATATTTCCGCGCAATTTCGCCGGCGCTAGATCCGGCGTCCAACGCGCGCATCGTGCTGATCTTCAGATCGCGACTGTAAACAACTCGGGACAAATCCATTCCTCACTCCATTCAATGTACTTGTTCCCTTAACTCGCTGTCTCATTTTTGGGGTTCACTCCAGTAGAGATGGACGAAGCCCTGCAGGCCGAGAAAGGGGAATGGACGGCGGGGGGCTGGGCTAGCGATCCGGGCACTTCGGGCGAACGCTGGTGGCGCGAGTCGCCGAGATCGAACTGCGTGTGCCGCAGGAATCGACAATGGCGGTTCCGGACGGAAGTGTTCGAGCGGTACCCGCGGAGCGAGAAAGCCCTCGTGACGGCCTTGATGGAGATATATCTGCCAGGTGTGTCGACGCGCAAGATCATGGACGTGACCGAGGAGTTGTGCGGGCACGAGTTCAGTTCGGCCACCATCAGCCGGATGGTGCGAACGCTAATGAAAGAACTGGAGAAGTCTGCACGGCGGCGCTTGGAGGAACACTATCGCTATTTAATCCTGCGCAAAGCCGACGACGATTGCCTGATGGAACTGCGCTGGAATCTATGACCGGCGGAATCTGGAAGAGCCGCGGCGGGGTGGAGGGCCGGCTGGCCAAATGGGGCAAGCGCTATCCTAAGCTGTACGGCTCGGTGGAGGACCACATTGCCGACACCTTGAGCTTCTACCGGCTTCCGGGGCAGCATTACAAGAATCTAAAAATCGACCAACATGCTGGAGCGGCTCATGGAGGAAAATCAAACGCCGCACTCTGGTGGTGCGCATCTTTCCCAACAGGCATGCCTCCGGCTGAGCCGAGCGCTCGCTCCTAAGGTGCACGAAAACTGGATCGAAGCCATGCAGTACTTGTACATGGAGCCGCCGCTGGAGCAGAAAAGGAAGCCTGCGGAGGATGGGCGATGCTGCGTAAAACGGCTTCTCCATTGTGGAAGGGGCTCAATTGCCGACCCTTCCCCGCTCACGCTGGACTAGCCATCCAAAACAATCTGCTGCACTTTACAAGGCCGGCCAACTATCGGTGACGGCCCGACCTGCCCATGGCCCTCCTCGGATTCGAGGCGAGTAATCATAACCGCGTGCCCCGATCCTCCTTACCGTAGTGTGTCGCCGCCGCTAAAAACGAAGCCACCCCAAGAATGATTTCAAGCTATCAACCAATCTACAACGACCGCCAGCTAAAAGTTGGCAAGTCAGGCCTGGGACGGAAACTCGCCTCGTGTCTGGGGTATGTCCGCTTACCGTTCATGTCGGACGTATCGCTCGTCGCCGCAACAGCGCGAGCGTGCGAACATGACACGTCGAGATCGTCCGGCGGACCGACGCGGAAGCAAAGGTGTTTCCCGCCGGAAGCTGACCGCCCGAAGGGCGGTGGGATTAGACCTGGAGGCAGAGCTAGAATAACGCAGATTAGTGCCAGGTCGCAGAGAGTGCCGAAGTGCGGCCGACGTACCTCATAGGGTCCCCCCAAGCGCACCCACAATAGATGGAAAGCGAACGCCAGACCGTCGAGTTAATTCCTTCGAATGACGGATTCGATCGGCGCTCCGTTACTCGAGAGCCCAACGAGTACTGCTTGCCCCACTGCAGACCCCGCCGTTTTCTGGTCTTCGTCGCACGGGCCGTATGTCCAAAATACGCGTGCTGGCGTGCGGGTAGCTGGGGTCGGCCACGTGCTTCTGTGACTCATCGCGGTGGCTACCCCTGGGACCGGTATTCGTCGCGATCCATTCCGGGAACATCACGCCGTGAGGTGATTAGAACACCGCGCTCCTATCTCCCAGCCCAATCAATCACAAGGACACACCCCCAATCTTCTCTTACATCGCGCGTAGCTAGATAACGTTGGATCAAGCCTTATGATCGAGGCTATCCCTCAGTGGTGGTGAGCTCGAGTTCAGTGAGGGTGAAGAATGCGAATCGGATTGACGAGACCATCATTCGTGGTGTGCGATTCTCCAATGAAGTCATCAAGGTAGACGCAGGAGAAAAGTGTAAATGGAAGCATAACTTTCGTGGTCGATGACGTGCTCATCTAGTGGCGCGCATGTAACAACGTCCTACGACTAAGGAGAAGGCAGATATGACGATTACAAGTAGACGGGCTTTGATCAGCGCCACTCTCATGGCTTGTGCCTCAATGGCAAGTATGCTGCGAGCACAGCAGAAGCTCTTCCGGCATCCGACCACGTTCCGTATGAGTTCGACATCGGCGGTGCCCCTGACAGAGGTGGGCCGGATCCGCATTCATCTACGTTTATGCTAGGTGGCGGTCTCGGCCGGCCGTTGCGTCCGTTGGTCAACCTCGGTTCGGTATTGGTGGATTTCAGTTTTCGGAACTACTGATCAGTCTTACACAACAACTGTGGCTGATAGCTCAAGTCGAGTTAAGACGAGTTAGACGAGCAACGTCGTACGAGACGGCGTTTAGCGCCTGCCGAATTCTTGGCGGCTGTATTTACTTTCTCCTGGGCACTCCGGCTCGCACGGAGGCAAGAATGCCGAACCGGCTAGGTCGGCAGGATTCCGGCCCCATTCGAGTGGGCTCGGCCGGGCAAACACCAACCGTTCAAACCGCGAGCGTTTGCTCGCGAACTTCTGAGGAGAACAGCATGAACTGCTCGAAAGTGAATTACGCTCGCCAAAATATCCAGATCGGCGAAGCGATATTTGGCGTGTTTCATCGTTGGCAAGGATATGCATTCGTCTCCGCCGGTATCGGCGTGGGGTCCGGGCGTTCCGCGTGGCGGGGTGCGCTGAAGGCTATGTCCGGGTGCTTTATCGTTTGGGGTCTGGCTTCGGGGCTGGCCTGGCCGCAACAGCCTGCTGGCCGGCCGGAGGGCGCTAACTCCGGTGTGAAAGCCAAGCTGGGGATCACCGTCATCGATGGCGCAGACGGCATTAACATTCTGAAAGGGAAGACCACGGTCAGGCCATTAGTTGAGGTTCGCGATGCGTGGAATCTGCCGATTGCCGGGGCTCTGGTGACTTTTGAACTGCCGAACGGGCGGCCTAGTGCGACATTTGTCAACGGCAACAAGGTAACGTCCGTGATGACTGATGCCAACGGGCGCGCGATGGCTGACCAGATGAGGCCGGTCGGTAAGGGTGAGTTTCAGATCGCGATCCGCGCCTTCTATCGGGGCGTCAGCGAATCTCACACGATAGAGCAAACCAACTTCAAGACAGCCGGCGAGGCACAGAAGAGCGTGAAACTTCCTGCTTACGGGAACGCGCTGTCGGGGGGGGGCAAGGCGCTCATTGCGGTCGGGGTGGCGGGCGCCGCGGCCGCGGGGGTCGCTTTGGCGTTGGCCCATAAAAGTTCCAGCAGCCAGTCGGACTGCTCGTCCTTGTTCAATCAATTCAATACGGAGCTGAACACGGCGACAAGCCTCCCGACGGGATCGACCCAGTGGATAGTAGCGAGCCAGACAATGTTCAACGACCTGGGCGCGTACTGCTCGTGCGCTGGCGGCCCCGGTGAGCTTGCCTCGAATCCGGCTTTGTCACAAGATCTCCAGACTCTGCTGAGCGCCGGGAGCGGCGCCGGATTCGCCGTGCCGAGTTCGTGTGGTTCGTTCTAGGGGACTGCGCAGGAGTCGTACGAGGACAACTCAAATGACTGGATTCAGGGTTTCATTCTTAGGTTTCCTCGTGCCGGTCTTGGGCTGCGCAGGGGGGGTGACTGGGGTCGTTTCGGACCCCCATGGTCTCGTCGTGCCGGCCGCTGTCGTAACTCTGCGTTGCGGCCGGCATAACAAATCCGTTGAAACCGATTCACAAGGGCGGTTCATTCTTGGACCCAGGCCGGCGGGCGAGGTCTGCGGGATTTCGGTCAATCACCCCGGGTTTTCACCGTTCAGTGAGAGTGTCACAAGGGATGCAGAAAAACTGTCCATCCACCTGACCCTCGCACCGCTTAGCCAAACTGTGACCGTCAGCGCGGATCCGGACCTGCTGCTCCGGCCCGCGCTCGGCTCAGTCACGCTCTCCGACGACGAGCTGAAAACTATCTCGAACAACACACAAGATCTGATCCGCTATGCCAAATTAGCCGCTGGGGTAGATGGGCGTGCCGACATGATTTATGTGGATGGGCTGCCCGCGAGCGCGTTGCCTCCCCCAGAAATGATTGCGAGGATTACAATCAACGCGGACCCGTTCTCGGCCGAATATACAGACGGCGATCTGACACACATAGATATCATTACCAAGAGCCCAGCTCGTAATTTCCGGTTCGCTTTCGGTGGGCTAGATCTAAACGCTGGAGGGCACAACACATTGAATCCAAGCCTCCAATCCAAGTCTAGATCTGAGAATGGATTCGTATCGGGGGCGATACCTCATTTTCCATTGACCTTTTCACTCCACGCCGCTTTTGCGTCAAGCTTCAGTGAACAACCCATTGTGGCGGTCTTCCCAGAGACAGCAACTTTCTTGTCGGAGCGTGGGCTTCACAGCACCTCGGCTGGAAATCGCAATGGCTCCGGATCTCTTGATCTTGATTATTCATTTAACGAGAGGCTGCGCGCGCACTTCGCGTTCTCAGAATCGCTCACAACTGCATCGAATCTCGGCACCGGAGGGCTGGCATTGCCGGACGCTGGCCTCCATTCGTCCACTGAATCTCATGAGGTCCGCGTTACAGTTACCGAAAACGCCGACCGATTCACCTATCAAAGCGGTCTGGTATGCACTCAGGCGAATTCGGGCACGCGTGCGAACAGCGATGATCTGGGCGTGACAGTGCTTGGTGACTTTGTGGTCGGCGGGGCGCAAATAACTAGCAGCGACACTCTCCGCAATATGTGGACATGGAAAAACGTTTTCCGATCGACTACGTCCTCGTGGACAGTGGGGTTGAGCGTTACGGAGTCCGACGACTACGAACGCCAAGTCCCGAATGCCTTCGGAGTCGTGCAATTTGGGGACCTCCAGGCATACTCAGATGCGTTGATCGGCCAAGGAACTGGCACATGGCTGGTAATACGTGGAAACGGCACCGTTCGTTATACGAGCAAGTCGGCGGCGTCCTTCATCCAGAAGCAAGTAATGCACACCCCCCGCCTTTTGGTGACGGCCGGCCTCCGAGGCGACTACCAGTCAGGCTATGGCATACTTATGTCGCCTCGCGTCTCTGCCACAACGCTGTTGCGGGGCTTCATTTTGCGTACAGGTGGCGGATTGTTTGTCCGGAATCTGCCCAGGAATGTCTTTGTGAAAACGATGGAGAATGACGGTTCACACTTGCAGCAATTCATGCTTAGCGATGTATCTTTGACTGAGAATCTCGTGCCATTGACTGGCAGTGGTCAACTAGTTCGTTCTCGACTTGCCTCGAATCTTACGCGCCCTCGCGAATTTATGGTGAAATCATCCATCGAACGGCCCTTCCGCAAATTTACGCCAGGCGTCGAATACACCTGGACACATGATTTGCATCTACTTGGCTCCCAACGGATGGCTGATGGGAGCGGGTGGCTGGACGTGCTTGAATCCAACCGGTTGTCTGAGACGCATCGGTTGCACACTCGGCTTGGTTATAGATGGAGGGGACAGTCCCTAATGGCCCACTATGAATGGATTCGATCGCGTGACGACAGTTCTGGACCCTTTTCTTTCCCGGCCCAACAGGATAATCTCCGCGCAGAGTGGGCCCGCAGCGCCGGCGTGTCTCCTCACGACGTTTCGCTCGCCGGGAATATGAAGCTGCCTCGCGCGATTTCATTCAATTTAATCGAGACTTGGCGGAGTTCTGCACCTTACAATATTACAACTGGTCTGGATCCACAAGGCGACGGCCTTTACACCGACCGGGGTGGCCTACCAAGAAACAGCGGGAACGGCCCTGGGTACAGCTCGTTCGCTCTATATGGACACAAACGAATCGCTCTGCCGGCCTTGCTGACGGGGTACCGTAAACGAATCTACGTGGATCTGGGAGTTCAAGGGAACAACCTGCTTAACAATAAGAACTACCTTAGCGTCGGCTCGATTATCGGGTCTCCGACCTTCCGGCAGCCGCTCGCCGCCTCGACTGGCCGATCGGTTCGAATATGGCTCAATCTCGATTGAAGATGCCCGCTAGGAAGTCATCGTGGGCGACGAAACCGCGGCAGGTGCGAAATGGTGAAAAAGATTTGGGGAATTGGCATGGGCCGCCACGCTTCCGTCACTCGCCCCAGCTCGTGGACTCTTAGCTACCGTCCACTTGTACCAACGCTTGGCGCGCCGCCTTTCATCGTGTACAGCTCCGTGGGTACAGTCACCGTAACACCCTCTCTCGGATCCGGGTGCGACTGGCTCACCTTGCCAGCAAGCAACTGGAACACACCGGTCAGCTTAGGCCTCACAGTCAATACGGTCGTCGCGGCGACCCTGAAGTCCGGCAGCTTTCTTTACACCGTGACGCTCACTGCAGCGGGCACGACGGCTGGTGCCACGCTTTTACTCACGCTGGTGGTGGCCTCCCCGACGGCGTCCAATCCTTCCATTAAAGCGGTTGTCCAGGGCTGCCAGGTGCACGGAATGGTTGCCGGTGTCAATCCACCGCAAGGCTTTGAAGTAGTCGTTTACGCGTCAACCAACGCTTACTATTATGACGGGGCGAGGTACCCGGCCCAATGACTTCGAGGATTTCTAAACTGACGGCTACAGTCATCCTGCTAGCCGCACTTCCTGTGGGCGCCGCGCCTGGGGAGCGCTGGAGACTCGTCTGGTCGGACGAATTCTCGGGCCGGGCGAAATCGCAGGCCGATCCTTCGAAGTGGGAGTCTGACCTTGGCGGCGGCGGTTGGGGCAATCATGAATTGGAAGAGTATACAGAGAGTACGGAGAATGTTAGTTTGGATGGTCATGGGCACCTGTTGGTCCGCGCGATCCGGTCGGATCAGGGTAAGTACACATCCGGCCGCCTGAAGACTCAGCACCGTTTCGAAGTTCAGTATGGGAAGATCGAGGCGAGGATTAAGGTGCCATTCGGCCAAGGTATTTGGTCCGCCTTCTGGATGCTCGGCAACGACGTGGCGGAGGTGGGTTGGCCCAAGTGTGGAGAAATCGACATTATGGAGAACATTGGTAAAGAACCGTCGATTATTCACGGGACCGTCCACGGTCCAAACTACTCGGGAGGACAAGGCATCAGCGCTCAGAGCTCCCTTCGAGGAAAGAGAACGTTCAGTGGCCATTTTCATATCTTTGGCGTCGAATGGTCGCCCGAATCGATCGTGTTCTCTCTCGACAGGGTCCCCTACGCGAAGGTAACTCACGAATCGTTGCCGCTCGGTGGCCAGTGGGTGTTCGACAAACCGTTCTTCCTGTTGATGAATTTGGCGGTAGGCGGCGACTGGCCAGGCAACCCGGACGGGACGACCCTATTTCCGCAGACCATGGTTGTGGATTGGGTAAGGGTGTGGACGAATACGACGATCCAAAACGAACAGAAGGCCCAAGTCAGGTTGGGCACGTCGCGGAATTCTTCAAGCAGGAAGTAGCATGCGCATTGCACTCGGAGAGCACAAAAGTCCAGGGGAGCACGCGGACGCCTTCAGCGTCACTGGCAACGGGGGGGCGGACGCGGGTACCAACGGCGGGACGCCTCTTCCAATTCTCGGTTCAACAGCTTCGGCCCGTTTCCCGAACCTCCGGCGGTAGATTCCAGCTCCCATTGCAGGTTTTCGATGCGCTCCAATGCTCCTCCACATTGCCGTGTCAGAGATTCCATTTCAGACTTTGCGGTTCCTTTCGACGCTCGCGCGGTTCTCTCCCACAGACCGCTTGCCGCGCAGATTCGCCGGCCTGGGCAGTTCTGCGGCCGAGCCTATGGCCATCTGTTTCATCACCGTGACCCGCATCGTGATGTGAAACCAGTCAGCCAGTATTCCACCTCCGAGCTCAACTAATGCTGCACTTTTCCGCACGTCCCCGCCGTCCGAAAGAAACGTCACTTGTTGATTCATCGCCATGCTTTGCGACTTCAGCAGCTCGAACAGCCGCCGTCGCGGTTTTTCATTGTATCGATCAGCACGGACGCTCCCTCCCCCAAGTTCCGCTTCATCCGTGGTGGCAGGCTCAAAAATACTCTCGGAAAACAGCGCGCTCAGGCGCTGCTGTGCATGGATGCGCGCAGCATGCTTGCGAAGAGTGACGCATCGCCGCTCACATGACTCAACCGCGATGCCTCGGTCATCTCCTCGGGCGTCGTCGCCCTCCAGTCAATGTAGTGGCCAGCCTGCAATCCGACCTCACGAATGAATTCGCGTTGCGTCCTGCCATTGCCTTCCCGAAACGGATGAGCTGCATTCAGCTCGCCGAGAAAATAGGCCGCGCGATCGGCAAACATCGCGGCATCCAGGTGAGCGAGGTAGTTCTCCATCGCGAGTTTCTCCAGGATCTGTTGCAGCGCCGGTTCGAGGAACGCAGCGATTCCGAAGAGATGGCCGCCCTTGGATATGTTCAACGTCCGAAACTGTCCCGCCCATTCGTACACGTCCTGGAAGATGTACCGATGAATCGCCTTAAGGTGCGCGATGTCGAATCTCCCAGGCATCAGGGTATCAATCAACTCCGCAATGCGCCGGTGCGTGCGGCGTGCTTCGAAGCGCGCCAGTTGTTTTGGGTCAGTGAGACCGCGCAGGTTCTTGAGGACGTTTGTGCCGGGATAGAGATACGGGTCCGAATTCTCGGTCATCGAGCTCATCGATCGCGCTCCCCACTTCAGCTAGCGTCAACTCTCCAGCGATGTATCGCTGGTACAGTGCTTTCACTTCCTCATCGAGCTCAAAGCCTTCAAGGCGAATGGAAGCAACGGCCTCTTCGTAGACACGTGTTCGCCGGGCGCGCTCAGCTGCCACAATCGGATGTATCGCCAGCGCCATATCTTTATTTTACTCCGTAATACCGCTTGTTTCCATTCGAAGCGCCCGGACGCTGCAAGCGCAGGTTCGCGAGACATTCCCGGCTTGAACAGGCGACCTGCTGATTACGTATCATTCCAACCTTAAATTTAGGTGATCTCTACGTCCGTCAACATCAATGCTACCTACGTGACGTCCCAGATCCCGAGAATCGGCTCTTGAAGATCCCTGCGAACCGCCGTCGTCGCGGACTGACCAGAAAGCGACGACGACGAAAATTGCGGTCGCGCCTTTGGCTTTCTCTCTCTACTCTCTTCCTTATTAGGCGATTCGCGTACGCGATGGATTCCTCTACGGTACCGGATGGCGCGGCTTTCCGGCACGTGGTGATTTTTCTTGGCGTGCCAGAAGTGAATTTTTTGGTGCCGAAATTGGCTAACGACCCTTACTGTTCGCCAAAGCTGGAGTGTGATCAATACAGCCGGCGCCTTTGCGGCGCGGCGCTATGGAGCCGCGCGTCTCACTGAATTCACGGGTGTCTCGGTCCATGCAAGCCTGCGCGCATCGCCGTACTGTTCCTCAATCTCTCCAAGATCTCGGGTACACACCTGTCCATCTCGTCGCAAGTGACGGCCAGCCTTTGTTGCGGCTCGGCGGGAGCGGCAACACATGCGCTTTGACTAAGCTCAGATCTCTGGTGCGTAGGATCAGTGCCTTCAGTTTCTCGCCGTGCACCGCGGGCATCTTGTCCAACACCTACGCGACGAACGGTTGACCCCACCCACCAAACGATCTCGGCAAATTGGGTGAACGGGTCTCGCGGATACCGCGCGCGATCCCTATCCGTCGCAGGCGTTCCACCCTCAGGAACATGCGGATTGTGCCGGTGGGCTATTCGTTGACATCGCGACGAAGGGATCCCCTAATTGTGATCGCTTGACGATTAACAATGCTTGACCGTAATGAACACCGGCACTGTGGCGTCAGAGACTGCTTGCCGCACGACCTGGTTCGGTGGATTTCGCACGAGGTGAACGAAACCGAGCGGCATTCCGTACCGTCCCGCGGCGGCCTCGCGACCGACCTCAACTCGGCGGCCCGCGGTTTATGTGTCAATCTCATTTTGGCTCATCTTGTCTCCCTCTAGCCGGCGGGAGTGGCCCCGTTACGACCGATCGCACCAAATGGAAAGCGCCTAATGGAACCGGGCCGCGGTGGCCTGAACTGGCGGCGCGAAATGCAAGTACAGCTAAACAAGACGGGCGTCATTGGCCGAGCTCCATAGTCTTGGCGCGTTCCCGAAACTCGCGCACCGTGCCTTTCGAGTTCGCATAGTGGATGCTCACATGATCGCCCACCTGCGGCTGCCAGTCGAGCGAATCCTTGAGATGCGCAATCCCAGTGTGCGCCGATTGCCGCTGGATGACGTGGCAAGCGGTCTCTCCGAGGATCACGCCGCGGTAGATGCCGCTCTCGGTTTGGGCCGTCAGCATCCGGGCAGAGTTGCCCAGAGCCTGGGCAGTTAGGGACTGTGCGGCCGTGAGGGAGTCCGCGAGTTCGTTTGGCTGGCTCGAGGGGCTGCTTCTGCCGTGTTCTGGGCCCTGCAAGGGGTGCCGATCTGTCGAAGGAAAGCTCCCCGGAGTAAGAGCCAGCCCAGCCACCGGCCGTTCTGTATCGAGGAAGCGTTCCCGTTCCAGAGCCAGCAGGTAGTCCGTCATGGCCGAAGCGTCATGGGCCGCGCGGAAGATTTCATGCTTGTCCTGCTGCAGTACTTGGATCCAGGAGCCCACGTATGCGGCGTGCTGTTCGGGATTGTGGGGGATACCGCGCTCGGCGGCCATAAAGACACTGGCCAGCTCCGCACGCAGCTCTTCCTTCGCGTAATTGACATCCCCGAAACGGTAGGATTCAAGGAGCGTGGGCCGGTTCAGACGTGACGGGTGTCCACTGAAATGTGCAAGTTCATGGAGCGCCGTGCCGTAATAGCTGGCGGCATCTTTGAAGGCCTCCTTGGGTGGGAGATGGATGCGGTCCTGAGCGCGATTGTAGAAGGCCCTGTCCGCCTGGTCATGGACCACCTGCGCCCCGGAGTTCTCCAGGATCTGCTCGCCGGCCTGCACAGCTTCAAAGGGCACGTGCTGTTTCGGGGCATAGGCCGGAATGCCATCCATCTGCTTGGCATTGAAGACGGTGTAGACGCGATGGACCAGGCGCGTCTTTTCCCGATCCGTGCCACCGTCAGCGGACGTGCGCCCTTCGTCACGGTCGTCTGGGCAGTGGGGCCGGGTTCGGTCGGCAGAGGATTTGACCTCCCAGAATTCGATCTGGGTGCCCTTTTCTCCCTGGCGTACCTGCCAGCCGCGTTCGGAGGCTTGTCGGTAGGTCATCCAACGCGGGTCCGTATAGCCTTTCCGGAGGCCGGTGGCCATCAAGTGCAGGGCATTGCCACCACGGTAGGTCTTACTCGTCGTGGGATTCATCGGCATACCGAGCGAAGCGGCGCCTAGCTGCCAGGGTTTCTGCCACGGAGCTACACCTTGCTCCAGTAGGCGGATAATATCGTTAGTTACTTCTTGACGAAAGTCCCGTACTGCTGGTTGGCCCAAGGCCAATTGTTCGTTCGCTCGTTGAGTTGTCGTGTCGGGCATGTAGTTTGTCCTCGTTCATTCCGGGGGCGCGCGCCGGACTTCGTCTTCAGACAGCTCATCTGTGGCGAAGTCCGGTTCGGGTTCTTCGGCTTCGAAACCTGATCCGGCTACCGGCTCGCCGCCCACAGCCACCAGCAAAGTCGCTGCTCGATCTATTGGCAAGTTTTGTGATTTCCGCATGTGTCTCCTTCGATCCCGTGATGGGCATGAAAAAATCCTGCATTCAGTTTCAAGGGTTATATCTCCTGTTCGTTACTTGTCGGCCTTCGGCTGGCCATCCTGTACACAGTGCAGCTTCGCGTGCATCTCTATCATGTGGACTCCGCCTGTGTCGTCTATGAACGACGGCGCTTCCCCCAGGCTGGCGGCCGCAGCCTGCAGCCGCTGGCTCCCCTCCGGGTTCAGGTAGCAGTATCTCCGGCATCCACTTTTGAGCAGGACGGCGAGCAGGCGATCTGGAATACCGCCGGATGGTTCCGCATTGGCGGAGGCATACCTGGTAGTCATGCCGGTACACCGAATTATGTTCCCACTCCTGTTCCCAATCTGTTCCTGGTGACGACCGCTGCAACTCATTGTGTTTACAGCCTTGTTCCCATTGTTCTCAGTGTTCTATGTCTCAGAAGAATATTGCCCAGCAGCCATGCTACATAGCGAATTCAAACTACGCGGAACACTGGGAACACAATGAAACTAAATGGGATTGAATGGGAACAGACTGGGAACGAACTGGGAACAGGACTGGGAACATCACGCCTCCTCCTTTCGGTAACGCCAATCCAGACGGCGCCCAACCCGCTCTCGAAACCGCTGCCAGCCTTGTGCTCGCAGGCATCGCGCCGCCCTGATCTTGTCCGTTTGCGTCCACTGGGCCTGCGGCTTGGCCAGGCATTTTTCGAGCACCTCGCTGATAGACACGCTCGACCTCGTTTCGATCCACGGAGCGATGACTTCTTCCCAGGGGTCGCCTTCGTAGCGGTCGATCTGCTGATCCGACGCTAGTTGAATTAATTCGGCAGTGTCCAGCCACCAGACGCTGCCAGCCTCGAACCGCGCTTTCGCTTCCGCCCAGAGCTGGTCCCGATCACGGGCCAGGGTTTCCACATCGATGCAGCCACAGGTCACTGGCCAGAAACGGCGGCCACCCGTCTCGTCGCGCAGATACGTGCTGTGATTGACGGTGCCGGCGAAGACGCACTGGCGCGGTGATTCCACCAGGCGCATGCCGTAGGGCGGACGAAAGCGGTCCGTTGTGCGGCTCATGAACGCCTTGATCCGGCTCACCTCGGAATGGCTCAGACTGTCCAACTCGGAAAGCTCAATGATCCAGGCCCCGCGGGTTTGCATCGCTGCATCCTTGCTGCCCAGGTCCGCCAGCTCATCGGTGAAGTACTCCCCGGCGACAGTCCGCAGCGCCGTCGATTTCCGGATGCCTTGTGGCCCTTCCAGGATCAGACAGCAATCCGCCTTCGACCCTGGCCGGAAGATCCGGGCCACCGCCGATATCAGCCAGCGCGAGCCTACCGCACGCGCATATTCCGTCTCCGCCACGCCAAGGTAGGTTGTCAGCCAGCGGTCCACACGCTTAACCCCATCCCAACGAAGACCTTTCAGGTAGGCTCTGACCGGATGGAAGGGCCGATCCCTGGCGGCTGTCTGCGCCGCTTGCCCGGCGACTTCCACCGAGACCATAATTCCTTGTCGCTGCAACCAGTCCGCCGCCAGCCGGTCCTCATGGTCGGTCCATTCTCCTTTGGGTACAATGCCCCAGGGCGTCGGCTTCAGGACGACGGTGCCGTATCCGAATTCGTTAAACGCCAGGACGCCTCCCCATTCCGGGGCGTGCCGAAATGCGGCAATCGCATTGGCTAATACCGGCAAGATACGACCCTCCGTTGTGTTCATAGGCGGTTTGGAGCGCAGCAAGTCTTTCCTCCATGTGGTACTTGCGAAATTGGTGTGGGCGATGGCATCGAGAACTACTTCGGGACCGACAGTCGCGAGATGATCGTCGATGCCTTTGCCTTTGGCGTCGTCCCATTCCAGGAAGCCGACGAGAGCACCCTGTCCGCGCAGGTGCGCTGCTAGTTCCGCGCGAGCAATGCGGCCGAGTTCTTTCATCACAGCGTCGGCGTCATAGGCGATGACAACCTGGCGCCCCTCCCAGGTGATCCATTCGAGATCTCGGATCGCACCTTTCACATCCAGGCGGCTGCCGTCTGGACCTACGGTCTTTCCGATCGTGCCGCGCCAGTTGTAGACGCCGGAAACCGCCACGGGGAGAAACCGCGGGCCAGTCGGTGAGGCGTGATGGGCCAGGCGCCAGAGCGCCAGCGCTTTGAATTCGCCCTCGGTGACGATGACGGGCAGCGCGGGATCTTTCAGCAGCGATGGCCCGATGCCAGGCACCATGTAGAGCATGTTGGACCGGCCTGGGGGACTCAAGTATTTATGTCTGGGTCTCACGGTGCCGGCGGCATCATATTCGAGATCCGGTTGATCGCGCCGCAGCCGATACTCGCGCACCCGGTCCGAGCCGGGCAGGCAGTAGGGAATGAGGATGCCGGCGTAATTGCCGCCTCTGCGGCCGACGATTTCGCCGCCGGTCATGGAATCCACCCGTCGCAAATGGGCACCATCGGCCAGACCTCGGTCGATCCAACGGGCCTTCAGAGCGGAATAATCGGCGGCCGTCAGGTTGGACCCGACTAGATTCGCAGGCAGCAGGCGGTGTGCTTCGGGGATGTGTTCGGGCTGAAATGGATCGGCATCTTCGCCTGTTGCTTGCCAATCGTCTGGGTGTATACTTCCATTGAGAGAATTCAATTTTCACCAGTCCCGGTTCAAATTTGCAGTTGTGCATGCCGTTGCATGGTGTTTAACGAGTTGCTGCCGGACTCGCGGAAGGCCGGCGCGGCAGCCTTGCGTGTCCAGTCCCGCCTCAATGGCGGCAGAGGTGCCCCGACGCCGTGCCCTGAATATTGGCGCTGGCGGGGCAAGGTTGCAATAAGGCCGTGCCAGCCTTCAACTTCCGACTACGAAGACTATCGAGATCGATTGATGTTCAGATCTGTTGAATCGGAAGCAGCCAAAATGGACCAATGGCGCGACAGTTGGATCGCAGGGAAGGCGCGCCAACCGAAACCAGAATTGCTAACAAATTGCTAACATGACAACCAGAAACAACCAAAAACAGACAGTAAGTGATCGGCGTAAACTATTGATAGTTCGGAACAGACAGTAGCAGGAAGAACCAAGTGTTGAACTCATAACCCAAAGGTCGAAGGTTCAAATCCTTCCCCCGCAACCAATTAAATCAATAACTTAGCCCATAGACTTCAGAAATTCCCCAAAAATGCTAACAACTGAACGGGTTTGGGGTGGGTGTTCGATTCCAAAAATCTTCCGGAAGACGCCAAGACTTACAGCAGATGGTGCTGCTCGGCCCTCGGTGGTTCCTTTTTGCTCCGCCGCGATGGGAAACTCTCACTCCGCTATTGACAAAAATGGGACGACCAGTTACTGGCCTGGTCAACTTCAGTGAGAACAGCTCGCGCCAAGCGGCTATGAACCCGCGCGGAAATCCGGGTCGGCATATTTCGTCTAAGGAATCGAGTCGCGGCGTGAGCCGAGAAGCTCGAAGGGGTCGACAACGTTGATCTCCGAGTTCTGGTTTTCAAGAAGAGCCACGAGAATTGATCGGCCATCGCGGCGAGCAGCAAGGCCGGGGCTGTGCCTGGTGGCGTCCGCATGGGTTTGATAGATCAACTCGGTGCGGGAGTTTGCAAACGAGTAGAATTGGAGGCTCCGAGAGCGTTCAGACGTGCCGAAATTGAAGAAGTAGATCCCGTCCTCCGCCATTGACCAAGCGCCTTCCGTCACGGAATCAAGGATCGGGTTTTCGTCTCCTCCGTCGGGCGAAACTTTCCAGAGTCCAGGAGCGTCCAGCGACTTAACGTAGTAGAGCGACATCCCGTCCCAGGACTCGAAAGCTTCATACCCTCCATGGAAGGTAACTTGCCGCATGCCTCCGGCTCCGTCTGAGCGAATCTTCCAGATCTCAAAAAAAACCTTTTTTGAGCAATCTGAGGCGAAGTAAATCCATTTTCCATCTTTGGACCAACTGGGCCGCTCCTCCATGCAGGGCGCGAACGTGAGACGACGCAGTTCCGTTTTCGCTATGTCCATCAGATAAATCTCCCGGCTGTTATTGACCAATGAGTCGAAGGCAATGCGTAAACCATCTGGCGACCATCGCGGGGACCCCGAGGTTTCTGGCAAAGCTAACAGAACAGCGGCTGAGCCATCCGCTTGAACCATATAGATCTTCCAGGTTCCAGTTCGATTCGATACAAAAATCACTTTTTTTCCGTTAGGCGAGAACTGCGGTGCACCGTCTATGTGTTTAGAGGAAAGGAACCTGACCGGCTTCCCGATGACGCGGCGTTCAGCCGACAGATTCAGCCGCCAAAGGTTCACCCTCGGCACAAAACTCTCGTAAGCGAGCTTGAGAGGCGTGTCCTTGACAGAGTTGGATAGCACTGGCCGAAGCACGGGCACACTTCCGAGCTGTAGGGGTGTAGGTTTGGAGTCTTTCGTGGACGAAACAAGCCACAGATGGGGGCCCGACTCGCGGTCGGCCGAAAAAAGAATTTCTCGGCTGTTCGGCATCCACGTCAAACCATAGAACTCTCGATTGCCTTGGGTCAGGGAACGCATAGGGCCCGCAGCAATCGGTAAGACGCTTTTGTCGATATCCATCGTCCAAACTTGGTTATTATTGACGAAAGCCACGCGTCGTCCGTCGGGAGAAAACTCGATCACATGATCGCCATCGGGGTTTATCGAAGGGGGGACCAATGTGTGGCGCTCGCCAGTCGCTGCCTCGACTAGAAACATTCCATAAGGCCCGTCCCCTGATGCGCGGTCCATAATAGCCAAGTACCGTGAGTTTGGAAACCACCCAATCGCCCATCCTTTTGTGTCGGTGAGTCTGCGGGAGTGCCTTCCATCCGGATCCATGAGATACACGCCTCCGTGTGGTCCAGAATTTCGGATGAACGCGATCAGTCTGCCATCGGGAGACCAAGCCGGGTTGCGGTCGTCATCTAGGCCAGTTGTTAGCTGGACACTTTGGCCTCCACCGCTGGGTCTACGATAGATGTTATTGTTTGGCCGGATGCCCCCACTTGAGTGATAGGCGATCTGCTCGCCATCGGGTGAGAATGTGGGCGAGACCTCCCGGTCTGGGTACTGGGCCAGCGCGACATTCGCGGACGTCTCCCCTCGTTTGCTCTGCCGGAGAAGATAGCCCGTGATACAAAGCACTAGCGCCACCGCACTCGTCCAGACCAAGAAATGCGGAAATCTCAACCGCTCACGGACCGCAACCTTCGACCATTCAGACGGTGCCACACGGGCCTGTATTGCGGGCTTGGAGATGAGCCGCGGGACGAAATGTCCCTCGGGCAGTTCAATTTTGAAAGTATCTCCCTGACCTTCACTCTCATAATATTCTTTGAGCTTGGCACGCAGACGGTTGGCGCCGCTGCGGACAGTGGTGTCGAGCGTGGCATCAAAATCTGTGCTCTTTTCGAACACCTCGACCGCAATAACCGTCTCGTTCAGAAACTCTTCTTCGCCCACAAGCTTTTTCCGCACCACAAATTCCAGCAATTTTCTGGAATGCGGGGAATTCTCGAGCGATCGGCTCGCGAGCACCTTACTGAGGTGATGCTCAACGCGATTCGGGTCAGCGCCAAGGGCTTGGACTTCGCGTTGCACCTGCCGCGCTGTTTGGTAGCGCCGGGATGGCTCTCGTTCCAGACATTTCAGAATGACGGTTTCCCACCGGCCGTCCAAATCCGGGACCAGTTCGCTGGGCCGCTTTGGGGCCTCCATTAATCTCCGCAGACCGATTCGCGTTGGTTCGCCGTTCTCAAAGGCCCGGACCCCGGTCACCATCCTGTACATTACTAAGCCAAGAGAATAAATATCGGAAGCCGGACTTAGTTGATCGCCCAGGAGTTGCTCCGGCGACATATAGGCAGGAGTGCCCGCGACGGTGTCGGGGGCAACTATGCTCATCCCCGCGACCGATTGCAAGGCCAAGCCAAAATCGGCGACCACCGCCCGCAGTGATCCTTGCTTGCGCGCCCGCACGAGCATAATATTTTCTGGTTTCAGGTCGCGGTGCAGGATACCCACCGCGTGGGCGGCGTCCAGGGCACCAGCCACCTGAACTACAATCTGCCGGATCTCACCCACCTCCATATGAGGTGCCCGCCGCAAGCGATCCGCGAGGGTGTCTCCGGATAGAAGCTCCATGGCAACAAAGAAAAGGGTACCGCTGGCAGTTGGGTGGCGAAACAGGTCGTAGATCCGGCAGACGTTGGGATGGGTCACCTGTTTGGCCAGTTGAACTTCTTTCTTGAATTGCTCAAGGAAGAGTGGACGAAGGAGGTCTGGCCGGATCGCTTTAACCGCTACGCGGGCGTTGAGTTCGAGGTCTTCGGCCTCGTAAACCTCTCCCATTCCGCCGCGCGCAATAAAGCGGACGATCCCAAATCGCTCAGCAATGATTTCGCCAGCGGTGAAATTCGTAGTTTCGACCGGTTGTGGCCGTTGGGTTAGGTTGGCCCACGCAGGACTGCCGATAAAGTTGCCCATTTCCTGATAGTCAGCAAGCAGTCGTTCCGCCTGCCTACGGATCTCAAGGTTGGGGCATCGGTGCTCTAAGAACGAGGGCCTTGACGCTGAATCCTGTTGTAGTGCAGCTTCAAACAGGGTCTTGAGTTGTTCCCACTGTGTTGGGGTAAGCTCCATACCGGGCCTTCAAGTCACCATACAGCCAAGCTCTCGCGAAGGACCAATCACGTTTCACCGTTTTCTCCGATATATGCAAGATGTCCGCGGTCTCCTCAACCGACATCCCGCCATAAAAACGGAGTTCGACTACCTGCGCCTGCCTTGCGTCCATGACAGCCAAGCGGTTTAAAGACTCGTCTATCGCCAGCACCTCCGCCGTTCGATCCTGTGCAAAAAGAGAGACGTCGTCAAGCGACACCTTCAGGGCGCCCCCACCTCGCTTCGCCCTGAGATGTTGCCGCGCGTGATCAACCAAGACCCGGCGCATCATCTTAGCAGCCACCTGAAAAAAGATCGTCCGGTTAGGCCAGTCCCTCTTTAGTTGTTTAACCAATAAGATGTAAGCCTCATGTACGAGCGCCGTGGTTTGCAGAGTATGGTCGGAGCGTTCCAAGGACAAATGCCGCGCCGCAAGACGACGCAGTTCGTCATAAACCAAAGGCATGAGCCGCGCCAAGGCACGGTCGTTACCCCCAGCGATCTCGTTCAAGGGGGCCGTAACGTCAGGGGCTAAGTCTTCCATCAGCGCACCGCGATTGTCCGTTTATTATACACCTGTATGGTACTTAACCGCGTCCAGCCGTCCAAACTAGGGCCCACCCAATTTGCGCGTTGCCGAAATCTGCCGCGGCGATGACCCCAAGTGTCCCTAATCATCGCGATATAGAGTGTACCCCCTTTCGGACGGGTAGCGCCTCGGCAGGGGCGCCGGGCGAATTGGCACAGACGAGTTGATGACCAGACAGTGTTGTCGTGCGGAGGTTTGTGCTCTTGGTTTGCAACTTTGTGTGGTGAATGTTTTTGGAGCTCTCTAGACGGAGGTTTGGAAAACTAAACAGCGCAGTGCGCGGAACTCTGCATGCTCTGGCGGCATTTCCGGGCTCGGGGGGAGCGCGTATGGAGAAGAAATGAGCAATTTAGGGAGCAAGAATACCGGCTATTCGATTTCGTGGGCTATCTACGGTTCGAGCAACGATTCGAAGTTCGTTGAGAGCGCGTCTGGGTCAGCTAGTGCAAACCGCATGCGCACCTGGGCACAGCGGCGACGCGCCTTCTACATCTTACTGGGGATACTTGGCACGGTTCCTTCTGCTTTAGCGCAAACTGCTGATTTGTCGATCACCAAGTCCGCCTCAACAACCACCGCGCATGTCGGCAGTCCATTAACTTATACCCTGGCCGCCAAGAACAACGGCCCATCGGACGATACCAACGTCGCGGTCACTGACCCGATTCCTTTTGGCACCACTTTTAAGTCCGCTACGGCTTCTCAGGGTACCTGCCAAGGAACCAGTACGGTGAAGTGCACGCTGGGAACACTGGCGAATGCTGCCAGCGCAACGGTCACCATTATCGTGGTTCCGGGCGCGACGGGAACAATCACGAACACCGGCAAGATCTCGGGATCGTTGACCGACCCCAACTCGAGCAACAATTCGGCTTCGGTATCTACCTCCGTTATGCCGGCCTGCACCTATTCCATTTCAGCTCCAGATCAAACGTTCTCATCGTCTGGTGGTACGGGGACTATTGGAGTCACCGCTTCCGATCCCAGTTGCACTTGGACAGCGTCGACAACCGCACCCTGGATCACGATTACTTCCGGCGGGGCCGGTACGGGAAATGGCACGGTGGCCTTTTCCGTGTCCGCGAACAGTAGCACAACACGAACAGGCAGTATTTCGGTTGCCGGACTGCCCTTCACAGTGGTTGAGAGCGGGAAATCAGCACAGATTCAGTTCGCAGCACCAGTGAGCTATACGTTGGCCGGTCCTTCCACGGCGGTGGCTGCAGCCGATTTCAACCATGACGGGAGAATCGACGTCGCCGCCGCGGTCAGTTCCAGCAGCTTGAATCAAATCGAGGTGTTGCTAAGCACGGGCAACGGCACCTTTGGCACACCAGGCATCTACGCTTTGTCTGGAAGTGCATCCCAGTTGATTGCAGCGGATGTGAATGCGGACGGATATCCAGACCTAATCGCACTGTTGCCTGGAACAATGGCCGTGCTGCTCAACAATCGGAACGGCACGTTTGCCATGCCGATATATTTCGGGGGTGGTGGAAGCAACATAGCGGTTGGCGATTTCTACCAGGATGGGCGGGTGCACCTTGCTTTGGCGACTGGGAACGGTGTGGCTATCTACCAGAACCTGGGCAACGGCCAGTTCGTTCAGACGGTTAGTATTGCCATAAGCGGCGGCGCCTGGGTGGCGGCGGCGGACCTGAACAGTGACGGCTACGTCGACCTGGCAGTGGTGGGTAATGGCTATAACATTGTATTGAACACCGGCAATGGCACGTTCGCTGTACCGGTAAATGTCCCATTCAGTGCTAACTATGTGACGGCGGCCGATGTGAATGGCGACGGGCAGCCGGACCTGATTTTATCCAGTTACAACCAGACGGTAGTAAGCATAGCATTGAATCAGGGAGGCGGTAGCTTTGGCTCGCCGCTTCCGGCTTCGCTAGGAAGCACCACGGTCAGTGGTGCAACAACGGTTGCTGACATTGACGGAGACGGTGCTCCGGATCTGTTGGTGCCCAACGGACAGAATATAGGGATTCTGCGAAATCTGGGGGGTGGCTTTTTCGCGCCAGCGGTCTTAGTGAACGGATCATCGCTTGGATACAATCTTGCGCCGTTTGCTGTAGCGGACATGAACAATGATGGACGTCCAGACATCGTGGCTCCGGACACGGCCAGCACGGGCAGTGGATTTTTGATCTTTATTAGCCAGACGACACAGACATGTAAGTATGCTGTAAAGCCGAACGGCGTTTCGGTTAGTAGTAGTGGCTCGACGGGAACGTTGACCGTGACGGCGGGGAGCAGTTGCACATGGAAGGCGTCTTCCAACGAACCGTTCGTCACGATCACTTCGGGGGCTAGCGGCACAGGCAATGCGACGGTGAAGTACTCGGTGGCGGCTAACAGCGATGTGGCCCGCGAAGCAGCCATCA
>Ga0302324_100007874_pt1 | contig 22563 bp, 17 predicted proteins | sample Palsa_T0_1_FD_201949 | JGI IMG/M metagenome (GOLD analysis project Ga0302324, IMG submission 201949) | Peat permafrost microbial communities from Stordalen Mire near Abisko, Sweden - Palsa_T0_1 | ecosystem: Environmental > Terrestrial > Soil > Palsa > Peat permafrost | place: Sweden: Abisko...
GTGCGAAAACTTTTTTTTCCGCACCGGGTTATGGCATTTGGAGAATTACGAAACCGGTAAGTCGGGCCCATGGGTAACGTTTCCCTTTGTGGTTACCCTTGGTGCCTGAATCGCTAATCTACTGTGACGAATTGTCCGATGTGGGACTAGAGTGGTGCTAAACGGCGGCACCCCGAGAGCGTGTTAGGGCGTGTCTATGGTGAAATCGGTACGCGTCGGGGCCGTTTGCCGCATCCAAGCTTTTGGTTATCATGGAAGAAAGAAGTTGATTTCGTGAACGGCGCAGTATAGAGAGCTTAATTGGATTCGTAGTACCAATGATTTTCTTGTTCTAGTTGATCTGCCAAAGAATTCCCTCTGACCGGAGGGCCTGACGCGACTCTTCCCTGAGCCCGTCGACGCGGGGTTCCGGACGTTTTTTTTTGCGGAATGAGTTTTTCACTGGATGTCCGCCTCCTGGTTGTCTGAGGGAATATTGCTCGTTCGGCGCGAGGGATTATCTTGATTTCGGTGCTCAAACTATTTGAAGAGCGGGCCCAACTACAACCGAATACAATTGCGGTTTCCTACGCCGGGCGCCGGGTCACCTATCGCCAGCTAAATGAAAGGGCCGAACAGATCGCTTGTATCCTGCGTGGCGCCGGCGTTGCTACGGAATCATTGGTAGCGATTTACCTCGACCGTTCCGCGGAACTGGTTGCCGGCCTTCTGGGTGTCTGGAAAGCGGGCGGTGCCTATCTTCCCGTCGACCCAACCAATCCTCAGCAGCGCGTGGCGTTCACCCTCGAAGACTCGCAAGTAGGCTATGTGCTGACCGAACGTAGCCTGCTGCCGCTGCTGCCCTCGACGGGCGCAAAAGTCCTGTGCGTTGAAGACTTGTGTGGCGAATTCGCGACAGCCCCGGCCTCTCAGGCGGTCTCGTCGCACGATCCTCGCCCCGATCAGTTGGCGTACGTAATCTACACTTCTGGCTCGACAGGGAAGCCGAAAGGCGCTGGAGTTTGCCACGCCGGTCTCCAGAATGTAGTTGTCGCCATAGGCAAAGATCTTGCTCTGAAGCCCGAAGATGTGGTGCTCGCCACCGCCACCATCGCCTTCGATATTTCCAACCTGGAGCTGTTCATCCCGCTCACCGCCGGCGCCACGGTCCATATGATGGAGCGCCACTTCGCAGGCGATGGACTGAAGCTGATTGAAAAGATTCGCGCGACACGCGCTTCCCTCGTCTTCGGAACGCCAACGTCGTGGCGTCTGATGTTGGAGGCGGGATGGAAAGGCAGCCCAGACCTCCAGATCATCACCGGCGGGGAAACCCTGCCGCTCTCCCTCGCCAAAACGCTCACTCGCCTGACTAAGGCGCTGTGGAACCATTACGGGCCGACCGAAACTTCCATCTGCGCGACCCGTGAACGGGTACTTCCGGATGCCGAACGCATCACTCTCGGCTGGCCCATCGACGACGTCCAGGTCTATGTTCTCGGCGAAGACTTGCGACCCGTCCCGGAGGGAGAGACTGGAGAAATCTATATCGGCGGCGTCGGGGTCGGTCGCGGCTACCTCAATCGCCCCAGCCTCACCGCACGCACATTTCTGTCCGACCCGTTCAGCGCCATTCCCGGTTCCCGTATCTACAAAACCGGCGACCTCGGGCGATTACTCACCGATGGCCGTCTCGATTTTCAGGGCAGGGTCGACAGCCAGATCAAACTCCGCGGCTTTCGCATCGAGCTCGAAGAAATCGAAGCTGCCATCCGCGAATACGAGGGCGTCCACACCGCGGTCGTGCAGGTCGTCGAGTACAGCCCCGAGGACCAGCGGCTCGTAGCCTATATTCTGAGCGAAGCTGGAGTGCCCCAATCGAAACTCCGCGATTTTCTGCGCGAACGCCTTCCGTTCTACATGCTGCCATCCGAACTGGTTCCGCTCGAATCGCTGCCGATGACCATCAACGGCAAGATCGACAAGGCAGCGCTCGATGCAATTCGAATCGCGTTCGAGGAGAGGGCGCTGGCGGAAACCGCGCGTCCAGCCGATGACTTCGAGGAGCGGCTGAGGGCCATTTGGCAACGGCTGCTCAAGATTCGCAATATCGGCCTCGGCGACGACTTTTTCGAGCTCGGCGGCCACTCTCTACTGGCCACCAGAATGTTCGCCGAAATCGAAAAGATCAGCGGAAAGAAAATACCGCTCTCCGTTCTCGTTCAGAATCCCACCTTAGGGGAGTTGGCCAGCTACATCCACGGCCATAGCGGCGACGAATGGCCCGGGTTGATGCCGCTTCAGGAGCAAGGCGACCTGCCGCCACTTTTTCTGGCGCATGGCTTGGGCAGCAATTTGCTCCTTTTTCGCGGACTCGTCGAAAGCCTCGCTCCGAATCAACCCGTATATGGAATCCAGCTGGTTGCCGATGCCGCTGCCACGCCCGAGGAACTCACCATTCAGTCGCTCGCCGCGCGTTATGTGGACGAGATTCGCGCCGTCAACCCCGTCGGGCCATACGCCCTTGCCGGCCATTCCCTCGGCGGTCTTCTCGCCTTTGAAATCGCCGCCCAGCTCCGCAAACGCGGAGCTGAAATCAGCCTGCTCGTCTTGTTGGACTGTGATTTGCATGTCGCCCAGCGTCCCGAAAATGCGCCCCAGTTGCGGAGTGTGCCGCTCCACGACAAACTCACTCTCTGGAAAAACAAACTCGCCCGCTTCTTCGCCGGCAACATGGTCGACATGATCTGGCGGAAGTTCCTCTACAACAAGCTGATGTTCAAAATTTGGCTGCTCCGCAAAATCCATCGTGAAGGTACGTACTACCCACACATCTTCGGTGCCGATCCTTACATCGGTCTCTTTGCCGAAAAGTACCGGCCTCAGCCCGTCGATCTCAATGCCGTAGTCTTCGTTGCCGAAGATCAACTATCGCCTCATTTGGTCGGTCAGGGTTGGTCTCAAGTCGTCCAGGGAAATTTAGACATCCAACGAATTCCAGGCACGCATCAGACCATGTTTACCCGTCCCAGCGTCCTGATTCTCGCTGACGAGATGCTGAGACGGTTGGATGCCTCCGTTGGGTCGTTGCTCACGCGACGGGCCACCCCAGCGAAGGGACCGCAAAGCAGGAAGATGGAATCGCTCCTCGAATATCACCGAGGTTAAAGCATTTTCGCAATAGGTGTAGACGAAGAAAATACGCTTGGCTGGGGTTCTTAAGAAAACGTCAACATGGCAGCTGTTAAACAATTCACAGTAATTGCGAAAGTGCTTTAAGGGACCCGCATGGACGTTGAAAAAATCGAGGTTCCAGTGGATTTTGTAACGACGCCCTCCGGCTACCGGGCGAACTTGTACAACGCCGACGAAGTGCGAGCCTTGCAATCCGGCGTTGAGAACGACCTGCTCGCGAAAACGGTCGATTGGTGCGTACACTTTCTCGGTCGTCCCAGCAGCCTTGTTGGCCGAACCGGCAATGTGTGCCCATTCGTCCCCGAGGCCATGATGCGCGGCTCGCTCAAGTTCTCCGTGCTTCCGCTTAGAAACCGTGGTATCGCCGCCAGGGCGGAAATCGAGGCCATCGTCAACGCTTTCCGGGATCACTTTCTCGAAAAGGAAAAGGCCGACGGAAAGATCGACATCTTCGGCTCGATGATCATGCTTTTCCCCGACGTGACCCCCGAAGAGGCCACAGACGTAATCGACCCCTCGCAGCGAAAACTTAAGCCCACCTTTGTGAAGGAAGGTCTGATGCTGGGCGAGTTTCATCCCCTTAGCACAACCCCGGGGCTGAGAAACCCGGCGTTTCGCCCGCTCCGCAGTCCAATCCCCTTGCTTGCCATCCGCCACATGGTCGAGTCGGATGTCGACTTTCTAATGGCGCCCAACGACCCTCCCGCAACCCGGGTGAAGTCCTTAAAGGCCTATCTCCAGTTTCTCGGCCCCTCGCTAAGCGTGGCCAGCCAGATCAAGGCCAAAGAGGCCCTAAGGCTCGCGGAAGAGGCGATCGCCCAGGCGTGACCCTGTCGCTTTGCTTTTCTTCTGGCAATGCCCGACAACGCGGGCTGTGGCTGTTATTAACGCATTTCTCCTGTTGCCATGCACTCTCTAAGAGCGATCATGGCGCAGCTTTTCCTGAGGGAAAAGCTGCGCCATGATCGCGGCTTCGGTGTATACCTACAGAGATACTCTAGGAGCGGATTGAGCACATCCGACTACACCGCGAACTACCTGGCTGACATAGCGAAAATCTCTTCCGCCATCGATCCAGCCAAAATTGACCGCATTGTCGGCCTGTTTCGCCAGGTTCGCGAGAACGGGGGACGCGTGTTCCTCATCGGCGTCGGCGGTGGCGCTGCCTACGCCAGTCACGCCGTGAACGACTTCCGCAAACTCGCCGACATCGAGGCCTACACACCCAGTGATAACGTAGCCGAACTCACCGCCCGGATCAACGACGACGGATGGGACACCGCCTATGCAAACTGGCTCTCGGGTAGCCGTCTCAATGCAAGAGACGCGGTCTTCGTCTTCTCCGTCGGTGGTGGAGACGCCGAAAGAAACATCAGCCCCAACATCGTCCTTTGTCTCCAGCTAGCCAAGCAAGTCGGAGCCAGAATCGCAGGCATAGTCGGCCGCGACGGCGGCTACACCGCGCAAGTCGGCGACGAAGTCCTCATCGTCCCAACCCTCTCGCCCAGGATGGCTACCCCCTATACCGAAGCACTCCAGGCCGTTCTCTGGCATTGCATCGTCACTCATCCCGAACTAATACTCCATCAGCCGAAGTGGGAATCGCAGAAGTGATTTCCAATCCTACCCTCGTCCCAGCGATATTCCTCGATCGGGACGGAGTCATCAACCGCAATGTTGTCGATCCCACGACCGGTGAGTACGGAGCCCCGCTCCGAGCTGAAGATTTTGAGCTCACCCCCGGCGCGCTCCAGGCCCTGCAGCTTCTCCGTGAGGCAGGTTTTTCCCTCTTCCTCGTCTCGAATCAACCCAACTACGCCAAAGGCAAGAGCAGTCTCGAAGAACTCGGGGCTATCCACGCAAAGCTGCTGGAAGAATTGCATGCAGCAGATATCGAATTCACCGACTTCTATTACTGCTACCATCATCCGCAAGGCGTCATATCCACGCACTCCGGACCATGCGACTGTCGCAAACCCTCCCCGTACTTCCTCCTTAAAGCCCGCGATACCCACGGAATCAATCTCGAAAGTTCATGGATGATCGGCGATCGCCCCGCCGACATCGAATGCGGCCGCGCCGCCGGAGTTCGCACCATTTGCGTACGAGAAGATCATCCCGGCAATCGGGCCATCGACGATGTCAGGGCCGACTTCGACGCCGACGATCTAGCGGCGGCGGCACAAATCATTCTAAGAAACCCGCATTATGGACAGGCGCAAAAGTGACTCGATCCGTCCATACCAATCCCATCACAGCCGTTCTCGCCGGAGGCCTCGCCACTCGCCTGCTTCCCACCACCGCAGACATCCCAAAGTCGATGGTCCCCGTCGCCGGAGAACCGTTTATAGCACATCAACTCCGAAATCTTGCTATCCAGGACTTCACCGAAGTCGTGATCTGCGCCGGCCATCTCGGGGAGCAGATCAAAGACTTTGTCGAAGATGGCGCCCGCTTTGGCTGCCATGCCCAATATGCCTTCGACGGCGATTCGCTGCTTGGGACCGGCGGTGCTCTCCGACGCGCACTCCCCTTGCTCGGAGAGAGCTTCCTCGTCATGTACGGTGACAGTTACTTGCGTGAACCCTTGCAACCCATTTGGGAATCCTTTCTCGCCTCGACAAAGCCCGCGCTCATGACCGTATACCGCAACGATGGCCAATGGGGAGCAAGCAACGTCGAGCTCAGCGAAGGCTGCATCGTTCAGTACGACAAGACCGCCGTAAATCCCGCGATGCGTCACATCGACTACGGCATCGGATGCCTCCGCAGCCGGCAGCTTGCGGCATTCCCTGCCGCAAATGCTTTCGATCTCGCTTCCTTCTACACCGCGCTGGCCAAACGCGGCGAACTCGCTGCCTTCGAGGTCAAAGAGCGCTTCTACGAAATCGGTTCTTCCGCCGGCCTCGCCGAAACCGAGGCGCTACTCCAAAATCTCCGCAGCCGAACGAGCAAAGCCGCTACGACGAAAGCCAACCCATGATCCTCACCCAAACCCCGCTGCGAATCTCCCTCGGTGGTGGAGGCACCGATCTACCTTCTTACTATCGCGAATACGGCGGCTTCGTCATCTCGGCGGCCATCGACAAGTACGTCTATATCGGTGTCCACCGCAGCTTTGCCCCTGGATACCTCCTCAAGTATTCCGAATCGGAATATGCCCCGACCCGCGAACAGATCCGTCACCGCCTTATTCGCGAAGCACTCACTTTCCTCGACGTCGAACCACAGGTAGAGATCGTCAGCCTCGCCGATGTCCCCGCAGGAACGGGCCTCGGCTCTTCGGGCAGCTTTCTGGTTGGCCTGTTACACGCGCTCTACACTTGGCAGGGAAAAACGCCGACTCGCGAGACTATCGCCGCCGAAGCCGCGGTCATCGAGATTGAGCGGCTCAACGACTCCATCGGCAAGCAGGACCAATACATTGCTGCCTACGGCGGCTTGCTATGCCAGGAATATGCTCCCGACGGGAAGGTGCATCTGACTCCACTCCAGATGACTGCCGCCGCCGTCGCGGAACTGCAAAACTCCCTCATGCTCTTCTTTGTCGGACAAACCCGAAGCGCTTCCAGCTTGCTCGATGACCAGAAAACGAAATCGGAACAGCAAGACCCCAAAATGCTTGACGACCTGCACTTCACCAGGCAATTAGGCCTCGAGATCAAACAAGTACTCGAGCAAGGTGAAGTCGCGCGCTTCGGGAAACTGATGCATGAGCACTGGCTGCGCAAGCGCGACCGCTCGGCTGGAATCACCAATCCGCTCATCGACCAGGCTTACGCACAGGCGCTTCACTCCGGAGGCGCAATCGGAGGCAAGCTCGTTGGCGCAGGGGGCGGAGGCTTCCTGCTGCTCCAGACGCAGGATCGCCCCAGACTGGCCACGGCCATGGAAGAAATAGGAATGAAAGAAATGGAATTCCGCTTCGACTTCAAAGGTTCGATCGTCAAGCTGCGCGATTGACAAGGCTGCAGCCTCCGCTGGCCATTGGTGTCCTCTCGACACGGCTTTTCTCTAAGTATCAAGAACCGGCGCGCCCCGATATTCAATATGCTTTTCAAGCGCTACCCGCACCAATTGGCTCCTTGTGCGCACTCCAGTCTTGGCAAATAGCTGTTGCAGCAATGCCTTGACATAACTCTCCGATATCGCCATCTGGCTACCGATTTCTTTATTTGTCAGCCCCTCGAAAACCCCTTTCAGCACCGCTTGTTCGCGCTGATTGAGAATGGACGGCGCATGTGGCTTCATCTGGTTCGAGGCGGCGCCCACTAACGAACTGAGGCTGCTTGCGTCGAGCCACGGCTCGCCGCTCGCTACCCTGTGGATTGCTGTAGTAAGTTCCGCCGGAGGATTGTGTTTCAGAAATATCCCCGAGGCTCCGCCTTCAAATGCCAGCAACGCGTCCATCTCCGACATCCCCGCTGTGACCATCAGAATTTTTCCCGTGAAGCCTCGGCTCCGCGACTCTCGAATGAAGTGCAGACCGCGCTTTTCCCCCAGGTCGAAATCCAGTAGCACCACATCCACCGAAGTCAATTCTTCCGATGCCAACGCTTCCGCTGCCGAAGAAAAGTGGCCTGCTAGTTCGAGCCCGCTTTCCGCCGCCAGCAGGCGCGCCAATCCCTCTCGGAAAAGTGTGTGGTCGTCAACCAGCAGCAGTCTGATTTTCTTTTTCATTGTCTAACCCGGTGTTGTCCAGCCCGGTTGCGTCTGCAAGCGATGCGGTCTCCACGATGAAGGTCGCACCCGCGCCGCCCGGCTCATAGCGTAAATCTCCACCGAAAGAGCGCATCAGGGCCCGCGACAGGTACAATCCAATCCCCGTGGCGTGCGCAAGTTTTTGGAAAGGCTTGAAAAGCTGCTCTGGCTGTCTTACCCCTTCTCCATTATCGCTGAGCGAGATCAGCACCCGTTGCTCCTCGACCCTCGCGGCAACTCGTACCCACGGCGTCGCGATTCCGGCCAACGCCCGCTCGCTGTTCTTCGTCAGGTTCAGGAAAACCTGCATCATGCTGTGCGGATCCGCCCACACTGCCGGCAGATCCCGTGGAATCTCCCATTTCGCATCGATCCCCTTCTCGCGGAACGATGGCCCGGTAACGATTCTCAATTCATCGAGGAATGATTGCAGTTCGAGTGTTGTTGCCTGATTCGTCGTCTGGCGCAACTCGACCGCCGCGATTTTCTCCAATGCCAACACCAAATTCCCTAAAGCCTCGAAGTCTTTGTCCAGCGAAAGTGTTCCCGAAAGCTCGCTTTGTCTCGCCAGGTTCTCATGCACCAGCGCGATCGCGCCGCAGACATTACGGATTTCATGACTCACCGCCCCGACCAGGATCCGCGATCCAACCAGCAATTGGTGCAGACCCGATTCCTCGCGCTCGCGAAGATCCTCGGAGGCGTCCACTACCATCGCTGCCAGTCGCGGCCCGGCGCTCGTCCGATAAGTTGAGAACCATACATCCGCAATAAACACCTCGCCTTCTTCCCGGTAGCCTTTGCATTGCATCACGGTGCGGAAAGACTGTTGCCCAGTGCGCAGATCGGGCACATTCAGCAGCGATGGCAGATAGCGAGTAATACGCCTGCCATAGAGGCTCGCCGCCGGGACTTCAAATAAGCGATGTGCCGCATCGTTCGCCAACAGTACCGAACCATTCGCGTCCATGGTCAGGATCGCGATCGGACTGCTTTCCACCAGGACTTTCAGCTGCTCTTCAGCATCGCGCCTCGCGCGGTTTTCGCTTTCGAGTTCGTCGACATGCGTTACCGCGGTCCGCCGGCCGGCCACAACTTCCCGCACGAACAAACCCATCCCCGAGAAGGCCGCCAGGTAAAGCAGGTCCCGAGGGATTCCCGAGATCGGCGACCACGGAATGTTGTCGAAGGCTTCCGCGAGGATGGTGCACGCAGCGCCAAGCAGCGCGATCTGGCCACGGTTCAGCACCCGGCTTGCCAGTACGATCGGCAACAGGTACAGGAAGCCCACTGGAACTTCGGCGTTGATTCGCCAGTCGGCCAGCGCGATCGAAGCGATCAGGATTCCGACCTGGGCCAGCAGTTTCCGTCGCGTACCCCGATTAGGAAGCGGAACCATGGTATTCGTGAATGCAACCTTCGATGTCCAGCCTACCGGGATTCTTGCGGGAAATGAACAGGAACTCTGAATCCAGCCAAGCATTGACCGAAAGATAGTCCAGTGCTGCACAAAAGATAAGCGGGAAGTCTCCTCCGTCCCAATACACTTCAACTAGGTCATGAAATTCTTCGCCGTCCGATGCACCTTCGCAAAACAGCGGCTTTACAAACTGCGAACTACTGGAAGGAGGAATGGTGACTTCGTAAAAATACCGTGACTATGCTCTTTACCCCTTCCTTACGTCTTCCGTTTTACCCTAAAGTGAAAGATTGAATCATCAATTAACTTGAGTTGTTGCCATGAGTTGCGAGGCCACTGGATGAAGCAGGTACTATTGAAAGCGAAGGCCGCCTCTCTTGCAGCAGGGCTGTGCGCAGCGCTCGCCATTCTTCTCGTCTGCGGCTGCGAAAAGGCCAAGAATGATCTCGCCGCCGAAGCGCCTCCGCCCACCACTGTCGAGCACGAGAACAACCTCAATGTAGTCAAAGTTGATAAGCCGGATCGATTTCCATTAGTCGCCGCGGCCGTACATGAAGCTACCTCGGTTCTCAACGTCACTGGCTCCGTCAATCCCGATGTCTCCCGCGAAATCCCCGTAGTCTCGATCGCCTCCGGTCGCGTCGTCGCCCTCCATGTCCGCCTCGGCGATTATGTTCACAAAGGCCAGCTCATCATGGAGGTGCAGAGCACCGACATCACTGGCGCTTTCGACCAATACCTGAAGGCGGTCGCCGACGAACATCTCGCCAACACCCAACTAGAACGCGCCAAAATCCTCTACGAAAAAGGCGCTATCGCCAAAAGTCAGCTCGAAATCGCGCAAGACGGCGAGGACGACGCCAAAGCCGACCTCGTCGCCGCCGAACAGCAACTCCACGTCCTCGGCGTCGACAAGAACAACCCCGGCGAAACCGTCAAAGTACTTGCTCCCGCCTCCGGCTTCATCATTCAGCAGAACGTCACCGAAGCCGCCACCGCCGGTGTCACCTACTCCGGCTCGGCCAATGCCTTCACCATCGCCGATCTCTCCCATGTCTGGATCATCTGTGACGTCTATGAAAACGACCTCCCGACCGTCCATCTCGGCCAGGAAGCCGACATCCGGCTGAATGCCTATCCCGACCGGGTCTTGAAGGGGACGATCAGCGACATTAGCGCGGTGCTCGATCCCGTCATTCGGACCGCCAAAGTTCGCATTCAGGTGGAGAACCCTGGATACCTGATGCGACTCGGCATGTTCGCCACCGCGACATTCCACGGCAGAAAGCTGGAGATGAATACCTCCGTGCCTGCCTCCGCCGTGCTGCATCTGCATGATCGCGACTGGGTCTTCGTTCCCGCCGGCGACTCCAAATTCCGCCGCGTCGGCGTACAGGGCGGAGTCATGCTGCCCGGCAACCTGCAAGAGATTACCGCCGGACTTGAGCCCGGCCAGCAGGTCGTCTCCAACGCCCTCGAGCTCGAAAATTCGGCGGACCAATAGATGATCAGAGGCGTCGTTGATTTCGCACTGAATAACCGCTGGCTCGTCCTGGGCTTTGCGATCCTCCTGTTCGCCTGGGGCATCGTCTCCTTCCACAATTTGCCCGTGGAAGCTTATCCCGACGTCGCCAACAACTACGTTGAAATCATCACCCAGTGGCCCGGTCGCTCTGCCGAGGAGGTCGAGCGCCAGGTAACCGTGCCTATCGAAATCCAGATGGCCGGTATCCCACACATGCAGCACCTCCGGTCGTTCTCCCTGGCCGGCCTATCCGATATCAAGCTGATCTTTGACGACGACTCGATCAATGACTGGAACCGCGAAAAAGCCCTGGAACGGCTAACGCAAGTAAGCCTGCCCGCCAACCTCCAGCCGCAAATCGGGACCGACTGGAGCCCCGTCGGCCAAATCTACTGGTACACGCTCACCAGCACCAATCCGCAATACGACAACATGGAGCTCAAGTCCATCGAGGATTGGCAGCTCGAAAAGCAGTTCAAGTCTGTTCCCGGCGTTGTCGACGTCGCCAGCTTTGGCGGTATGACCCGCGAATATCAGGTGCGCGTCGATCCCGACAAGCTCGTGTCCTACGGAATCAGCATCGGTCAGGTCGAGCAGCAACTCGCCAGCAACAACGTCAACGGCGGCGGCGAATTCATCGAGCAGGGCCAGCAGCAGATCAACGTCCAGGAAGTCGGCCTCGTCACCAACGTCCAGGACATTGAAAACACCCTGCTGAAGAATTCCGCGGGAACGGCGTTGCATCTCCGCGACATCGCGACTGTCGCGCAGGGGCCAAAAATCCGCCTCGGCCAGATTGGCAAGGCCATTCACAAAGTCGACGGCAAGATCGTCGACCTCGACGACACTATCGAAGGCATCGTCCTGCTGCAAAAAGGCGACGACTCCGACAAGGTCCTCGAAGGAATCCACGCCAAAGTCGATGAGCTGAACAATCACTTCCTCCCCCCCGGAGTGAAGATCGTCCCGTTCCTCGACCGCAGCGACCTGCTCCATTTCACCACCCATACGGTGCTCCATAACCTCGCCGAGGGCATCATCCTCGTCGTGATCATCCTGTTTTTCTTCCTCGGCAATATCCGGGCTGCGCTGATCGTCTCGATCACCATTCCCTTCGCGCTCTTATTCGCATCGATCTGTCTCGACCTTCGCCATATCCCCGCCAACCTGCTCTCGCTCGGCGCGCTCGATTTCGGCATGGTGGTCGACGGCGCTGTAGTCATCGTCGAGAACGTCGTTCGCCATCTCAACCGCAAGAACGACAAACATCTGACCGTCCTCGAGCAAATCCGCGAGGCCACCCACGAAGTCCAACGCCCCGTCTTCTATGCCATCGGCATCATCATCACCGCATATCTGCCGATCTTCACCCTCCAGGCGGTCGAGGGCCGGCTCTTCCGTCCCATGGCCTGGACCGTCGCCTTCGCCCTGCTCGGCGCGCTCATCTTCTCGCTCATCCTCGCGCCCGTGCTATCCAGCTTTCTCTTCGCCAAGGGCGCTAAAGAATGGCACAACCCCATCATGGCGTGGCTCACTGACCGCTATCGCCACGCCGTAACCTGGGCTGTCGAGCATCGCTACGTCACCGTCGGCGTTGCCGTCTTGGCCCTCTGCGTCACCGCCTTCCTCGGCTTTGGCGGAGTGATCGGATCGGAGTTCCTCCCCCACCTCGATGAGGGCGCTATCTGGGTGCGCGGCACGCTCGCTCCCAGCACTGGCCCCACTGAAGGTATCGCGGTCATGAACCAGGCCCGCATTATCCTCGCCGGTTTTCCCGAAGTAACCCAGGTCGTCAGCCAGGTCGGACGCCCCGACGACGGCACCGACACCACCGGCTTCTTCAATACTGAATACTTTGTCGATCTCAAGCCGAAAGACCACTGGCGTCCCGTCTTCGGTCAGAATAAAGACGAACTAATCGCGGCCATGAACCGTGAGCTTGAGAAAATGCCGGGAGTTATTTGGAACTTCTCCCAGCCCATCTCCGATAACGTCGAAGAAGCCGTCAGCGGCGTTAAAGGCGAACTCGCAGTCAAGCTCTACGGTGACGATCTCAAAACCCTTGAAGCGACCGCCGACAAAGTGGTCGACGTGATGAGCAAGGTGCGAGGCGTCGCCGACCTCGGCCTCTTCCGCGTCATCGGTCAGCCTAACCTCAACTACACCGTCGACCGTGCCGCCGCCGCACGCTTCGGCATCAACGTTGCCGATGTGCAGGATGCGATCCAAACCGCGGTTGGCGGCAACGCCGTCACCCAGGTGCTCAAAGGCGAAGCCCGCTACGACCTCGTCGTCCGCTACCAGAAGCCGTATCGCGACACTCCCGAAGCCATCAGCGACATCCGCCTGCTCTCGCCCTCCGGCGAACGCGTCTCCCTCGCCCAGCTCACCACCGTGAAAACCGAAGACGGCGCCGAAGAAATCTATCGCGAAGCCGGCCAGCGATACGTCGCCATCAAGTACAGCGTCCGTGGGCGCGACCTCGGGAGCACTGTCGAAGAGGCAATCCAAAAAGTCAATGCTCAGGTAAAACTTCCACCTGGCTACAAGTTTGACTGGGCCGGTGAATACGAAAGCCAGAAGCGTTCTTCGAAACGTCTCATGCTGGTGCTCCCGGTCACGATCATCATCATCTTCGTGATCCTCTACACCATGTTCAGCTCCGGTAAATGGGCGCTGCTCATCCTCGCGAATGTGGCCATGGCGCCGCTCGGCGGCATGCTGGCGCTCTTGCTGACTCATACCAACTTCAGCGTCTCTTCCGGTGTCGGTTTTCTCGCCCTCTTCGGCGTGTCAGTGCAAACCGGCGTCATCATGCTCGAATACATCAACCAGCTCCGCGTCCGCGGTCGCTCCACCGAAGAATCAGCAGTCGAAGGCGCGGTCCTCAGGCTCCGCCCAATCATGATGACCATGCTCGTCGCCACTCTCGGCCTGCTGCCTGCGGCGACCTCGCACGGCATCGGCTCCGATTCCCAGCGCCCTTTCGCCATCGTCATCGTCGGCGGCCTGCTCGCCGCTCTAAGCATCAACGTCTTCCTATTGCCCACTCTTTACGTGTGGATTGCAGGAGAGGGCGACGTCCTGCCCACCCCGGAAACGGAGTTCGAAAACTAATGCAGAAACTTCGTCTCCATTTACGAACCAATCACAAATGTGGGTGCCCCATCCTTGGCAAGGCTTTTGTGTCAAGGGTGGGATTCACCAGTCTCCCGGCCTTGGTCTTAATCGCATTTCTAGCCGCGGGGGCCGCGTTTGCGCAGACCACCGCTGCCCCCCTCACCTTGCCGCAAGTTGTCGAACTCGCCAAAGCAAAAAACCCGAACCTTCTCGCAGCGCAACAAAACCTGCTCTCCGTCCAAGCGCAGGAAATTCAGGCAGCAGTTCGTCAAAACCCCAATCTCGCCGTAACCGGAACCAACGTTACACTGCCCCAGTCGAATCCCGCCGGGCCCTATAACTACAGCGCCCAGCTTTCCCGCCTCTTCGAACGCGGCGAAAAACGCCGTTGGCGGCTCGATACGGCTCGCTCCACCACCGACGAGACGCGAGACCAATACAACCTGCAGGAACAGCAAACGATTCTCGCCGTCAAGCAGGCCTTCACGTCCATGCTGCTGGCAAAGGCCGCACTGAAGCTCGCCCAGGACAACCTTAAGGATTTCAGGCACGAGTTGGACATCAGCAAAGCGCGCTACGATGCAGGAGACATTGGCAAGATCGACTACGAGCGTCTCGACCTGCAGCTGGCCCAGTTCGAAACCGACGAGTCCAGCGCCGAAGCGACGCTGCGACAGACCAGCTATCAGCTCCAGACCCTCATCGGCAGCGACCATCCCAATGATTCCTTCGACATCGCCGGAGACATCGTTCCGCCTGCTCTTACCTCGTCGCTCACCGACCTCGAACAAAAGGCCCTCGCCGCCCGCCCCGACTACAAAGCCGCGCAGGACGCCATTCGCGTCGCCGACGCCGGCGTTAAGCTCGCCTACGCCAACGGCACGACCGACCCCACTATCGAGGGCGAATATGACCGCGCCGGTACCTATAACTCAGCGGGATTCAACATCAGCATCCCTCTGCGCATCTTCGACCGCAACCAGGGCAACAAAGAGACCAGCAAATACGTCGCGCAGGCGAGCAGATTCTCCGAGATCGCCGCCCGTAACCAGGTCTTCTCCGACGTCGACCAGGCGTACGTAGGCTACACCACCTCGAAGGTCCTCGCCGACCGCTACAACGGCCATTACCTCGACGAGGCGAAAGATGTTCTCTCCATCGCCCAGTTCGCCTACGAACACGGCGGCATCGCCCTGCTCGACTATCTCAACGCCATACAGGATGACCGGACGACCACGCTCAACGCGCTCAACGCCTACGCCCAAACCTGGATGGCGATCCACCAACTAAGCTACGTCACCGCCACTGAAGTCGCGCCATAGCAAATGAGTTACAAATAACGGTGGTCGCTAACCTCGCAATTGAGCCACCATCAGTAAATGGCCGGAATGAGCCGCTTTGTTTTTCGACAGTAATCTGCATATTCCTTGCCAAACGCGGCTGACAGCGCGGCCTCTTCCACGTGAATTCGATAAAGCAACGCCACCGTGCACGGTACGATCACCAGGGCGAAACCGAGCCAGTTGAGCGTATAAAGACCGATCGAAACGAAAATCAGCAACAAACCCGAATAAGACGGATGTCGCACAAACCGGAACAGGCCCGACTTATAGACGGTCTGAGTGCTATGGATAGCCACATTCGCACTGAATGAATTGCCCAAAGAGAAAATGGCGGCCCAGCGAACGATAAGTCCCGCGACGAGTAACCCTACGCTGAGTGCCTGCACCCAAGATGCCCCCGCAAAGATATTCGGCGGGTGGGCCCGGCCAATCCAAATGCCCGCGGTCAGTGAGCCAACGATCGTCAGCCACAGGACTGCGAGCGAGCCGCGATCGCGCACATCGCCGCTGCTGCGGCGAGTCCGGGTCACGAACAGAATTCCAACCTCGGAAACTACCCAGCCCCAATAGAGGAACTGCCACAAAGTAGACAAAACCATCCGATTGTTCCTGAACGCTTGCTTGCCATGTCGATCAAGACATTGGCGAAATCTCAGGGTATAACGACCTATAGCTTCTTGTTGTCGACCTGATCGAGAAAAGTGTCGGCCAGCGGGCGGCCTCCCGCCAAACTGAAGTTCTTCACGTCGTGAAGCGCGAATACACCTCCACTCGGCGCAGTCGCAGCCTTGATCCGAAAAAAGTCCGCATCTACCACATCTTCCAGCACAAAAGCCGGGCGAACATCGGTCTTCAACGTAGTGATCTTGATGTCGCTGGCCTCCAGTCCTTTAACATGCCGAAAGTAAAAGCCCTGCGAAGGAGTATCTCCAAACATAGTCGGTTCGGGATACCCTGTCTCTTTCTCGGCCAGGGTCAGAGCAGCCTGTGCAGTTGTACCACCCCCCTCGTGCTCAATCTGGATGTTCGACAGCTTCAGGTCTTCGACCGCGTGCCCCGGTACTCCGCTCACGATCGAAGATATTTTCGATCGCGTACCCGAGGAGATTACATTCGAAATAGTGATCCGCTTCAAAGTGCCGACAGCCATTCCGGCTGGCCCCCGCATACGGCTGCCAAGCCTCAGAAATAGCGGAGCATCGATAACATTGCGCATGGAAATATTCGTGATGGTGACGTCCTCTAGCAAAGCACCGTCTTCCGACTCAAGCGCCAGGCCATGGCAGTCATAGAAAACGCAGTTTGAAATCGTGATGTTGCGAAAGCCTCCATTCGATTCAGTACCGCACTTGATGCGACCACATCCCCCAAAAGGCTTGAAGGTACCATCCAGCAGTGTTCCCTCCACCATCCCGCTGACAAAGCAATTGCTGATAGTCACGAACTCGGTGGTCCGCGCATAACCGAGCGCGAACGAACTCTTTGGGCAAATCCCGTCGTCATAAGGAGAATTCACACTGCAGTTAGAAACCCGAACGTTCCGGCAACAGTCGATGTCCATGCCATCGCGATTGGTATCGATCACAAGATTGTCGATCGTAAGGTTATCCACGCCCGTCGCAAGAATGCCAAAATGGCCGCCATGCAAAATCGAGAAATCGCGAAGGTTGACGTTATAGCAATTCTTCAAAGCGATGGCCTTGTTGGCAACCCCCGGAGTCTCCGCGGTCGGACCATCGGTGGCCTTCCATCCCCGGCTCAACCCCTTACCCCAGATCAACCCCGGTCCGAGAATCGAAATATCGTGAATGCCTTCGCCCCATATAAGCGAGTTATGCCAGTGGTTATGCCCATAGTCCTGGTAAGCCTCGATAGCGGGGTTCTGCGGTTCGGCCAGGTCATAACCTCCCGCGCCGCCAGCAGGCATCGGAGGCGCAGCCACGATAACTGCTCCCTGATCGAGATACAGCGCCACATGACTCTTCAGGTGGATCGAGTAAGACAGATAAGTTCCAGCAGGGAAGAATACAGTGCCACCGCCGCTAGCTGCGGCGGCATCGATAGCTTTATCGATGGCAGGAGAGTCGATGTTCTTGCCGTCGCCAACGGCGCCGTACGACTTGACGTTGTATGTGCCGGCCGAGGTTTGAGTCGTTACAGGCACTGGAGCCTGGGCAGCTGCGGGCAGCCAGACAAAAGCGGACCCGGCAAGGCCAGCAGTAGCGATGCGAAGAAAATCGCGGCGGGGTGTGAGTTCGGTCGTCATTGTAAGGGCGCCTTCCGAGGATTTACTTCGCGAGTCTAGCAGCCTTCGCTCGCATCTCAAAAAGGTGGATAGGGAAAGAGAGGAATCAACCGATACCGCATTGCCCGGCATCGCTACAAATGCAGATACCGGTCCGCCCCATAAACCAGCCCCAAAGTCACCAGGGCTATAAAAATCTCCCCGATGGCCCCGACAGCGAAAGGCTTCCAGCCTTGCTTGCCAAGATCGCGAAGGCTCGTCCTAAGCCCCACTCCGGCGAAGGTCAACAGAAAAGCCCATCGCGACAGGTTCGCCAAACTCGTCAATTGCGGCTTGGTGAAGTAGCCTAGCGTCGCCAACAAAGAAACAAACAGAAATCCCAAAACAAACTTCGGGAATTTCTTCCAGAGGAAGGCAGCTTTGTTGCCAACCACCTGCGCCTCACCGCGCGAAGCCCAATAAATGGCATAGGCAAGCACAACAAAGCCAATGAGCGCATTGCGAGTTGTCTTCGCCAGCACCGCCACTTTACCCGCCGCATCGGAGTAAAGCGCCCCCGCCGCCGTCGCCTCCGCCGTATTGTCGACCGCCAATCCAGCCCAAAGCCCATAAGCCTTGTCGCTCAAATGAAGCGAATGGCCGATCAGCGGAAATGTAAACAGGGAAATCGCGCCCAGAGCCAGAATTGCGGCAATGGCATATGAGGCATCTTCGTCATCGGCGTCGATAGCAGGCTTCGCCGCGATGATCGCCGAGACGCCGCATATCGAAGAACCAATTGCAAGCAGGGAAGTGAGCTTAGGCTTAAGGTCGAAGCTATGACCCAACAGGTGCATGAAGGCAAACGAGAGCGTGATCGCGATGCCCGCCAGCAGCAGCGAGATGCGGCCCAAATGCAGGACGTCGCCAAGCAGAAAGCGCGAACCAAGCAAGACGATGCCGGCTTTGAGCCAGAATTCGTAAGTCGCAACTCCCGCCTCGAAAATCCGCGGCACGCCAATCGTGTTAGCAATGACTAAGCCAATCACGATTGCCCAAAGAACATATTCAATGTTAGGGAAAACAATGTGGTTAGCCTTGGTGTAATGATTGATCGATTGCTCGATGAATTTTCCCGCATACCCCACGACAGCAAGCAACAACAGTCCCGGAATTAGCAAAACGATCTGCTTCCCAATGCTCAATCGATGGCTAGGCGGTGCGGCGATCGTGGTGGCCATGTGGTTCTCCTAACTTGGCATTCAGTATCTGTTCAAGGCAAACGCACGTGCTGGATCACCATGTAATAGCTGGAAGCAGATTGAAATGGACCAGCAAGGCGAGGACCAGCGAGAGGCCCACCGCATAGATATCCAAAGAGAGTCCGCGCTTTGAGTTGGCGTTGGTTTCCGGCATACTTTATCTCCAAAGGATCACTTAGTAATTCAGGATTTGACTGCAATAAGATCCGCTACAGCATCATTTGTCGCAATAACATCGCGCACCGCCCATCCGGCGATCAACAGGCTTGGAGCAATCGCTGGTTCACCGCCGCCGAGAGCGGCAAGCGTTGTACTGTGCACCTCTTGGCCACGCTGCCCCGCGCGAGACACCAGCACGCAAGGAAAGTTCGGTGGCAGTCCCTCATCGAGCCATTCCGCGGCCAGCAAAGTCAAATCTCGCCCCGGCATGTAAACGACGCGAGTAGCATCCTCCAACTGCGGCAGCGGCGATTGATTATGTGATTGCGCGTGATGCCCGGTCGAGAAAATCAGGTTGGACGCGCTATTGCGATCGGTAAGCGACCGCTTGATCGCCGCCGCAGCCGCAAATGCAGAAGTAATTCCAGGGACGATTTCGAACCCGACCCCAGCTTCGCTCAGTGCGGATATTTCTTCAGTAGCGCGGCCAAAGATCAACGGGTCTCCGCTCTTGAGCCGAACAACGCTGCGGTTTGCCCGAGCATGCTCCACCATAAGTGCATTGATCTCCTCTTGAGTGATGTTCTTCTTTCCGCAACGTTTTCCCACGTTGACGATCTCCGTGCCCGGCGAGGCCAACTCCAGGATCGCTTTAGGAACCAGATCGTCATGCAAAATGACTTCGGCTAAACCAATGAGGCGCACAGCCTTCACTGTCAGTAAGGCTGGATCTCCAGGGCCGGCGCCCACTAGATACACCGTACCCGGTCGTACATGTTTTCCTACCCTTGTTTCACTATCCGCGGGAATCGGTCGTATCGCCAACTTTCGCGAAGGGCAGTGCTGCAACTCACACACGCTGCGCTGCGCAAGCTGATGCAACAGAGCTTTTCTCCCATCGCCCCGCGGATGTATATCGAGCATTTCGCGGCGGAGTTGGCCCAAATGCCCCAGCCACGCACCCAGGTCCTCTGGCAGCCCTTCCTCAATCTCGCGGCGCAGCCTCTGCGCGACAGCAGGGCTCTCGCCAGAAGTAGAAATCGCGATCTGCAGATCGCCACGGCTGACCACCGATCCAAAATAAAAATCGCAGTTCGGAATGTCATCGACACTGTTACAAATAATATTGCGCTCGACGCAACCCCTGTAAACCGAAGCGTTGACCTCAGAAGAATCAGTCGCCGTGATGACCAGAAAGTTTCCGTCCAGATCGGCTGCTTCAAATCGCCGCTGAATCCAAACGATCTCTCCGCTCGCAGCCAGCCGCACAAATTCTTCCCTGGCTTCCGGTGCGACAACCGTCAATCGCAGCTCGGTCTTAAGCAGGCTGCCAAGCTTCTCCAGCGCAACATTACCGGCACCGACCAGCAGGCAACGCCGCCCAATAAGTTTTAGAAAAATCGGCAGCATACTCATCAATCAGCCACTCCATGCGGCACCAGCCCGCTCGGCAAGTCGCGTTCGACAGGAGCGACAAATTCTCCCGCAAGATGCGCGCGAAGTTCGTCATTGGCATATCGCCCAAACCACGCCCGAAGATTTTCACCATGAAATCGGCCAGCAAGGTATTGCCGAAGCAGCCGTTCAATCGCTTCGGGAACCAGCGGCGCTGGGCACCGGTAGCCAACCGGTCGCGCAATGGCCGCATGCTTGCCCACCGCTCCGCCCACGCAGAAGTAATAGGCGTCGATAAGTTTGCCGTCCTGTTTGATCTTCTTGCCTTCGATCCCAATGTCGGCGATCCAATGCTGTCCGCAGCTATTCGGGCAGCCGGTAACGTGCAGCTTCAGTTGCTGATCAAACTCCGGCAAACGCTCTTCAAGTTCGTCGACCAGCCAACGGGTGAACCCCTTGGTTTCCGTGATCGCCAGCTTGCAGAACTCAGTGCCCGTACACGCAACCGCGCCCCGCCAAAACGAGCTGCCCTCGACTTCTAGACCTATCCGATGCAGTTCGCGGGCAAGCTCCACGGTCCGGTCGGTCGGAATATCGATGAACAACAAATTCTGCGACACAGTCGCCCGCAACGATCCGCTGCCAAAATGTTCAGCCAGTTCCGCGGCGGCCTCAAGCTGTTCGCCCGTCAATCGGCCCCGAAGCACCGACGCCCCGACATAGCTCAATCCGCGCTGCCGTTGCGCATGAATCCCCGCATGATCGCGATAAATATCGTCGGGAATTTGTTCCGGGACTCCAGGTAGCAGTAGAAAATCAAGCCGCGACTGAAGCTCGTCGAGAAAGCCCTCCGCGGTCCAGCCCCCTTTCAGAAAGAGATGCTTCAGCCTCGCGCGATCGCGGCTCTCGCGAAGTCCCTGCTGGTCGCGAAAAATCTCAGTGATCGCGCGGATCACAGCGACCGCCTGATGAGGCAGGATGAACGCATCCAGCCTCACCGCCAAATGCGGATCGGCGGAAAGGCCACCGCCCACGCGCAAGGAATAGCCAACCTCATCGCCCCATCGCACAGCGGTGAGCCCGATGTCATTGATCTCCGGATGGGTGCACCACGACGGGCAGCCGGTCACCGAAATTTTGAACTTACGCGGCAGGTTGTAGAAATCCGGATTCGCCGTCAAAAGCTCGGCGATCTCAAGCGCCAGCGGCGACGAGTCAATAATCTCATCCGCCGCCACCCCTGCTAGCGGGCATCCGGTTACGTTGCGAACCACATCCCCGCAGGCGCCCTTCGGCGATAGGCCGACAGCACTCAAGGCGTCGACCACCTCGGGCAGCGATTCGATCGTAAGCCAATGCAGCTGAATATTCTGCCGAACGGTAATGTCCGCCAGGTTGCGGGCATGTTTGCGAGTCAGCTCTCCGATCATCCGAAGCTGTGCCGCGCTGACGATGCCGTTCGGAATCCCGATCCGCATCATGAAGTAATCCGAAGCCAGCCCCTCGCCGCCTTTGCCGCCAGTCGCGCCGGCTCCGTCGCCCTGGGTGTAAATCCCCCACCACTTGAAATAGGCCGAGGCCCATTCAGGCACAACGCTGGCGCGGCCCTCCCGCGCAAAGGCGCGAACCTCGTCGAACGCTTCCCAGGGGTTCTTTTCGCGCTTGAGGCGCTCGATCTTCTGGGCTTTCGTCTCTTTGACCGGCTTCGTTTCTTCGACTATGGCGGATTGAGTCATTGTCCTCTTCGGGAGAAAACAGAAAGCCCGCGACAGCGTTAGCTGGGTCGCGGGCTTTCGGAAACCTTGGGATCGATCGGTTTTACAGGGTCAGGTCACCGGCGCTCGCGGAGTAGCGGACAGCGGCGACAACAGGTGTGACCTTGCATACCTATTGATAATAGGGATGGGTCGAACAAAAATCAAATCCGGCTTATGTAAGGGGGCGCATCAACTTGTCCGCGGCGACTGAGTTGAGTCGGTGGTATCGCCGCGGACCATGGGTGTTTCAACCTTCTTCTTCGCGCTCGCTATATCTGCTCCAGCCGCATTGGGTTAAAGCCAAGGGCGCCTATGACATACCAACCGGTTGCGCCAATGTGCAGGTAGGGGTAGTAGCTGAACCCAAAGCCGGTATTCAGATTACTGGTCGAGGCTGTCAAACCCGTTCCTGTAGGAATCGGCGTCCCGTTGACCGTTTGGACCGCGGTTCCCGCCAATCCCGCCAGATTATCCTGTGCTATC
>Ga0302324_100007879_pt1 | contig 22551 bp, 16 predicted proteins | sample Palsa_T0_1_FD_201949 | JGI IMG/M metagenome (GOLD analysis project Ga0302324, IMG submission 201949) | Peat permafrost microbial communities from Stordalen Mire near Abisko, Sweden - Palsa_T0_1 | ecosystem: Environmental > Terrestrial > Soil > Palsa > Peat permafrost | place: Sweden: Abisko...
AATCGTTCTGGCAAGAAATAACCACCTAAGACACATTCGCCAAACCCGATCGACCAGAGTTCAGTCGGGAATTGCAGCCCAAGGCGATATTGGACTGCCGGCGAAGCCGCGCGGGTTCAATAATCGCACCTGGTACGGGAGCGATGCCCCCAAAGACCTTGATACGCTTCTGACCCGGCGAAATTTTCTCATCGTGTTGGATGGCTCCGGGTCGATGCGGGATGTCCAATGTTCCGGCGACCTGTCGAAAATCAAGGCCGCCAAGCAAGCCATTGCTGCTTTTGCCACCAAGCTGTCTCCGGACGACAACCTTGGACTTTGCGCCTTTGATAGCCAGGGTGTCACCGAAAGATCGCCTTTGTCCCTGAACCGTGCGGCCTTTAATCAGGCCCTGCAAGCCGTCCGTTCCGACAGTAACACGCCGCTTGGGACTGCGGTTGGTTTGGGATATTCCCGGTTGAGAGCGCAAGCCCAGCGCCAGCTCGGTTACGGCGAGTATTATTTGATCGTCGTGACCGACGGCGAGGCTGACCACGGAAACGACCCTCGTGCCATTGTCAATCAAATCGTCAGTGAATCACCCGTGATTATAAGCACCATCGGTTTTTGCATTGGAGAAGGTCACAGCCTCAACCGGCCAGGACTGACGATGTATCACGACGCCACCAATTTAAAAGAGCTCAACCAAGGCCTGGAAAGTGTTTTGGCGGAGTCGGAATTTAGCGCCATGCCGGGAGCGAAATAATATGGACCAGCCTTTTCACGTGGCCTTTTGTGTTGCGCGAATGGAAAGGAAACCATGAACAAATACATCTCGGATGAGGTCGAACTTTCCAGAACGCTGAGCCGCGATGTTCCCATTTTGCGCGCGTTCAATTTGGAAACATTCGGAGTAGATCGTGAAAGTTTTTTGCGCGCTATGCGGCCCACTTTCTCCGTCCTGCATTTGGACCCTTACGATGCCAAACGCGCCAAAGTGGATTTGTTAAAGAAACGATTTCCCCAGCACGCCGATCGGTTGAATGGATTTCTCGGCAATTATTACGCCAACAAAGAGGACCTCGCCGCCGTTTATGATCTCTTGCGAGAGCTCGACGACCAGGATCGCAATGAGCTCGACCGCATCGGCATGACGGGCCGAAGAAAACGCGCCGTGGCCCGCTTCAATGTCCAGTACGGCGGCGGCAAGTGGAACTTTGAGCGCATTGCGGGCGAACGATTTCGCCAAAACGTGGAGGCGGGCGACCCGCGCGCGTTGGTCCGTGTCTTTCACGAGATGGAAACGCTGGTTGCCGATCATCCGCAAGTGCGTCATCTGATGGAGTGTTTTGCCGAATTGGTACGGGAACGCCACCCCGATTGCAAAAAGCTAAGAATGAATGTGCATCAAATGTTCATCTTCGCGGATATTCTCAGCGCGGGGGACAACGCACCCGAGGGAATTCATCAGGATGGCGCTGATTATATCGTTTCGGCCCTGGTTATTGAGCGCGCCGGCATTTTGGGAGGCGAGAGTATTGTTTATGGCCCGGACAAAAAGACGGTTTATTTCCGGCGCACTTTGGCCGAAGGCGAAGGGATTTTCCAAACCGACAAAGGCTTGTGGCACTATGTAACGCCCATCCGCGAGAACCCGGCGGTGCCGCCTGATTATGGCCATCGGAGCATTCTTGGTTTTGACATGGATTTCGTCCCATGAAAAAGACCCCCATATTTGTCATTTTGTTTCTGCTGGTCTGCATTCCTGGCTTGTATTTGGCCAAGAAGATGATTCCCGTTTTGAAAAGCCGGGTCCAGCAACAGACCAGCGACGCGAAGGATCTCAAAGGCAAAATCACCCTCGCGATTGACGACTGGATTGGCTATTACCCGATCAGCTCCGGTCGCATGAAAAAAGCCATGCGCAGCGAGGGAGTGTTGCTCGATATTGCGAACGACGGGGGCGACTATCCCGCTCGAATGAAAAAGCTGCGGGAAGGGGAGCTCGATTTCGCCGTGGTCACCGTTGACTCTTATATTCTCAATGCTGCTTCTCTCGATTTCCCGGCCACCATTGTGGCTATACTTGACGAATCCAAAGGCGGCGATGCCATGGTCGCCTACACCAACGTCGTAGCCAGCCTCGATTCCTTCAAGTCGTTCACTGCGCAAACGATGCCGAAAATTGCTTACACGCCGGCCTCGCCGAGTCAGCATCTTCTGAAAGCCATCAGTTCGCACTTCAATGTTCCTGCGCTCAAAAACATTGGCCGCAATCAACGTGTCGAGACGAAAGATTCGCAGGAAGCGCTGAGGTTTCTTTCCGACAAGAAAGTTTCCGTGGCGATTTTGTGGGAGCCGAATGTTTCCAAAGCCCTGGAAATTCCTGGCGTCGCAAAAATCCTCGGCACCGAAAGCACCAGCCGGCTGATTGTGGACATTCTGGTCGTCAACCGTGAGTTTGCCGTCAAGAACCCGCAGGAAGTGGACTTGTTGCTCAAAACTTATTTTCGGACGCTCAAATTCTACGCGGACAATCCCGAGGAACTCGAAAAGGATATCAATACAGAGCTCAAACTTCCGGCCGATTCGATCAAGAAAATGCTCAGCGGTGTCGCCTGGGTCAATTTGAGCGAGAATTGCCAGGAATGGTTTGGCATCAGCGGCCCTGGCCAAACGTCCGATCAAGGGTTGATTGATACGATTCAATCCACCATTGAGATATTGGTCCAAAGCGGCGATTTCAAAGAAGACCCTTTGCCCGACAAAGATCCTTATCGCATTGTCAACAGCAGTTTTATCCAGCAGATTTATAACACCGGTATTAAGAACGGATTTGCTTCATTGACGGGAGGCGTCAACAAAGGCGGCGATTTAGGTGATGGGTTGAGCCGGCCATTCAAGCCGTTGACCGACGCGCAATGGGGGAAACTGCGGCCGGTCGGCAGTCTGAACATTGAGCCGATCATGTTTCCAAGCGGCGCGGCCGATTTGGATGTGACGGAAAAGGAAAAACTTGACGTCATGGTTTCGCGCCTCAAACATTACCCAACTTTTCGCATTCTGGTGGAAGGCCACACCTCATTTTTGGGCGATGCTGATGCCAACAAAGCCCTTTCCCAGGACCGGGCGGATGCGGTCCTGCGCTATTTGACGATCACTTACGCCATTGATCCCAATCGTATTCGGTCTATTGGCTACGGCGGCACCAAGCCATTGCCCATGCAGTCGGGAGAGAGTGAGAACGCCTACCATGCTTACCGTCTGCCGCGCGTCGAGGTGTCTTTGCTCTCAGAATCTTTTTGATTAGAGACCACCAACCATGACCACACCCCTCTCTAATGCGACCGGTCAAAAATCGATGTATCCTCTTGGCTTGGCCACCGTGGTGCGAGTTCTCTCCCGCAAGCCCATACCTTCGCCGGAAAAGCTGGGAGGCAAAGGAACACTGGTGCGGATTAAGAAAGACAGCAAATATTTCGGTTTGCATCCGGAAGCCACTGGCGTCGGAGTCGTTCTGGGATCCCGGGAAGATGAAGTTGGCTGGGCTTACGTCGAATTCGCCACGGGTTACAAGAATCGTTACCGAACTGGTTTGCCGCTGGCGCAGGATGCAGCTTGCGATCTCGAATTGACAGAAGAAGAAACGGAAAAATTTGCCATGGCGGTTTACGGCGGCCAGTTCATGGAGTTTTGCGTCACAGGATTCTCCGTGGAATCAGGCGACATGCTCAAACTCGCCCGTGATCCGCTTTCCGTGGTGGAAGTCGAAAAAGGAGCCGCCTCGGGCAGCATCGCTTTTGTCGCGCAGAGCCTCGACGGAGACATGGCTCTGGTGGATTTCCAGGGAAATCGCAAGACGGTGTTCGCCGGAAAATTTGCCGGCCAGCTTGAGCCAAGCGGCAAAGTAGTTCTGGACAGCAGCGGCACGGTCATCATTGGCAACTTTGGTTTGGAGGACGATTCGTTCTCAGTGGATCAGGCTACGAAAGTTTCCTGGGACGATATTTGCGGGCAGGAGGAGGCGAAGAATCGTTTCATGGACGCGCTGGAGAAGCCATGGCGTTTTCCCGAGCATTACCAATTTTTCGGTAAACAGCAGCCTTCGGGCGTTCTGCTTTACGGTCCGCCCGGTTGCAGCAAGACCATGTTTGGGAAAGCCATTTTCACTTCCATCACGAGCACCTGTGCCGCCAAAGGGGCCAAAGCTTCGCAAGGTTTCATCCTGGTTTCAGGCCCGGAAATTCTCGACAAATATGTCGGTGTGCCTGAAGCCACCATCCGGCATATTTTCGCCCGGGCCCGGAAGTTTTTCCAGAAAACCGGCATACGGCCCGTCATTTTTTTGGACGAGGCGGAATCCATTCTTGCGAAGCGCGACTCGGGCATTAGCAGTGATGTCTTGCGCACTATAGTCCCCGCGTTCCTCGCGGAGATGCAGGGCGTCAGGACTTCCGGCGCGCTGGTTATTTTGGCGACCAACAAGCCGGAGTCGCTGGACTACGCGGCAATCCGCGAAGGGCGTATTGACGTGAAGTTGCGTATTGGCCGGCCGGATCGAAAAGCGGCGCGGGAGATTTTTCTTAAGAACATGAAGGATGTCCCGGTTTCAGAAACGACGACCAAGGAGAAACTGGCCGACACTTTCGCCGACGAACTGTTTTCGCCCAAGCGGGTCATTTACGAAGTTGTGCGCGAACTGGCCTCGGGCGAGAACTCGACTGTCAATTTCACGCTGGCTGACATTGTCAGTGGGGCGATGGTTCCGGTCGTTGTCGAAGAAGCCAAACGACTTGCTTTGGAGAGGGAACTTTCCAAGGCGAAGCCGGCCGAGGGGGTGCGTGCTGAAGATGTCGTCGCCGGCGTCGAAAGCGTCTATCGACAAAGCTTCGCTTCTGATCATGCTGAGGCCTTGCGGGATTTTACCCATGACTTTGTCGATAGCGTGCGTGGCGTGAAAAAGCTGACTCAAGCGCAAATATGATTTCACGTTCGACAAGAATGTTGTTTTTCAACAATGGTGAGGACAACCTCAAGAGCCGACATGAACACAATGAAAACCGACACGGGTAACCGGCCGTTGGATTTCAGCGAGACGACCGCTCGACGCGCCGCCTTTTTTGATCTGATCCAGCATCCGCTGACTCTTTGGCCCCCGGCGCTGGGAACTGCGGCGGGCGTCGGCCTGGCCATGTTTGGCATCGCTTCAGCGCCCGTTTCGCTGACTATTGCCGCTGGCGGACTGGGTCTGGGGATGGCAAATTGGGCCTACCGGTTTTTTGGTCAAGGTGACGCTTACATGCAACAGCATTACGCGGAATTGCATGCCCAATTTGAAAAACTGAAGCAGCAAAAATCGGCCGAATTGGCCTCCGATCTTAAAAAACTCGGTTGCCAGCAGGGGCAGACGCAAGTGGCGCAGTTTGAGGACAAATTTCAAAACCTGCTGGCGGTGTTTCGCCGGGTCTTATCGGAAAACGAATTGACCTTTTCCCGCGTCATGGGCACGGCCGAACAAGTCTATCGTTCCGGCCTGGAGAATCTCGAACGGGCGGTGACCTTGTTGCTCAACGTTAAGGACATGGATCGGGAAGAAATCGCCGCACGGCTTGCGGCTTTGCAAGCCAAGCCGGCCCGAACCCACGCCGATGAAATCAGTTTCAAAGCGTTGCAGGACCAGGCCTCGGTTTATGATCAAACCGGCCAGGAAGTGGATGAACTGTTGGCGGCCAATGAAGAGGCGCTGGCCACCATGGATAAGGCAGGCAACGCGGCCATTCGCATCAAGGATCGATCGGCTTCGCAGACGCCGCGCGAGATCATGGCGGAAGCCATGGGGCTTTTGAATCAAATGGTAGTGCGCGCCAACAACAGGCAAGTTCCGGCGATTTCGCTGGAACAGGATTTAAAAAAATAACAGAAAACGAAAGGAAACCAGTTTATGCCAGAACAAATACAAGCGGCCCCGACACAAAACCTAAGTTTGTTGGGGCAACAACAGGGCGCTCTGCGGGAAGCTGCGCCGCAAGTTGCGGATCCAGCCAAATTGAAAAACGACCTGGGCCTTCTCGGCCCGGAAGAGATCACCAGCGCCGTCAAACAAAAGAAAGTGGATCCCGAACTCGACCGCCAGGCCAACGACTTCGTTAGTAAACTTCTGAAAGTCCCGGCGGGCGATGCCGAAGCCCAGGAGCAAGCCGGGCTTTCGGTCGAAAATCTTGGCGTCGTTCAGCAACGCAAGGCGGCGACGGCCAATCAACTGCTCGCCCAGCCGCTCAAACGCCTCGGGCAAATTGGGGGCGGGGAGGGGCAAAGCATTGCCGACGCGCTGACTAATTTAAAAGTCCAGTTCGACGAAATTGACCCGTCCCGTTTCAATTTTGAAGCCGGCTGGGCGGGCCGGGTGGCCAGCCATATTCCGGGCATCGGCAACAAATTGAACCGTTACTTCACCAAATTCGAGTCCTCGGGAAAAGTGATCGAGTCACTCTTCGATTCCGTCGAAGTGAGCCGGCAACAACTTATCCGCGACATCGATACGTTGCGGGACGAGCAGACCACCATGCGTCAGGCGACGCGTGATCTCATGCGCTATATCGCCACCTGCCAATTGATCGACGAGAAACTTGTCGCCGAGGTGGCCAAGTATGATCCAGCCAGCGACGAGGCCAAATACATCAATACCAAACTGATCTTTCGTCTGCGCCAGCGCATCACCGACCTCCAGCAGCAGCTCGTGGTCAATCAACAGGGAGTCTTAATGTTTGAAGTTCTGATCGAAAACAACAAGGAACTTATTCGCGGTGTGAACCGATGCAAGAATGTAACCTACCCCGCGCTCATTATTGGCATTACCGCCGCCCAGGCTTTGGCCAATCAGAAAATTGTCCTCAACAAAATTCAGGCTCTTGATGATGTGGGCAACAGAACGATCGCCTTTAATGCCAAGCTGCTGGGCACGCAAGGCATCGACATTCACAAACAAGCCGCCTCCGCTCAACTTTCGGATGCCGGATTGGCCCAAGCCATGAAGGATGCCATCAAAGCACTGGATGATGTGGATACATTTCGCATGCGCGCGCTGGAGCAGATGGGAACAGCCATCAAGGAACGCGACGCGCTCACTGCTCTGGGCGAACAAGCCATGTCAAGAATGGAACGCGGCAACAAAGCGGCCGTGGCCATGAATCTTGAGCAAGACCTTTCAGCCACCGGCAAGAAAAACAATTAACAGGAAGGAACATCAGATTATGAAATTATTAAAGAATGTCATGGTTCTTGCCGCTGTCGCCTGCGGCCTTTTGATTCCAGGGCAAGTTCGGGGAGCGGACACCACCTACCGTTATCTCTGGTCCCACTACACCGGTTGGGAGCCGTGGCAATATATTTCCGACTCCGGGATCATGAAGAAATGGGCCGACAAGTACAATGTCAAAGTTGAAATCGTGCTCATTAATGATTACGTCACCAGCATCAATCAATACACCTCGGGCGCGGCGGTGGGATGTGCCATGACCATCATGGATGCGCTTGACCTGCCGGCTTCCGGCGGCATTGATTGCGATGTGCTCGTCGTCGGTGATTATTCCGACGGCAACGATGGCTTGGTGCTCTTCAACGGCAAGTCCGTCAAGGACGTCAAAGGCAGAAATGTTCTGATTGTCAAAGATTCTGTTTCGTCCTATTTGCTTTCGCAAGCACTCAAAGCTGAAGGTCTCCACGACGCTGATGTCACGGAGGTCAATACCTCGGACGCCAACATAGGGGCCACCTTCGCTACTTCGGGAGTCCTCGGTGCTACCGTCACATGGAACCCCATTCTCATGCAGGTGCGCAATTTGCCCAATGCCAAGCTGGTCTTTGACTCATCGAAGATTCCCGGAGAAATCCAGGACCTGCTGGTCGTTCGTCGTGACGCGCCCGAGCCGGTGAAAAAGGCATTGGTGGGCGCGTGGTATGAAGCGATGTCCATTATGTCGGCCCAGGGCAAACAGGCGGATCAGGCCATCGAAGCCATGGCTAAATTTGCGGGCGGCACGGTGCCGGAATTCAAAGCCCAATTGCGCACCACGCGCATGTTTTATACTCCGCAGGACGGGATCGCGTTTATCGAAAGTCCGATGCTGGAAAAGACGGCCAAGACGGTAACGAGCTTTTGTTTCGATCACGGCCTGCTTGGCCAAGGCGCCAAATCGGCCGACTTCATCGGGATCGAGTTGCCGGGAGGGAAAATTATGGGCGACCCTAAAAACGTAAAAATCCATTACAACGGCCAATATGTGAAAGCGGCTGCGGAAGGAAAGCTGTAGGCCTTGCTCTCATCCAATATCCCTCTGGCTGAGTCGGAGGATGTTTTTTTTGTCCGCATTATTGACCCTATTCCAATTTTGGGGATAACCTGCGTCGTGTTTCAAAGTTTCCGGCGACCAGCGTCTTTGAAATAATATCAACCGAAATTCTATGACAGGATTGAAACGCAATATCCCCATCTTTTGGGGGCTTCATGCCCGGCCCGGCATGGTGTTTGGGCGATTTCTTGGATTTTTGCCGGTGGCCTTGCTCGCCGGACTCTACCTGTTCGCGTCTCATGCGCGCGCGGAAAAGAATCCCGAAGATAAACTCATGCCCTCGTTGCATCATATGTACGAGGAGATGAAGACGATCATTACCGTGCCCGACAAACGTTCCGGCAAGAACCTCTTCCTGGATGACACCAAGGCGAGTCTAAAACGCCTTGGCATGGGTATCGGCATTGCGGCGGTGGCGAGTTATTTCATAGGAATCCTCATGGGAATGTTTCCGGGGTTTCGCGCGCTCCTTGCGCCGCTCGTGACTGGGCTATCCAACATAAACCCGCTGGCGATTTTGGTTATTATCCTTGTCGCGTTGGGAGTGGGAGAGAGCTCTAAAGTGTTCCTGATCGCGTTTGGCATCGGGATACCGATGATGCGGACCATTGCCGGCATGGCCGAACGCATGCCAAACGAACTTACCGTCAAAGCTCTGACTTTGGGAGCCACGCAATTTCAGGTGTTATACAAAATCATTGCTCCACAGATGTTGCCGCGGCTTATCGATCTTATCCGGGTTTCACTGGGTTCGGCCTGGATTTTTGTCATCGCGGCCGAAGCCGTGGCTGCCACCGAAGGCTTGGGTTACAGGATTTACCTGCAACAGCGATACATGAACATGGGCCTGATTATTCCTTACGTCATCTACATATCCCTGCTGGCTTATGCCAGCGACTTGGCTTTGCTGGGGATATTGAAGCTTCCTTGGTTCAGGTGGTATAGCAACGGCGACGAATAATCAGAAAGCCATCATGGAATTCATTCCCAGACCAAAGCCGGCCATTACAGGGAACGAAGCGGTGCATCTGGAGGATGCTTACCATGGTTATTTGGACACATCCACCGGGCAGGTCAAGACGGTGCTCAATGATATTGATCTCATCGTCAGCCGCGGCGAATTTGTGTCGCTGGTTGGCCCTTCCGGCTGCGGCAAATCCACTTTGCTGAAACTTTTTACGGGGCAGGAAATTGTCCAACAGGCCAAATACTTTCAAGTGCTGGGGCGCTTGCCATCTTTTCCTGATCGGACCCGCGGAGTGGTGTTCCAAAATTACGGTCTGGCTCCGCATTTGACCGTGTTGCGAAATATTCTGCTCGGCTTGGAATTTCAGGCCAGTTTACTACAAAGATTTTCCAGAGAATGGTGGAAGCAAGCCAAGGATATGGCCCGCAAATATCTGGATGACATGCGCCTGACCGACGCCAGCAGAAAATATCCAACCGAATTGTCGGGCGGCATGCGGCAGCGGGTGGCGATCGCGCAGACTCTTATCACGATTGATCTATTCGGCATGCCGGACCTGATTTGCATGGACGAATCTTATGGAGCGCTGGACGCCAGCACCCGGGAGGATTTGCAAATCTTCATCCTGAAGTTGTGGGAGAATTACAAGAAGACCATCGTTTTTGTGACTCACAATCTCGAGGAGGCCGTTTTTCTTGGCACCAGGGTTGTCGTTCTTTCGCAGTTCTGGACTTCGGATGAACCGGCCGCGCAACAACAAGGATCCAGGATCGTCGTGGACATTCCGCTTGAACCGCACGCCATGTCCACCGAGGTCAAACAGACGACCGAGTTCAAGGAATTGACCAAATATATTCTTGATCGGGGCTTTAATCCCAAACAACGCCTGCACGTCGCGCAATTCAATGCCGACCTTCGGCACCCAAACGCCTTTTCGTCTTTGACGAAGGAACAGTGCGCTTCAGCTTTGATCGACCAGCCTGCGTCCGCTCCTCCACCCGTTTCAGACTCCAGAACGGAATGAACTGGTCCCCGCCGAATTGGGGCCAGGTAGCAGCTCTCCTTGCGGCGGCAGACCCTTCGGCCAAATCCGCGCGCAGTCTTTGGGATATCTTCAATGATGTGATCGCCTTTACGGCCAATGTTTGGCAGAACATCGACGGTTTGGTTTTCATGGGAGTGGCGGTTTACCTGCTCATCCGCCTGGCGAAATCGGTTTTGGGCCACGACGAAAGCACCATCAAAACATCCACCAGCTTCGATTATCTTGGCGCGTTCCCGCGCGAATCCGACCACAAGGTGTATCTGCTGGAGGAGGTTTGGAAGCTGCCGTTTCATGAAAAAACGGTGCGCGCGTGTTTCGCTCCTGCGACTGAGGAGCAACCCTACCTTTGCATTTCCAATCGGGCCGTATGGCTGGCGTTGCACGATTTCTACTCGGGCATTCGGAACGACGCCGTGCCGAGGGCTTCCGACCTGCGTCGCGACCACACTTTACATCGAGTGAGCCATATCCTGGGCGTTACTTTCGGGAATTATGAAACCAAGCAAGCGAGGATTGAAGACTTGCCCGCTCCAAAGATGCTGGATATTTTGCGAGATCCAGTGAAGGAATTCCGCAAAGCCGCCTTGTCAAGTCGCGACCTCGAAACCTCACGGCAATTGGCACTGATCGAACTGGCGGCGCTGGTCTGCTGGAAAGCTCCGCACCTGCTGGTCGACGCATTGATGGAACCCGAGCTGAACCGAAAATCCCTTTTGCAGGCCCCCGGCGCTTCGGCCATTGAGAAAAAACTTAATTTGGAAGCAACTTTGCAAGAAAAGCAAAAGGACGAATTCAATCGTCTGGCCGAGCAAGGCCGAAAACTGGGAAAGCTGTTTCTGCTCAATCGGCAAACGTCGTGCGATTGGTTGAATTCGATGGCCCAACCTGAGGGATTCTGCCCCGTCGTCATCCCTGCGCTGACCTCGGAAGAACGAGCCGCCATCGAACGCTTGTTGCAGGAGCGCGAGGCCTTTCACCCTTGGACGCACCGGCTGGTGGAAACGATTGGCCGTCTTCCCTATATCAAGAAACGCTTCCCTTATCACGAGTATGTTCAACGCGTGGGGCGACTGGAGGCCGACGGCTGGCTGGTGCGCGTCTATGTTAACCATGAGACAGTGGAGAGTGCTTAGGCGGCCTGTGAGGCTTGAAGAAGTCGAATTTGTCCGGATCAGACTAAGTCAAAGCAGTGTTCCGCACGCAGTGTTGTGCTGGTTCCATGTAAGCCGGTCGAACAATGTCGATTAGATTAAAAAGAGTCTGTGCGTGGTTAATCTTGCTTCTCTTGTCGGGGCAGGGGGCAACTTTGTTCGCTGCCGCTTCCCATGGCCATGGGGCCTCGCTCTACCGCCAAATGTGCGCAAAGTGTCATGGTCGTGACGGGCAGGGTGTAAAAGGAAAATATGACGACGCTTTGCGCGGCGATCGTTCGTTGGAAAAGCTCGCCCGTTATATTAACCGCTCCATGCCGGACGATGACCCCGGCAAATGCACCAAAGATCAAGCCGCGGCAGTCGCGGCGTACATCTACGATGCGTTTTACTCGCGCGAAGCGCGATTCCGCAACAACCCGCAACGTGTGGAATTAGTGCGCCTCACAAATAAGCAGTACGTCAACACGGTCGCAGACATCTTCAAGCATTTTACGGGCAACGACGGGATGATTCCCAAGGAACGCGGTTTGCATGCGACTTATTACGCCACGGAAAACTTTGATGGCGCCAAGAAGGCGTTTGCGCGCGTGGATCGCGCGGTGGATTTCGATTTTGGCACCGGCCGGCCTGATCAAGAGCACTTTCCCAGCAACAATTTTTCGATCCAATGGGAAGGCTCCCTTCTCTCCGATGAGTCCGGCGAATACGAGTTCCTTCTCAAAACCCCCAATGGCGTGCGGCTTTGGATCAACGACATGGACGAACCTATTATTGACGCTTGGGTGTCGTCGGGTCAGACGACAGATCACCGGGCGAAGATTCATCTCATTGGCGGCCGGCCATATCCGTTGCGGTTGAACTTCTTCCGGTTTCAGGACAAGACGGCGGCCATATCGCTTTACTGGAAGCCGCCGCACGGGGCAGAAGAGGTGATTTCTGCGCGCAGCCTCATTCCCTCGGGCTCATCGCCTACGTTTGTTGTTACCACTCCGTTTCCAGCGGATGACAGCAGCATGGGCTATGAACGTGGCGTCGCGATCTCCAAAGCCTGGGACGAAGCGACCACGCAAGCGGCCATTGAATCGGCGAATTACGCCGTCGCAAACCTGGATCGATTGTCGGGCAGCAAGCCTCAGGACACCAATCGAGTGGCGAAGGCAGAGGCATTTTGCGCGGCTTTTGTGGCCGAGGCGTTTCGTCGGCCCTTGGCTGAAGACCAAAAGCGACTGTTCGTCGAAGATCAGTTCAAGAAGGCTAAGAAACTTGAGGACGCTGTCAAACGAGTCGTGCTGCTGGCTTTGAAATCGCCACAGTTCCTTTATCTGGGTCTGCAAAGAGAAAAGCCGGATGATTTTGAAATCGCCACACGGCTTTCGTTTGGCATGTGGGACTCCTTGCCTGATGATGAACTCCAGAAACTCGCTGGCCAGGGCCAGTTGCATACGCACGAGCAAGTCGCGGCGCAGGCGAGCCGGATGCTCAATGATGCGCGCGCCCACGCCAAAATGCAGACCTTCCTTCATCACTGGCTGCAAATGGACCGCGTCGAATCCTTGTCCAAGGATGACAAGTTATTTCCAGGTTTCACTCCCGAAACCATTGCCGACTTGCGGACTTCCCTGGATATTTTTTTGGCGGACACGTTTTGGAGCGACACCTCCGATTATCGGAAATTGCTGCTGGCAGATTATTTGTTTGTCAACCAACGACTGGCCCAGTTTTATGGCCTGAGCACCAACACGAGCGACGACTTCGTGAAGGTAACGCTCGATGCCAATGAACGTTCCGGTGTGCTGACCCATCCCTACCTGCTTGCCGCCTTCTCCTATCAAAAGCAAACGTCGCCGATTCATCGCGGCGTTTTCCTGACGCGCAACATTGTCGGACGCGCTCTCCGGCCGCCGCCCATGGCGCAGACCTTCAACGATGCCACTTTCGCCACCAATCTCACTATGCGGGAGAAGGTCGCCCAACTCACCCGTTCGCAGACTTGCCAAGCCTGCCATTCCGTGATCAACCCTCTTGGATTCAGCCTGGAAAAGTTTGACGCCGTAGGCAGGTTTCGCACGCGCGACAACGATCAGTTGATCGACGCCTCCGCCGAATACACCACCGACGACGGCGAGACGATTAGTCTTAAGGGCGCGCGCGACTTGGCTCAATTCGCGGTGTCGAATGAGCAGGCGCAAAACGGCTTCATTGAGCAACTCTTCAAGCAAGTTGCCAAACAGCCGATGCTTGCTTATGGTTCTGACGTGCCAAACATGCTCCGCGAGTCTTTTGTGGCCTCGAATTTTAACATGCAAGAGCTGTTGACCGAAATCGCCACCACTACGGCCCTGCATGGGCTTGAGCAACCCACAAGGAAAAAATCATGAACAAAATTCATCGCCGGCAATTCATAAAACGATTGGGACTGACCACGGCTTCTCTGCCTTTTATCATGGGCTTGCCCAGCCTCGGCCTGGCCGCGCCCGCCCGTCCGCGCCAGCGATTGGTCATTGTGTTCAGTCCTAACGGAACGATTCCTGAGCAGTTTTGGCCTGACGAAACCGGTGCGGATTTTAAGCTGAAGGAAATTCTTTCTCCACTGGCGCCGTTCAAAGACCGCATGTTGCTGCTTAAGGGTCTGAGTAACAAGGTGCGTGGCGACGGCGACGGTCACATGCGCGGCATGAGTTGCCTGCTGACCGGGATTGAATTATTGCCCGGCAATATCCAAGGCGGCTCGGATACACCGGCCGGCTGGGCCAGTGGGCCTTCGATCGATCAGGAGATCAAAGGATATTTTCAAAGCCGCGAAGAAACGCGCACCCGCTTTGGTTCGCTGGAATTTGGCGTCGGCGTCACCGATCGCGCCGATCCATGGACGCGCATGTCTTATGGCGGGGCGAACCAGCCGATTGCCCCGATTTCTGATCCGTATCAAATGTATCAAAAGCTATACGGCCAATTGCGCGACAAGGAAAATCTCCAGAGCATTCTCGAAGATGTCAGCGACGATTTAAAGAAAGTGCGGAAACTCATCAGCGCCGAAGATCGGCGATTGCTCGACCAGCACGAAGCGCTGGTGCGCCAGATGGAACATGAAGTAAGTGAGGCCGGCCGGCAAAAACTGCGCATTGGCCCGCCGTCGTTCGAGGAGGGAGTGACGGACCAGAATGACAATGTGCCTCGCTTAAGCCGGATGCAAATTGATCTGATGGTCAACAGTTTCGCCAACGACATGGCTCGCGTGGCCACGTTGCAATACACCAAATCCGTGGGCCAGGCCAAAATGAACTGGCTGAACATCAACGACAATCACCACACCCTTTCGCACGAGCCGGACAAGAATACGGACGCGTTGGAAAAACTGGTGAAGATCAATAAATGGTTTTGCGGCGAATTGCATTATCTGGTGGACAAGTTGGCCACCACAAGCGAGCCAGGCGGGCAGGGGAGCATGCTTGATCATACCCTGCTGGTTTGGACGAACGAATTGGGCAAAGGAAACTCCCACACGCTGGACAACATTCCGTTCGTGCTTATTGGCGGTGGGTTCGGTTTCCAGATGGGCCGTTCGCTCAAACTGGACGATGTGCCGCACAACCGGCTCCATCTCGCGCTGGCGCACGGAGCGGGTCACCGCATTGAAACCTTTGGGAAGCCATCGCTCTGCACCGGTGGAGCCTTGAAATTAAGTTGACCAACTTTAAATAGACCGCGGCGCACCTTCAAGGACTGCGGTTCCAAACGCTCTGCGCCTTGACAACGATTCGCGTCTTTAGGCGGAGGGGCCTGGACGCACTTCGATTTCGTCGTAACGATTGATGCGGTAGATGGCCATCGAAATCGACCAGCTAACCGCGAAGACTCCGATAATGACAAAACCAATAACTCCGAAATTATCTGTCAGAGAACCGACGATGTCCCAAACTGCGCCATGTATATTGAGCCGGTCCCGAATCAGCCCCAACACCTCAATGCCGCCAATCAGCAACGCCACCAGGACTGAAACGAAGGTAATCGTCATGTTGTAGTAGAGCTTGCGAATGGGTTTAACAAACGCCCAACCGTATGCGCCCAGCATGAGGATGCTGTCTGTCGAATCGATGAGCGCCATGCCTGCCGTAAAAAGCGCAGGGAAAACGAGTATCGACCAGAGCGGCAAACCCTTGGTGGCTTCTGTGGCCGAAATGCCTAACACCCCAACCTCCGTTGCGGTATCGAAGCCCAGCCCGAAAAGAAAGCCGACGAAATACATCTGCCAGCCATGATCAATCAGCTTGAATAAACCCCGAAATATGCGCCCAAAGAAACCGCGCTGACCCAGGAGAGCATTGAGGTCTTCCTCGACAAATTGCCCGCCTTTCTTGACATGCTGGAACGTGCGATAAACTGAAATCAGAATCATGATATTCGCCAGAGCGATGCCAACAAGGAACAGGGCTGAGACCGCCGTCCCAAGAATCCCGCCGATGGACGCAAAGGAGCCGAAATGAGTCTTGATCGCTGCGGATGTCAGAGCAATAGCGACCGAAAGCCCAACGACGATGGTTGAATGTCCGAGCGAAAAGAAGAGTCCCACGGCGACGGGGCGTTTTCCTTGCTGCATCAATTTCCGCACGACATTGTCGATTGCGGCAATATGGTCCGCGTCCACGGCATGACGCAGACCAAAAGTATAGGCCAACAATGAAGTGCCCAATAGAACAGGATAGCGGTGAAAGGCGATCAACGCCCAAGCCCAAGCACCGGCATTGACGAACGCGAGCAAAGCGTACACCAAAATTATTCGCCCTTTAAGGTTGGTTGGCATCCGCGATCAAAATACCGCTGTTGATGTTTCGGGCAATGCAAAATAAATGCCCATCATGAAGTGGAACAAAATTTTGCTGTCAATAGCCACCATCGTATTGATGGCCGGAAATGCGATTGCCGACGATGACAAGGTATCCGTTCCTGGCTCAAATATTTGGAACCAATTTGTAGCCTTTTCAGTTCTTCTTTTGAAACGTGCGCAGATCAACGCTCTTCGGCCGGCTGTACACGGGAACCCGCGCGGCCAAGGCATCAAAACCCAGGTAATAGCCTGCCGATTTGGCCGCCTTGCCGGTGCATTCAAAACGCAGGGTATGGGGCCCGGCGCTTAACGTTTGCCGGCCCAATTTATCCGTCGTGGGGCTGACCTCCGGGTCGTAAAGATCCAATTGCCCGACGGACTGGCCATCCAGCAAAACACGGTAGGTTCCGTAATCCCAGGAATGGACCATCTTCACCATGAGGTCAACGGTTTGGTTGGTTTGTGAGTCAAATGGAATTTCCACCCAGCTATTGGTGTTCGTCGGTCGAAACCAGAATTGTTTTCCGTCGGTCACTCCGCCCAGGGGTTGCACTTCGGTCGGGTCCTCGGAATGTTTGGCCGTGGCGACGACCTTATAACCAATGACGAGATCCCGGTCATGGTAGGGGAGGCGCTCAGGTCCCGGTGGCATGGCCGGCCAGGGCTTGTGCGGTTCGATTTGATACCAGAAGGCAACACTGGACATCAAATCGTCGCGTTCGATGAAACCAGACCCGGTGCCATCAGGAAAATCCTGGCTGCCCTTGTGCTCGATCTCCACACGCAAGGATTTGCGGAAATTAACCGGGTCCGGGATATGCCAGCGATAAGCGCTGCCGCGGTCGCCTGTGTCGTAACCCTCCCACAGCGGGGTTCCGTAAAATGGGCCGGATTGCTCGCGGAAACCCCAGCCATCGCAGAAGTAATCCTCGGTGCCAGTGCCGCGCAAACTGGGTTCTTTCTCTCCGTCAATAAAAAAGAAATCGTCGCCTTCTCCATACCAGCCCGGCGAGGAGAGAACCACATTCTGCACGGTGCCGACGTAATGGCCGCGCCCTTCCAGGTCTGCGATCAGGTAATTGCGCCCCATGACGCAAGGGAACTCCTGTCTATATTTGGCGTGAAACAAGGCCGTATCCGCAGACAACGAGGGCAGTTTTTGCCAGTCAATATAATAATAAAATGCGTCGCACGGCTTGTCACTTTCGTTGACGACCACGATGCGGGCCGATTTGTGGGAAGGCATCGGCCAATAACAATTGCGTCCACGCCCATCCGAACTGACCCGCACCGGCAGCGACGTAAAAGCCTTGTCCACCCCGTGCCCAATACCAAAGAAGTCACCGATCGGGCATTCAACGCTCGGATCCGTCTCACCGTCCCAATACATTTTAAGTGTGAGCAGGCGCGAGTAATACGGAGCGGGGTGGGCGATGGTAAACCAAATATGAACGATTTGTCCCGGCCCTTCCAACTCAGCCAATGCAAGCTCTCCGCCGGGTTTTATATAACGGTTATCACCGTTGCCATTGCGCCAATCCGGGTCCGAGGACGAAGCTCGCTTGGTTTCGAAATCCTTCAGCTTGGCCAAACCGGCCAGAGGATCGCCCGAGTTCAATTGAGCCTGGGCGGCGATGCCGCAAACGGTGAGGACCAAAAGTGTCAAATAGACGGGTTTTATTTTCATTTAGGAATAATTTCCAGCGCTTGAATCATGGTGGCGGTGACACCCGAAGGTTGTGACGAAGCAGGCGGGCGCGGGCGAAAGTTTTTCGGCGAGACGCCGAAAAAGGCGGTCGAGACGACCGCGCTCCCAAGCGACTGTATCGTCCTGGTGACCCTACTGTCAACTGGACAGTGCCTTCGGCGCTTCGGTGGCCTTCTGCTTGAAGGCCAGCTTGCCGTCTTCCACGGCCACGGTCACTGGTTCGACAGGTTGCAGGCTGCCCTTGAGTATTTCCTCGGCCAGCGGATCTTCCAAATAGCGTTCCACCGCGCGCCGCATGGGCCGGGCTCCATAAGTGGGATCGTAACCTTTTTCCACCAGAAAATCCATGGCTGCAGGTTCCAGCGTCAAATGCAATTGCTTGGCTTTGAGACGCTTCAGCACTTTGCCGACTTCCAGGTCCAAAATTTCCAACAAATCCGGCTTGGTCAACGAACGGAAGACGATGGCGTCATCCAATCGGTTCAAGAATTCCGGTTTAAAGGTCTTCTTGGCCTCCTCCATGATCTTCTCCTTCATTTTCTCATAGCTGTGCTCATCGCTGATGGGGGAGAAGCCCATGGTGGTGGAGCGCCGGATCGTTTCCGCGCCTACATTGGAAGTGAGCAGGATGATGGTGTTGCGGAAACTGATCACGCGCCCGACGTTGTCCGTGAGTTTGCCTTCTTCCAAAATCTGCAACAGCATGTTCATGACATCGGGATGCGCCTTTTCGATTTCGTCGAAGAGCACCACCGAGTAAGGGCGGCGGCGGACCTGTTCCGTCAATTGGCCGCCTTCCTCGAAGCCGACATAGCCCGGAGGAGAGCCGACCATGCGGGAGGAATTGTGGCGCTCCATGTATTCGCTCATGTCCAATTGAATGAGCGCCTTGGGATCGCCAAAAAGAATTTCCGCCAGCGTCTTGGCCAAAAGAGTTTTGCCGACGCCAGTGGGGCCGAGCAGCGCGAAGGTGCCAATGGGCCGCTTGGGATCCTTCAAATCCGCGCGTGAACGGCGCAAGGCTTTGCACAAAGCGGTGACCGCTTCTTTTTGGCCAATGATCAGCTTGGACATTTCCTGTTCCAACGCCAGCAGCCGAGCCGCTTCGCCCTCTTCCATGCGCTTGAGCGGAATGCCGGTCCACTTGGAGACCACTTGCAAAATATCTTCTTCGCCCACCGTGACCCGCTTTTCTTCGCGGCTGGCGCGCCACGCCGCCAAGACTGCATCGAGACGTTCCTTGGCGTGCTTTTCCTTGTCGCGCATCGAGGCCGCGCCTTCAAAATCCTGATCCTTAATGGCGCGCTCTTTTTGAATTTTGATCTTCTCGATCTCACCTTCCAGTTCCTTCACTTCCGGGGGACGAGTCATCGTGCCGATGCGCGCCCGCGAACCCGCTTCGTCCATGACATCAATCGCCTTGTCGGGCAAATAACGGTCGGTGATATAGCGGTCGGACATTTTCACCGCCGATTCAATGGCCTGATCGGTAATTTCGGCTTTATGATGTTCCTCATATTTGGGCCGCAAACCCTTGAGAATCAAAATAGCCTCGTCCGGTGAAGGCGCTTCCACTTTAACTGTTTGGAAACGGCGCTCCAGAGCGGCGTCTTTTTCGATGTATTTGCGATACTCGTTAAGAGTAGTTGCGCCGATGCATTGCATTTCGCCCCGGCTCAAGGCGGGCTTGATGATGTTGGAAGCATCCATCGTTCCTTCGGCCGATCCCGCGCCCACAATGGTGTGCAATTCGTCAATAAAAAGAATGATATTCCGGGCGCGGCGGATTTCGTCCATGACCGCTTTGATGCGCTCCTCAAACTGACCGCGATATTTGGTGCCGGCCACCATCAAAGCCAAATCGAGGGTAATAACGCGCTTTTCGCGCAATATTTCCGGCACATTGCCTCGGGCAATTTCCTGGGCCAAACCTTCCACAATCGCGGTTTTGCCCACGCCCGCTTCGCCCAAAAGGACGGGATTATTCTTGGTGCGGCGGCACAAAATCTGGATGACTCTTTCGATTTCATTGGCCCGACCTATGACCGGGTCCATATCACCCTTGCGGGCGATTTCCGTCAAATCACGACCAAACGCCTTGAGGGCAGGGGTTTTGATTTCGCCCTTTTTCTCCGGCTGGCGTTCGGGGGCTGGGTCAGATCCGCTGCCTTGCGCCTCCTCCGGCGTGGCAAATTGCGGGTCCAATTCCTTAAGTATTTCCTGGCGCGTCTGCTCGATATCGACATCCAAATTTTTGAGGACGCGAGCGGCCACACCGTCGCCTTCACGCAGCAAACCGAGCAAAATATGTTCGGTGCCCACATAGGTGTGGTTTAAATTTTTTGCTTCCTTGGAGGCCAGCGCGAGAACTTTCTTGACGCGCGGAGTATAAGGAATGTTGCCAATCATCTTTTGGTCCGGCCCGGTGCCGACCTGCTTTTCCACTTCCAGGCGGACGGTTTCCAAATCCAATCCAAGTTTTTGCAAGACATTGACGGCGACACCCTGGCCGAGTTTGATGAGCCCAAGCAAGAGATGCTCGGTGCCCACGAAATTGTGGTTAAACCGGTCGGCCTCCTTTCGCGCCAGGGCGAGGACTTGTTGGGCGCGCGGCGTGAAATTCTGCATTGATTCTTCGCTCATAATTCAACTTTGCATCCGCTAATTGTGTTTGTCCAGCCCCGCTCCGCTTGGCCCGGACGCTCTCGGGTTTGGACGGCTGACCTGACGCAAACGATCGCGCAACATATCAGCCCGCAAGAGGTCGCGCTCCTCGGCCACCAGCTTCTCGGTGAATTGCTTTTGCAAATGCGCCGGCTGGGTGACGACGAACAATTCGTCAATCAGCGCGCGCTCTCCGCTGGGAAATTCCCCCAAGTCCACTCCCAAACGCATCAACGATAACAGATTCATCGTTTCTTTGGAAGTGATACTGTGGGCGTTGGCCAATATCCCGTAAGCCCGTCCGATGTGATTATACACGATCTTGGGTTTCTTTTCCAGCAAGACGGCTCGCGCGTTTTCTTCGTGCTCGATGATTTGCAGCAAAACTTTGTTCAGCCGTTCGACAATCTCGCTTTCGACCTCTCCCAAAGTCATTTGGTTGGAGACTTGGAAGACGTTTCCGAGAGCTTCGGTTCCTTCTCCGTAAAGGCCGCGCACGGCCAGGTTGAGCTTATTGACGCTGGAAATGATCTGTGTGATTTGCTCGGCCAAAACCAGTCCCGGCAAATGCAACATCGCGCTGACGCGAATGCCGGTGCCAAGGTTGGTTGGACAAGCTGTCAAATAACCGAGTTCCGAGCTAAAAGCGTAATCAAGCTTCCGCTCCAGCTCGGTATCGACTTGATCAATGGAGAGCCAAGCCTGGCGCAATTGCAGGCCGGGGCGCAGGGCCTGCATACGGAGATGATCCTCTTCATTGATCATCACGCACAGGGACTCTTCTTTGTTCAGCACCAAGCCGCTGCCGGAACTCTTGGCCGCATGCTCGCGACTGATGAGATGACGCTCGACCAGGATTTGTTTGTCCAGCGGCCCAAGATTGTCCATGGTTTCGGAGTAGGCCCCGGTTAACTGGGGCAAACTTTCCACCGCCGGACGGATGATCTCCAAAGCTTTGACACGCTCGCTTTTCTTGGCCCAGCCGGGAAAAGCCACCCCGCGCAAATTGCGGGCCAGCCGGACGCGGCTCGACATGACAATGCGGTCGTGCGGACCGGTGCGCCGGGCCGTTTCCGCGGGCGGGCAAAGAAATTCGTGCATGTTCATGAGACAGCCCTCGCGGGCACATTGTCGAGCTGGTCCTTGGTGGACTTGATTTCGTCGCGCAAGCTGGCTGCCTGCTCGAAATCTTCAGCCGTCACGGCTTTATCGAGCTTTTTCTGCAAATGCTTTAGGCGGTCGTTTAAATCGCGGCCATGGCGTAAAGCGACGGGGACTTTGCCGACGTGCTTTATGCCCTTGTGCATCGTCTTCAATAACCCTTCCAGGCCTTCGGCGAAGGTATGGTAGCATTGGGCGCAGCCCAGACGTCCGGCCTTTTTAAAATCAGCTTGAGTGAAGCCGCAGCCTGGGCACCGAATTTCCACGCCGCCGGCGGCTTGAGCAATCTCCTGGGCGGCCCCAAGGCCAAACAGCAGGTCGGCTGGAGAAAAGCTGGGGTGGTTGACCCCTTTCTGTTTGGCACACTCTTCGCACAGGTCCACCTTTTGCATCTGATCTTTGACAATGTGCGTCAAATGAACCTTTGCCGGGTTCTGTTTACATAACATGCAGAGCATAATTAAATATACACTAGAGCGACTCAAATTCTCTCAAAAAGAGAGGGTTTTTCACTCCTGCCCACAGCCTACTCTATATTATATCGGTTCGCCAGAAACCTGGGTTAACTGGCGGAATTGGGCGACCAACTTTTCCGTCACCAGTCCAGGCTTGCCTTTTCCGATCACGCGTCCGTCAATTTTGACCACTGGAATAATTTCCGCTCCGGTGCCAGTCAAGAAGCATTCATCGGCGTTATAGA
>Ga0302324_100007880_pt1 | contig 22550 bp, 20 predicted proteins | sample Palsa_T0_1_FD_201949 | JGI IMG/M metagenome (GOLD analysis project Ga0302324, IMG submission 201949) | Peat permafrost microbial communities from Stordalen Mire near Abisko, Sweden - Palsa_T0_1 | ecosystem: Environmental > Terrestrial > Soil > Palsa > Peat permafrost | place: Sweden: Abisko...
GCAGTGCTGCAGCTGCTCGTCGCTGTGAAAGTGCGGCCGACCCTCGCCATGAGCCACCGCGATTGCCAGGCGCGAGCCGTGCATGCCGGCGAACAGCAGCGAGGGTGATTCGAGGATCTCGACCCGCACCAGGCGCCCTTCGAACTGCTCGGCGCGGTTGCGCAGGAACTGTGGCCAATGCTGCGCGCCCGGGATCAGCTCCTTGAGCGCCGCGAACATCTGGCAGCCATTGCACACGCCGAGCGCAAAGGTGTCGCTGCGGGCAAAGAAGCGCTCGAACTCCAGGCGCGTGCGCTCGTGATAGAGGATCGAGCGCGCCCAGCCGCGGCCAGCGCCAAGCACATCGCCGTAAGAAAAGCCGCCGCAGGCAATGAGGCCCGAGAAGGCCGCGAGGCTGCGGGTGCCGCCGAGCAGCTCCGACATGTGCACGTCGTGCGCCTCGAAGCCGGCTCGATCCAGTGCCGCGGCCATCTCGTACTGACTGTTGACGCCCTGCTCGCGCAGCACCGCAACGCGCGGGCGCGCCGCGCGCGCGATCAGTGGCGCGGCGATATCGTGCTGCGCATCGAAGCTCAGCTGCTGCGAGAGCCCGGGGTCGGCCTCATCGAGCATCGCGGCGAGCTCCTCCTCGGCACAGGCCGGATCATCGCGCAGCCGCCGCATGTGATAGGAAGTCTCCGACCAGGCGCGCCGCAGATCGCGCCACGACTCATCGATCAGCAGCGCGCCGATGCGGATGCGAACCCGCAGCGCTGCGCTCGGGGCGCCCAGTCGATGCACGCAATCGAGCAGTCCATGGGCGGCCAGACATTGCATGAGCGCCGCCTCATCGCGGCGCGCCACTTGCAGCACTGCCCCGGGCTCCTCGGCAAACAGCTGCGCCACGGCCGAACTGTCCGCACCGGCCAGCTCGAGGTCGAGTCCGCAATGGCCCGCGAAGGCCATCTCGAGCAGGCTCACGAGCACACCGCCATCCGAGCGATCGTGGTAGGCCAGCACCAGTTCGCGCGCGCGCAGTTCGATCATGGCCGCTGCAAAGCCGCGCAGCAGCGCTGGATCCTCGGCATCGGGGCTCGCGCCACCGACGCGCTCATACACCTGCGCCAGAGCGCTCATGCCGAGGCGGTTGCGACCGCGGGCCAGATCGATCAGCAGCAGCGCCGTCTCACCGCGATCGAGCTGCAATACCGCAGTCCAGGTACGGCGCACGTCCTGCACCGGCGCGAACGCCGATACGATCAATGACACCGGTGCGATGACCGAACGGCTCATGCCCGCCGCCTGCCATGCGGTTTGCATCGAGAGGGAATCCTTACCGACGGGAATTGCGATGCCAAGCTGCGGACAGAACTCCTCGCCCACGGCACGCACGGCCGCATAGAGCGCGGCATCCTCGCCCGCGACGCCACAGGCGGCCATCCAGTTGGCTGACAGGCGCACATCGCCGAGCGCCCTGATATCGGCCGCAATGATATTAGTGATGGCCTCGGCCACCGCGAGCCGCGCCGATGCAGCCGCATCCAGCAGCGCCGTGGGCGTGCGCTCCCCCAGGGCCATCGCCTCGCCGTGCAGGTGATCGTAATCGGCCAGCGTGACCGCGACGTCGCTGACCGGTACCTGCCACGGGCCGACCATCTGGTCGCGGCTGATCTGCCCGCCGACACTGCGATCGCCGATCGTGATCAGAAACGTCTTGTCGGCAACCGCCGGGAAGCGCAATACGCGATAGATGGCCTCGCGCACATCGAACCCCTCGCAGTCGTTCGGCACTGCCGGGCGCGGCTGACTGCGCACCTCGCGGCGCATGCGCGGTGGCCGGCCCAGCAGCGCATCGATCGGCATATGGACCGGATCATCAGCAAACTCGCGATCATGCACGAGCAGCACGCCATCGGCGGTGATCTGACCGATGACGGCGTAGGGACAGCGCTCGCGCTCAGCGATCGCTCCGAAGCGCGCCAGAGTACCCGGCTCGAGCGCGAGTACGTAGCGCTCCTGCGCCTCATTGCACCAGATCTGCAGCGGCGACAGGCCCGATTCGGCGCTCGGGATCGCACGCAATTCGATGTGCGCGCCACGATGACTGTGTGCGACCGCTTCCGGCACCGCGTTGGACAGTCCGCCGGCGCCCACATCATGGATGAGCTGAATCGGATTGTGCTCGCCCAGCGCCCAGCAGCGGTCGATCACTTCCTGCGCTCGACGCTGCATCTGCGCGTTACCCCGCTGCACCGAGGCGAAATCGAGCTGCTCGCTCGAGACGCCACTGCCGAGCGAGGAGGCGGCCCCACCGCCCAGCCCGATGAGCATCGCCGGTCCGCCGAGCACTACCAACGGCGCGCCGACCGCGACCGTGGCTTTTTCCACATCCATTCGCCGCACGTTACCCAGGCCGCCGGCCAGCATGATCGGCTTGTGATAGCCGCGCGAGAGCCCCGGTGGATCCTCGCGCAGCGTGCTCTCAAAGGTCCGGAAATACCCGCAGATCCCCGGTCGTCCGAATTCATTGTTGTAGCTGGCCGCGCCGATCGGCGCCTCGAGCATGATCTGCAGCGGCGATGCGATGCGTGCCGGAAAGCCCAAGTTGTCCCGCTCCCAGGGTTGCATAAACTGCGGGATGCGCAGATGCGAGACCGAAAAGCCGGTGAGCCCGGCCTTCGGTTTGGCGCCGCGGCCGGTCGCGCCCTCATCTCGAATCTCGCCGCCGGCGCCGGTAGCCGCGCCGGGAAACGGCGAGATGGCGGTTGGATGATTGTGCGTCTCGACCTTCATCACGATATCAATCGGCTCCTCATGCCGCGCATACACGCCGCTGCCTGGATCCGGGAACCAGCGCGTGGCCGCTCTGCCGCTGATGACGGCAGCGTTGTCGCGGTAGGCGGAGAGCACCCCCGCGGGTGAGCGCGCGGTGGTGTTGCGGATCATGGCGAACAGCGAGTGCTCGCACTCGACGCCGTCGATCACGAATTGCGCATTGAAGATTTTATGTCGGCAGTGCTCGGAGTTCGCCTGCGCGAACATCATGAGCTCCACATCGCTCGGATCGCGGCCCAGTCGCTCGAAGGTCTCAAGCAGATACGCGATCTCAGCCTCGCTCAGCGCCAGGCCGAGCTCATGATTGGCCGCGAGCAGTCCACTGCGCCCCGATGAGAGCGCGATGCGCCGCAGCGGCCGCGGCGCCTCCTCGGCGAATAACTGCGCGGCACTGTTGAGGTCCTCGTACACGGCCTCGATCATGCGGTCGTGCAACAGGTCGGTGAGCTGCGCACGGCGCGCGCTCGCCGCTCCCGCATGCAGGCCCAGCGTATAGCGCACACCGCGCTCGATGCGGCGCACGCCCTCCAGGCCACAGACCCGCGCGATATCACTGGCCTTGCTCGACCAGGGCGAGATCGTGCCTGCTCGCGGCAGCACGAGCACCCGCCAGGGCGTGCCCGGCGCCAGGGACGCGGCATCCAGCGGCGCTGGTGTACCGCCATCATCGAGCAACTGCACGAGCCGCGAGTGCTCGCGCTCATCGAGCTCGTGCCGGCAATCCACCAGATGCAGGAACTGTGCGCTCAGGGCGCTGACAGCGGGCTCGAGCGAGCGCAGGCGCTCGAGCAATCGTTGAATTCGAAATTCGGACAGCGCCTGGGAACCAGGAAGCGTCAGCATCAATTCTTCTTGGGACCCGGATCGGCGGCCGACGGCGGCACCAGTGTCAGCGGAAACTGCGCGACATTGGTGCCCTCCAGCGCGAGGATCTTGCTGATCCCCTGTTTGCGCACTTCGTCGATGCGTATGATCGACTGCAAAGGCACGTAACTGCGCGAGACCCCCGCGAATTCAGTCTTCAATCGCTCCTCGCTCGGATCGAGCACGACTGAGGAGCGCCCGCCGAACACCATCTCCTCGATCTCGACGAACCCTAACAGCGAGCCATGGCTGATCTTGCGGGCATAAACCTCGTAAACCTTGCCCTGGTTCACAAAGATAATTTTGTAAATGTGATTCGATGCCATGGATGATTGGAGAACGGCTCAGCGTCGCGGGATGCGCTGCCAGCGTATTATATGTCGCGGTACACTAAACGTGGGTCCAAGTAGATGGCGCTGAAGCTCACAGTGCTGAGCGACCAGCGCGCGCCCCTCGGGCCGCGCGGCAGCATCGTTTTTGGCGTGGGCGGCGGCAGCATTGGCCGTGCCCATGACAACGATTGGGTGCTGCCCGATCCGCAGCGCTACCTGTCTGCGCATCACGCGCGCGTGCGCTTCAACAACAGTACATACCATCTGCTGGATACGAGCACCAATGGGGTGTTCATCAACGAGCGCACGACCGCGCTGGGCCGGCGCGGCAGCTACGTACTACGCGACGGCGATCGATTGCGCCTCGGAGAGTATCTGATCGCGGTCAGCATCGATGATGAAGCTGCCGAGACAGCCGACACCCCAATGCCTGCAGCCAGCAGCCGCCCCGCGCACGAAACGGCATCGATTGCGGCCAACGGCTCAGCCGCGAACGAGACGCTGGACCTGGAAGAGGATCTGGGCGAGCTGTGGCTGCAGCCAGGGCCGACCGAAGATGCGGCATTGCTGGCTTTTGATAAGAACGGGCAGCAAATCGGGCCCGAGCGCGCGCTGTCTTCCACGCGGCGTGAGCGGCGCCCCGGCGCAGGCAGCGGCGCGAGCGGTGGCGCAGCCAGCGCAGGCATTGAAGCATTCTGTCGCGGCGCCGGCGTGGACCCCGCGGCGTTCTCCGGCGAGGCGCGGTCGCGCGCCTTGCAGCTGGCCGGATCCCTGTTGCGTGAGGCCGTGCTCGGCCTCAAAGGGCTAGTGCTCGCGCAGCGCGAAATGCGCGACGGGCATCAGATTGGCGTCGGGCGCGAAGATACGCAACGAATTGGGCTCACTGGCCTGTCGGTCGAGGACCTGTTGCGCCAACTCCTGCATGGCCACGATACGCATGAGCTCGACGCCGTGCAGTGGGTGCGCGATACGCTCGCCAGCATCCGCCGCCATGATCTGGCGCTCGTGCGCGCGCAGCGCACCGCGCTGGCCGAGTTCCTGGCGCGCCTGGATCCCGAGGCCCTCGCACGCAACGGGGCAGCGCAACCCGGCGCGATCACTGACCGAGATGTCGCCGCGCTCGTGGAGCGCTTTCGCGGCATCGCCAGCATGCCGCCGGGCCGACTACCACACCTGTACGCGGAAGCCTTCGCGCGCGTGTTCGCCGAGCAATTCAAGGGCGGGCAGGATAGCTGACACGAGCGTCGCGCAGCGGCAGCTTGGATGCCGGATCAGAAGTCATGTAATGTATATTCTATATATACATTATAAGTTACTGTTTTATAAATACTATAAATGGCGTTAATGCATCTACGGTCAGTGACCCGCTTCTGTGTGCGCTACGCCGAGCGATACATTCCCAATCCCTATCTGTACACGGCCATTCTGACTTTCATCGCCGTGGCGGCGGCGCTCATCGTCACGCCGAGTGATCCGGTCAAGATCATCGATTCCTGGTACGAGGGCATCTGGAGCATTCTCGCCTTCGCACTCCAGATGGCTCTGGTTCTCGCAACTGGAGTGGCGCTAGCCGATGCGCCGCTGATCAAAGCACTGCTCAGGAAGCTCGCGTCGTGGCCCACGCAGCAATCCGGCGCCGCGATCACCGTATTTCTGGTCGCCGCCATCAGCTCGTGGCTCAACTGGGGCTTCGGCCTCGTGGTCGGGGCGCTCGTGGCGCGCGAGATCGGCAAGCGTCTGCGCAATGTGGATTTCGCCTTTCTCGTTGCCGCCGCCTATATGGGCCTCATGGTGTGGGCCTCCGGCCTGTCGAGCTCGATTGCGCTGGCCACGGCCACGCATGGCAGCGCGCTCAACATCGTCGAGAAGCTGACGGGCCGTGTCGCGGGCTTCGATCAGACCATCTTCACGCGCTACAACCTGATCCCCGTCGCGCTGCTCGTGATCCTGCTGCCCATCGCCCTGTGCTTCATGGGTCCCGACGAGCACGAGATGAAGCGCGTCGAGCCGGAAGTGCTGATCCGGCAGGACGAGGTCCCGCAGCCCGCGCAGCGCGAGCGCACTTTCGCGAGCATGCTCGAAGATTCCTGGCTTATTACCGTATTGCTGCTGCTGATGGGCGTGTTCTACGAATACCATGCGATCCTGCGCCACGGTTTCACGCTCGATATCAACGGGTTTATCTTCATCGCCCTGATGCTGGGGCTGCTGTTTCACTGGCGACCGATCTGCTATGTGCGCTCGTTCGAATCCGGGGCGCGCACGGTCGGTCCGATCCTGCTGCAGTTTCCGCTCTACGGCGGCATCATGGGCATCATGAGCGGCACCGGTCTGGCCGCGATCATCGCGCAGAGCTTCGTGAGCTTCTCGACTGCGCGCACGTTGCCATTCTGGTCTTTCATTGCATCCAACATCATCGCTCTGTTCGTACCTTCGGGCGGCGGGCACTGGGCCGTGCAAGGCCCTTTCATGATTCCCGCGGCGATTAAACTGCAGGTCGATCCGGCCATGACAGCCATGGCCACCGCGATGGGCGAGCAGACGGCAAACATGATTCAGCCTTTCTGGGCCCTGCCGCTGCTGGCGATTGCGCGTCTCGGGCTCAAGGACATCATGGGCTATTGCGCACTCGCTCTGGTCATCGGCCTCGTATTGTTCGGTGCGTCACTGTTGCTCTTTGCCTAATAGACAACGCACCCGTCGCGCTCGATTCAGGGGCGCGGAAACGATGTCCAGCGAGAATCCTGGCTGGCGTCGCCCTGTGGCGCGTTCCACGGCAAGGCCTCCAGTCCATTGAGGTCATAGACGATCCTGCCGTCCTTGATAGTGAGCTCGGCGATGAGTTTCTGGGTTCCTTCGACCCGGCCATTGACCATGTCGGTGAAGCCGAAATGGCCCTTCTGCAGACTCAACACCGCGATATCGGCTATCGCGCCCATCGACAAGTTGCCAAGTTCATCGTGGCGGATCTCCTGGGCGGGGTGCGCGCTCATGTCGGCCACAACCTCCTGCAGGGTGAGGCCGACGGCCATTAACTTGCTGGCGACATTAAGGATGTCTTTGGTGGCGCTGTTCATGCTGCCTGCATGCAGGTCGGTGGAAATCGAGTCGGGCTTGAATCCCTGTTGGATCATCGGCACCGCCAGCGAGAATTTGAAACTGCCGCCGCCGGTCCCGGTGTCGAAATAGAGCCCGCGGGCTCGCCCTTCCACAAAGGCTTTGCTGGGACCGAGCGTGCGCGGGTCCTGTTCCTGCCGCAGTCCTGAGTACATGTGCGTGTAGATGTCGCCAGGGCGAAGCTTTTTCGTCAAAAGGTCATACAGCGGCCGCGTGGGCCGGTCGGCGCCAAAATCCACCATTACCGGAATATTGGCGCGCGTGCCCGCGATCACCGCCTGCTCCACCGGGGTCCATTCTGCGCCGGTGAAATGGGCGGTCTTGATGCCAACAATAAGACCCGGATAGCGCGCCGCCATCCTGGCGGTGATCTCGCCATCCATGTCGAAAGTGTTCTGCTCGTAGCGGTCCCCGCGCATGCCCGAACCCACGATATTGAGCATCGCCAGAATGCGGGTGCTGGAACGGTCAATGATGCGATCCTTGAAATCCTCGAAATTGCGCCAGCCCGAGCAGCCCGCATCGATCACTGTGGTGACACCGCTGCGGAAGGTAAAACCATCCGGCGGCACACTCAGATCCCCCGCATAGGAACGGCGCTCGCCGGTCCCGTTATAGACATGGACGTGCAGATCGATCAGGCCCGGCGTGACATAGAGCCCGCGTACGTCAATGGTTTTTATGGCATCGCCAGAATTAAGGCCCGCTTCCACACGGGCGATATGTCCGTCCTTTATGGCAACATCCATGATCGCATCGATGTGGTTTTTGGCATCGATGACATGGCCACCCCGCAGCAATAGATCGTAGGCGGGTAATGACTGTGCCGAAGCGCTTGCAGCCAGAAGTGCCAGGGCCGCGCTTGCAACCACACAGCGGTTCATGGGCGAATTCAGATGAACAACTTCAAACATCTCCAGCGCCGTCCTACAAAAAAGAGCGCGGCACCCGCGTTACAAGTATTGCACTGGGATGGCGGAGAGGGTGGGATTCGAACCCACGTGCCGGTTTAACCCGACCATCCGATTTCGAGTCGGCGCCGTTATGACCGCTTCGGTACCTCTCCGGGGATTGCCTGTTATTCTAGCCGAGTGAACAAGACCATGAGCTCAAAGATGCAGCCGACAATGCAAGCGCTACGGCGCTGCGTGCCTACGCGGCGCGCGCGGGCCGCAGGCATTGCATTCGCGGCGCTCGCGCTGCTGCTGGGCAGCTACGGCGAGCCGCCCTCGGCGCTGCAGCAGATCCGCGCGCGCGGGGAGCTGCGCGTGGTCACGATCAATGCGCCGACCTGCTATTACTTGGGCGCGGATGGTCCGCAGGGCTTTGAATACCGTCTCGCGGACGCGTTCGCACAGCGGCTCGGAGTCAAGCTCGTCGTGCAGACCGTAGCCGATGCCAACGCCATGCGCTCGGCGCTGGCCGCCGGCAGCGCTGATCTGGCCGCGGCGCAGATTACTGCCGACACGCGCTGGCAGCAGAGCGGTGAGGCCACGGCGAGCTACGGGCAGATCGAGCAACTGGTCGTACAGGGCCGCGGCAAGCTGCTGGCGCGCGACCTCGCCGGTCTGCGCGATGCGCAGCTGGTCGTGCGCGCGGACAGCCCGCAATTGGCACTGCTGCAATCGGCAGGCAGCGCAGCGCCAGAACTGCGTTGGACCGAGCTACCTACGGCGCAGGCGGATCCGGTCGATCGGGTCAACAGCGGCAACGCCGAGTACGCGATCGTCGATGCCAACGAATTTGAATTCGCGCGCCATCTGTATCCTGAAACGCGCGTGGCTTTCTCGCTGCCGAATTCGCGCCCGCTGCAGTGGGTGGTGCGCCGCGGCGGTACGGAGCTGGCAGAGGCTGCCGATGAATTTTTCATCAGCGCTCGAACGTCGGGCGAGCTCGCACGCATCGAGCGCGACGCCGGCACCGAATCGCGCGAATTCGACTATGAAACGGCTCATCAGTTCCAGGCTGACATTGCCGCACGTCTGCCGCAGCTGCAGCCATTGTTCGAGGAAGCGGCCCGCAGCACGGGCTTGGACTGGCGGCTGCTGGCTGCGGTCGGCTACCAGGAATCCAAGTGGCAGAGCGAGGCGAGCTCCGCCGATGGTGCGCGCGGCATCATGATGCTGACGAGCGATACCGCGGCGAGCGTCGGAGTCAGCGAGCGCACGGATCTGCGCCAGAACATCCTGGGCGGCGCCCGCTATCTCGCACAGGTCATGGCTACGATCCCGAGGCGCATCGCGGAGCCCGATCGTACCTGGTTGGCGCTCGCGGCCTACAACGTGGGCTACGGACACCTCGAGGATGCGCGCGTGCTGGCGCAAATGCGCGGCAAGAATCCGGACGCCTGGGAAGATGTGCGCGCGCAATTGCCGTTGCTGGCGCAGGCGCAGTGGTACACCCGCGTCAAACGCGGTTACGCGCGGGGCTGGGAGCCCGCAACTCTGGTCAAGCAGGTGCGCCAGTACCTCGCGGTGCTCGAATGGCGCGTTGCTGATCAGCTCGCGCGGGCTCAGGACGCGCCGGCCGGCGCGGCGCTGCAACCATGGGACGGCGCTGAGCGAGGGCTCAATTAGGGCTATTTGTTGAGCCGCACGCGCCTGGCGCTGTCAGCGATGTTGCTCGAAAAAAGCTCGCAGCAATGCGTTGGATTCGTCGGCCAGCACACCACCGAAGACATCCAGACGGTGATTCAATCCGGGCAGCCGGAAGACGTCGATCAGGCTGCCGGCAGCGCCAAACTGCGGATCCCAGGCTCCAAAGACGAGGCGGCGCACGCGCGCCTGAATCAGGGCTGCGGCGCACATGAGGCACGGCTCGAGCGTCACGTACAGTACGCTGTCGGGCAGGCGGTAATTGCCCAGCGAGCTCGCCGCACTGCGCAGCGCCTGGATCTCCGCGTGCGCGGTCGGATCGGTGGCTGCGATCGGGCAATTCGCCCCCATGGCGATGACCTGATCATCCAGCACGAGCACCGCGCCGACTGGTACCTCACCGGCCAGGCCCGCCAGGCGGGCCTGCTCAAACGCCAAGCGCATATAGTCAATGTCGCCCGTGTTCATGGAGCATTATGCTAGCGCGCATGCACAGCCAGAGCGTGAAGTATCAGGCCGACGGGCTCGACATGGACTCGGAGCTGTTCTACGAGCCGGGCTCGGGCCCAGGGCCGGGAGTGCTCGTGTTTCCGGAGATATTCGGCTTGGGGCAGCATGCGCTGTCACGCGCCCGTGAGCTGTGCAGCCTCGGTTTCGTCGCCTTGGCCTGCGATCTGCACGGCGCACGCCGCGTCTTCGATGACAAGAATGCCGATGAAGTCATGACGCTGATGCAGCCGATCCGCAAGGACGTCGCGCGCATTCGGGCGCGCGCACAAGGGGCTCTGAATGCGCTGAGCGCGCGCGCTGAAGTCGATCCTGCCCGTATCGCCGCGATCGGCTTTTGCTTCGGAGGGACCGTCGCACTCGAGCTGGCACGCGCTGGCGCACCGATCGCCGCTGTCGTGGGTTTCCACAGCGGCCTTGCCACCGTGGCGCCGCAGGACGCCCGGAACATCCGCGCCAAGGTCCTCGTTTGCATCGGCGCCGACGACCCCGGCATTCCGCCCGAGCAGCGTGCGGCATTCGAGCAGGAGATGCGCGCGGGGCAGGTCGACTGGCAGCTCTGCCTGTACGGTGGGGTCGTGCACAGCTTCACCAACCCCGAGGCCGATCGGCGCGGCCGGCCTCAATTCCAGCGCTATGATGCCAGGGCCGATGCGCGCTCCTGGCAGCAGATGCGCTTTTTCTTCGACGAGATATTTCAACCCGCATGAGCACAGAGCAATTCGAAGGGCGCGACGGCATCGACGTGCGGGAACTGGCCGAGCTGCGCCGTGCAGGCCGACCGCACGTGCTGCTGGATGTGCGCGAAGCCGACGAGCTCGCGATCTGCCAGCTCGAAGGCGCACTGCACATTCCCATGGCGAACGTGCCCGCGCGCATCGGCGAGCTGCCGCGCCAGCAGCCGCTGGTGGTGATGTGTCATCGTGGCGGGCGCAGCCGCGCAATCGTGGAATTCCTGCGTCGCGCCGGCTTCGAGAACGCCCTGAATCTCGAGGGTGGCATCGATGCGTGGGCGAGCGAGCTCGACAGCTCCATGGCGCAGTACTGAGCGCACCATGAATGAGATTGTGAGCGCCGCGCGCACCTGCGAGCCCATTGCGAGCTTCTCCAACAGCTACGCACGGCTCCCGGCGCGCTTCTTCGTCAGGCTCGAGCCGACACCGGTCCAAGACCCGCATCTGGTGCAATTCAATGCAAGGCTCGCCACGGATTTGGGTCTGAATGTCGCCGCCCTGGATCCCGACACGCTCGCCGGGATTTTTGCCGGCAACCTGGTTCCGCCCGGCGCAGAGCCCCTAGCGATGGCCTATGCCGGTCATCAGTTCGGCGGTTTCGTGCCCGCCCTGGGCGACGGCCGGGCGATCCTGCTCGGAGAGCTCATCGATCGCCAGGGCGTGCGCCGCGACATTCAATTAAAGGGTTCCGGACCCACGCCCTATTCGCGGCTCGGCGACGGCCGCGCGACGCTCGGGCCGATGCTGCGCGAGTATCTGATCAGTGAGGCCATGCATGCACTTGGCATCGAGAGCACGCGCTCACTGGCGGTTGTGACCACCGGGGAGCGGGTCCGTCGCGAGCGAGCGCTGCCTGGTGCGATCCTGACGCGCGTGGCCTCGAGTCACGTGCGCGTGGGTACTTTCGAATATTTCGCTGCGCGCGCCGACCTCGATGCGATCCAACGCCTTGCCGACTATGTGATCGATCGCCTTTACCCTGAGGCCCGCGAGGCTGCCGAGCCGCTGTGGGCGCTGTTGCGCGCCGTGGCCGACCGCCAGGCACAATTGATCGCCCGCTGGATGCATGTCGGCTTTATCCATGGCGTCATGAACACCGATAACATGGCGATCAGCGGTCAGACCATCGACTACGGCCCCTGTGCCTTCATGGACGCCTACGATCCTGCGACCGTATTCAGCTCCATTGATCAGTCTGGTCGCTATGCCTATGGCAACCAGCCGCGCATCGCGCAATGGAATCTCGCCAGCTTTGCGCAGACGCTGTTGCCTCTGCTGGATGCCGAACCGGCACGGGCGGTCGAGCGCGCCAACGAACTGCTCGGCGCGCTGCCGGCGCTGTTTGCGCGGTACTGGCTTGAGGGCATGCGCGGCAAGCTCGGCTTGCTGATCGCGGAAGAGCAGGACCTGCAACTGGCGCAGTCGCTGCTCGACGCCATGTATCGCAACAACGCCGATTTCACGCTGACCTTTCGCCGACTGTGCGACGCCGCTGACAGTGCGCAGGCCGACGCGGGCGCGCGAGCGCTGTTCTCCAATCCGGTCCAGTTCGACGAATGGGCCGCGCGCTGGCGGCTGCGCTTGAGCCGCGAGCCGCGCGAATCCGGCGAGCGCGCACAGGCCATGCGCCGCGTGAATCCCGCCTTCATTCCCCGTAACCATCGGGTCGAACAAGCGCTCGAGGCCGCCGTCGTGCGCGCCGAGCTCGCGCCTTTTACCGAGCTGCTGCAGGTGCTGTCGCGACCGTACGAGGAGCAGAGCGCCTACGCCGCCTATGCCGAGCCGCCGCCACCGGAGCAGCGGGTACTGCAGACGTTTTGCGGCACCTGACGCGATGGGTGGTCGGCGACGAGCCGGTGGTGGTAGTTGATCGGTTTGGGGCCAGCAGTTACGCCAAGGGTGGTTGAGCGCCCCGCGGATGTGTGGCTAGACAACGCTGCGGGCGGAGCGTGTAATGAATTGATCAGTCTCTCTGACGAACTAAACCATAGGGGAAATCCATGAAAGCCACGCGGGGATTGTGTCTGCTTGGTTTGCTATCGCTGTTCAGCGTTGCATCGGTGCAGGCGCAGCAAGCAACTGGCGGGACTGAAAAAGCCATTGCCGCACTTGAAAATCAGTGGTTGAAATCGCAACAGACGAATAATCCTGATCTGACCGCCCCGCTGCTGGCCGACAAGTATGTCTACACCAGCGCAGAGGGGAAGGTGCTGAACAAGGCTCAGACTCTTGCCGATTCGAAGGCCACCAAATATACGTTCGCCGACTACGAAAATGTGCAGGTCACGGTATTTGGCGATACGGCCATTGCGATCGGCGGGGGCAAATTCAAAGGCACGGATTCCTCGGGAAAGCCCTTGGATACACATGAACGCTTTACCGATACCTGGGTGAAGATGCCGGATGGCAAGTGGCAATGCGTCGCCACACATGCCTCGGTCATAAACATGTAGTCCGCCTGAAGAACCAGCGGCCGCCAGCGCACTTTTCAAGCGGTCGCCGTAACGGCAACAATCCAACGTGCGAGCGCACGGATCAGGTTATCTAGGACCTCGGCGTCGGTGTGGCCACTGCGCTTGGGAACATGGAAGGCGTGATTGGCATGCTCAAACAATTCCAGAGTGGTGCGCGCGCCGAGTCCTTTGACCAGCGGCGCGAGCAGCGTGAGCTCTGCCAGCTCGTCCCGTGTTCCCTGCAGGAACAGCATCGGCACCTTGACGTCGAACAGGTGGTGCGCTCGATCGTCGCTCGGATGATGCGCGGCGTGCAGCGGAAAACCGATGAAAGCGAGCCCGCGAACCTTCGGCAACGGTGCCAGGGCCTGCGCCTGCGAGCTCATTCGGCCGCCAAAGGACCTGCCTCCCGCTATCAGCGGGGCGCAAGTCAAGCGTGCGGCTTCGAGCACTGCACTGCGCACGGCGGCGTGACAGACCGACGGCGGGTCAGGACGCTTGGAGGCTCGTTCCATATAGGGAAATTGGTAGCGCAAACAGGCGACGCCCGCTGCCGACAGGCCTGCGGATAACGATTCAAGCAGCGCATGACGCATTCCGGCGCCAGCGCCATGAGCCATAACGAAGCAGGCCTGTGGCTTTGGCGGGGACTGCCATAGCCCGGAGATATTCTGCTCTCCGAAGCGAATTGGCTCTGCGTGGACACGCACGGGCCAGAAGCTTATCAGGCCAACCAGCTCTTCTGCTTCGCCACCGTCATTAAAAGGGCCCGCAATATGCCATGCTCTGCATCTTCCGGCTCCCACCTTGACGTTTAATAGGCGATAGGCCAGTGATACAAGAACCGTCGCTAGGGCAGATCCCTGCCATTAACCCGGTTTCCTGCGCACCTAATCAGCTGCGTCGTGAGCTCTCGTCCTTCGGCGTTCTGTTGCTGACTTTGTCATGCCTCTCGCCGGTTTATTCAGTCTACGGAATCGGCTCCGATGTACTGCTGCATGTTGGTACTGGTGCCGCAATCCTGTTTATCGGCGGCATCGGCGTAGCGATTGTTTGGGCGGTGGTCTACGCCGAATTGGCTTCGGCCTACCCGTATGCGGGAGGTGACTATGTGGGCGTCGGTGCAATTCTGGGTCCTTGGGCCGGCTTTGCGAGCCTTACCGTGTGGGCAGTAACCGCCGGACCCACGAATGCCTTTCTCGCGAGGACGATCGCCACCTATGTGAGTGAATTGGCGCCGACGGCGCCGCCAACCATCGTTACTTTGGGCGCGCTCGGCGCTGCAATGGCCGTTGCCTTGCTCGCCGTACGCACCAGTGCATTGGTGACCGGAGTGTTTCTTGGCATCGAGATGCTAGCCGTGCTCGCTCTGATCGTTGGCGGGCTGTGGCACCCAGCGCGCAGCGTCACTGACGTCGTGCTTCATCCCTTGACGCTCGGCGCCCTGGGAACCATGGCGCCGGTAGCGATTGGGGCGATGGCAATGGCGGGCGTCAGCGCGGCCTATGCAACCGTTGGCGGGAACCAGGCGATCGCGTTCGGCGAGGAACTAGCGCAACCGCACCGCCATATGGGCGGCGTGATCCTTACCGCGGGTTTGATTGGGGCCTTTGCGACCGCATTACCGATCGTTGCCGTCGTACTCGGGGCCAGAGATTTGCCGTCGATTCTCAAAAGCCCCGCGCCGCTCAGCACTTTTATCGCATCGGTCGCGGGGCCGGCCGCGGGACACGCGCTGAGCGCAGCTGTGATTCTGGCGATCTTTAACGCACTAATCGCTCAGATCATGTTTCTCGCACGTCTGTTCTTCAGTTTGGGCCGCGACGAGATCTTTCACACGACCGTGAATACAGCGTTGGCAAAGGTGCATCTGTCCTCAGGAGCGCCCCGGGTGGCGACATGGGTCGTTGGCGCGATCTCCGCGGCTTGCTGCCTGCTGAACCTGCACATGCTCGTTGCCTTTGTATCGGGCCTCACGGTTTACGTCCTCATGTTGGTGAGCATCGCCGTTCTCGTTGGCCGTTCACGCACCTTGACGGGACAGCCCGGATATTGGCGATCGGCGCTATTTCCGTTGGCACCGATTCTTGGTCTTATGCTGGCGGTTGCGTTCGCAGTCGCGGACCTGCTGGACGCGGACGCGGGCCGGCCAAGTCTATTGATACTCGGAGCAATGATCGGCGCTGGACTTCTATGGTATTGGCTTGTGTTGCGTAATCGCGGTTGGGCTCCCCGAGTTGAGTCCCGACGAGCCGAACTGGCAAGCTAGACTCGCCTCTGGGCGCTGATCAGCCGCCACACCAACACGGGCTACTCTCGTTAGAGACGACGGCTACGCCACGGGCGCCCAATCTGCACAAATCGCGACATTCGCCGCTGAAATCTCTATACGACCTGTGCGTATTCTGATGCTATCATACATCATTATTGATGCGCGAGAGGACTGGCCAGTGAGAACCACCGTCACAATTGATGATGAACTCTATCAGCGAGCTCTCGAGGTCGCTGACCCCGGAATGGATAAGGCCGACCTGTTTCGCGAAGCGATGAGGGTGTTCGTCCGCGTTCAAGCGGGAAAGCGGCTTTCGGCCCTCGGCGGCAGAGCGCCCAAGATGAAGCTAATTCCGCGTCGCCGGCCTGCATAGGGTTTCAGGCCATTGACTGCCGTGCTCGCGGATTCGTCCGTCTGGGTTGCGCATTTCCGCAAATCCAATGAAGTACTGCAATCGCTATTGGCGACGGACCGAGTGTTGTGTCATCCACTGATCCTGTTGGAACTTGCCTGCGGAACACCCCCAGCCCCACGTGAGCGCACTCTCGGCGACCTCAAGAAACTGCAACAACCCATCATCGCGACAACGGAAGAAACAATAGAACTGATCGAGCGTGAGCAATTCCAGGACTTGGGCTGCGGGGCAGTCGATATGTCTTTGCTGGCATCCGTACTTCTCACTGCAGATGCCTTGCTATGGACAGTCGATAGAAACCTTGATGCTCTGGCGATGCGATTAGACGTGGCCTTCCGAAACGCCTGAATCTGATCCTTACTGCCTGCAATGCCGCGACCCAGGCGGCGCGATGGCGTTGCCCGGAATGCGGTTTCATCGATGCATGGCAACCGTTATTCTGTTTGGGTTGATGAGAACTATCGCGTGACCTTCCGTTTCGACCGCGGGCACGCGTACGAGGTGGCTTATGAAGACTACCGTTGAGAGCTCGGGCCGGATGCACAACCCAGCCCACCCTGGGGAGATCCTCAAGGATACGTGGGACCGCTCGGCGTGACGATCACGCAGACGGCTGACGCCCTTGGAGTGAGTCGACGGCACGTATCTGGAATCGTGAACGGGCGCGTGCCCGTGTCGCCGGATATGGCGTCGCGTCTAGCCGGCTGAAGGGTTGTAGCTCAGAGGGCGTCGTACTCTGCTGAATCGCGAAGGAGCCTATGGCGACATCACTCTACGACCTCGCGGTGCCGACCTTCCTGCAGACGGTGAAGGCGGTCGGGGGTTTCCTCGACCGCGCGGTCAGGCACTGCGCCGAGACCCAGGCAGACCCGGACGACTTCGTGCACGCCCGGCTCTTCGACGATATGGCGCCCTTCCATTTCCAGATCGAAGCAGCGTGGCATCATTCAGTGTGGGGGCTGGAGGCCTTGAAGACAGGCATGTTCGTCCCGCCTGCACTGGTCGGACCGGTTCCTTTCGCTGACCTGCAGGCCATGATCGGCAAGGCGGAAACGGCGCTGGAGGCGTTCACCCCCGACGAGGTCAACAGCTGGGCGGGCAAGGACTTAGACCTTCAGATCGGCCCGCGCAGGCTGGCCTTCACATCAGAGTCCCTCATCCTTTCGTTTTCGCTGCCCAACTTCTATTTCCACGCCGTCACCGCATACGACATCCTGCGCACGCGGGGTGTGCCGCTCGGAAAGCGCGATTACGAGGGCCGGCTGCGCACTCGAACTGACTAGACCATGAGGTACCCGACCGATCGACCTCCGGTAGACGTCGACGCCGCCCAACTCGTAGACCAACCGCCGGTTGTCAGTATCCTACCTTGGTAGTATAATGGTAGGATGAAGACGAAGACGTCCCTTACCCTCTCCGGGGACCTCATCGCCAGGATCGACAAGCTGGCCGGTTCGAAGATTTCCCGCTCTTCGTACATCGAACAGATCCTGAGGGACTTTGTGGACGGACGTGCTCAGGCTCGGAAGGATGCCCGAGCGATCGCTGCAATCAACCGTCACGCGGCTCAGCTTAATGCTGAGATGAGCGATGCACTTTCCTTTCAGGCCAATTCGGCGGATGAATGAGGCGGGGCGAGTTATACCAGGTCCGCCGACCCCCGGGTGATCCAAAACCGGCACGTGTTTTCGTCGTCGTGAGCCGGCAGCCACTGATCGACTCGAATTACTCCGCGGTTATCTGCGCCCCGGTGTTCACGCAACGGTATGACCTGCCAACGCAAGTCGCCGTGAACACGGCCGAAGGCCTCAAGCACGAAAGCGCAATACAATGCGATGGGCTGATGAGCCTTGAGAAATCGAGACTGACAGACTTTGTGGGCGAATTGGCGCCCAGCAAGCTGCGCGAGCTCGACAACGCACTGATCGTCGCACTTGGGATTTCGACTGGGACGCGGCCGCTGATCTGACAACCATTTCAGGGGTCACTCCCACTCAATCGTCTCCGAGACTTCTAAACGGCTGTTTCTGCTGGTGTTGTATTTCCATCAGCCACAATTTACCGTCAGATTGACCGACAAACAATCTCGCTTGGAGGCAATAGAGAGCGATAGACGCCGATAGATCACCAGCTGCCCTCTGCCATCCGGCGCTGGCGTTCCGTCTCGCGCGCACTTGTGCTGGGTTGCGGCCCGAATGGCGGGAAGGCGGGAAGCGTGTCGCCTCGCTCATAAGCCGCGATCACAGTGCCCTTGGCCGTGACCCTGTGATCCACCATCTTTAGTTTCGTAGTAGGTGTACCGTCGCCAAATAACCGCTTGCCCTTTCCGAGCGTCACCGGGAAGGTCATCAGTATCAGCCGGTCGATTAGCCCGGCTGCGAGAAGCCCCGGATAGATTGTGCTCGATCCCTGGATGATGAGATCGGAGCCGTCGCCCTGCTTGAGCGCAGCGACATCGTCGATGCTCTTCAATCGATGGCTGTTCGCCCATTCGAGCGGCTGGTCGCCGCGTGTCAGCACGTACTTATTCGCGAGGGTGAACGCCTCACCCATCGCTGCGCCTTCGCCTTCCACATACGGCCAATAGGCGGCGAAGATGTCATAGGTCCGGCGACCGAGCAACAAGTCGTACTCACCCGCGAAAAGCGCGCCGATCGCATCACCAGCGCCTTCGTCCCAGAGCTTGAATACCCAGCCACCTTCGTCGAAGCCACCGGTAACATCCTCAGTTGGTCCGCCCGGACCCTGCATCACACCATCGAGCGTGAGGAAAGCGCCGCCGATAACGTTACGCATCGGCACGCACCGCTGCTTCGATCGCTTCAATGTCGATCTTCTTCATGGTCATCATCGCCGCGAAAGCCCGCTTGGCAGCTCCGCCGCCCTTGGCTAAGGCTTCGGTCAACGCCTTGGGGGTGATCTGCCAGGAGAGACCCCACTTGTCCTTGCACCAGCCGCACTGACTCTCCTGCCCGCCATTGCCAACAATCGCGTTCCAGTAGCGGTCGGTTTCTTCCTGGCTGTCGGTCGCGACCGCAAAACTGAAGGCTTCGGAATGCTTGAACGCCGAGCCGCCGTTGAGCCCGATGCAGGGCACGCCCAGCACGGTGAACTCGACCAGCAGCACATCACCCTCCTTGCCGTTCGGGTAGTCGCCAGCGGCGCGCCGCACTGCACCCATCGAACTTCCCGGAAATGTCTGCGCATAGAACTTCGCAGCGTCCTCGGCATCGTGGTCGTACCACAGGCACAGCGTCGCTTTGGGGACTCGCGCGCTCACGTTTTTGCCCCTTGCGGGCCCACTACACCAAAAGCCACGCCCTGCGGATCGACGGCGATGACAACCCAGTCACCGCCCGGCACCTGATGCGGGCCATTCGTGACTTTGCCGCCGCCCTTTTCGATGGCGGCCTTCGCCGCGTTGATCGACTGTACACCGAAGTAGAACAGCCATGCGGCGTTCGGGTTCTGCGGGGGCTTCTGCATTATGCCGCCGAGGCGTATGCCGCCATGATCGATAAAGTCATAACTGCCTATCGCGCCCATCGGCATGCTGTCCTTGAATTCGAAGCCGAAGTGTTTCGCGTAGAACTGCTTTGCGCGCGGCTGGTCAGGGCTCGCGAGTTCGTTCCAGCGCACGTGCTGCGCGAAGGAGACATCAAAAACATCGCTCTTCGCGTTGTGCATGCCCGGCGGCGGAATCGGCGCCATCACGTAGAAAGGCGTGCCCATCGGGTCGGCGACCATCGCAATCGCGCCGACGGGCAGATCCTTGCGAGGCATCAGCAGTCTGCCGCCATCGGCCTCGATGGCCTTCACTGCCGTAGCAACGTCGGCGACGTGCAGATAACCCAGCCACGTGGGCCGCGCGCCGTGTTGTACCATGTCGGCCGTCAGCGCGAGCACGCCACCGTTGTAGCCGCCATCGCTGCGGCCGATCATGCGGTAATCCATGTCGCCGCCCGGCGGATCAGAATGAACGGCGATCTTCCAGCCGACCACCGCGCCGTAGAACTTCGCGGCTGCGGTAGCGTCGCTGGTCATCAGTTCGTACCAGATGAAACTGCCGGTGGCGCTCATGGCTAAGTCTCCTTGTTGAATAACAGCGTGAGTTAGTTCTTCAGGAGAGCGGGGGCCTCGAGCAGCGGTGCGCGATCGCCGTGCGCCTTCGACAGCACGAAGCCGACCTTGACCACCGTCTGCGTGTAGTTCGCCAGGCTCTCAGCCCTGACACGCATGCGCGCAGGGTAGCGCTTGAGAGCAGCCCGAAAATCTTCCGCCATGTGATCGCGCGCGTCCCTCTTAGTCAAGCCAGCTCGGCCAAGCAATGCGCCAGCGACATCACTTCAACCTTAGGACGGAGTGTATATCGCACCGAGCCCGGGTAAACCACCAACAACCGATGTAAATCCAGGTCTTCGAGCGCCGAACCCATAGAGGGCGTCATCTTCGGTGCATCAGCCCGTTTAATCTCAATTCCAATACGCTGCCCTTTCAGAAACAACAGCAGATCGATTTCTGCGCCGGCCTGCGTTCGCCAATAATAGGCTTTGGCCATGGGCAAATGAGCAAGAAGTTGTTCGATTACGAAACCCTCCCACGATCCTCCGACTACGGGATGTCCATCGAGTTGCCGGCGATCGCCTATACCGAGCAGGGTATGCAGAAGTCCCGAATCCCGAATGTAAACCTTCGGGGATTTTACCAACCGCTTACCAACGTTCGCGTACCAAGGCTCGAGCACACGTACAACAAGTGCGCCGGATAGAGCGTCGAGATGGCGTTTGATGGTCGTGTGAGCCTCGCCCAGCGATCGCCCAATCTCCGAGCTGTTCCATATGGCGCCCGAGTAGTGCGCGGTCATGGTCCAGAACCTGCGCATCGTGCCGGAGGGCACTTGCACCCCGAGTTGAGCCAAATCGCGTTCGAGGAAAGTGCGAATAAAATCCTCGCGCCATGCGGCACTCGCAGCCTCTGTGCGCGCCAGGAAGGAGCGCGGAAAGCCACCGCGCAACCATAATCGGTTGAGATCCGGGCGGTTGAGCTCTTCAAGCGTGAATCCCGCCATCTCGACAATGGCTATCCTGCCAGCCAGGGTTTCGGAGCTCTGTCGTAGCGACTCCGGCGATGCGCTACCTAGAATGAGGAACCGCGCCCGAATCGGCCTGCGATCCAACAATACCCGAAGAATCGGGAAGAGATCGGGATGACGCTGCACCTCATCAATTACGATCAGTCCGCGCAACGATTCTAGCGCCGTCATGGGCTCAGACAGTCGAGCCAGATCGACAGGATTTTCCAGATCGAAGTAAGTGCTCTTCGAGGTACTAGCAAGCTGCCGTGCGAGCGTAGTCTTGCCGCACTGACGGGGACCGAGCAGCGCCACCGCGGGACTCGTTTTTAGGCCGGCGCGCAACCTGGCCAAAAGCTGGAGCCGTCTAAGCATGCCTTGCATACTGAGCGCTTGCCGCTCAATATTCAAGGACTCAGATATCCCTATTCACTCCCACTCAGTCGTCTCGGGCACGTAAGGCCTGAGCTCGGGGCACGGAAGAGAACTGGCAATGGAAGTCGAGGATTTCCTAAGTCCGGCGATGAGAAATTGCGAATATGCCTATAGTTCTTGCCTTCGGCGCCGCCCCAATTCCCTTCTGACGGTAAATTCTTACGTCAGAATGCTCAGAATATTTTTACCGTCAGATTTACTGTCAAAAAGTTTCGCTAGGGGGCGAGAGACGGCGATAGATGCCGAAAGCTCGTTCGAATTCCACTTCTCGAGTTTCGCACGCCCTTGTCGAAGGAGAAGAGAGCGAACCCGCGCGACCGCATTACGCGACAAGTTTTCGACGCTACGACACGGGACTGTCTTGAGCGCAGTATCGATAATCGTCTTTCTCGATACTGACATTGCAGGCTTGGCCCGCTATGCGAGCAAGCAAGACTTCCCGATCAGATTTGCAAACCGATCTAATTTCTAGCAGTCACTGGTCCGAAGAATGCCGGCAGGTCAGACACGCCGTAGGGCATTGGTCACATCGATGATGGTCTTTCCCTTCCAGGTCGGCAGCGCCTTCGCGACACCGGGTGCGACTCGAAACGGACAGCCAAAAAGACGATGTTCGCCTTGACCGCTTCCGCCAGTTTTTTGGGAATGATCTTGGATCCGATCGCGGCCGCAGCGGATGCAAAGTCGGCGCCGGGACCTGTCAGGGCTTCACGAACCGATAGGCAAAGCGATCGGTCTCTCCCTTGATCGAGGGATCGAAAACCTTGATCGAGTGCGGATCGTCCTCGTTCGCGAGCATGGTGCTTTCCGCGTCGAGTACGAAGCCGGCCGCCTCCACCTCCTCGCGAACGGATGCAGGCTCAATCCGATGCAGCGACTGGGCGTCGCTCGTGCCCGCCCCGACGGCGGCGGCGTGGTCTACGATGACGTAGGACCCACCGG
>Ga0302324_100007881_pt1 | contig 22550 bp, 28 predicted proteins | sample Palsa_T0_1_FD_201949 | JGI IMG/M metagenome (GOLD analysis project Ga0302324, IMG submission 201949) | Peat permafrost microbial communities from Stordalen Mire near Abisko, Sweden - Palsa_T0_1 | ecosystem: Environmental > Terrestrial > Soil > Palsa > Peat permafrost | place: Sweden: Abisko...
AGCTCCTCGAACGCCGCCGCCAGCGAGTAGTCCGGCACCGTCACCTCGAACCACTGCATCGGGGTCTGCGCCTCGATGAGCAGGGGCGTCCAGCTCATGATGATCTGCACCCCGGCCGCCGCCGGGCCGAAGCCGTCGCGCAGGTCGGCCAGCCGCCGGCCCAGCTCGACGATGCGCATCACGTCGCGCTTGGTCTCCCCCGGCCAGTTGGTGATCATATACAACTTGATCTTCCGGATCCCGGTGCGGATCGCCTGGGCGACCGCCTTGGCCACGTCGTCGTCGCTGGTGCCCTTGCCGGCCAGATCGCGCATCAGCGGGGAGTTGCCCTCCAGCCCGAACGTGAGGGCCCTCGCGCCGGCCACCGTCATCAGCATCGACTGCTGCGGGTCGGCCAGGTAGTCGTCGATCCGCATGCTGGACGCGTCCACCCGGTCGGTGACGTTCTCCAGCAGCCCCGCAATCACTGCCTTCATCTGCGTGTGCACCGGCGGGTCGGGGGCCACCAGGGAGATCTCGGTGGATCCCATAGCGAGTCTCCACCGTCCCGCCCGGTCGATCGTCTGGTCCGGATCCTCCTGCCGGTAGGGCTTCCCGCGCCAGGACAGCGCGCAGAACACGCACCAGCAGTCGCAGCCGCGGGCGTACTCCACGTCGCCAGAGCCCATGCTGGGGTCGGAGAACAGCAGCGGGGCCGACGTCATCAGGTCAGCCTGGTTGAGGTCGCGCACCCGGCGGGCGCGGAACTGCGGGCCGACCCGGGGCACCAGCGGATAGAAGCGCGACACCATCTTTGTCAGGTTCGGCAGCCCGCGGTCCTCATAGCGGTAGGTGACCCCGGTGTAGCGCGGGAAGTACAGAAAATTGAACTCGCGAGCCAGAGCCAGGTAACAACCCTCCCGGTTCGCCCCCCAGCGGCCTTCCTGTTTGAACTGGGCGATGCGCTCGCACACCGCGCCTATGCCGGGGTTGCCGGGCTCATCCTCGGCCTCCCCCAGCCACACGCAGTCAACCACCGGTGCCATGAACTCAGGCGCGGCGTAGGCGAGGCCGCCGACGATGACCATCGGGTAGTCCTCGGCGCGGGCCTGGCGGTCTGTCCACCGCAAGGGGACACCGCTCATGGACAGGTATTTACAGAAGTTGACGAAAAGCACCGTGTACGAGATGGACGTGCCCACCACGTCGAAGTCGGCCAGCGGGCGCTTGCTCTCGATGCCGAACACCGGCACCTGGTTCTTCTCCAGCAGGTCCATGTCGCGCTGGGTGGCCGGCAGGTACCAGCGGTCGGCCAGGTTGCCCGGCCCGGCCTTGTGGATGGCGTCGTACAGCACCGGCATCGCCATGTTGCCGGCCGCCTGGCTGTAGTCCCAGGACGCGGCCAGCAGCCAGCGGACGGTGGAGGCCTCCCACGGCCGCCGCTCGGCGTTCGGCTCGGTGCCCAAGAACTGGGACGGGCCGTCGAATTTATACAACGACGCAGCCAGCCAGCGCGCGATTGAGTCAGGGCTCCGGCTTGCCATCCGGCCTCCTCAAGTGGATCACCTGACGCGTGCCGTCCTCCACCTCACGGCGGATCCGGGCACGCGTCTCCTCAGGGATGGGGGTTGAGACGATCTTGCGCCACCGGGCAGCCAGCCTGCGCTCCCGGAACCTGAGCCAGTGCGGGAGCATCAGTCGTGCCCGACGCGCTCAGCCGGGATGAAGTCGTCGAGCAGCTCCGCGATGTCCGGCGGGAACACCACCAGGCCCTGCTCCAGCAGGTGCATGACCGCCGTCTTGACGATGCGGCTGTCGCGCTCGGCCAGCGTCTCAGACTGGATCCCGCCGTCCGGATTGGGCACGTGGCTGGCCGGCGTCGGCTTCGTCGCCTCCAAGCCCGCGGCCAGCGTCGCCACCAGCACTACGAAGCCTGCGGCGTCCCGGTCGAACTCGGCCATCCCGCTGCCGTCCATCTGGGTTACCACGTCACTCGCTCTTCCCTTCATAAGCCCGGGTGAGGCCGTCAGCCCCCAGCACCAGGCGGATTTCGGTGTCAGCCAGGTCGGAGTAGGCGTCCGAGTGGGTGACCAGGACGATCTGCACGCCCGCCTTGTCGGCCACCTCGCGCAGGAACTCGGCGATGCGCGGCTCGAAGCCCTTGGCGACCATGCCGAACGTCTCGTCCAGGAACAGCACGCGCCGCGCGCCCGGGGTGAGCAGCATCATGACCAGCCGCATCACGAAGCCGGCGACCGCCGCCATCCCCCCGCCGCGGGCGTCCAGCACGGAAGTCTCCGTTATCGTACCGCCGTGAACGGACCGGATGACGGGCTCCAGGGTGGGCTGGCCGCCGGACTCCCCCGCCACCAGCCCGAACGACAGGTTCGCGCCGAAGATGACCTGCAGCGCCCGCGTCGCCAGGGCCTCGAACTGGGCCCTGGCGTCCTCCTGCGCCTGTTCGCCGAACGTGGTGAGCAGCGCCGCCGTCTTCGCGTGCACCTCCACCAGGTGCTCCAGCGAGGCGATCTCGGCCTCGCTGGCCTCGCCGTCGGCGACCACCTGCTGCGCCCGGCCCACCTCCCGGTCCAGCTGCCGACGGCGCACGGCCACCCGGGCGGCGAGGGCGGCGACGTCAGCGACCACCCGTCAGCTCCGCGGTGGTCCACTGCCACCGGGCGAGCACCTCCGGCTCCGGCGGGTTGACGGCCAGCCAGTCCGCGAAGTCAGACGGCGTGTCGAACTGGATCTGCTGCCGCCCGTCGGTGATGGACACCACCTGGCTGGTGCGGAACCTACCGTGGGTGACGGCCATCAGAACCGCCGACCGCCGTGCCGGTGCTCGCGGGTGCGGTTGTAGGCCATCTTCCGCTCGTACTCGGCCATCAGGTCGATGCCGTAGCGGACGCACATCTGCCGCAGGAACGACAGGATGGCGGCGAACGACAGGATGGCGGCGAACGCCGCGGCCGGACTCTCATAGCACGTCTCCACGGCGGTCGTCACCCCGGCGATAAGCCCGTGGAGGGTGTTGATGTTCACCAGGAACTCGTCGTCGAGGACGAAGATCTCCGGGTCCGGCTCCAGGTACCCGGCCAGGTCCAGTTGGTACCGGGTGCTGTCGTCGAGCATCCGGATGAAGATGTCAGCGAACTCGCTGCCCACCCCCTCCGGCTTGACGATGACGTCGCAGGCCACACCGCCGGGGTTGATCTCGGGGTGGTCGGCGTAGGTGGCGTCCGCCAGCCCGTGATCGCGCCACGCGCGCCCGGCCTCCGCGGCCTCCTCGTGCAGCAGCGCCATCGCCACGGCGAACGGCACCTCCTGCTCGTACCAGCCCATGTCGCGGCAGTACGTCTCGACCTCGGCTTCCAGGTCTTTGATTGTCTTCATGTCCGGCATAACGTCCTCCTAGTAGCCCACCTGGGTCATCTGCGTGCACGTGCTGACGATGCCGACGGCAGCGTCCTCCAGCAGCACCGGGAACCGGATCGCGCCGCGGTCGCGGCCCAGCCGGAACTCGCAGGCAGCTGAGCGGTGGGCGGCGAGCATCGCCTCCAGGAACACCGCGTTGACGACCGCCTGCTGGTCCCCGGCCACCGGCTCGCGCCCGTCCGGGCTGGGCTGGGACCAGTCGGAGGCGGCGATAGTGTCCTGGGCGCTGTTGCCGTCCTTGTCTTTGGCCATCACGGTCAGGGTGGGGCGGCCGCCCTCGCCGCTGGCGATGAGGGCGACGGCCGAGGTGCGCGCGTCGGCGTTCACCCGGGCGCGGCGCAGGGCCCCCAGCAGCTCGGCCCTGTCCACCACCAGGCGGCGGTCGCTCTCGGGGGTCGCCGGGGGCAGCAGCAGGGCGGGGTCGGGGAACTCCGAGCCGGACCTGGCGGCGGCCAGCGTCACGTAGCCGACGCGGAACACCGCCAGCGAGTCGGTCTCGGCCACCCCCACCAGGTCATCCTGGCCTTTGGCCAGCAGCTTGGTCAGGTCGTCCAGAACGACCAGGGGGATCGACAGCGGGAACGGGAAGCCGGGCAGCCGGGCCCGGGCGAACTGGCTGCTGTCGGAGGCCATGACGGCCATGCAGCCACCCGCCTGGGCAATGCGCACCTGCGTGTACGACGGCCGTCCCAGGTCCCTGCCGACCGCGTGCCGGACCGCCTGCAGCGCCTGCAGCAGGGGCTCGCGGCCGACTTCGGCGAACTCCGCGCCGGACAGGTCGGGCAGGCCGAGGTAGCCGCCGGCGGGGAACAGCCGCAGCGACCACGACGCCGACCCGGCGGTCACCCGGGCGGCCATGCCTTTCACCGCCACGGTGACGTCGCCGTCGGGGGCGGCGGCCAGCAGCTCGCGCAGCCTCTTGGCGGGCAGGAACACCACCCCCGGCGTCTTCGTCTCCACCGCCTGGGTGGTGGCGAAGACCGACAGCTGCTGGTCGGTGGCGGCGACGGTGATCCGCTCGGCCTCCACGTCGACCCGGAAGCAGCCGTTGACAGGCAGCGTGGGGGTGCCCGACGGCACCCCCGCCACGGCCCAGTCGGCCAGCTGGGCCAGCCACTGCCGCCGCATGGTGAAGGTCACACTGTCGTACCCGGAGGTCGGCTCGGTCACGTCGACTCCCCCGCCGCCGCCAGCTGGCGGCCCACCTCGGCCGCCTCGTCGGCGGCCTGCCCCGCCAGGCTGGCGATCATCGCCTCGGCCTGCTCCAGGGCCCGCACCCCGAACTCGGCCGTCAGCTCCTCCAGCACGACGGCGGCACGCGCGTCAGCGGCCGCCGCGCTGCCCGCCGCGGTGGCGTGACGGCGCTGGGCTGCGTCCGCCTGCTGGCGGTACCGGGCCACTTCCTGATCGATGTCCATGCCCTGTACTACCGCACAGCCAGAGCCAGCGGCATCCGGCCGGACCGGACCACCTGGCGCTTGTCCCATTTCGGGCAAAGACGCCTGACCTCGCACCAGTCGCAGCCCTCGTCACTCGCTTTTGGGATGTCGCGGCCCGCCCAGATGTCGTGCGCCGTCCGCTCGATCCGCGCCGCCATCTCCCGCACCGCCTGCGGCGTGACGGCCACCGGCAGCACCCGGGTGTCGCACATGGGCTGCAGCAGCCCGGTCATCGCCGGCAGCCGCCCGCGCATCGCCAGCACGACGATGGCGTAGAAGGTGAGCTGGCCGAGCACCTTCTTGTAGTAGCCGTTGTCTTTGGTCGCCTTCAGGTCCCACACCGCGATGAGGCCGTCGCAGTCCTCCACCAGCAGGTCCATCTCCCCGTGCAGGATCAGCTCCCGCGGCTCCCCGTCCAGGCCGGGGATGGTGATGGGCACCGCGAACCGCAGCGCCGGGTCGTAGTTGAACGGCAGCGCGTACCGGAGCAGGCTCTCCTCCAGCCGCACCACCAGCTCGCGGCAGAACTCCAGCGTCTCGCGCCGGTCGGAGGCGGACCGCCATTTGACCATCCCCTCGTCGGAGGGCCTCGCCACCTCGTCGAAGATGGCGTCCACCTGCGCGCGCATCCACCCGGGCTCCGGGTCCTCCTGCGAGAGCCAGCGCCGCATCGCCACGTCGACCACGTTGCCGTGCATGAAATTTCTCACGTCGTTCAGCGACGACTTGCCGTCCCGCTTCAACTGCCATTTGGCCGGGCACTCGTCGTGCTAAATGAAGCCGGAGGCGCGACCAACTAAGTCGCAACGTCGGGTTTTCCCCTTCAGTTTTTCCGGGCATCGGGCACCACCTCCTCTGCTAGCACGAAACTACGGTCACGCCAGGTCAGACACTGCTCCCACAGTCTCCGCACAACCAACCGCCGTCGCCGTCGGACCGGATGTAGTCACCGGGCTTAATCCCTTCCCCGCACCCGGCACACGGGCCGTGGTACTGGGCCGAAAACCAGCTGCCTGCCGGTTGGGTCACCGCCGAAGACACCACAGCGCCCGGCCGCGGCCTGCACACCCCGCAAGACTCTTCCGATATCTCGTGCTTACACAGGGCGTCGCTCAACGCTTACCTCCGTGGGCGGCTTCGGCCAGCAGCTCGGCGGCCAGCTCGGCGACGTCGCGGCCGACGCCGGGGGTCTGCTCGATGCGGGCGAGGACGCCCTCGATGCTCAGCACGCCGAACCGGGCGGTGCCGACGTCGGCCAGGAAGTCGCCGAGCACCGCCTGGGCGGTGACCGCCCGGTCGCGCTCGCGCAGCCGGAACAGCTCCTCGGCAGGCAGCGCCTTCAGCGGCACGAACTCGAACTCGCCGGTGCCGTCGTCCCAGAGGGTGCAGCCGACCTCGCGGTGCAGGTTGTACTCATCCAGGCTGCCGCGGCTCAGCGCCCCGTTGTTGCAGAACCGGACGCCGTCCTGAACCCACGTGCCGTGCGGCTCGTGAATGTGACCGTAGAACAGCCCGTGCGTCATGTCGGGGTGCACGTCCTCCATGGCCAGTGACCACCAGGCCGCCGGGGTGACCTCCGCGCCCTCGTGCCGGGGCACTCGGTCGGGCGGGTAGATCGGGGCGTGGGCGACGACCAGGGTCCGGCTGAACACGCGCTCGCGGAAGTCGCCCAGCGCCGCGGCGATCCCCGCCTCCCTCCACTCCTGCTGCCAGGGCACCCCGTACAGCGGCAGGTTCCCGTCCGCCCAGCCCTCCAGGCGCTGCGCGCCCGCCTGGTAGAGCACCCCCAGCGGCTGGGTGGCGTCGATCGAGTCGATCCGGTCGTGGCGCATGTCGTGGTTGCCGGGGGTGATGAGCAGCGGGCGCTGATACCCCGCAATCACCCTAATCAGTTCCATGACCACGGCGTGGTCGGTGCGCGACGGGGCCTTGTGATGCAGAATGTCCCCGGCCCAGACGACAGCCGAGACATCCGTCAACCGTGCAATTTCGACGGTCTGCCAGAGCAGGCTCAGGATGTCGGGCCAGTACGCGTCGGTGCACGACGACGGCGGCCGGGCGGTGGCGTGGACGTCAGACAGGCACAGGATTTTCCCCACGCCCTGTACTACGTCCTAGCCGATGAGGGCCCTCCAGGTGGCGGGCCCCGCCACGCCGTCCTGGGCGAGGCCGAAGTGCGCCTGCACGGCCTCGATCGCCTTCTTGGTGCTCACGCCGAAGTTCCCGTCGTCGGGGATGGCGGTGACCGCGCCCAGGTTGTTCCACCGGCCGACGCCGGCCGCCAGCACCTGGGCGCGGTGCACGTAGAACGCCTGCCCGGCCTCGTCTTTCGAGCCCAGCTGCAGGGTGGGTAGGTTCGCCACCAGCGCCTCCGTCCAGTTGTAGGAAGCCCGCCACGCCAGCAGGGCGGCCTCGTCCCCGTTGAAGTAGTCGGCGTCACCGCCGCCAGCCCCGCCGCCGGCCTCGTGCTGCCAGAACGTCCAGTCATGCCACGGGGCCACGCTGGCGGGCGGGCGGCCCTCGTAGAAGGCGATGAACAGCGGGTAGGAACTGCACGGCCCGAGGTCGCTGCCGACCATGGACAGGTCGCTGTAGATCCCCACCGGGCAGCCCGGGCCCACCAGCCGCGACACCTCGTCCAGGAACGCCCGGGCGCTCTCCCCGACCGCGGGCACCGCCGTCGTCGCCCGCAGCAGCGGCAGGCTCATGCGCGACGACGGCGCAGCCGCGCCATGATGCTCAGCGCCGTCGTCGCCCACCAGGATCTCGGCGTCGATGAAAAACATGTCCCCGTCGCCGAACCCGCCGTGCGACTCCACCACGCCGACGTAGAACGACGCCTGCCGCACCGGGTCGAGCGCCGGGTGGAAGAAATGGTAAGACCCGCGCACCAGGCCCTCGCGCCCCAGGTTCTCCCAGTTGGGGGCGAACGTCGGGTCGATCCACGTCGCGCCCTCGCAGGCTTTGGTGATCCCGAAGGCGTTCCCCGCCCACGAGCGGACGGCCTGAAAGTCGCTCCGGTCCTCGCCGACTGCGTACGCCATGCACGGGGTATCGGCGGCCTAGGTGACAGCGCTCCCGCAGACCGGGCACTGCCCGCAGGCTTTCAGCGCGGCGTGCAGCCCGTCGCGGGCCGCCTGCTCGTCCAGGCCGGCCTGCGTGGCAGCGGCGCTGAACCGGGCGGCGTCCGCCCGGGCGGCCTCCAGTCGGGCGGACAGCTCCCTCAGCCGGGCGTGCCGACGGGCGAGCTGCTCCAGCCGCTCCAAGGACGGCGGCTCCCGTCGCGCGGCCTCAGCCCGGGCGGCGTCCGCGGCGGCCCGGGCTGCCCGCAGACGGCCCGTCAGCGACCTCAGCCGCTCCAGGGCCGCTGAGGTCGCCTGCAGCCGTCCCAGAGCCTCCTCAGCCCGCCGCAGGGCCCTGCGGCGCTCGGCCAGCCCGGCGAACTCCCGTGCCTGCGCCAGCAGGGCGTCCCTGCGCTTGAGCGCCGTCTCCAGGTCCCGGTCGAAGCGCTTGCGGCGGCGGCTCGCCTCGGCGGCGGCGCTCAGCACCAGCGAGACGTTGGTCAGCTCGCCGAGCGTCTGGGCGAGCGCCGCGCCGGACAGGGTGAGCAGGTAGGGGCTGTCCCACTGGCCTGCGAAGTTCAGCTCCGACAGCCCCAGCGCCTCCGTCACCTGCGGCGGCACCTGGCCGCCCAGCTTGGTGTACTTGACCGCCGTCCACCCGGATCCGCCGGCTACCGGAGTGCTAACCAGCCGGGCCAGCTGGTAGGAGTCCCGGCCGCGGGTCCGGCTCCGGGTGATGGCGACCAGGGTCCGCCCGTCGCCGGCCGCCACCGAGCAGGTGGCACGCCCGTGGGTGATGTACCCGGTGCCCCGGGCGTTGCAGGCCAGCGTCTGCAGGGCGCGGAAGATCGCGCTCTTGCCCGCCCCGTTGGTCCCGGTGACGACGGTGAACGGCCCGAGCGGGACGTCCACCCGGGCCAGGCTCTGGAAGTTACGGATTTCCAGGCGGGTCAGCACGTCGACATCCCTTCAGCGCGACCAGGTTGACGCTCATCTCGTCCCAGGCGGCGAGCCAGGACAGCTCCACGCCACTGTCACGCAGCCAGTTGACCAGGGCGAGGACACGGCGCGGCCCGACGTTCGGCATACCGAGCATCACCTCCCAAGGGGCGGCCCCCCAGCCGTCGGTCAGGCACTCCAGTGCGGCTACCGAGGCCCAGCCCCGACGCGCCAGCGCGTTCGCGAGAGTGGGTTCGACCAGCCCGAAAGGTCCGAAGTCCAAGTCGGACGACTCGACCAGCCGCACCCGGGTGTTGCCGGCGAAGATATCTACCACCGACACCGGGATCCCGCGCGCATCCGGGCGGTCCGTCTGCGTCATCTGCCTGAGGACGTCAGCCAGCTCATCGGCGGCCTTGTCATCCTCGAACTCAAGAATTAGGCGTCTCATCAGATTTCCTGTCTAAAGGAAAAGCCCGGCCAGTCGGCCACGAAGATCTCGGCGCAGGACCCGCACGTCTGCAGCGCGGGCTCCGGGGCCTCGTCGTCCTCCCCCGCCTCCACCCAGAGGCCCTCCAGCTCGGTCTGGCACGCGGGACAGCAGATGATCGCCGCCAGCACCTGCAGCTCAGGCATCATCGCGACACCCGGAAAAGCGTCTCCGGCACGGCTTTAAGAGGCGAACCATCTGGCCCTTTTACGTAACTGCGGACCTGCGTGGTCGGCAGCCCGCAGATGAGGCAGGGCTGGTTGGGCCCCTCAACCCGAGCGTGGTGCGGGTCGGCGACGCCCTCGTAGCTGCCGAGATGGCGCGGGTGCGACTGCACCACCCATCGACAGGACCAGTCGATGTCGCGGTGCTCCACGTCGTGGTCGCCGCGGCGGACTCGCCGCAAGGTCACCACCCGGACGGCGGAGACGTGGATCGACTTCTGGGCCCGGCGACGGAAATGCCGCTCCACGTGCCCCTCGTCAGTGGAGACGATCTCGGTGCCCATGAACATCCACAGCGTGTGGGCCCAGCGGGTCACGTCGTCCGGGTAGACGTCAGGGCGGGTGATCTCGCGCCCGTTCAGCGCCGACCCGAACGGGAGGAATATCGAGTGCGAGATCGACAGGGGCATCCCCGCCGACATCAGGTGCCTGGCCATGCTCGGGTCGGTGGTGTCGTCGATGTCCTGCGCGTGCGCCCACGAGGTGAGCCGCACCCCCGGCCAGCCATCCCGCTGGCGCTCCACACTCCACAGCCGCTCCAGGTTCCCGCTGTCGGCGGGGTCGTAGGTCTGGCACCCCCATGACAGGGCCCTGGTGCTGATGCGGGTGCCGCTGGCGTCGCAGAGGGTGACCGGCTCATCCAGCCAGATAAACCCGGTCACCGACGGCAGGTCCGCCGCCTGCAGGTGCGTGGTCCTGCTCGCGGTCGCCTCGTAGGTGCCGGTCACCGCGCGCACAATGGAGCGGTCCACCTGGTAGGACGGGGCCTCGTACAGCGGCCTGCGCACCATCGCCAGGAAGTCGCGCCCGTTGGTGGTCGGCATGAACATCTGCAGCCACGGGCCGAGCGCGTCCGACAGCTCCGGGGTGTTCAGCCTTTCCAGCACATCCTCTTCGAAGAACCGGTCGAAGAAGTCGGTGACGAACTCCGGCGGGAACCGCAGGCCCTCGTACACCGACCGCTGCACGTCCAGCACATCACCAGGTGTCATGACCTCACAGTACCTGTTCTCTTAACTGGGGTCAAGTGACGGCGGGGGCCGGGGGAGTTGAACCGCCCGGCCTCCGCCGGGCCTACTCGGCCTCGGCAGCGTCCCAGTCCTCCGGGAGGGGCCGCCGACAGCCGTGCTTGAGGGAGCCGTCGCACATCCCGCCCTGCCGGTGCAGAACATCGCCGGCGAACTCCATCAGGCTGACCGCCTGCCGCCAGCCCAGGCCGGGCAAGTTGGCCGCCTCAGCCGCCGTGTTCATCAGGGCGTACATGGTCAGGTCGCCGTCGTAGTCCTCCAGCGACGTCGCCACCCGCAGCCGCTGCTCCTTCTCCACGCTGTTCTCGCGGAACAACTGGCGTATGAACCGGGAGTAGTCGCCGACCAGCGGGCGCTTCACCAGCTCCTGCAGGCCGGCGAACGCCGACCCCACACCGCCGAAAATCTCCCGGCACGACTCCGCGGTCCACGCGTACGCGTCCTCCGGGGTCGACCCGCGCCGGGCGAACCCGCCGGAGGCGTGCTCCAGGTCCAGCGCCCCGGCGCTGGTGGCGAACCGGAGCGCGTACCCGGACACCATCGTCTGCTTCTGCGCGGTGAGGCTGTTGCGGACCTCCACGCCGTAGCACCAGGCGTCCTCCTCGCCGGTGCCGAGCAGGATGGTCTGCACCACGGGAATTACCACACGAAACGACGTGTGATCCAGGTCCCGCCAGAACTTGAAGTCGACGCAGGCGCTGTCGGCGGCCTCGTCGCCGAACCGGGCCCGGACGCAGGCCAGCACCGTCTCCAGCAGCTTCACGTCGCTGAACGGGGTGATGGTGTCCCGGCACAGGGCCACCGCCAACGGCAGCTTCACGCCGTCGTCGTCCGCGCCGTCGCCGTAGGTGAGCAGCTTCAGCGCCCGCTCGCCCAGCCCTTCGCGCATCGCGTAGTTGACCGCATCGGAGATGATCCGCGGCGGCACGAACTCCTGGTAGCGCTTGTTGGCGCGCCCGGTCGAGCCGAGCTGCTTGGCCGCCTGGTGGGTGAGCTGGAACCGGCCCGCCCCCGGCACGGTCAGCCACACCGGCGCGGGCCCGGTCAGCTCGCCGGCGAACCAGTCCTTGCCGTGGACGACCCGCAGCCCCTCATCCCCGCAGGAGAAAGTCACCTCCCCCAGCGCGTCGCCGGGGGCCAGCAGCGCCAGCGCGTCGGCGACCGACAGCATGCCCGCGGCGCGCGGGTCGAACGGAACTGAAGTCCAGGTCATGGCGGCCTCCTCGGTCGGTGTCACTCGCTACTACGCCGGAGCCGCGGCGGGGGCCCCGAACAGGTCCTCCTCGGACTCCGCCTTGCCCGGCGGCAGCACCTTGACCGAGTTAAGGCCGGTCATGATCTTCACCTCGATCTCCAGCGCGACGGCCGGATTCTCGCGCAGGAACTTCCGGGCGTTGTCCTTGCCCTGGCCGAGCTGGTCGCCCTGGTAGGTGTACCAGGACCCGGACTTGGTGACGATGCCCGCGGCGAGGCCGTGGTCGATCAGCTCCCCCTCGCGGGAGAACCCCTGGCCGAACAGGAAGTCCACCTCAGCCTGCCGGAACGGCGGGGCCATCTTGTTCTTGACCACCTTGATGCGCACCCGCGAGCCGATCGCGTCCGTGCCGTCCTTGAGCGTCTCGATCCGCCGGATGTCCAGCCGGACGGAGGCGTAGAACTTGAGCGCCTTGCCGCCGGAGGTCGTCTCCGGTGAGCCGAACATGACGCCCACCTTCTCCCGGAGCTGGTTGATGAAGATGAGGGTGGTCTTAGTCGAGTTGCACGCGCCGGTCAGCTTGCGCAGCGCCTGGGACATCAGCCGGGCCTGCAGGCCGACGTGGCTGTCGCCCATGTCGCCCTCCAGCTCCGCCTTGGGCACCAGCGCGGACACCGAGTCAACGACAACCAGGCTGAGCGCGCCGGAACGGATGAGCATGTCGGCCACCTCCAGCCCCTGCTCGCCGGTGTCGGGCTGGTTGAACAGGAAATCGTCAGGCGCGCACCCCAGCGTGGCGGCCCACGCGGGGTCGAACGCGTTCTCGGCGTCGATGAAGGCCACCAGGCCGCCGGCCTTCTGCACGCTGGCGGCGGCGCGCAGCGCGATGGACGTCTTGCCGCTGCTCTCCGGCCCGTAGATCTCCACCACCCGGCCGCGGGGCAGCCCGCCGATGCCCAGGGCCAGGTTGAGGCCGAGCGACCCCGAGTCGATCACCTCGGTCGGCAGGCGCTCCTCGTCGCCCAGGCGCATGACGGTGCCCTTGCCGAACTGCCGCTCGATCTGGGTGAGCGCGAGCTTCAGCGCGGCGTCGCGGTCGGACTTGCCATTAGGCACCAAGTGCCTCCGTCTCCTTGAGCCGCGGCCAGTCGATCGACGGCACGCGGACCTTCACCTTGCCGCGGGTCACCAGCTTGGTGGCGAACAGCACCGCCTCCCGGTCCGCCGGCATGGGCACCAGCGGCGCTCCGTAGGCCGCAGCCGCCATCGCCGCCAGGGTGAGGGCGTCTGCCTGGTCGTTCCCGCGGACATCGGCCAGCGGGAAGCGCTTGATGACCTCCACCAGGCAGTCGTCCTTCTCGGTGTGGCCCTTGCCGGTCAGCCACTTCATCCGGGACGTCGCGGTAACCACCGCGTACGGGACGCCCAGCTCCCACAGCGCGTGCCGCGTCAGCCAGTGCAGGCCCGCCAGGTTCAGGTGCACTTCCGCGCCAGGCATGTGGCTGAGAACGCCCTCGACCACCGCCACGTCGCAGCCGCGGGCGATCTCAGCTACCCCGTCCAGCAGGTAGGCCAGCCGGTCGTGGCCGGCCAACTTGGTCTTGAACCGGAACAGCTCCGGAGGAACGCCCGGGCCGCCGGTGACCGCTCCCCCGAACGAGGTGAGCGACGGGTCGAGCCCGCACACCCGCAGCGACCCGGACGCCCCTCCTGACTGCACGGCTAGTCCTCGTCCAGGCCGGCGAGGATGTCCTTGAACGACTTCGCCTCTGGCTTCGCGCCGTTCGACGCAACCGCGCCAACCGAAACCGGCTCCCGGGCAGGCTGGGCGGCCGGGGTCTGCGCGACGGCGGGCGCGTCCTCCCCGAACAGGGGGTCGTCTGCCGGCGGAGCGGCAGCCTCGGCTGCGGCCACCTCGGCCTGCCGCTCCGCCGGGGCGAACTCGGCGGTGCCGCCCGGGTGCCCGGCCAGCGGGTCGTCCGCGGGCTGGTCACCGCCGAACAGGTCCGCCTCCAGGTCGTTGAGGCCGTCGGCCAGGTTCGCGCCGCCGAACGCGCCACCTCCGGTCGGGTCGGCCCCGCCCCCGTGGCTGCCAACCAGGTTGTATGCCTTCTGCCAGGCCCACAGGACGTCCTCCAGGTCCCGCGCCAGCCAGTTGTCCGGCTGCTTCCCGCAGGCCAGCAGCAGGTCCTCGTCGGCCGGCCGGTTTTCGACGGCACCCCACAGCCCCTCGATCGCCGCCTTCACCGCGCGGCCCTGCTCCGAGTCGTGCAGCCGGGCGGCCCGCACCGGGTAGATGTTGTCGTACTTCTGCCACGTGCCGCTCTCGCAGTGGATCACCAGGTCGGTCATGTCCAGCGAGATGTCGTCCACCGAGTCCACGCCCAGCACCTCCGCCATCTGGCCGCGGACGCCGTCCACCCGGTTCCAGGTCCACTGGCTCATCCCCAGGATGAGCACCTGCCCGCTGTAGGGCACCTGGAGGGGCATGTGGACTTTGGTGGTCCGGCAGTTGTACCGGACCACCGGCAGGGCGTAGCGCGTCTGCGCCCGCATGTCGATCGCCTCGCTGATCTCGGCGTCGGCCAGCTGCTTGACGAGGGCGCAGATCACGCACTCGTCGGGGTCCATCATCTTCGCCTTCAGCACCGACTCGCGGCCGGTGCACAGGCGACGGCCCTTGTAGTCCGTCTTGGGGACGTTCTTGGTCCCCTGCTTGGACTCCTTGGTGGTCATGACGACCCGGCCGTCCCCGTCGAACACCGGGGCGCGCAGCGTGTGCGCAGCCTCGCGCATGGCGAACCGCTCGTCCGGCACCCAGATCCGGGCGACGTCGTTGGTGTCCAGCTTGACGGTCGGGAACTTGTCCCCGATGTCGCCCTCGCGGTAGGCCCCGGCGGTGAGATTCACTCTCGGCATTCGCTTCTCCTGACTTGGCGCTCTGCTCTCTCTGCCCTCTACTACGCCCGGGGCCGGAAAGCCTCAGGCGTCCGACACCAGCCGGATGGCCTGCGCCTCCGTGTCGAACTCGATCCGGGTGACGTCGTACCACCAGCGCTCCACCGGGTCGGGAACTTGCATCTTGCACACCCCGAACTCGTTCTGGATGCGCTCGATCTCCTCCAGCGCCTGCAGTGAGTCCACCGATCCGTCCTTCCGCCGTGTTTGGCGGAGCGATCGTCACGACTCAAGGCTGCTCAGCCACGGCAGGAACGAGTCCAGGGTGGTCAGCAGCTCTTTGCGGATGTCGCGCAGCCCGAAAAACATCGACTTGAGCGCGTCCTCGGCCTCCTCCACCAGGTCGGCGACCGCGGCCGCCCTGCGCGCTTTCCGGCGCGCCTCCAGGGCCTTCAGCCGGGCCCCGACGGTGCGGTCCTGGATGCTCTCAAACTGCCGGGTGACCGCGCGCTCAGACCGCCGGCCCAGCTCGGCGTCGTAGATGTCGTCGGCATCCTCGGCCAGTCGGCGTGCCAGTCGGCGCGCCTGCCGCCGCTCCCGCGCGGCCAGCTGCAGCAGCGTCTCGGCGGCGTCCAGGCGGCCGCGCAGCTCGATGAGCGCCGCGTGCACCCGATCGGGCAGCGCGTCGTGCGGCGGCACGTCGAAGGCGCGCAGCACCGCCATGGACGCCAGCATCCGTTCCATGGCGTCCTCAGCCGCCAGCTCGACCGCAGCGGCGTCGGTCATCAGAGGGCGGGCGGCTTGACGTAGGTGTCGAGCAGGTCGTTGCAGTCCTTGCGGAGCCCCTTGTACTGGGTCACAAGCGCTGCTTCCTCCTGCGACCCCGACGGCGTCCAGGTCCGCGAGGCGAGAACCACGAGCGCCTGCGCCTCCAGGTCCATGACCAGGAAGGCGTCCCGCTGCTTCATGGCGGCGCGCGCCTTCACAGGGTCCTCGGCCCCCCGCTCCGCGAGCAGCAGAAGCAGGTCGGGCTCCTCCACCATGACGGTGACCTTGTTGTGGCCGAAATCCGTGCTGATACCTCGGGTTACGTTCATGACCTGTACTACCTCTCAGAGCTGTCGGCCAGCGCGGGCGCGTCAGCCGGTCCTGGCGCGTAGTGCACCGCGGCGGGCGCGCCGAGGATCCCCGAGACGCGCGTCTCGTGCTCGGGGGCCAGCCCGCACTTGAACCCCACCGGCACATGCACCCCGTCAGGGAGCCGCAGCTCGACGGCATTCCCCCCGGGGAGGGATTTCAGGAGTCGGCCGAAGGCCTGCACCTGGTCGCGCGTCGGCACGGCCCCGGCCAGCACGATGACGTCCTGAGCGTGCTCCGGCGAACTGACCGGCGGACTAGCGGGCCTGCAGCGCGGGCACTTCTCCTTCTCGCCCAGCGCGACCTGGCCGTCCTCGATGTGGATCTCCTTCTTCTGCCCCCACGACACCCCGATGTGCCAGGCCATCTCCAGGGTGGGCCACGGCACGCCCGGGCCTTTCACCGGGAAGACGACCGCGGGCTGCAGGACGGCGATGACGTCGGCGGGCGCGAGGTCATCGCGGACCTCGTATTCGAGGGCGTCGTGAATGTTCATAATCAGCCGCACCCGGTCCGCCATCCCGGCCTTCTCCAGCGCCCGCCGCGCCCGCACCATGGCGGCTTTCACGTAGTCCCCGGTCGCCGGGCCCTGGATGACGGCGTTGCCGGCGGAGCGCTCCTCCGCCGAGCGGACCTTCGGGTTGACGTCCCAGATGTCGTGGAACGTCACCCGCCGGCCGAACTTGGTGATGACGAACCCGTCGCGCCTGGCCTTGGCGATCTCGCCGCGGGTGTACGGCTTCAGCTTCGGGTAGGCGCGGTGGAAGGCGGCGAACAGCTCGCGGCACTTCTCGATTGGCATGCCGGTCTGCTCGGCCATCCCGAAGTCGGACAGGCCGTAGCCGATCGCGAAGTTCATCCGCTTGCCGGTGTCCTGGCGCTGCTCGGGCGTCACCTCGTCCAGCGGGGTGCCGAGCATGCGGGAGGCGGTGAGGCTGTGCACGTCCTCGCCGCGCTCGAACGCCTCCAGCAGCTCGGTCTCGCCCGCCTCGGCCGCCATCACGCGCAGCTCGATCTGGCTGTAGTCGCCGCCGAGGATGTACCAGCCGTGCATGTCCGGCTCGGGCAGGTCGGCGCACCCGGCCTCCAGCAGGACCAGCTCGTACCAGGGACGGCTGCCCGGGCGGGCGGGGATGATGGCGTCGCGGAAGTTGAGGTCGAACGTGGTGCCTTCGCGCAGCACCACGTGGTACTTGCCGGGCGGCTGCTGCGCGTTCGGGTCCTCGCAGGAGAACCGCCCGCCGATGGTGCCGTGCTGCACCAGCATCGGGTGCGCCCGGCCGTCCAGGTCCCGGCGGTACTTGCCCTCGTAGATCTCCAGGTAGTTGTTGCGCAGGGTGTTGAGCCGCCGCCACTTGTTGTACTTGGCCACCTCCGGGACCTCCGCGATGAGCCGCGGCAGGGCCTTCTTGGCGTCGATCGAGGGCCGGCCCGCCTTGGTGCGGTGGTAGATCGGCAGCTGGCACTTCTCGTAGAACAGGTCGGACAGCTGCGGGGAGGACCCGAAGTTGAAGTTGGGCGGCAGCTTCACCCCGGCGAGGGCCTCGAAGTCCTCCACCACCTCGGCCAGCAGCAGGTCGGCGAAGTCGCGCACCTCCTCCGACTTGGCGCGCAGCAGGTCCCAGTCGTACAGCAGGCCGTTGTCCGCCGCCTCGCAGACGATCGGCAGGATGCTCATCTCCAGCTTGTAGACGAACGAGCTGCGGACCCTCGGCCAGCGCCGCAGGTGGTGCCCGAGGGCGTACACCGAGTCCTCGCAGGCGTAGGCGGAGACCTCCGGGTCGGACGGGTCGAAGACGTTGAACCGGACCGAGCTGCCCTCCTGCTTGGTCGGCTTGCGGCCCAGCAGGCGGCCCAGCAGGCTGTCCGCGCCGTCTTTCAGCTCGCGCATCTGGACGCCGAACCCGCCTTTCTCCGGCGGCATCGCCGTCATCGCCTTCAGGCCGTGCGACGGGTTGCGCCCTTCGGCGAACGACTCCAGCAGAGTGCAGGACCGGACCGGGTAGTAGCCGTGCGACAACCGGACCTGCGCCCCGTACAGCGGGTGGTCCCACAGCAGGCGCAGAAACCACCGCGCCAGCCACCGCAGCTCGGCCTGGGCCCCGTGCGCCACCGCGAGCGGCAGCCCCTCGTCGTCGACCACGTGGAACAACGGCCACAGCAGCGCCGCGACCGCCCGGTTGTCGACGTTGGGGCCCTTGTCGAACCCCAGCGGGATCATCCGCGCCCAGGACATGTCGTTGGTCAGCTGGACGGAGACGATGAAGTTCTCCTCCGGGTGCAGCGACGCCCCCTCCCGGCTGTCGCCCAGGTAGCCGGTCTCGGTGTCGAGCCCGACGGGCAGCTTCGCGGCGGCGAGGGCCTCGATCCGCTCGCGGATCTCCTCCAGGTCGAACAGCGTCGCGGCGCTCGGCGCGGCGGGCGCTTCGAGGGCGGTCACAGCCGCGCCTGGTCCCCGGCGTCCAGCCGGGCGCGGATCTCCCCGAACTGGGCGTCGGAGATGACCTCCAGGACGACGGCCAGCACCCGCTCCGCGGCGTCCCGCTCCGCGATGACCTCGGCCAGCTTCTTCTCTGCCTGCATCAGCCGCTCCTCCTCGCCGTCCATCACGTCCACAGGGCCACGACGGTCTCGACCACCCCGGCGGGCGCGCCGGCCCGCCAGGCGGCGTCCGCCCGGGCCAGCACCCGCCGCAGCCGCCGCACCCGCCGCCAGTCGTAGGCCCGGGCGTGCGGGGCGACCTTCCCGCAGACGAACCGGTCGCCCCGGACCCCGGCGACCGCCTCGCGCTGGTCCTGGCCGGCCCGCAGCAGGTCGCCGAGCTCCCCCGCCAGCGCCAGCCGGTAGTCCAGCAGCCCGATGAGCGCCCCGACCGCCTCACGCGGCACCGCGGCCGCCAGCGCCATCGCCCGACCGCGCTCCCCCGCCACCAGCAGGTCCGCCAGCTCCCCGGAAGCCTCCTGCGGGCAGACGAGGGCGAGCCGGGCGGGGGTGGGCTCCAGCCCGGCCCGGCGAGCCTGGTCGCACGCCTGCCAGGCGACCTGCAGCGACCCGCAGCGGGCCAGCAGCTCGCGCCCGAGGGGCAGGCCTGCGCCGGGCCACCAGGACGCCACCAGGGCCGCCCTGGCCTCGGCCGAGGACGGGGCGCAGCAGCGGATGATCTGCCCGTCGCGGGCGGCTTTCAGCGCCGCCAGGTGCGGGGCCAGGCTGTCGCCGTCAGACGCGAACCCGTGGTCGGCGGAGACGAAGACCGTCACGGCCGCGTCCATCCCCCGCGCGGCCGCCAGGTCGGCCACCAGGCCGGTGCTTTTCAGCCGCTCGGCCCCGTGGACGACCGCCCTGCGCCCGCCCGGCGGCGGGTAGGACAGCAGCAGGTCCCAGATACTGCGCTCGGCCGCGGCCTTCCCGTCGGCGAACAGGGTGACCGCCTGCTCCGGCGTCCCGCCTTCGCGGTGCGCGGCGACCACCGCGCCGACCAGGGCGGGCTCGGGGCCGCACACCCAGGTCAGCCGTCGGACGGTCGGGTGCCGGGCCCAGGTGAGGTACGTGTACGTTGCCACACCCTCTAATGCGCCTGACGCAAAGTGCCGCTCTGGCGGGCGAGGGCGCGGATCATCTCCGGCGTGTAGCGGGCCCCCTCCGACAGCTGCATGCGCCGCGCGACCGGGCCCGCCTGGGTCAGCTCGCCCGCGATGTACCGCTCGAACTCCAGCCGGGTCGCCGCCGCCCAGCGGGGCCCGTTGGGCCCGGCGAACCCGGCGATCGAGTCAATCAGGTGGTTGATCCGGGCGTGGATCAGGAAAAACGGGTCCGGCGCGGTCCCGGCCTGCGCCAGCTCGGCGAACTTCTCCTGATTCGACTTGACCAGGTGCTCGAACTCGGCCATCAGGACGTCGAGAGAGGGGACCGTCTGCTGAGGCGGCGGGGCGATCCGGCCCGGCTGGCTCGGCCCGGAGACGCCGTTGGTCTCCGACGGGCTGGCGCGATGGGTCCGGCGCGGGTCGCCGTTGGGCTGCTGGCTCACGAGGGCTCCTAGAGAAGTCGGCGGAACTCCTCCCCAATCGCCATCGCGCCCGCAATCACCCCCCGCTGAACGCCCGGTCGAGCGCCGTCGTCGGTCCCAGCCGGGCCCCGGGGCACCGCGCCAGCTCGGCGAGCAGCCGCAGCGCCTGGACGGGCTCCACCCCCGGCGCGAAATCCGGGTCGAACCACCGCCAGCGCCCGGAGGCCGCCTCCGCCGCCCAGGCCGCCAGCAGCCGTTGGGCCGTCGGCTGGCTGTGGCCCGCCAGGGGCGGCGGAGGCGGCTCCGCCCACCAGCCGCGGACCAGCGCGGCCAGCTCCGCGTGCCTGCCCTCGCGGGCGGCGCTGACGGCGGCGGCGACCGATGCGCGGGCCTTGACGTCGATGGCGGGCAGCGCGCGGGAGCGGGCGAGGGGAAGCTGGCGGCAGCGGGACGCGATGGTGGGCAGCACCAGCGCGTCGGCGGAGGCGGCCAGCACGAACCGGGTGGTGGACAGCGGCTCCTCCAGCACCTTCAGCAGGGCGTTCTGCACCTGCAGAGAGGCCGCGTCCAGGTTCAGCAGGTAGACGCGCGCACCTGCGGCTGACGGCAGCAGCCACGCCGTGGACAAGATCTTGTGCACGGCGGCGATGTCCAGCGCCTCATAGACCTGCCAGTCGGGGGCGGCGGCCGAAGCGGCCAGCTCCCACGCGTCAGCTCCGCGCACCAGCGTCGCCGGGGACAGGCTCCCCGCCAGCTGGGCTCGCACCTGGTCCGGTGTCATCCTTAGCCCTCTCTTCTGCCGTGGTCGGCCAGAACTTCCAGCGCCCGCTGCGCGTGCGACCCGCGTGGAAGAAAGCGATCGGGCGGTCGACGAACACGTCGTCGGGACTCACCAACTGCCTCTTGGAGAGCAGCTCATGACCTTTCGGCATCTCGCACCGGGCGGTCGACTGCGGGCCCGGCTTGGCTCCGCACCGGTTAGCCTCGTCCGCGGCCTGCTCTTCCTCCGACAGGACCCGCAGCTCGATCTTCACGCCGCCACCGAGACGTCCTCGGCGAGCACGACGCCGATCGTCTCCAGCAGGAACGCCGTCTTGGCCGGCGAGGACCCGGGCAGCCGGGCGAGGATCGCCTCCAGCCCCGCCCACATGCGCTCGTCGAACACCCGGGCCGGTGCCTCCGGCTCGCGGCCGACCATCAGCTCCAGGCCGTAGATGAGGGCGGCCTTCACCCGGCCGAAGTGCCCGCCGGGGAAATGTCCGCCTTTCGGCGTCCGGCACTCGGGGTGGTCTTTCAGCACCTGGTCCGCGAACCCCAGGTACCAGGTCTTGCCGGCGGCCGCCAGCGGGTGGCGGGCCGCCTCGAACGCCGGCAGCACCCGGTTGCCGGGATTAGCCCGGAGCGCCGCGACAGCGTTGCGCACCTGCTCGGCGGACAGCACCACCCCGCCCAGCTCGTACCGGGTGGGGTCGGTGATCTCCCGCAGCGCCTCGCGCAGCTCGCCGTACAGCGACACCGACCCGGCCCGGTCGAGCCCCAGCTGGTCACGCACCCCGGCCGGGGTGACGCTCAGGCCGTCGGCGAACCGGCCGGCCACCGCGTCGAACATGGCGGTCAGCGTGACCTCGCCCGCAGTGGGCTCGCGACGAGCCAGCTGCTCGCGCAGCCGGGCCAGCACCTCACTGTCGCCCAGCTCCGAGTAGCCGTCCAGGCCGCCGACGATGGAGTCCGCCCACCCGCCGGGGACGTGCGGCTCGACGTCGTGCCCGATCGACACCTCGCGGTCACCGCGGGCCAGCCTGTCGCGCAGCCCGTTGCAGTACAGCACCACCTTGCGCATGATGAACGCGTTGAACCCGGCCGGGCGGCCGGTGTAGTCGCTGACGTGGCCGGGGTCGTACTGGGCGAGAACGTCGTTTCTGATGAACTGCTGCAGGATGTAGCTGAGGCCGTCGTCCACGTCCTGCTGCTGCGCGCGAGGCCCCAGCTGCTTCCAGATCACCCGCTTGATTCGATCGCCGTACTCCAGGAACAGGTCGCCGTAGTCGGCCGGAGCCGAGCAAGCGGCAGTGTCCGAAGACGCCACAAGAACTCCCCACCAAAGATCTACCTCACCAGTAGCCAGAGCCTAGCCCTGTGCTTGCCTGGAGTCAAGTAGAACGCGCCGACCCGCAGGCCTACCAGATCGCGCTGTAGTCCCGGCGGGCCCGCCGCAGGGCGTGCACCCCGATGGCGATCCGGGTGCCGGGGCAGTCGACCGACCCGGAAGCGTCGGTCCGGACCAGGACCACGCCGCGGCGGCCCAGGTTGGTCGACAGCGGGGAGCGGTACGCGCCCGGGGCCTGCATCGAGAACCACCCGCGGTCGAAGCGCACCAGGACGTCAGGCTCCCCCGGCCCGGCCGGGGCGAGCTGGTCGCCGGTCAGCTCCTCGGCCACCCGCCATTTCTGGCCGAGGCCGAACAGCTCCTCCCACATGTTGGTGGTGCTCACTCAGTCCTCCAGCGGGTCGGCGACCGTGAACCGGGCAACCGACGCCGCCCTGGCGGACTGGGTATCGGCAACGCGGCCGGCCAGGTCGGCAGCACGCTCGTCAGCGCCCTCCTCGCGCTTCCAGCGGGCGTACTCCAGGGCCGGGGTCAGGGCGCGCGCCCGGTCCTGCCGGTACAGCCGGGCGAACGCCGCGCAGGCCAGCACATGCCAGTCGACCCTCTTCAGATCG
>Ga0302324_100007883_pt1 | contig 22548 bp, 17 predicted proteins | sample Palsa_T0_1_FD_201949 | JGI IMG/M metagenome (GOLD analysis project Ga0302324, IMG submission 201949) | Peat permafrost microbial communities from Stordalen Mire near Abisko, Sweden - Palsa_T0_1 | ecosystem: Environmental > Terrestrial > Soil > Palsa > Peat permafrost | place: Sweden: Abisko...
GTTATGGGAGATGGTCGCGGTCATCTCAGCCTGCAGAGCGCGATCATCCCAGGAAATTGCTCGGCGACGAATTCGAGACCCGCGCTGGTCTCTCCGGTGAGCACGGCGCCGGTGGAACTTGCTTCCAACGTTCCCAGTTCGCGGCCATCCTGCTCGATCGAGGCGCGAAACACGTGGCCCAAGCCCCCAGGTGAGATCAGCGGCGGTTGCTGCGGGGCCGCCGGAACCGAAATGCGGACCTCGGCCAGGGCAAACTCCTGTTGCACCCTCTGGGTGGAGAACGCCACCGGCGTTCGAGGTCACCGTGCCTGGCCACTTCGTGCATCTGCGCGATCATGTGCTGCAGGCGATCCACTCGCGCGCGAAAGCGCCGGTGCAGCGCCGGGCCGATGGCACGCTCTAGCGGCTCAAACAGAAACAACGGCACAAAGAGCAAAATGCTGGCGGTGGCTTCCGGAGGCAGCACGGGCTCGAGCCATCCACTGATACGCCGCACCAACGCCAGATAGAGCAAAGCAACAAACGTGGCGGAGAGCGCAAAAACCAGATTGCCTTGCGCACCGAATTCCAAAAATTCCTGGCCCAACGAATGGTGGATTAATACAGCCCCCGGCAGAATGCCGCAAATGACTACCGCCAGCGGAACACCTTCCGCCAAGCCCGCCACGCCGGTTCCCATCGCGGTCCACAGCGACAGCAGCATGAAGCTGGCGGCCGAGATCACGCTCAGCCACTGGAACATCCGCCGCTCGTAGGCCTCTCTCGCCGCGCGCGCGATGCCCACTTGCAGTCCAGCGCAAACCAGCACCACCGGCATCAACACAATTTGAAAGCGGGGAGTCCAAGGTATCCGGGCCAGCGGACCTCCGGGAACCGCATGGAACTCAACGTAAAGCACCCGAATCACCGCCGCGGCCACAAATGCGTACGAGATCGAGTATAGAAATTGGACGGAGCCGCGCAAACTCAGCGCAGGCCGCAGTTGGCGCAGATATTCCCAATGGGTGTGCAGGAGCAGCGGGACCAGAAACAGCAGGCCCAGGGTCATCAAGCTCGAAGAAAAGAGCAGCGTGGCAGTTGGGGGCGAACCGTAGTGCATCTCGGCGTTGAGCGCGAGCAATCCCCCGGCGTACATGAGGAAGAGCGCCAGGAGCAGGAAGAACAAAAGGCGCTCGAGGCGTCGTGGGCGGCGATGACCGACGACCAGGGCGATCAGAAACAGGTAAACCAACGCTCCTGCGGTGAAGCCAACCACGCGGGAGTAGAAGAGATAGGGCAATTGTGGATGCAACCCGTCCAAAAATTCTATCGCGCGAATAGAAAATAGTCCAACATAACTGTAAGGTTTACCTTGCACCTTGTTAACATGCTGAAAATGATATGTTTATTTAAATATTACAGACAGGTTAGAGTTGAGTGCCACCAAAGCATATCCTTGACATCGGCGGGTGGTCTGCTATATTAGCAGTTGCTGTAGGTGAGTGCTAATTACTTCAGCGCTTCTCCTCCCAGCTAAACTCGCAGCGATTATGGAGGTCAAGTCACGATGTCAGTTCAAGTCACCCCGTTACACGACCGCGTGTTAGTGCGGCGGCTCGAAGAGAAAGAGGTCGTCAAGGGAGGAATTATCATCCCGGATTCGGCCAAAGAGAAACCACAAGAAGGGGAAGTCATCGCCGTAGGCGCCGGGAAGCTGGAAAAAGGCGCTCGCGTACCGCTGGATGTGAAGGCCGGAGACCGCATTCTGTTCGGCAAGTACAGTGGCAGCGAAATCAAGATCGACGATGAAGAGTTCCTGATCCTGAAAGAAGACGAAATCCTTGCCAAGCTCAGCGGCGCTGCCAAAGCCGCCGGCAAGAAGTAACCCTCGCGGGCCAAGCGAAACCGGGCCGCCTAACCGCAGTCGAAAACCTGCAGAAAGATATCGGAGGAGGTTAAAGGACTTATGGCAAAACAAATTGTAACTGGTGAAAATTCACGGCAGGCGATTCTACGGGGAGTGAACATCCTCGCCGACGCCGTGAAGATCACGCTGGGCCCCAAGGGGCGCAATGCGGTGATCGAAAAGAAGTTCGGTGCGCCGATCATTACCAAGGACGGCGTAACCGTGGCCAAGGAAATCGAGCTGCGTGATCCGCTCGAGAACATGGGAGCGCAGATGGTCCGCGAGGTAGCGTCGAAGACTTCCGACGTCGCCGGCGACGGCACCACTACCGCCACCGTGCTGGCCCAGGCTATCTTCCGCGAAGGCGTGAAGACAGTGGCAGCGGGCGCGAGCCCCATGGCACTGAAGCGCGGCATCGAACGCGCCGTCGAAGTGGCGGTGGAAGAGATCCGCAAGCTGCACAAGGACGTTAAGGGCGACATGATCGCGCAGGTCGGCACCATTTCCGCCAATAACGACAAGCAGATCGGCTCCATCATTGCCGAAGCGATGAAGAAAGTGGGCAAGGACGGCGTCATCACCGTGGAAGAATCCAAGACCATGGAGACGACACTGGAAGTGGTGGAAGGAATGCAGTTCGACCGCGGCTACCTGTCCCCCTACTTCGTCACCGATCCGGAGCGCATGGATTGCACCCTGGAAGATGTGCGCATCCTGATCCACGAAAAGAAGATCAGCTCGATGAAGGACCTGCTGCCGTTGCTGGAGCAGACCGCCAAGATGGGCAAGCCGCTATTGATCATTGCCGAAGACGTCGAGGGCGAAGCCCTGGCGACCTTGGTGGTGAACAAGCTCCGCGGCACCCTGCAGTGCGCTGCCGTAAAGGCCCCTGGCTTCGGAGATCGCCGCAAAGCGATGCTCGAAGACATCGCGACCCTCACCGGCGGCAAGGCGATCACCGAAGACCTGGGCTTGAAGCTGGAAAACGTCAAGCTTGAGGATTTGGGCCGCGCCAAGAAGGTCACCATCGACAAGGACAACACCACGATCATCGAAGGCGGCGGTAAGGCCTCAGAGATCGAAGGCCGAGTGAAGCAGATCCGCGCGCAAGTGGAAGACACTACGTCGGATTACGATCGCGAGAAGCTCCAGGAGCGGTTGGCCAAGCTGGTTGGCGGCGTTGCCGTCATCAAGGTTGGAGCAGCCACGGAAATGGAGTTGAAGGAAAAGAAGGCTCGCGTCGAAGATGCCATGCACGCGACCCGCGCGGCAGTCGAGGAAGGTATCGTCCCCGGCGGCGGCACGGCGTTGCTGCGTTGCCTCAATGCACTCGACAAACTGAAGTTGCACGATGACGAAGCGATCGGCGTGAACATCGTCAAGCGCGCTCTCGAAGAGCCCGCGCGCCAGCTCGCACTTAATGCCGGACACGAAGGCGCAATCGTCGTAGGACGCGTACGCGAATCGAAGGAAGAAAACTTCGGATTCAACGCGGAGACCGGCGAATTCGGCGACCTGGTGAAAGCCGGAGTCATCGACCCTGCCAAGGTAACCCGTTTGGCTCTGCAGAACGCGGCCTCTATCGCGGCCCTGATGCTCACGACCGAAGCTCTGATCGCGGACATCAAGGAAGACGACAAGAAGGCGGCAGCGGCACCCGGCGGCGGTGGACCTGGCGGCATGGGCGGAATGTACTAAACCGCTCCACAACTTAAGCCTAATCAACGCTTTAAAGGCGCCCCGGGGGAAAACGGCCGGGGCGCCTTTTTGTTTTTCCCCGGCGCTTGCAGCTCAGGTGTTTGTTTTCCGAGGTGTTTTTTTGCACTTTTGTCGCGATTCGGCAAATATCTCTGCTTTAGAATCAGGCACATACGCCGGGGGGTATCCAGACGGATCCCCTGATTCGGCGGCAGGTCGCTTTTCGGACTGATTTTGGGGCTTTTTCAGTCCACATGGCCGGTTGCCTCGCACCAGGTGTTCCGGTATAGTCGCGCTTCTCAGGGCTGTAACCATCCGTTCATATTAACGGTCGGGTTATCTGGGTTCGGGGGACACCGCGGTCATGCCAGGTCTACTAAGCAGGATACTTCCTCGCGAGACGACGTTTTTCGACCTGTTCGTGCAGCAGGCCGAGAACGTCCATCAGGCCGCGATCGCACTGGTGCAAGGGCTGGAGAATTTCCAGGATCCCATTGCGAATGCCGACCGCATCGAGAAGTTCGAGCATATCGGCGACACCATCACCCACAGCATCATTACCCGGCTGAACCAGACCTTCATCACCCCTTTCGATCGGGAAGATATCCACGAGCTGGCCAGCAAGATCGACGACGTGATCGACCTCATGGACGCCGTCGCCACCCGCCTGGTCACCTACCGCGTTCAAACGATCCGGGCGGGGGTAGCCGAACTGGCCGCAACGGTAAGAGATTCCACCGCGGAGATGGTTGCCGCGGTACGCCTGATCGAAAAGCAGGATCACATTCTGGATCATTGCATCGAGATCAACCGCCTGGAAAACGTCGCGGACCGCCAGTCCCGAGCGTTGATCGGCATCCTGTTCGATCAGGAAAAAGATCCGGTCCAGATCATCAAATGGAAAGAAATCATCGAAACGCTGGAATACGCGACCGACAAGTGCGAAGACGTCGCCAACGTGATCGAAACTGTCACCCTGAAAAACGCTTGAACCTCCACTTCCCCCCCGACGGTCCCGCTCCCGCGGAAGAGGCCCGGCTGTGAGCAACTACCACATGCTGGTGCTGATTATTTTGGTCACGCTGGCTTTCGAATTCACCAACGGCTGGCACGACTCGGCCAGCTCGATCGCCACGGTGGTATCCACGCGCGTGCTGCGCCCCTTGTGGGCGGTGGTGTGGGCGGCATTCTGGAATTTCGTGGCGGCATTCGTTTTCGGCACCGCGGTGGCGAAAACGATGGGCAGCGGCCTGGTAGACCTCAAACTGGTCACGCAAAACGTGCTGTTGGCCGGGCTGCTGGGAGCGATCGTGTGGAACTACGCCACAATCCGCATCGGGCTGCCCGCCAGTTCATCGCACGCCTTGATGGGAGGGTATGGCGGAGCGGCGATCGCCGCCGCGGGGTTTAAGGCAATCATCGTCCACGGATGGGTGCTGCCGATCATTTTCATTTTCATCGGGCCGTTCATCGGTCTGGCCGCGGGCCTGGTGGTTACCGTCATTACCAGTTGGGTGGTGCGCCACCAGGCGCCGCGCCGCGTGGACAAATGGTTTCGGCGGCTGCAACTGGTGTCCGCCGCAGCGTTCAGCCTGGGCCACGGCACCAACGACGCCCAGAAAGGCATGGGCATCATCACCGCCGCCCTGGTTTCCAGCGGCTCGCTGACCACTTACCAGGTACCCTACTGGGTGATCCTCTGCTGCCACTTGGCCATCGCTGGCGGTACAATGGCTGGTGGTTGGCGCGTAGTGAAGACCATGGGGCAGAAAATCACCAAGCTCAATCCCTTTGGGGGTTTCGCTGCCGAGACTTCGGCCGCTATCACCTTGATCGGAACGGCGGCCGCAGGCATTCCGGTCAGCACCACCCACGTAATCACCGGAGCCATCGCCGGCGTGGGCGCCGCGCATCGTCTTACTGCGGTGCGATGGGGCGTTACCCGGCGAATTTTCTGGGCCTGGGTGCTGACGATTCCCGGCGCCGGGGTGATGGGCGTGGCGTTCTACTATCTTTCGCTGCATTGGATTAAGTAATTTAGCGGGTGAACTGGAAAGTGGCGAGGCTACAGACATGAGCGATCCAAAATATCCGTTCGCGTCCATCCCCGAGGCGGTGGAAGACATTCGCCAAGGGCGGATGATCGTGGTGGTGGACGACGAAGACCGCGAGAACGAAGGCGACCTGACCATCGCCGCCGAGAAAGTAACGCCGGAAGTAATAAACTTCATGGCGAAATTCGGTCGCGGTTTGATCTGCCTGGCGATGACCCAGGAGCGATGTGACGCGCTCAGCCTAGCGCCGATTACTCCGCGAAATACGTCGCTCTTTGGCACTCCATTTTGTGAGCCGATCGACGCCCGCGTGGGCACCACCACCGGGACCAGCGCGTCGGATCGCGCGACAACGATATTAACGGCCACCGACCCGAAAACCCGGCCCGAAGATCTGGCGCGGCCGGGCCACGTCTACACCCTGCGAGCGCGGCGCGGCGGGGTGCTGGTTCGTGCCGGGCAGACCGAAGCGAGCGTGGACCTCGCGCGGATTGCCGGGCTGGATCATTCCGGGGTGATCTGCGAAATCATGAACGACGATGGGTCGATGGCGCGCATGCCGCAGCTCATCGAATTCTGCAAGCTGCACGAAATGAAGTTGGTGTCGATCGCCGACCTGATCCGTTACCGGATGCAGCACGAGCGGTACGTCAAGCGGGTGGCTGCGGCGCAGGTTTCGACGCCGTACGGCGAGTTCCAGATGATCGCCTACGCCAGCGAGACCGACCACGAGACTCATGTGGCGTTGGTGCGCGGCGACCTGGCGGGTCCAGAGCCGCCGCTGGCGCGGGTCCACTCGCATTGCCTCACCGGAGACGTCTTCGCATCGACGGCATGCGATTGCCACCAAATTATGCGGCGTTCGCTGGAGGCTATCGCCCGGGAAGGCCGGGGCGTTTTCATCTACCTGCATCACACCGGGCGCGGTTTTGGGATCGATCCGAACACCGAATACAACGCGGGATTGCCGCGTCTGACGTACCACCGCCGCGATCAGGCGGTCGATTCAGATCTGAGCGGCCAGCGCCGGATTCAACGGGAAAGCGGGATCGGCGCGCAGATTCTGATCGATCTGGGCCTGCGGCGCATTCGTGTGCTCACCAACCATCCGCGGAAAGTGGTCGCGCTGGATGGCTACGGGCTCGAGATTGTCGAGCAGGTGCCGCTGGCTATCCCCCAGCCAGAGCGAACTCACGAAATCTTGTAGGGGTCACGGTTCTACGCTCTTAATCTTTTCCGGGTCTCCAGTCTTCCCGGGTTTCGGGAAGGGTGGGCGTAACGGCCTACCGCGAACCATCAATCCGCAGGTAGGGCCGCATCTTCTCGAGCCTCCTCGCGGTAATTCCCGGAACCGCCAGAAGATCTTCGATACGTTGGAACGGTCCGCTTTTCTCCCGGAATCGGATGATGGCCGTAGCCAACTTCGGCCCAGTTTCAGGAAGTCGCTGGAGTTCGGCTACGGTTGCGTGGTTTAGTTCCACCGAATGAAGTGGCGGCAGCTCTTTCGCTATCGCCGCGGTGCCGACACAAACCAAAACGAGAAGTACTCCTACCAATATTTTGAATTTGGTCATTTATTTTTTCACACGGATACCTTATTTGCCACAGTAGTTATGATACAACTCCAGTGCTATGCCAACTTCCATTCAGGCCGTAATCGTAATTACACTGTTCCTGATGCCCGGATTTATGGCACGTCGCGTTCTGTCGTGGGCTTATCCAACCTCGGAGCCAGGCGAAGCGGATCTAGCCTTGACGACGATCACGCTGAGTTGTGTGAACTACGGAATCTGGTCTTGGCTGCTGGTTTTAAGCTGGCAGAAACATTGGTACAAGAGCGATGGTTTCTTGGCGCTTCCCGCCGTCTTCATTTCTTTTTCTCTCGCCGGTCGTTGGGACGTTCGTCATCGTCAAACTCATGCGGACCAGCGTCTTTCGCAGGGCCCGCGAGATTTTTGGCATTCGGCATCCGACCCCAAAAGCTTGGGATTATTTCTTCGGCAGCGGAGCAGCTTGCTGGATTATCGTAACCCTGAAAAGTGGCCGGGTGATCGGCGGATATTACGGCACCGAATCATTCTCTTCCTCGTTCCCGCATGAAGAAGACTTATACCTTGAACTTCTGTGTGATATGACGCCAGACGGAAGGATGCTTGGGTAACTCCACTCTCCATTGGAGATATAATTCATATGGAAGACGTTCAACTGCTCGAACTTCTTAGGTACGTACCTCAGGAAATTGAAGAGGCATTGGAGGCGTCCGATGGGGGAGAATGAAGGCAACAATGCTGGCACCCTGACTCGATTGAGAGAAGGTTACCAAGTCGCGAATAAGGAAAATCGTGGCCAACCTCTCGATAAAGGTTATCACGCGAGCGGCCAGGTGAAACCTCCAACCGACGCGCCCAACGTTGGCACTACGGCAGTCCTTCCGGGCGCGTCTACCACGATCGGCAGCAACAAGAAATAGCCGGAGCAATCCGAACAACAAGCGACAACCCAAACAGCCTTTACCCTGGCGAATTCATCCCGCCACGGTTCCCGACGTTACAAAGCCAGAGCCCGCGGCTGCCATATGCGCAATAGCGGCGCGCGTTCGAAAAGCGCCCTACGAAATGCTGCCCAAGCGGTTGCCGTTCACGTCGTAGACTTCCACTTCGCCGAACAGAGCGGCCTGCTCGCCGATCACACTCTGATCGCCGACGACTACGATCTGCGCGTTCTTGGAATCCAGGTAGCGCCGCGCGGTAGCCAGCACGTCTTCGGCGGTTAACGCTCGCACACGCTGGCGGTACGTCTCCAGGTAATCATCGGCCAGGCGCTCGAGATAGACGGTAGACAATTGCCCCAGCAATCCGTCCTGGGTGGCAGCCGAAAGCGAAAACACCCCGGTGAGATAGTTGCGGGCGTCGTCCAGCTCGCCGGCGCCCACAGGCAGCGCGCGCATGCGGTCCAGCTCGTAGAACATTTCGGACAGGCTCGCGGCTACCACGTCATTGCGCACTGCGGCGTGCACCGTGAAGTAACCGTGCTGCCGCAAAGGAACGGCGCTGCTGCGCGGACTGTAGGTGTATCCCTTTTGCTCGCGGATGTTCATTACCAACCGCGAATGGAACGCGCCGCCGTAGATAGAATTGGTAAGGACCAGACGCAGCCAATTCGGGTCAGTGCGGGTAATCGCGCGGTTGCCCACGGTTACGTCGGTCTGCACGGCGCCCGGCAAATGCACCAGGTGCACGCGTCGGCCGGAAATTTCTGGAAGCTCAGGGCGGGCCGTGACCGGCGGCATGGGAGCTTTCCACGAACCGAAAGCTTTCTCCACTTCATCGAGGGTTTTGTTGCTATCGAGGTCGCCGACTACCAGCAGCAGCGATTCCGCGGGAACGTAATAGGTGCGGTAGAACTCCGCGAGCGCGTCGCGGGTGTACGATTTCACCTGTTCTTCGGTGGGGGCAATGGTGCCGTAGGGATGAGCGCCGAATAAGACCCGCCGCAGGCGTTCCGATCCCAAAAATCCGGGCGTGGCGCGGTCGATCCGCAAATCTTCCAGGCGCTGCGATTGCTCGCGCTCGAACTCCGCTACGGGAAGTGTGGCGTGCCGGGCCAGGTCTGCCATCAGGTCGAGCAGGCCTTGCGAAAATTCCGCCAGGCCGGAAATTCCCATGGCGCTCGAATCGGCGCCGGCGGTGGTGGACATGTCCCCACCCATGCGCCGGAGGTCCTCTTCAATTCGCCTGCTGGAGCGGGACGCGGTGCCGGTGCGCACCACCGCCGCGGTCATATCGGCTAATCCGGGCGAGCGATGCGCAACCACGGCATTTCCGCTGCGCATGAAAAGCTGCGCGGTGAGCTTGGGAATAAATTTCGATTCGGCGACCACCACCTGCAGACCGTTGGATAGGGTGCGCACGGTGCGGCGGGCCCAGGAAACCGGGCGTTCCGGTCCCAGCGGCGGAAGCGGCAGTATCGTCTTATCCGAAATCGCGGGGAGGCTCATCGAGCACCTGCTTCGGAGGCGACCAGCTCCGGTTTTTGAACGGGCACGCGCAAAACCACGGCGCGATTTTCCGGAACCAGATATTTTTGCGCGGTCTCTTTCAGCTGCGCCGGCGTGACCGCCTGAAAATCGTCCAGGATGGTGTTGATCCGCTGAGGGTCGTTATCGAAGAGCGTAAAGCAGGCCAGGTAATGCATCAGGCCGAAGCGCGGCATCGAAGTACCATAGCCGCTTTCCAGCATGCTGTAAAAATCGGAGCGAAATTTCACTTTCACTTCCTCCAGCTCGGCCGGGGCGACGCCTTTTTCGCGGACCTGCGCGATCACCGCATCGAACGCCCCAATGGTGGCGTCGGAATCGTATTTGGGGTGATGATAAATCCGCGTGACCATCTGCGTAGGGCCATTGGACTCGATGGTATCGAAGCCCCCGGACGCATCCACGGCGATCTGTTTTTCGAGCACCAGTTCGCGATAAACCCTTCCGGCGCGGCCGCCATGCAGCACGCCATCGAGCATCGCGAAACGGAACCAGTCGGGCGTGTTGCGTGCGGGACCTTGATATCCGATCGCCATCGCCGGCAACGATCCAAGCCTCTCTTCCACTTGACCGCGGCGTTCTTCGGTTTGCGGCTTCTCGCTCACATCCACCCGCGGCGGCAACGGACCCGGGGGAATATCCTCAAAGTATTTCTTGGCGTAAGCAAAACCTTCCGCCGGTTCGACGTCGCCAACGATCAGCAGCACCGCATTATTGGGCGCGTAGTAGGTTTTGAAAAAATGCTGCACGTCGGCGAGCGTGGCGGCGTCCAGGTCGGCGAAATCGCCGTAAAAATTGTGCGCGTTGGGCCAGTTCCGGTAGGCCACCGGCGGCAAATCCAGCCACGGGAACCCGCCGTACGGCTGATTCATCACGTTCACGCGCACTTCTTCTTTCACCACGTCGCGTTGGTTGCGCAGATTTTCGTCGTCCACTTTCAGGGCGCGCATGCGATCGGCTTCCAGCCACAACATGCGTTCCAGCGCGTTGGACGGCACCGTCTCGAAATAATTGGTGATGTCGTAATTGGTAGTGCCGTTGAGCACCCCGCCGGAGGAGTTGACCTGTTTGATGTGCTCCATTTTCGCGGCGTTTTCCGAACCCTGAAACATCATGTGCTCGAAGAGATGTGCGAAGCCGCTGCGGCCAAAAGGTTCCAGCCGGAATCCGATCTGGTAATAAACGCCGACGGTGACCACCGGCGCCGAGCGGTCCGGCGAAATAACCACACGCAGCCCATTGCCAAGTGTGGTGTGCTCCACGGGTATTTGCCGCATATTGTCCTGGATCTCCGTTTCTTCAGTTCGGTGTGCCGCGCGGCACGGGTAATACTCGCCGCGACATCAATTTCAATCGTAGCATATTCGTCTCACCAGGAACGGCGCGCCGTGCGCCCGCATTGCCTCCGCGTTGGAAGCGCGGCTTATGACTTTCGATTCAACGGTTCTACGCACTTATCACTTCCGGGGTCCCACTGCTCCCGATCTGCAGTGGCGCTGCTTTTGCGCGAAGGCAGATGGGAAGGGCGGGCGTCCAGACCTACGCTGTAGTAGGTGAGTGCGCCAGACCTCGGCTTCACGCGCAGGTGTTGGGGGCGCCCCACATCTACCGCGTGGTACGATATTCTTTTCGCGCGCGATGCGCTCAGGATAAAACGCGGTCTTGTCGATTCTCGTAACTTCATTCTTCGGCGTGATGGCCGTGGCGTGGCTCGTCGCCGCGGTGGTGATCGGGCGCGGAATGTCACAGATTCCGTTCATGTCCGAGGCTCCCGATCCTGGCGGACAGCCGTTACCCCGCGTTTCGATTATCTTTGCCGCGCGTGATGAAGCCGAAAAGCTCCCCCAGGCGCTTGGCACCTTCACACACCTCGATTACCCAAACTACGAAATCATCGCCGCCGATGACCGTTCCGTGGACGCAACGCCCGCGATACTCGATGCCGCCGCAGCCAACAGCCCAAACTTCAAAGCCGTCCACATCGCCGAACTGCCCGACGGCTGGCTGGGGAAACCCCACGCGCTTGAAGCCGCCTTTCGCCAATCCACCGGCGAATGGATCGTCTTCACCGACGCCGATGTGCGCTTCTCTCCACAGGTGCTACGCAAAGCGCTCGGGTTGGCGGAATCCAAGGGATGGGATCACCTGACCATCCTGGCGGACATTGACATGCACGGCTTCTGGGAGATTACCGCGATCGCTTTCTTCGGTTGGATGTTCGTGCTCGGGAGCCAGCCTTGGCGGGTGAGCAATCCGCGCAGCTCTGCGTACATGGGGGTGGGCGCATTTCAAATGGTCCGGCGCTCCGCCTATGAAGCCATCGGTACCCACCGGCGCCTGGCTATGGAAGTGATCGACGATATGAAGTTAGGGAAATTGATCAAGCAACACCGATTCCTTTCGGGCCTCGCCGTTTGCCAGGGCTTCGTCCGGGTGCGCTGGCAGAACGGCTTTGGAGAGCTCGTCCGCGGCGTGACCAAGAACATGTTCGCGGGATTCGGCTACAGCGTCCCTTTCGCATTTTTCGCGATCACCAATTTGACGCTGATCAGCATCGTGCCGGCCTTCGCGCTTTTCTTCACCCATGGATGGACGCAGTTCGCCGCCGCAGTCTGCGTCGCCACCAGCATGGCGTTGGAAGGGCTGCTGGTGAAGGAAACCGACGTTTCGCCGTTCTATGGGTTGACCCACCCCCTGGGCGCCGTAATTTTCATTTATATGGTGCTTCGTTCGATGTTTATTACCCTGAGGCAAGGCGGAATCATCTGGCGGGGCACGTTTTACCCGCTTGAAAAATTGAGACGCGGAATTGTGTAGCGGCGCCCGCTCGCGGCGTCAATAGGACAACTAGCCATCGGGACCAACGAGCATCCACTCGAACTGGAACACCCAACAGGCCCCACCGGCTCCGGTGGCGGCGCATTGCCACGGCTGCCCGCGAAAGAGCTGCTGGCAATCATGGCGGTGGCCACGCTGATCATTCTGCCGATGCTGTACCGCGGTAACGCCTCCGGGCACGACATGCAATTTCACGTCGCGTCGTGGATGGATGTGGCGCAGCAGTGGCGCCAAGGAGTGCTTTACCCGCGCTGGGCGGCGGGAGCGAACTACGGATTCGGCGAACCGCGCTTCATTTTCTACCCGCCGATATCATGGCTGGCTGGGGCGGCCTTGGGTAGCGTGCTCCCGTGGCGAGTAGTCCCCGGCGCGTTGATCTGGCTGACGCTGGTTCTGGCGGGACTATCGATGTGGCGGCTGGCACGTTCCGCATTACCAGAAAGCGATGCGATATTGGCGGCTGTTTTTTTCGCGGCGAACCCCTACACCCTGATGGTTGTTTATTTCCGGAGCGATTACGCGGAACTGATCGCAGCGGCGGTGTTTCCATTGCTGGTGCTCGGCATTCTGCGCATCACCGCGAATGACCGCAAAGCAATCGCCGGCACAGCCGTGGTGTTCGCAGCAGTATGGCTGTCGAACGCTCCGGAAGGGGTGCTGGCGAGCTATTCCGCAGCGGCGCTGCTGGTGGTGTTGTCGGTGATCAAGAAAAGCCTCGCGCCCGTCTTGGCCGGCGGCGCGGCACTCGCCGCGGGGCTGGGCCTCGCGGCGTACTACATTCTTCCGGCAGCGTATGAACAGCGGTGGGTGGATATTGGCCAAGTACTGTCCATCGAACTGAAACCGGTCGAGAATTTCCTGTTCACTCATGCCGACAATCCCGAGTTCGTGTGGTTCAACTGGAGGATGTCGATGATCGCGTGCTTGATGCTCAGCGCAACAGCGATCGCCGCCGTTTTCACCGCCCGCCGCCGGCGGGCCGCTCCGGAAGTTTGGTGGACGCTCGCGGCATTGACCGCGCTGATCGTCTGCTTGATGTCCCGATATTCACTCCCCGTCTGGGATCACCTTCCCAAGCTTCGCTTCGTGCAATTTCCCTGGCGGTGGCTGGGCCCGCTCGCGGTTCCCTGCTCGATATTCCTGGCGATGGGTTTCAGCGAGCTCCGGAAAAAATGGCTGGCATGGATTTGCGTGGGGGCCACGCTGGCGGTTTTGCTGGTCGCAATGATCGCGACCGCATGGTGGGATAACCAGGACATCCCCGACCTAAAGCGGGCCATCGCCTCTGGCCAGGGCTACGAAGGCACCGACGAGTACACCGCATTGGGCGGCGACCGCACCGACCTGCCCTCGGACGCACCCCGCGCCAGCGCGCTCAACGACGACGGCGACCCCATTGACGCGGCGGACGGCGTGCGCCTTCACGTCCAAGGCTGGGACGCCGAGCAAAAGCATATCGGGGTCGAATCGAAAGTACCGCTAAACCTCGCGCCCAAGCTCGAGTACTTCCCCGCATGGCATGTGGACGTCAACGGCCGTCCCGCAACCGCCATCCCCGCCCAAGACACCGCACAATTGCTCGTTCCTCTGCAACCCGGCACCTACCAGGTGGACATTCGGATGGCCCACACCTGGGACCGCACCGCGGGCGGGTTGATTTCAGCGTTCACCGCCGCGACGATGCTTGGCTGGGCGTTGGCGGCCGCCAGGCGGCGCCGTATTCGGGCCTTCCCGACCTCCTGAAAAATCCCCCCGGGCATACTGGGTTTTCCCCCTAAATCACCAGTAAGTCCTGTGCTTCAAGCAGTTACCCGGAACGGGCAACCCGCATCTAAGTATAGGAAAGCAGTCGAACTGGAGACGCGCAGGTTGCGCTCTCGGAGGAGATTTGCAATGAAGAAGCTCACACAAATCCTGTTAGTCGCAGTCTTGGCCCTGAGCTCGGGGACCGCGGCGCTCGCTCGCGCTCCACAGCAGCCGCCTTCACCCCGGGACACAACGAAATACGACGCCTGGCTCACCCAGGAAGTGCATCATCAACTGGCGTTGCTGCCGTGGTACTCGGTGTTTGATGACCTGGCGTTCAAAGTGGAAGGAACCAAGGTGATCCTGCTGGGCGATGTCACCTCCCTGCACGCCTCCACGAAGTCGGACGCCGAAAACGTAGTGAAGAAACTGGAGGGCGTGGAGGCGGTCGACAATCAAATCAACATTCTGCCGCCGTCGCCGATGGACGATCAGATCCGGATGGCCGAGTTTCGGTCGATCTACTCTTTCCCAGCCCTGGAGTCCTACAACGTGGGCGCTCTGCACTCCATCCACATCATCGTCAACATGGGACACGTGACGCTGGTAGGGGTAGTGCGGAATCAGGGGGACAAAGACATGGCTAACATTCGCGCCAACATGGTGCCGAATGTGTTCTCGGTAACCAACAACCTGCAAGTGGAGAACTCCTCGGGTAAGTAGCGGGCGGGTTTTCTGCGGCGCGCTGCGGGGCGCCTGGTGAAATGTGCCGGGCGTCCCAGTTGGCGATCAGGCCAGCGGCATATGCTGGGATCAACTGGCGGTGTTCTTGCGGAAGTAGAAACCGGAATAGTAGGGCACCGAGAAGGCCGGGAGAAACGGGCGATGCACCGATAATTCCCAGGCCCGCCAGCGGTCGATCAGCTTGTAACCACACGCCGCAAAACCGTTTACCAGTTCACCGGAATTCCAAACTTTGCAGGGAAAGGCGCATGATCGCGTGCCTTGTACGGTAATGAAGGAAGCTTGCACTTCGTGCACCGGGCTGCGATTGATGATGATATGTTGCGGGGCCTCGCCGAAGTGCTTCACAAACGCAGGGATATCCTGCTCCCAGTAGTGGAACGCCCCCGAAACCAGCAAGATTTGCTCCGAGCGGAACGAATCGACGCCCTCCACGAATCGCAATCCGGTCGCTTTGCGCTCCGCCGCAATCTCTCGCCCGCTCTTTACAACGTTGGGTATTTCAAACACCGTCCACTCCACGCTTTCTATGTCCCGCAAATACGGCGCATAGCTGTAATAGAGATTCCCCACACTACCGCCATAATCGAATAGCTTCAGGTTTCGCGACTGAATGCGTGAAATCCAATACAGCGCGGCATAGTCGCTGGGGCGGAGCGATTCAGCCAGGCGAAGATGTACCTTAACTTCGTTGGGATCTTCATGGCCGGCCAGACTTGTCTTTCGGGCGGCAGCCCACCCCTCGGCGAAAGTGGCATAGACGCCGTGAGGCTGGCTGAAAGCATTTAGAACGCGCTTGCCGGCGGGAACACCGGCAATACTTTCGAGGATCGCTCTCTTTAGAGCCAAACGGACCTCTCCGGCCAAGATTGGCGTTCACTCGCGACGAATACAATTTGAATAATCGGAAGCCAATTGCCGCGGCTCGTCTTTATGAAGCGGAAATTAGCGCAGGCGGTCGTAAATGCTCGACGCCAGGAGAACCGGCTTTACTGCTTGTGCTTTGATGGAATCGAGAACCGTCGAATTTCCCGGAGGCGTCGGCCTCAGGCCAAGCTTTCGGAGAAAATGATTGGCGCGGTAAACATTGGCCCTCAGGGGATCCTTGAACTGAAAATTCACGCTCAGGGAAACCGAGACGTTGTCGTCATTCTGAAGCCAGTGCGGGAAGTTGACTGGGATGTGCACCCCATTCCCCGGCACCAGCTTGTAAGAAATGGCGCGCCCCTGCAAATGCGGCTTGTAAATAGGGGCGTTGTTATCGACGGTCCAGAAGCGCTCGATTTCTTCTTCGGGAAGCACGTCGCGATCGTCGCGATCGAACACGTGTAAGGTCTTGGTACCCCTGATCTGAAGCAGAAAATTGCATTCGCGGTCGATGTGATAGGTGGTCACGCGCTTGGGCGAAGTGACGAAAATGATGATGTCTTCGACCATGATCTGCGAATCAATTCCGGGTCCCATGTGCTGTTTAAGCTCCGCCAGGCCTTTATCCAGAAAAACCCGGTACTCGGGATCATTCTGCGCCGAGCGGAAGATAAACCACGCCCCGCACGTCTCCACACGCTCCATCGCTTCGACCGCAGAAAATGGCTTCTTGGGTATCGAATCCCAGCGCTGTTCCACCGAAACCTCGCCGGCGTCGTAATAAATTTCCTTTGGGCGGGTCTTCAGGGTGCGTTCGGCGAGTTCTAGCAGCTTGGGGAGCTGGAAAAGGGGATGGGTTGCCAGGTTATGTCTGATTTCGAAGGACTTACGATTAAAGTTCTCGGCAAATTGCGCTGGATCGGCGTCAATCCATCGTTCCGGGACGAGGGAGTCGTGCTTCGGGGCAGTCGTGGTTGCGCTTGTCATGGACGGTTCCTGTGTCGATAGCCTGAAACAATGGTGCCTGATGGCGCGGGAGACGGTCAAGTAGTTCAACGAACCCGTTCCGAATGTCAGTTACCAGTACAACACCGCGGAGCCTCCCGGACGCAGGCGTGGAGAGGGTCCAATTGCTCCATTCGGTGAACTGAAATGACAACACTGCGCAAAAATCCGGACCGACCGGGACACATGCGGGGTAAAATAAGCAGTGCAAGGTGTGTTGGACGGAGAAGTGTCTCCTGTTATGGGCAATGCCCTTCCACCGACCTCCGCGGCCCCGCCCGCGTGACGATGGAAGGTTAGGCGTAAGGCTGGATTGCTCAGGCACTTAGGACCCGGGGAGGCCGCAAAGGCTGAATCCCTCTCCGATGGCGGGCCTGACCCGGAATTGCTTTACGGTGTAATTTCCTGTAGCTACTTGTCCCGATCAACGGTGTGAGCAGACAAAAACTATGAGCGACGGAACCTACTACCTCAAACCAAACATAGTGGTCGAACCTTTGGTGGACGGCTGGTACGCGTGGGCCCATTTGATCCCACCGGCTACCGCCGCGCGGAACATGACCGAGCGCCACATGCGCATCATGGATTCATACATCGAATCGCCGGAAACGCATGAGGCCGCCGCGAAGAATCCTGCGCTTCTGGGCGGTCCTTTCATGGATTTCGCCGGGAACCGCGTGGAGCAGATCAAGCAACTCCGTGAACGCACGCTAACCGAACGCAGTCATTTGGTCCGGCTTTCGGCGGCAATCGAGAAACTGGATGCGATGCTGCGCGAGAAGGCCAAAGGATTCAGCCTGGAAGCGCTGTACAAGGAAGTGCCGGAGGAATTGCAAGGCTACGTGGAATTGGTCTACGACTTGAATAACCAGCCCTCGTTCCGCCTGATCGAGCCGCTGCTTTACACCAGTCCGTTCTACGATCCTTCGTTGCAGACGCTGATGCTCTCGGAGATCCGGCACGACGACCGGCCGTTCGTGCTGAGCACGCCGCGGATCGAGAAGGGCGACGCCATCGAGCTGCAAGTGCCGTTTGCCAGCGCCGCGCTGGATACGCTCTTTCGCATGAAGACCGAACCTTCTTCGGTGGAAGCCGCCACCAAGTCCTTGGGGCTGGTGGGCGCCGATGCCGAGCGCTTCCGCTCGTTCCTGACCACCGAAAAACCCAAGCCCTACCCCAAATACGAGGGTGAAGGCGCGCGCTGGCGCTATTTTGGCCATGCCTGCATTTTGCTGGAGACGCCGGGCGTGAACGTGCTGCTCGATCCGGTGCTGAGTTACACCTACGAAAGCGATATTTCGCGGTACACCTACGATGATTTGCCGGAAGTGATCGATTACGTGCTGATCACCCACAATCATCAGGATCACATCCTGTTCGAGACGCTGCTGCAGTTGCGCCATCGCATCCGCCATATCGTGGTGCCCCGCAGCGGCGGCGGATCGCTGCAGGATCCCTCGCTGCGTCTGCTGCTCAAGCAGTGCGGATTCCAGAACGTGATCGAAGTCACCGAGATGGAAGAAATTCCCTTCGAGCGCGGCTCGATTACCGCGGTGCCGTTCCTGGGCGAGCACGGCGACTACAACGTCCAGACCAAGTCCGCTTACCTGCTGCGGGTGAACAACCACTCGCTGCTCTTCGCCGCCGACTCCTGCAACATCGCGCCGGCGATGTACGAACACATCCATCGCACCATTGGCGACGTGGAAGTTCTCTTCGTGGGCATGGAATGCGACGGCGCGCCGGCGTCGTGGATTTACGGGCCGCTGGTGACCCAGCGGATCGAACGCGCCAAGGACCATTCGCGGCGGCTGGCGGGATCGAATTACGAACGCGCGGTGAATATCGTCGAGCAGCTGCACTGCAAAGAGGTGTACGTCTACGCCATGGGCCAGGAGCCCTGGCTGAACTACGTGATGAGCATCAAGTACACCGACAAGTCGAATCCGATCATCCAGTCCAATCTATTGATCGACACCTGCCGCACCCGGGGAATTACGGCCGAGCGTTTGTTTGGCGAGAAAGAAATTCTGCTCCGATAGAGGCCGCAAGCTTCTCGGACCGGCGAGGAAAGGGAATGACACCTGAGTCGCATCAGTTGGCGGAGCCGACTTCTCCGGAGTCTGGCTGCGCGTCGCTTCCTGAGCCACTGCAGAAGTGGAACGATACCCGCACGGACTACCCTCGCGATAAGTCCGTCGCCCAGCTTTTTGAAGACACCGCCGCCGCGCATGCTAACGCCACCGCCGTGGTCTTGGCCGGGCAAACGCTCACTTACGCTGAACTCAACCGCCGCGCCAATCGGCTTGCGCATCGGCTGCGGAAGATGGGAGTGGGGCCGGAAGTGATGGTGGGATGCTGCCTGGAGCGCTCACTGGACCTGATCGTGGCGCTGGTGGCGATTCTGAAAGCCGGTGGCGCGTACGTTCCGCTGGATGCTTCGTATCCGAAAGAGCGCTTCGATCTGCTGCTGGAAGACACCCGCACTCCGGTAATGATCACCCAGAAATCGCTGGCTGAGAAGGTGCTGTCCGGGCGGCAAGTTTCGGGGATCGTGGTAGACGAGGAGGAATTTGCGGCCGAGACCTCGCCGGCGGCCTTGGCGGACAATGACCAAAATCCCGCGGCCGTTGGCGGGCCCACTTCGCTGGCATACGTGATGTACACGTCGGGCTCAACGGGGCGGCCCAAGGGCGTTATGGTCGAAAATCGCGCCATCGTCCGGCTGGTGCGCAACACCAACTTCTGCAAGCTCGGTCCGGAGGAAACCTTCCTCCAATACGCGCCGATTTCTTTCGATGCTTCGACTCTGGAAATTTGGGGGCCGCTACTCAATGGCGGGCGGCTGGTCCTGATGCCGCCGCAGGCCTCCTCATTGGTGGATTTAGGACGGACGATTCGCGATCAGCGCGTTACCGCCATGTGGCTCACCGCCGGGCTTTTCAGTTTGATGGTGGAGCAGCGGCTGGAAGATCTGGCGCCGCTGCGCCAGCTTCTCGCTGGTGGCGACGTATTGCCCGCCCGTCACGTTCGCCGCGTGCTGGATGCCCATCCCGGCTGCACGCTGATCAATGGCTACGGCCCGACGGAAAATACCACCTTCACCTGCTGCCACGTGATGCGGTCCGGCGATACGATTCCGGATTCCGTGCCGATCGGGCGGCCGATTTCGAACACCCGCGTCTACATTCTTGACGACAATAATCGTCCCGTGTCCCCGGGAGAGACCGGTGAGCTATGGGCAGCCGGCGACGGCGTGGCCCGCGGTTACCTGAATAGCCCGGACGCGACCACAGAAAAATTCTTGCGCGATCCGTTTGTGGCGGATTCCGCCGCGCGAATGTATCGCACCGGAGATTTGGCTCGCTGGCGCAAGGACGAAACGGTGGAGTTCCTCGGCCGCATCGATACCCAGGTAAAAATCCTTGGCTACCGCATCGAGCCCGGCGAAATCGAAGCCGCGCTGCTCGCGCACGGCGCAGTGAAGCAGGTTTGCGTGGTACCCCACACCGACGAAAGCGGATCGAAGCGGCTGGTGGCCTACTACGTGGCCGCAACGGATTCGGGGTCCGCTGCCGCGGACCTGCGGAAATTTTTGGCGGAGAAACTGCCAGCATTCATGGTGCCGGCGCTGTTCGTGCCACTCGCCAGCCTGCCGCTCACGCCCAACGGGAAAATCGACCGCGCTGCGCTGCCTGCTCCGGGCACCGCTCCGGCGGCCCCAGGCGCCGGCGCAGAACCGCCCGCACCCAGCGCTCCGGGTGAAGCGGCAGGGTCGGAGATGGAACAAAGTCTGATCGCGCTGTGGAAGCGGATACTGCGCGTCGATCCCATCGGCCTCGACGACAACTTCTTCGATATCGGCGGCGATTCCCTGCTGCTGGTGGCCGTCCATTCCAATCTCCAGAAAACGTTGCACGTCGAAATTCCGGTTACCGATCTTTTCGAGTTCACCACCGTACGCACCTTGGCGCGCCGCCTGGGCTCGCAGAAAGCTCCGGCGGCCTCGTCCCCGGTCAGCGATTCGCAGCTTCAAGCCCAGCGCCAACGCGACGCCTTCGCTCGCCAGCGCCAGAAGCGCGGCGGGAGTAGTGATCCATCGTGAGCGAATCCCGCAATCCGGTTCTCGACGGCGTCGCTATCATCGGTATGGCCGGCCGGTTTCCTGGCGCGCCCAACGTGGCCGAATTCTGGAAGAATCAGCTCGCGGGAATCGAATCGATTTCCCATTTCACGGTTGAGGAATTGGAAGTACCGGACGCCGCCGAGCTTTCCCGCCAACCCAACTACGTCCGGGCGAGATCCATCCTGGAAGACGTAGACCTCTTCGACGCCGAATTCTTCGGCATGTATCCGCGCGAAGCCGAGTTGATGGACCCGCAGCAGCGGCTGTTTCTCGAGGCCTGCTGGAATGCGCTGGAAGATTCCGGATGCGACCCTTTCACCTACCCGGGAGCGATCGGGGTCTTCGGCGGAAACAGCGTCAGCACCTATTTTCTCTCGCGGCTGTGCGCCGATCCCGATTTCATCCGCCGCTTCACCGGCGCCTATCAGGTAGGCAACTATCCGGAAATGATGGGCAACAACGTCGATTTTCTGGCGACGCGCGTTTCCTACAAACTCAATCTTCGCGGACCGGCGTTTACCATGCAGGCCGGCTGCTCCACTTCCCTGCTGGCGGTGTGCCAAGCCTGCCAGTCGCTGCTCACCTATCAGAGCGACATGGCGCTGGCCGGCGGGTCCTCGATCACATTTCCGCAGAAGCGCGGCTCGTTTTACCAGGACGGCGGGATGGTTTCGCCCGACGGCCATTGCCGCGCGTTTGACGCTGACGCCCAGGGAACCGTGTTCGGCAGCGGCGTGGCGGTGGTGCTGCTGAAGCGCATGGAAGATGCGGTGCGCGACGGCGATCATATTTATGCTGCGATTCGCGGCTTTGGCGTGAACAACGACGGCGCCGCCAAGGTGGGCTACACCGCGCCCAGCGTGGAGGGCCAGGCACGCGTGATCGCCATGGCTCAGGAAACCGCCGGCGTCGATCCGCGCAGCATCGGCTACATCGAAGCTCACGGAACCGGCACGCCACTGGGCGACCCCATCGAGCTTGCCGCACTCACCCAGGCATTCCGTACGCGCACCGGTGACAAACAATTTTGCGCGGTAGGCACAGCCAAAGCCAACGTCGGGCACTTGGACATCGCCGCGGGCGTAACCGGATTGATCCACGCGACCCATGTGGTGCGCCACGGGATTTTACCTCCGACGCTGTACTTCCATCAGCCGAACCCGAATTTCGATATGGCCAGCAGCCCGTTCTACGTCAACGCTACGCTGAAGGAATGGAAGACCGGCGGCGAACCACGGCGCGCGGGCGTGAGCGCGTTCGGCGTCGGCGGCACCAACGCACACGTAGTGCTGGAAGAAGTTCCGCCAACACCTTCCGCAGCATCGAGCCAGCCAGTGCAGCTGTTGGTGCTTTCCGCACGCACCGAATCGGCGCTGGACGCTACCACCGCCAATCTGGCCGCGCACTTGCAGTTGCATCCTGACAGCAATTTGGCTGACGTCGCGTGGACGCTGCAGTCCGGGCGCCGCGCATTTCCCTGCCGCCGCGCGGTAGTCGCGCGCGATGTGCCGGACGCGATTGGCGCACTCTCGCAGCGCGACCGCAAACG
>Ga0302324_100007884_pt1 | contig 22548 bp, 19 predicted proteins | sample Palsa_T0_1_FD_201949 | JGI IMG/M metagenome (GOLD analysis project Ga0302324, IMG submission 201949) | Peat permafrost microbial communities from Stordalen Mire near Abisko, Sweden - Palsa_T0_1 | ecosystem: Environmental > Terrestrial > Soil > Palsa > Peat permafrost | place: Sweden: Abisko...
GCCGGCGCGGATGGTGCCGCTGAAGAACCATGCCCTCGTGCTGCAAGCGCTCGCGGAGATACGCGCTCAAGGACTCCTTTGGCACGTCGCCTTTGCCGGCAGCGGACCGAGCGAAGCAGCTTTGCGCGCGCTAAGCGAAAGCTTGGGGATCGCACCGCACGTGACGTTTCTCGGCTTCCGCGACGACGCTGCCGCGCTCTTCGGAGCGATGGACGCCCTCGTTATGCCGAGCGAGATCGAACGCATGCCGCTCGCGCTGCTCGAGGCGATGCGCGCCGGCATACCCGTCGTGACGACGCCGTGGCCCGGATTCGAGGAATTCGTGCGCGACGGCGATACCGGTTTCGTCGCGCACGACAGCTCGCTCGCCGCGCTCATCGCGGTTCTCCTGCGGCTCGCCGGCGAGAGCGAGCGCCGCCTGGTCGCCAGCCGCGCCAAAGCGTTCGCCGACGAACACTTCGACCTCGCAACGATGGTGCAGCGCCACGTAGCCTTGTACGAGACGCTCGCGCGGGCCAGCGTGTGAAGCTCGCCTACGTAACGGCCCTCTTTCCGTTCGCGCCCGCGGAGCAGTTCTTCGAGCCCGAGATCGAATCGCTCGGCGAGTTTTTCGAAGTTGTCGTCATGCCCGCACGGGCGCGACGCTCGCACAACTATTATCCCGCGCTGCGCGCAACCGCCCAGTACCTCGGCGCCCTCGACGGCACGGTCATACGTCTCGCCCTGCGCGAATTTCTGCGCGACCCGCGCGCCGCCGCAGCCGCTTTCGGCTCCATCGCGCTACCGGCTCAATCGCTGCGCGCGCGTATCGTCAACTGCCTGCTCTTTCCCAAAGCGCTTGCATTTGCGCACGAGATCCGCCGTCTCGGAATCGAACACGTTCACGTCAACTGGATGACGAGTTCGGCGACGATCGTCTACGTCGCCTCACGCCTGACGCGCATTCCGTTCAGCATCACGGCGCATCAGCACGACATTTTCTTCGATAACCTCACCGTTCCAAAAGTTCGCGCCGCGCAGTTCGTGCGGGTGATCTCCGCGCGTAATTGCCGCCATCTGCAAGAATTGCTGCCGCCGGAACTGCGCGGCAAGTGCTTCGTCATACACCTCGGTGTGCGTTTGCCGGCTACGCCGGCAGTGCCGCAGACGCGCGCCACGCCGCACTTGCTTTGTGCGGCTCGTATGTGTCAGTGGAAGGGTCATCGCTACCTGATCGCCGCCCTCGCGCTTTTGCGAGACCAAGGCGTGCCGTTCACTTGCGACTTCGCCGGAGACGGCGAAACTCGAGGCGCGGTCGAGCGCGACATCGCGCGCACCGGCCTCGGCGACCGGATCCGCATGCTCGGCAACGTTCCCCACGCGAAGCTGATCGCGCGCTTGGAAAGCGGCGACTACGACATCGGGGTCCTAGCAAGCACCGAGCAGGGCGGCGAACACGAGGGGATCCCGGTCTCACTGATGGAAGCGATGGCGGTTTGCCTGCCCGTCGTCGCGACCCGCACGGGCAGCATCGAAGAACTGGTCGACGCCGAGAGCGGTCTGCTGGTCGAGCAGCGCGATCCGGTCGCGCTCGCCGCGGCGCTGCAGGCGTTGATCGCGGACCCAGCGCGTCGCAAGCGTCTGGGGGATCGCGGCAGGCGGCGGGTCGCAGCCCAGTTCGCGACGGAGGCAACAAGCCGCCTGCTTGCCGAACTCCTGCTGCGCGCCGCGCCGTGGGCGGGACGGCAGGCGGAAATCGCACGAGGGGGCCAGAAGTCCTATCCGTAAGGGCGTTGGGCCGCTTTGGAAGACCTGGCGTCCGCGCTATCCTGAAGGTCATATGCTGTCGAACTCCGCGTCCGCCCGGCTCGCCGCGGCCGCGCTCATGACCGTTATACTTAACGTCACGAGCGCCGCTGGTGCGTGGGCTCAGACGCTCACCGGCGTGGGTGAAGCACCGGCCGGGGCCGCCGTTCCGTCCGGTCCGCAGCCGACCGTCCAGACCGCGCGGGACTATCGCATTCGCCAAGGCGACGAAGTAACGGTGACCGTCTTCGGTGAGCCGACCCTGACGCCGCCGGGCCCGCTGCAAGTCGTTCAAGGCGGCACGATCTCCTTGCCGCTGGTCGGCAACGTTCGCGTTAGCGGTCTGACGACCGTCGGAGCAAGTTCGGCGATCCAGAACAAGCTTCACAAATACTTGCACGACCCGCGCGTCACGCTCGCCATCTACGCGGTCGGTCCGATCGAAGCGCTCGTGCTCGGCAACGTCAAGACGCCCGGAAAATTTACGCTGCCGCCCCCGGCTCGACTTACCGATGTGCTCGCGGCGGCCGGCGGTCTCGGCCCAACGGACGGCGATCTGCCCGAAGCGCGCCTCGAGACCTACGACGGCGCCGTGACCCGCATTTCGTTGCAAAAGCTGCTGCACGACGGCGACACGTCGCTCAACGTCCCGATCGAGAGCGGTGAAACCGTTTACATCCAAGCACCCAATACATTTAGCGTCCGGGTGATCGGCGCAGTCGACAAGCCGGGCGACGTCGCCCTGCACGACGGCGACGATCTGGCGATGGCGATCGCCCGCGCCGGCACGAGCGCGAGTCAAAATGCCGACCTCAACCACATTACGGTCACCCGGATCGGTCCCGACGGCAAGGCTGAGCCTCAGACGATCGACTTGTACGCCGTCCTCAAGCGCGGCGACCTCACGCACGACCTCAAGATGCAGAAGAACGATCTCGTCTACGTTCCGACCTCCAAGAAAAACGCGACCTCCGGCATCGGTGATGCTCTGCTTTTCCTGCGCAGCTTGCTGCTGATTTAGGCGCTGATGATCGACCGACCGAGCCGCTTTTCCCCGAGACTCGCGACGCCGTACACGACGGTGAATTTCGAGCAGAATGCGGACCCCGCCTCACGTGAACTCGATTTGCGGCGCCTTTGGAAGGTGCTATGGCGCCGCCGTCAGCTCTTCTTAGCGGTTTGGGCGGCCTTCTTCGTAGCCGTCGCTCTCTTCACGCTCGTGCAGCCGCGCAAGTACACGACGGCGACCAAGTTGATCGCCGGCCGCGACAACGGCAACATCGGAGCGTCGGACTCCGCGGGCACGAATCTGCCCGTGCTGAACGCCCTGCTGACCGCGAGCGGCGAACAGACCTCGGCCACCTACGCCGAACTGATCCAGCAGGCACCGGTCGCTAGCGCGGTGATCCAGCAGCTGAAGCTGCACGTCTCCGTCAACGAATTCTTGCGCCACCTCTTCGTGCGCCCGGTAACCGATACGTCCATTCTGGCGATTTCGGTCACCTGGAGCGATCCCACGACGGCCGCCGCGATCGCCAACAGCGTTGCATCGGTCTTCGTCGAACGCGAACGCCAGTTGGTTGCCCATCAAGCGGACACCGCCATTACGTTCCTGCAGCAAGAGCTGCCGGAAGCCGAAAACCACATGCGCGCGGCGCAAGAGGCACTCGCCGCCTACCAGACCGAAACCGGCATCGCGGATCTCCCGACCCAGACGACGACGGACCTCGGTCAGATCGCGACCCTTCAAGGGAAAGAGCAGCAAGCCGAAGTCGATGCGCGGACCGCCGGCGCGCAACTCGAAGCGGTCGAAGAAGAACTGGCGCAAACGCCGCCGACGATGGTCGGCTCGCAGAACGTGGCGCCGAACCCCGTGTCGGGCACCTTGCAGCAGCAGGTCGCGACCTTGCAAGTTCAGCTCGCCGCCGCGCGCAAGCAGTACACGGACGACTTCCCGCAGGTCATCCAACTGAAGTCCCAGCTCGCCGAGGCCCAGCGCGAACTGAAAACGCAACCCAATCAAGTTGCGGCCGGTACGAGCACGATCCCAAATCCGCTCTACCAGCAGTTGAGCCAGCAGGCAGCGACCTTGCAGGCTCAGATCGCCTCGTCCAACGAGCAGATGCAAACGCTTAAGGAGCAGGTCGCAGCGACGCAGCCCAAGCTCGACAAACTGCCTTCGCAATCGCGCCGCATCGGCGACCTGCAGCGCGCCGAAAAGTCCGCCGAGGGCGTCTACGACGCGCTGCAGCGCAAGTATCAAGACGCGCTGATCTCGCGTACGACGGCGCTCAGCGACGTTGCGATCACCCAAGCGGCGGATCCGTCGGTCTACACGGTGGCCCCCAACATTTCGTTCAACCTTGCGCTCGGCTTCGTGGTGGGGCTTGCGCTCGCGCTTGCGGCCGTCTTCGGTACCGAATTCTTGGATGACCGTTTCCGCACCGAAGAGGACGTCAAGGAACGGCTGGGCATGCCGGTACTCGCGACGATCCCGCTCGTCGACGCGCTCGATTCGCGCGACAACCTGTGGGTCAAGCCGCTCGCCGTCGAGGCCTTCTACCAGCTCGTCGCTTCACTTCGCTATTCGTCGACCAATCCGCCGCGGACGATCGCCTTCACAAGCGCCGATCAGGGCGACGGCAAGTCGACGATCGCGCTCAACACCGCGATCAGCCTGGGCCAGATGAAGGCGCGCGTGTTGATCATCGACGCTGATTTACGCCGTCCGACCATGCACAAGAAGCTGAGCCTCGCCAACGATAGCGGTTTGTCGGACGTGTTGGTCGGCATCAGCGATCTCGACGAAGCGATCCGCCCGACGCAACATCCCGGCGTCTTTCTGCTCTCGAGCGGACGCCCCGCGCCCAATCCGGTCGGCATCTTGCAGAGCGAAGGCTTCGACCGTTTGCTCAAACGGGCGCGCGAGCGATTCGACTTCGTCGTCATCGACGGTCCCGCGTTACGCTCGATCATCGACGGCGTGGTCCTAGGCATCAAGGCGGACGGCACGGTGCTCGTGATCTCGTCTTCGAGCTCTGAAGGACGAGCGGTCCGCGGAGCGATCGAGAAGCTGCGCACGGTCGGCGACATCAATTTCCTCGGCATCGTGCTCAATCGCACGCGTCCCGATCGCCGCGAGACCTCGGACTACTATCTCGGCGCGGGCCAATCGATCCCGCTTCCCTCGCCGGACGTATCGGTGTGAACGATCATCGTTCGATGCTCGGGCCGCGCCAAACCGTGCGGCTCTATCTGATCGAGCCACACCGGCTGGTCGTCGACGCGCTGCGCCACGTGTACGCCCAAGATCCGCTGCTGGTCGTCGTCGGTTCGTCGCCGAACGTCAACGAGGCGGAGCTCGCTTCGCTGCGACCGGACGTGATCGTGCTCGACATCGACGGGCTCACGGTGCCGATCGAAGAGGTCATCAACGCCTGCGAAAGCGTCTCACCGCAAAGCCGGGTCTGCGTGCTTTCCGCCCAGCACCGGCCGCGCGTCATGCAGCGCGCGTTGTCGGCCAAGGCGGCCGCGTACGTCGTCAAAGACACCTCGCCCGCGATGATGCTCGAGATCGTGCACACGATCGCGCGCGGCGACTACTACGCCGATCCGCGCCTGGCCGGTGCCATGCTGCGCCGTCGCTCGACGCGCACGAGCGAGGCGAACGAGCTTTCCAGCCGCGAATTCGAGATCGTGCGCTTGATCGCCGACGGCTTGTCCAATCGAGAAATCGGCAACCGGCTCTCGCTTTCAGAGAAGACCGTCAAGAATCACGTCAGCCATATTTTGGCCAAGTTGAAGGTCAACGCACGGTCGGGCGTCGCAGTCTATGCCGTTCGCAACGGCATCGTCAATTGAGGGGATAGATGCGCACCTATTTGATCGAACCCCAAACGATCTTCGTCCCCTATTTGCGCCGGGTTCTCTCCAGCGCCGGTTTCGACGTGATCGCCACCAACCAAGGCGTCGACGTGCGCGACATCAGCGTGCACGATCCGGCCGCGATCTTCGTCGACGTCGACTACCTCGAACGCAGCGGGCCGACCGTGCTCTGCCGGATTCGCGAGGCCTCCCGCTCGGCTGCGGTCATCGCGCTGTCGGAAAAGAACGATCCGATGTTTGCGGCGACCTGCTTCATCTCGGGCGCGAACGCCGTCTGCTCGAAGAGCGAAGGCGAAGACAAGTTCTTGCTGGCCGCCAAGCGCGCCGTCACCAACCAGATCGACGCACTCGCCCTGCGGCGCTGAGGCCATGTGAGCCTGGCAATCGATAGCCCGGAGGCGCCGGCACGCAACTGGCGGCTTTGGCTGATCGTGGCCGTCGGCGCGCTGTACGCGATCCTCGTGTTGCGCGTAACGCTGCACGCTCAGGACGAAGCGGGCGGCATGCATCTGGTCTTTCCGCTCGTGCTCGCGTTGCTTCCGATCGGCGCGGCCATCGCGTTTCGCTATCCGCTCATCTTTCCGTTCGTCCTCTACGTCGCGCTGATACCGTTCGATGCGCTCTTACAGGTCGCCGGCGGAGCAACGATCGCGCGTATCGTCGGTTTGGCGCTGGCAGGCTCCCTCATTTGCCGCATGTTGATCTTGCGACGCGTGCTCGTGCCGCCCCCCGCCTTGCTTTTGTGGGCCGCGCTCTTGCTCTACGCGGCCTTGACGATGCTCTGGAGTCCGGACCCGGCTGCCTCAAACCAAGTCATGAGCGCGATGCTCACGCTCTTCTTGGTGATGACCCTGCTTGCGATGTACCCGGCCTCGCCACGTGAGTTCGCGATCGGCATCGGGTCGATCGTCCCATGCGGCATGGCGACCGCAGTCTACGCGCTGCACCAGTTCTCACACGGCAGCATCAGCGACGTCGACAACGGCCGCCTGGTGCTATCGACCGCGTCCGGCTACTCGCTCGATCCGAACTACTTTGCGCTATCATTCATCATTCCGCTCGGGATCGCGCTTGCCGGCATCTTCTACGTGCGCAACCTCTTCGTGCGGCTCGTCTGCATCGTCGCGGTGCCGCTCATGATGTTCGCGGTCTTCGTGACCGGCTCGCGCGGCGGCGCGATCGGGGCGCTCGTGTGCCTGGTCTATTTCGCGGTTCGCAGCCGCTACCGCATCCAAGCGATTGCGCTCGGCATCGTCGCGCTCGGGGGAAGCGTCTTCGTTCCCGCGATGTGGGACCGCATCTTGAACGACCCGGGCGGCGGATCGGGCAGTGGCCGCACCTACATCTGGGCAACCGGGATGCATTCCTTCGGCGACCACTGGCTGTTCGGCAGCGGCGTGGGATCCTACCAGTTCAACTACGATCTCAACTTTCTGCAGGTGTACCAGCGCGTGTTCCAAGGCTGGTCGCGGCCCGGGCACAGCATCTTTTTCGTGTCCCTCAACGATTTCGGAGTGCTCGGGCTCGTGCTCGTGTTCGCCTGCTGGTATTTCACGTTCCGGCAGATGGACATCATTCCGAAGACGAGCTGGCTCTACGGACTGCGGCTCGCGTGCGAGGGACTCGTGCTCGGTTACTTCGTGGCAGCGTTTTTCTTCGACCCATTCTACGTGAAGTTCGTTTGGCTTGCGACCACGCTGCCGTTCATGATTCGCAACATGTACGCGCCGCGCGCCTTTGGGGTCGGCGCGCGCGTTCCCGGAGGCGAAGCGCCGGCCCGTGGCGCTCCGGCGTTTTCCTTGCGTGGTTTCTGACGGCTTTTCGGTCAGCGTCGTCATCCCGGCGTACAACGAAGCGGCACGCGTCGGCGCGGCGATCGAGAGCGTGCGCCGGCAAACGGAAGCTGCGGCGGAAATCATCGTCGTCGACGACGGATCGAGTGATGCGACCGCGGAGATCGCGGCGGCCGCGGGCGCGCGCGTCGTCAGCAAGTCAAACGGCGGCCTCTCCTCGGCGAGAAATCGCGGAATCCGCGAGGCAAGCGCTGCGTGGGTCGCGTTTCTCGACGCCGACGACCATTGGTATCCCGATAAACTCGCTTGGCTGCGCCGCGCGCACAAGCTGCGGCCTGAGGCCGGGCTCGTGTTCACCGATATCGAGATCATTCAGGAAGGCGTGCTCGCGGAACCGCGCCTGCGCGCCGTACCGCAATACCGCAGCCTTCCGAAGGAGCTGCTTGACGATTCGATCGTCCTGATCGAGCGCGCGCAGCTTACCCAGGCACTGGTCGCCGGAAACTTTCTCAGTAGCTCGACCCTCGCGGTGCGCCGCTCGCTCGTGCTCGAACACGAACTCTTTTACGACGAGACGCTGCCCGCTACGCCCGCTTACCATGTCAGCGAGGACATCGAATGGTACCTGCGTGCGCTCAAATGGACCGATGCCATCGTGATCGAGCGCGTGCTGGCCGACTACTGCCGCCATGAGGGAACTCTGTCGGCCAGCGCCGGCCGGCTGAAATTCGGAGACGTCAAACTTGGAGAGCGGATCGCGGCGACGCCCGAACGCTACGCCGACGGCGTCGCGGCCCGTTTCTTGCGCCTGCGCGGCTACCATTTGCGTTCCGCAGCCGAGCTCTATTTGCGTGAACTCGACTTCCGCTCGGCGCGCGCGATGCTCGGCGCGGCGCAGCGCGAAGCCTTTCGCCTCGACGTGCTCGCGCTGCAAGCCGCAGCCGGAGCGCTCGACAATCCGCCGGGTCGCGCGGCGAGCGCATTCGCCCGGCGGACCTGGAAACGCCGCCTCAAACCCGCGTTGCAAAAACTGCAGCGCGCGCGGCCGTGACGAACTCGGCCCTCCCGGTCAGCGTCGTCATCCCCGCTTACAACGCGGCGCCGTTCCTAAGCGGCGCGATCGCGAGCGTCAACGCGCAAACGAGCCCGGCAAGCGAACTCCTCGTCGTCGACGACGGTTCGAGCGACGAAACGGCGCACGTCGCGCGCGCCGCCGGCGCGACGGTCATCCGCCAAAGCAACGGCGGTGCGGGCGCAGCGCGCAATGCGGGAGTGCGGGCTGCAAGCCATCCCTGGATTGCCTTTCTCGACGCCGACGATCGCTGGCACCCCGACAAGCTTGCGAGCCAATGGGCGGCGCATCAGCTGCGCCCGGACGTCGCCGTGATCGCCAGCGACTACCTGCTGCTCGGGATGGCGCGCGCGGAACCTTTCGCCGTCTTACCGCTTCACCGTGCGTACGGTGCCACGCCGCGCACCGGCCTGGGCGGCGAGGCCGTCTTCCTCGAACGCCACGCGGTTGCGCGCACGCTGCCGTCGGGCCAATTCCTTTGCCCCTCGACGCTCCTGGTCTCGCGAGCGCTGATCTTGGAAGACGCGCCCTTTCGCGCCGCCGCCGAATTGCCGTCGGACGAGCTCTGCCACGTCGCTGAGGATTTCGAATGGGCGCTGCGCGCGCTTCGCTTTAGCGACATCATCGTACTCGAGCGGCCGCTGGTCGATTACACCCTGCGCCCCGGCAGCCTCTCATCGAGTGCCGGGCGCCAGCGTTACGGCGATGTGAAGCTCGGTGAATTCGTCGCGCGTAATCCGGCAGCGTACCCAAGCGAGAGTTTAGCGGTCTTTCGCGCGGAACGGCCGCGAAAACAACGCGAAGCCGCACTGGAATTCTTGCGCAGCCGCGAACCGCGCAAAGCCCAAGCGATCCTGCGCGAAGCGTTGCGCGAGCGCGGCCGCCTGGACGACGCCGCGCTCTTCGGCCTTGCGTCGGCACTCGGCACGCCGGCCGGTGACGCGGCGTTCGGCGCGCTGCGCAGCCTGTGGCGTTCCCGTCCGTGAAGGATGCCCGCCTTCGCTTCGCGCTGATCGCGCTCGCATACGCGTCGATCGGCGCGGTGCTGGCTGCGCTGCTCGGGACGTGGACCGACGAGGAGTACACGCTCGCAACGACCGCGCACGGCATTCCATACGCCATTGAGCGCGCCCTCAACTACGAATTGCAGGCCCCGCTCTATTTCGCAGTCCTCGCGGCTTGGCGCTCGCTCGACGGATCCGTTTGGTTCGCGCGCCTCTTCTCGGTGCTCTGCGCAACCGCGTTCCTGCTGGTGATTGCCCGTATCGGGCGCCGCATCGCTCCAAAAACGGATCCGCTGCCCTTCGCGCTGCTTGCAGCGCTCAACCCCTTCGTCGTTTACGCGGCCTTCGACATTCGCTTGTACGCACTCGCCCTGTTGCTCTCGGCGATGTTGTGGCTTGCCTTCGACGCCGGTTTTGCGAGGGGCGCGAACACGCGCGCCCGCATCGCCTTCGTGCTGCTCGCGATAGCAGCGATCTACGTGCAATACTTTTTGGGATTCATGCTGATCGGTTTCGGTTGTGCGCTGCTCGTGCTGCGCCGCCGGCGCAGCCTCGGCGCCTACCTCGCCTATTGTACGATCGTGGCGCTTGCCGTGCTGCCGCTCGCGCTCGAAGCAAAGCACCAGGCCGGCGCCTACCAAGCCGCCGCGCCGCCGCTGCTCGGGTTGCTGCGCGCGGCGCTCGTTCACCCCTGGCTCGATTTCGTTTTGCCCTACGATCACGTCTGGGACGCCGTGCCGTACGCGCGCCTCCTCTACGGGCTGATCGTCGTGGCGACGGTAGCGCTCCTGGTCGCCGGGCGCCCCGTCTTAACGCGCGCGACGATAGCTCTGCTCGCCTCGGCCGTAGCGATCGAACTCGTGTACGTGGCGCTCAGTGCCGCTGTGCGGCTGCCGCTTCAACCACTCTATTTCGTCGCTCTCTACGTTCCGCTCGCAAGCGCGCTCTACGCAGCCGTGAACGATTTTGCGCCGGGCCGCAGGGCACCCGCGGTCGCGCTGTTCGCGATCATCGCGACGCTGAGTGCGGCCGTCCTTGCGGCCGAATATCGTCATCTTGCCCAACCGGGAGATTGGAAGCGCGTTGCAGCGTACTTGGAAGAGAACGCCCGCCCGAACGATGCCGTGGCGGTCTTTCCGCCCGACGGGTTGCCCGCGCTCTTGCGCGCGTACCGGGACGTACCGCCGGCCGTTCCGTATCCGCATGCCGAGTCGAACGACGTCTATTCCGTAGCGAGCGTCAGCGTCCGTTCGGCGAGCGATGCGCTCGCCGGGTTTGAGCAACTGTCGGCTCACCACGTCATCTGGTTCGTGATGCCTCCCTGCGACGCGAACGACCCGCAGTATGGTTGCCGCTACGTGCAGAGCACGCTGGCAGCGCACTTCCAGCTTCTTTCACAGCGCGCTTTCTACGAGAATGACGTCTACGAGCTCTCAGCTCTCGTCGCGCCCACCCGCTCGACCGAAAGCGCGCGCAAGACGCGCGCGCAGCCAGGTGGGAACGTCGCTCCCCCGCGGTAAGAGGACCTCGCCGACCGAGCGGCCGGAAAGCCGCGTGAACACGGCGATCTTCGCAACGTACGAGATGAGATACGCGATCGTATCGGCGAGTGCCCCGCCGTATATACCCAGCGCCTTCACCGATACGAGCGTCACGGCGCCGCACACTAAGAGCGTGATGCACTCTAAACCTAACAGCAGCCCGGGCCGCGCCGCGCGGACGGCGATGAAGTACGAGAGCAGACCGTCGGCGCTGTAGACGATCATTCCCGGTAAGAGAATCCGCAGCACGCCGCCGGCCGGCGCGAAGCGCGCGCCGTACACGAGCGTGATCAGCCAGGGGCCGGCGGCAAATAGCACGAGCGCGACGAGGAGCTGGAGCGCAACGACGCTGCGCACGGCACGCGCCGTCAGCTGCGAGGCCTCCTCGAAATCCGCCATTGCGACGCGTCCGGCGGTCGACCAATTCACCGCCCGGCTCACGCCCCACATCACTTCCCCGGTTCCCAGTGCCAGCGTGTAGATGCCGAGTGACCCAGGCGATAGCAGCGCGCTCACGATGAAGACGTCGATGCGCAGCGCAAGGAAGGTGACGTTCGACGAAAGTGCCGCCTTGGCCGCGAAGACGAGCTGTTCGCGCAGCAGGCCGGTGCGCCCGAGCAAGACGGAACCGCCGAGCATCGCGCGCATCCCCTCTGTCGCCCAGAGCGCTGCGATCGCGAAGACGCCGACCCAGGCCCACATGACGACCCACAGTGAGGCGTGAAAGACCAGCACCAGCAGCAGCGTCAAAATGGAACTGCCGCCGCCGATCGTGGCCGCGTTCTTGACGTTGATGCGCTCGATGCGATCGCGCAAGAGATAGATGACGCCCGCAGCTTGCAAGTAGAGCGCAAACGGAAACGCGATCGCGGCAAAGAGATATGACGGTCGCGCCGAGTCCAGATGCCACAAGACGAAGAACACGGCGAACCCGAGCGGTCCGAGCGCGAGCATTACCTGCAGCGCCGTGCCCCAGACCGCGCGCGGATCGCGCCGTTCGCGACCGATTTGGAAGGCGACCGCATCGCGGATGCCGTCGGCCGTCGTGATTGCAAACGTCAATAGGACGCCGGCGAACGAGATCACGCCTTTGCCCGCCGGTCCGTACGCGTGGGCGGTTGCGATGCCGGCTGCGATCGATGCGCCTTGGCCGAACAGCAACGTGGCAAACGTATGAACTATTTTTTTTGCAAGGCTCCCGCGCTCGGGCGCGGTGCTCACGGCATCGCCCTTATGCGGCGGCGTGGAAAAGAAACTCGGCTGCCGTCTTGCAGATAATTAGGATGTCCATGAAGATCGACCAATGCTCAAGATAGAAGAGGTCGTAGCTCAGACGCTCGCCGATCGCCGAGGTATCGACGTTGCGGCGCATGTGAACGTGCGACCAGCCGGTGATGCCCGGCCGCACCAGATGACGCTCATCGTAACGCGGCAGCATCTTGCGAAATTGCTCGACGTAAAAGGGCCGCTCCGGTCGCGGACCGACGATCGACATCTCGCCACGCAGGACGTTGAACAGTTGCGGCAATTCATCGAGGCTCGTGCGGCGCAAGAAACGGCCGATGCGCGTCGTGCGCGATTCGCCCGTTTGCGCCCAGACCGGACCCGTGGCGATTTCTGCGTCAACCCGCATCGTGCGAAACTTCAGGATTTCAAAATTGCGGCCCAACCGCCCGACGCGCGTTTGCTTGTAAAGGATCGGTGCTCCCGAATCGATCAAGACGGCAAGCGCAACAAGCAGCAGCAGCGGGGAGAGCAATACCAGCGCCGGCACCGCCAACACGAGGTCGAAGAAGCGCCGGAACGCTTCAGCGCCGGGCGTGCAGATCGCGAGACTGCGCGGATAGAGAAGCGCAAGCCCGCCATCGCGCCGCACCGTGAAGTCGCAGCCGTGCGGGCGAATGCGCATCGGCGCGAAGGCGACCTTGACGCCGTGGCTTTCCGTAAGTCGCAACAGGTGCGGAACCAATTCGGGCGGCACGGCGTCGGTGATGATCAATTCATCGCACTCGCGCTCGAAGGCGGTGCGCAGCCAATCGACCTCGGCGAGCTGACTTTCGGTCAACACCCCGAGCAGATCGAATTCGAAGGTGTCCGTGGGCAGCCGCACGACGCTGTCCGAGGCGGTGAGTGAAAGGTCGAGCGGGACGGCAAGAACGCGGTCGGGGCTTCCCACGACCGCGATCCGTCGCCCCGAGCGCGGAACGATATGCGTCCGGAGACCGTGTGCTGCAAAGCGCGTGAAACTGACGCTGACGGCCGAAAGAAGAAGCGTGACGACCAGCGCGTGCCGGAAGGGCTCGAGTGCCGGCGCGATGAGGAAGAGCGCGAGCGCGGGCGACATTGCCATCGCCGAGGCAGCGATCGAAGCATAGACCTCGTCGCGCGCGTCGACCGAGAACGAGCGGCCATACATACCGATACGCTGGAAGATCGCAAGCCACAACACCGTAGCGAACACGACGATGGAAAGGGCGCCCGGCCAGGTGCCGAGCCCATCGAAGTTGAGGTGAAGGAGATTCTGCGCTACGACGACCGCGAGCCAGACGCCGAGTAGATCGGCGACAAGCAGCACGAAAGACCACGGTGCCTGATAATGCGCCGGGCGCGGTCTTGGTCGAAGATGCGGCAGTACTCCAACGGTGCTATCTAGGCCATTGGGCTGCGTCGTTAACATGACGCCATCGATAATAACAGTGAAATCTTCCCGGCGAGAGGGTCTAATCGACACCTGATAGGATGAAAGACTAGGACAAAGGTCCCTGAATAGGGCCCTAGACGTCCGATGTGTACCACCGTACCTAAGGCGTATTCTTATATCATGCAGCGCACGGCGTTTTCCGTCCTGGTCCCTGCCTATAACGAAGGCACCTTACTAGCACGTTCCCTTCAGACGATCAGGATAACCCTCGAGCGCCTGCGCGAACGTTATGACTGCGAATTAATCGTCGTCGACGACGGCTCAAGCGACGGTACGAGCGAAATTCTGGCAGCGGCAGTTGCCGCTGATCCGACCGGAACGCGCGTGTTTACGCACGAACGCAATCGCGGCCTTACAGCAGCTTTACAAACCGCGTGCGAAGCTGCGCGCTACCACGTCGTGGTCGTTCTCGACGCCGATCTGAGTTACAACCCCGACATCGTAGAACCGCTTGTAAAGACACTTTTACGCCGCGGGGCCGCAGCCGTTCTTGCCTCACCGTATATGCGCGGCGGTGCAGTCCGCAACGTTCCACTGGGGCGCCTGATCGCGAGCCGCGCCGCCAACTGGATCCTGTCGCTCTGCTCGGCCGGCAATATCCGAACGTTCACCGGCATGGTGCGCGCCTACGACGTCTCCGTTTTCCGCGAATTGTTAGGCGGTCAACCAAGCGGTGAGTTCAATGCTTGGGCGGTGTCCGAGATGCTCGCACGCGGCCTGCGGGTTGAAGAAATCCCAGCTGCGCTCGTGTGGCCGGTGGAACGGGCGTCCGGCCCCGGTAGGCTCTCAGTGAGCCAATTGCTCCATCGCGTCGGCCTCGTTTTTGCCTCGGCTCGAGCCCTCTGGAAGGCCCGGCGTGCCGTTGCTACCGGTAGGACAGGGACCTTAGTCCTAGCCACTCAACCAGGACGACCCTATTCTCACCACTAATTCACGTGTATACTGCTGTTTAGTCAGCGGTCAAGAAAGCTATTGATGATCGTAAATCTCTATGTCGACCACCTAATGTCGACGCCTCCGGCCTCAGCTGAAGAAGTCTGGTCGGCTACCCGGGAGCACCCTAAAGTGTTCGCGGATGCAGCCGAGCGGATTGGCTTGTCGCCTGGCGAGTACAAGGAGTTCCGTAAGGATCTGCTTGACGGCAAGGCAGTCTATGTGAAGTTACCGCGTCGCCTCGATGCGATGTCGGGCGATCGTCGCGGTTCGATCTATGCCGTCAAGAACGCCGTGATGAATCAGTCAATCATGGGCTGGCGTGTGGCGCTGGCTGACGGGAACGTCGTCTACGTCCCGCAGATTTGCGGCAACATTTCACTGCTCAAGCACGCCGGCATCGCGCAGGTTCACCACAAGAAGCGCTATGTGGCATACGCTCACCACGTCCCGTACACGCCGACGATCGGCACGCCCGTAGTCGTGACCCCGCCCGAGACGCCCGACGCTCCGGCCGACGTAGCGCCGACGGTCGCGCAAGCGGTACCGGTCGCCGCCGCGCACGCACTCTCGCCGTTCTTCTTCGCGATCCCGGCTGCCATCGGCGGAATCGTTGCCGGCATCACGCACGGCAGCACGACGCCCGTACCGCCCTGCGCGCAGGGATCGAACACACAGAGCGTCTGCCAGAAGTAACTTTTCGCCCGGATTGCCTGGTAAGTAAAAGAGCGCCGAGATCGATCGGCGCTCTTTTGCGTCACGAACCCGGCGCTTTACGTCTGGAGATGAGGAGACTCGAACTCCTGACATCCAACATGCAAAGCTGGCGCTCTACCAACTGAGCTACATCCCCATTCTCGCGCCGGGCCCGCGCTGGTGGGCCATCCTGGGTTCGAACCAGGGACCTCATGCTTATCAAGCATGCGCTCTAACCAACTGAGCTAATGGCCCGCACCTTCACGTTTATCGGGTTTCCGGCTTGCGTCCTTCACCCCGTCGCTCGGGCGAGGCACGGGACAAAGGCAACGCCCTCTCTTCGTTCGCGTTCCCCCTGACCCTGCGAGGCTCGGCCCGTTAGCTCGCTTTGGTGAAAACGAGGTCGCGCTCTTCGCGCCGGCTCAGATAACCCGTGACATGTCCGTTCGCATCGCGTTGAAAAATGATGCTCGTGCGCGGGGAACCGGGCGTGAAGAAGACGTCGCGCGCCTCGGCGTCGAGCGCAACGGGCTTTGCACCGTTGGTCGACGATGCCAGCGCGTTTCCGTCACGGGAAATCGTTACAGAAAGACTTCGGCCAACCGCGTACGAGCCGACGTAGTCGTTCAACGCGTCCGCCGAAAGGGTCACCGCCGCCGGATCCGGCTGCATCTGGCGTCCTTGACTCGTGATCATCTTCCATGCCGTGCCGCGCTTGATCCACGTTTCAATCGAGCGATATGTCTGGTGTAGGTCCTGTCCGTAATACGGGGTGTCGCGATCGTGCAAGAAGCTCGCGACCGCGATGTCGCCCGAGTGGCGCACGACAAAGTCGCGCAGCACGAGCGGTCCCGGCGGTGGCGGCGACGAGGCGGGCCCGGGCGAGCTTTGCGGAGGAGCCGATGGCGTTTTCGTGAGCACGACCCCGCCGTTCAGATAGCCGGTGACCTGCCCGCTCGCGTCGCGCTGGAAGATGATGCGTGGGCGCGCGTAGCCCTGCGGCAACCCCGGTCTGAAAAAGACGTCGCGAAACTCGGCGGTGAGCGGAGCTGCCTTTCCTCCGTTCGATGAGGAGAGGATCGTGCTTCCATCTTGCGAGATCGTAACGGCCGAGCCGGGACCCGCGCTGTAGGTGCCGGCGTAGTCGTTCAGCACGCTCGCAGGCAGCGTTGCAGCAGGTGGATCTTGGTGGAGTGGGATCGTTCCGCTTCCGATCAGTTTCCAGACAGCACCGCGTTTGATCCACGTTTCAACCGAGAGAAACTGATAGTCGAGGATCTGCCCTGGGTAGTGCACGACCTGATCGTCGACAAAGCTCGACACCGCAACATCGCCGGAGTGGTGAAGAATCCAACTCGTCACCGTTACCTTTGCCGGGATACCTCTCGGCGGAGCAGCGGGTGCGCCGCCCTGGAAATCGCTGCGGCCATAACCGACGCCGTCTTCGTTGATGAACGTGACTTGATCGTCGAGGTAGCTACGCATCGTCGCCGTGTCACCGCGCTGACCCGCGTCCCGAAATGCCTGTGTTTCGCGCTTGAGCAAGGCCGACACGTCGTCGGTCTTGTCGAGCTTGGGGTCGCGCCCGACGGTGCCGTCTCCGCCCGAGAAGAGCACCTGGTCGTCGAGATAGCTGTCGACCGTTGCTTGATCGCCACGCTGCCCCGCTGCAGAAAAGATATCGGACTGATGTTTGAGCAACGCGGTGAGTTCGTCGTCGCCGGCAGCGCCGGGCGTAGCACTGAAGAGATACGCTGCGCCGGCGAGCACGCCCAGAAATGGTCTGACGTTCATGCGCGCTTCGCCTTCCTTTCGTGGTCGCGTTCTCCTCTCACAGCTTTTTTCTGTGCGCGAGCCACGGAACGAGCGGTGCTCTTCAAACGCCGTAAAGCACGCGTTCCCGGAATGACGCTGCCGCGGCGTCTTAGCTCGACGTCCCGGGCGGCACGAGATGATCCAGATTCACGACTGCGCCTTTGAACACGAGCGTATCGATGTGCTCGACGGCCGAGACATCGGCGCGAGGATCGGCATCGAGGATCAACACGTCTGCATCTCGACCCGGCTCGATTCGACCGACGTCGCGCCAGCCGTACACATCGGCGAAGTTGCTGGTGGCTGCGGCGATCGCTTCGCGAGCTGAAAGGCCGATCCGATGCAGCAAGCTCAGCTCGAGCTGCAAGCCGCTGCCCGGCATGATACCGTAGGTGGCCGCGTCGCTGCCGGCGAGAAATTTCGCGCCGCCTTTGTAAAGCTGAGCGTCCGTTGCTTCCTTGTGAAGCGCACACTGACGCACGGGCTCCCGACGATCCGGCGGCAAGCTCGCTAGCCAGCCCGATGCACCGGTTGCACGATCGACCGGAACATCGAGATCGCTCGGCTTGATCAGCGCTGCGGATCTAGCGCTCCACGGATTCGGCACGCCAAGTGAATTGGCCGTGGCTTCCAACGCGAGCGCCGGCATCAGCGCCGTATGCGCGTTCGAAAGCTGCTCGGCGTAGTTCTTGACTTCGTTTGATGCCGGGTCGATGACGCAGAGGACGTGCCCGGCAGCCCGGCCGGCCCGCAGATCGTCCGCCCGCTCCAGTTTGGCGAGGGCCGGAGCAAGTTCGATCTGGTATTGATCGTTGCGTACTAAGGCATCGATACCGGCTCGAATTGCGTACGGATAACTCGTCAGCCCCAATTGCCCGATCGTCGCAATTCCCCGGCGTTTCGCCTCCGCGAGGATCGTATCGACTTGATCGGGCCACACGTCCGAACCGATCGTGATGCCGCGGAAGGCCTCATCGGCGAGCCGGTCAATCCGAGCGCGGAGTTGATCGTCCGCCAAGCGGGTGCCGTGCAGCCGCTCTTCCTTCACCGCGGCGTACGCGGCCGGATCGGTATTCGTCTGCGGATATCCCGTCATCGCGGCGCCAAGAAAAAGGCGTGGGCTCGGCTCCGCCGTTCGCAGAATCTTCAGTTCGCCGTCGCCGCCCTGCGCAGAAAGAAGCATCGGCACGTAGACCGTCGTGACCCCGGCGTATAGATAGGCGTCGGCAAAGCCCTGGGTGCGCAGAGCCCCAAAGCCGTCGATGAGTCCCGGGATCACAAACTTGCCCGCCGCATCGATCCGGGTGGTATCCGAGGGCACCGCGACTGCGGAGGCCTGCCCGGCAGCGGTGATCTTACCGCCCTCGATCAGCACGACCGCGTTTGCGATGTCGTTCGTCGAGTGCCCGTAGTTGCTTACGTCGATCAGTGTGGCGCCGACGATCGCGAGCTTTTCCGGACTGGGCACCGCAGAACCCTTAAGCATGGCAGCAAGGACGGCAGCCGTTACAATGCGTTGCATTCCCACCTCGCAGGTTGGCACATATCGCGGGGAGGCTAACACAGGAACACGGGCCAGGTCAACTACAACGCAAGGCCTATACATATAGGCAAAAGTGAAAGCCCGAAACGCTCGCGCTTGCGCAGCCCCTATACGTGGAGATAGCGGCTCGTCACCTCGGTATTGTCGCGCAGCTCCTGGGGCGTGCCGCCGAACTTGATCGTGCCCTGGTCGATCACGTAGCAGCGATCGGCAACCGAGAGGGCCGAGTAGAAGTTCTGCTCGACGAGCAAGGTCGTCATGCCGGCAGCCTTGATCTCACGGATGATCGCCTCGACCTCGCGCACGATCAGCGGCGCAAGCCCCTCGGTCGGCTCGTCGAGCAGCAGAAGCTGTGTGTCCTGGACGAGCGCGCGGGCGATCGCGAGCATCTGTTTCTCGCCGCCGGAGATTTCGTCGCCCTTGTTCGTTGCCCGCTCGCGCAAGCGCGGAAAGCGGTCGTACACCTGCTGCAGCGACCAGCCGGGCTTACGCGCCGTCACCTGCGCGAGCTTGATGTTCTCGAACACGGTGAGGTTCGTGAAGATGCGGCGGTCTTCGGGCACGAGCGAAATGCCGCGCCGCGCGTTGTCCATCATCGTGTGTCCGGCCAGGTCGACCCCGGCGAACAGAATCCGGCCCGTGCGCGGCGGCACCCAACCGACGATGCTCTTTAACGTCGTCGTCTTGCCGACGCCGTTGCGCCCGAGCAAGGCGACCACCTCACCGCGAGCGATCTCCAAGCTCAAGCCCTTGAGAATATGGCTGTCGCCGTAGTACGTGTCGATGCTCTCGACGCGCAACAGCGGATCACCCGGGGTGCTCACACGTGACCCTCCGCGTGCCCGCCGAGATACGCCTCTTGAACGCGTGCGTTCGCGCGAATCTCTGCCGGCGTCCCTTCGGCCAGGATCTTACCCTGATGCAGTACCGTGATCGAATCGGAGATGCCCATGACCAGATCCATATCGTGTTCGATGATCAGCACCGTCATGCGCTTCGCGAGGCCGCGAATCAAGCGGTCGGTCTTGCGCACCTCCTCGATCGCCATGCCCGCAACCGGCTCGTCCAAAAGCACGATCCGCGGCTTTGTCGCAAGCGCGAGCGCGATGTCGAGACGCTTCTTGTCGCCGTGCGAGAGATCGCCCGCGCGTGCGTCGGCGAGGCTTGCGAGGTCGACCAGCTCGAGCGCGTCCTCGGCCGCCGCGTCGACCTCGGCCAAGCGCTGCGAGCCGCGGAAGATTTCGAGCGCAAACGACCCCTGGCTGCGAGCGAGCGCCGCCAGCCGGCAATTCTGGAACACGCTCTCGTCCGGGTAGATGTTCGCCGTCTGGAAGGCCTTGGCGATACCGAGCGCCACGCGGCGTGGCCCGGCAACTTGGGTGATGCGGCTGCCTTGGAAGAAGATGTCGCCCTCGCTAGCGAGCGCGACGCCGGAAAGTATGTTGAAGAACGTCGTTTTGCCGGCGCCGTTGGGGCCGATCACGGCGCGCAGCTCGCCGTCGCGCACGGAGAAATCGATGCCGCTGTTAGCGGCGAAATTTCCGAACCGTTTCCCGAGGCCCTTGGTCTCGAGCAGTGGAGCACTCGCGAGGCTGCTCATCGCGGCAGCTCGTGCGGCGCGCTCTGTGCATCGCTTGCGGACGGTTCTCCGGGCGGCGGCGTGACGCGCACCGCGTTTGCGAGCAGCGCCCGCGGCGCTTTGCGACGAAACGAGCCGAGAATGCCGCCCGGCAAGAAGACGACGATCGCGACGAAGAGCACGCCTTCGATCAAACGCCAGGCATCGGTTTTCGCGCTGATGACATTTTGCAGGTACATGATGAAGCCGGTGCCGATCAGCGGTCCAAGCAGCGTCTTCACGCCGCCGACGATCGTGAAGATGACGAAGTTGCCGCTGGTCTCGACGGTGAGGGCATCGGGCGCAGTCGAGGTTTCGTAGAGCCCGCGCAAGGCCCCCGAGAGCCCGCAAAGCGCGCCCGCGATCACGAAGGCCGCCAGTTTGTAGCGCATCGGATCGAAGCCGACGAAAGTGCTGCGTTCTTCGTTCTCGCGGATGGCCGCCAGAACCTCACCGAACTGCGAGCGCACGAGGATGCGCGTGAATACGAGAACGGCAAACGTCACCAGCGCCGCGAACACGTACCAGTAGTGAACGTCGCTCAAATCACCGAACGGACCGAGGTTGACGGCCGGAAAGGCCTGCGTCAAATCGATCGTCGCAAAGCCGAGCGCTAACGGCGGAGCGGTGATACCCTGCAGCCCGTCGTCCCCTTGCGTCATGTCGCGCCATTTGAAGACGATGAAGAAGAACATCTGCGCGAAGGCAAGCGTCAAGAGCGCGAAATAGATGCCGTACAGGCGCACGACCAGCATGCCGATCAAGAGCGCCATCACGGTAACGAACGCAACCGCGAGCACGACCGCCACCCAAAAGTTCGGATGCTGCGGAAAGAAGCGCGAAACGCAAAGAAGCGCGACATACGAGCCGACGCCGTAAAACATCGCTTGTCCGTACGACAACAAGCCTGCGTAGCCGAGCAAGATGTTGAAGCCGATCGAGGCGATGCCGACGAGCAAGATTTGGGTGGCTAAACCCGGATAGCCGCCGATCGGATGGATTGCGATCGGAAAGAGCACGAGCCCGAGCAGCGTGAGGGCGTAGAAGCGCAGGTCGGCGTTGCGCTGGGCGCGCGCGGCCGCGGGACCGCGCCTCATCCCCGAATGACCTCGCTCTCACCGAACAGTCCGGAAGGCCGGACGATCAGCACGAGGGCCATTGCGATGTAGATGACCACGTCGCTCGCCGCGGGAAAGACGAGCGTCGTCAGGCTCTGCAGTTCACCGACGATCAGGCCGCCGACCACCGCGCCCCAAAAGCTCCCAAGACCGCCGATCACGACGACCACGAACGAGGGCACGAGGAACGAGAAACCGGTGTTCGGATCGACGCTGTAGATCGGGCTCGCAGCCGCGCCGACCAGGCCCGCGATACCCGCGCCGAGCGCGAAGATGACCGTCGAAGCAAGCCGCACGTTGCCGCCGAGCAGCTGCACCATCGTGCGGTCACGAATCCCGGCGCGCACGATCAATCCGAAATCGGTGCGTTCGATGAAAAACCAAACGAGCAGCACGATCGCGACGATGCCGACCGCAAACAGCAAGCGGTAAGCGGGATACTGGGTGAACCCTAAATTGAGCGACCCGCTCAGCGCATCGGGCACGGCAAACGTTCGCGTCGTGCCGCCGAAAATGAGACGCAGGGTTTCCTCGACGACCACGGCGACACCGAAGGTCACGAGGATTTGCGCGGTCGGCTCCCGGTCGTAGAAGAGCCGCAGCAGAACCCGGTCGAACACGACCGCAAAGAGCGCAACCGCGATCGGCGCGGCGACCAGTCCCCATACGATTCCGTACTGTTGCGCGACCACGAGCCCGACGTAGGCACCGATCGCGTAGAACGCGCCGTGCGCGAAGTTCACCAGGCGCAGCATTCCGAACACGATCGTCAGCCCGAGGGCGATCGCAACGTAAACAAGCCCGCGGATAAAACCATCGAGCAATTGACCGGGAAGCTGTGCGATGATGTCGATCTTGATGCACCCTTGTTCGCCGGGCTTGGGCGGCAGCGAGAGGGACCGGCTTCCATCGCTGGCCGCCGGTCCCTTCGTCAGTTATTCCGGGATTGGACTATGAGTCTTCGATTTTGCACTTCGTGGCTGCTTGCGTTACGGCCACGGCGTCGCCGTCGTGGATTTCGAGGACCTTCGCGTAGGCCCAGAC
>Ga0302324_100007886_pt1 | contig 22544 bp, 18 predicted proteins | sample Palsa_T0_1_FD_201949 | JGI IMG/M metagenome (GOLD analysis project Ga0302324, IMG submission 201949) | Peat permafrost microbial communities from Stordalen Mire near Abisko, Sweden - Palsa_T0_1 | ecosystem: Environmental > Terrestrial > Soil > Palsa > Peat permafrost | place: Sweden: Abisko...
GCACCCGCGCTGACGCCACTTTCGATGAAGTCAAAATCGAGGATGAGGTTCAAGGCAGCGACAATTACCACCACTACACTGAATCCGATCCCGAGGAGACCAGAACCATTGATGGCAGCAAAGCGGACACCGAAGAACCCGAGAACAAATTGAACCAAATAGAAGACAGCAATACCGCCAGTAGCCGCCACCACACCGAGCTTAAATTTTTCCGTCACTCGAATCACGCCCGAGTGATAGGCAATTAGAAGAACGAACAGCGTCCCAAAGGTCAGGCCGACCGCCTGTATTGCGATCCCGGGATAGCGCAGTTCGAACATTGCGGAAATGCCGCCCAGCGCCAGCCCCTCCAGCAGGGCATAAATCGGCGCGGTAATGGCAGACCATTCTTTCTTGAAAATAGTCACCATGGCGACAACGAACCCACCGATTAGCCCAATCCCCATCAGTGGCAATACCGCATCTGAAGTACGAGCGTGGAAAAACCGACTCCAACTCCACGCCGCAGTCGCCACCACGCAAATCAGCAGAATGCCTGTTTTATTGACGGTCCCGGTCAATGTCATCGCTTCGCCAGATACCGCCCGATCTACGCGAAAGCTATTGACGTTCAAGGCCGGGTTCGAGGTCTTCATCAAAGCCATTCGGTTCCTCCAAGTCTATCGCGGCACTCACGGCTAATCAGCAGTCCAAAAGGTAACCCTGCATGGCACCATGTACCGCACCCAACGAGCAAGTGGCGAAGCAGTTTATCATCTCATGGTCTTACGTTCCTTGAAAAACTTCGGGCGTGCGTTCGTGGGAAGGTTTGCTAATACGGATATGGGCTGATGCCATCGTGGTCACAAAGGGTGCCTGCACCTCTGAAACGCCCCGGCCGACCTGAACCAGCTCCGGGCAGCCAAATCCCAGTAGAAGGGCTTCCCGGTGAGTCACGCCAGCCAAACGCCAAAGAGCCAAACGCCTAAATGAATGACTGGAACAGCGTCACCGTCGGAACCAAGTCCCGCAGGACATCGAGGAAGGTGAGGACGAGCGCCCATACCAAAAGAGCCGTCGTCAGAATCGTCCCGATCTGTGCCAGCAACGACGCATTCTGAGTGTCATGATGGCAGTATGAACGCCGGCAATGACAGCCGCAACTCTGACTTCCTGCCTTGGGCCGGCTCGCGAGTCTGATAAGGCGACAAACGGACTGGTTCGCTTAGAACTCCGCACTGCGGTACTATGTCGCGAGAAGTTAAAGGGGCAGGACAATCATCGTGACGAACTTCTTTGCGTTGACGCTCATTTTCGCAGGACTGCTGATGGCTGCCTTCGCCGCTACTTCGTCTCCATCGAACGGTCTGCTGCTGGTCGCTAATAAAGGTGAGCAGACTCTCGGTCTGATTGATCCAACTGCGGGACGTCAGATTGCCGCGGTCGCCGAGGGAGGCGTGACGGGACATGAGGTCGCCGCATCTCCCGATGGCAAGCGGGCGTTCGTGCCGATCTACGGCAACTCTGGGGTCGGCATGCCCGGCACGGACGGAAGCGAACTGGCGGTGATCGACCTGAGCGAACGCAGGGTAATCCGCACCATCGCCTTTGGGCACGGCGTTCGTCCTCATTGCGCCGTCTTTGGGCCGAAAGACGGGCTGCTCTATGTGACGACGGAGCTAGACAAATCTGTAACCATCATCGACCCGCAGTCACTAAAGATTGTCGGGAGCGTTCAGACCGGGCAGGCCGAATCCCACATGCTGGCGATCAGCACGGACGGGCGCTATGGCTACACCGCGAACGTTGGACCGGGGACGGTATCGGTGCTCGATCTTGTAGCGCGAAAAACAGTCGAGGTGATCCCCGTTGCGGAACACGTGCAACGCATCTCGATCACGCCTGACAACCGGTGGGTGTTCACCGCCGACACAGAGAAGCCCCGACTGGCGGTAATCGATACCGCTACGAATAAAGTTGGTCGCTGGATTGCTTTGCCCAGCACAGGATACGGCACTGCATCCACACCGGAGGGAAAATGGCTACTGGTAGCGTTGCCGAATGCAAATGCCGTGGCGGTCGTCAATCTCGCGACATTGCAGGTCGTCCAGACGATCAGTGTGCCCCCGGCTCCTCAAGAGGTAGTGATCCGACCGGACGGTCAATTCGCATATGTTTCCTGCGACCAGAGCCATCAGGTGGCTGCAATTCAGATCAACAACTGGAGTGTGAAGCTGATCGACGCCGGGCGCGGGGCTGATGGTCTGGCATGGGCTAAGTGACTCGCAGACCTGCACGGAAGTCCTCGTGATGCCCCGCTCGGAAATTGGCTGGTGGCGGCCGAGTTGCCGCATCGCGCCCATAGTATTTCTATGGTCCAGGATCAATGGCCAGTGGTAAATTCCACCCAGGTCGCTTCCTTCTGAAGGGGCACTCGATATGCATCGCGCTCAGCCTTCAGAAAAGGTGCGGGGTGATAAGTACCGACACCACTCACCTTCGCCGGTTGCTCTACTCGCAGCCGGGCTTCTGGAGTGACGTTGGTGGCTCCGGCGAGTCCCACTCGTACCACGCCGGTCCGGGAATTCACTTCTACTTGTTCAAATGTGCCTGCATCGAGGGTCAGCCATAGTCCCAGAGGAGCCACATAAACCCGTGACCGGAACGAGTCGCGCGGAGTGACAGTGATCAGATCGCCGTTCACCTTGATGTTCCCGCCAAACGCCAGCCAACCGAACTCCGGGTGATCTACTACGTAAGTCGCGGTATTCCAAGCGTGTCCAAAGACATTTGGACCGTTGTCACCGGTGAGTGGATCGGGTTTGAGCAAGTCCGGGAACGAATGGAATGCCGCGGAATCGAATCCCTCCTGGTCGATGTCGGTGAGTGCCCCCATCGTTCCACCATAGCCGACTCGCAACAAGTAGAAGTCCTCAGGATGCTCACGATATTCGGCCAGCACAGGGATAGCATTCAGTCCGGAACCATAGTGATGCAGTTGTCGCTCAAGCCTACGGTCTTTGGCAGCGTAAATAAAATCCCAATAACGGCGTGCGCTGCCGTTATAGCCCCAATGGGGAATCGCCGGATCGTATCCGAGAATCGCGTCGAGCGTCACTTCTGCCTTGTCCTGATAACCAAAATATTTCGTCCAGGCGTAGACCTCCTCTTGTCCGGTGGAATCCCAGGGCATTTCGCTGCCGAAGGGATAGGCTTCCTTTCTCCAGCGATCGGCACGTTCTCGCATCTTGCTCTCGAGAGTATCGGCCTGCGTGCTCATGCCTTCGCGCTTAAGGTCGATCAAGATCTGCACGAAGATAGAGCCCTCCATCTGGCCGAACACCGCCAGATCTTTCGCATAGCTGGTCATCGCCATCGAAGTTTCGTAGGCATGATTCAGATACCAATCCCAAGGATGATTGCCGACCAGGCCTTGATGGTTGCGTGTCAGCCGATAAAGGACCCAATAGGCAGCGGCGACGTGCGGATAATCGTAAGAACGGTCGACCGCCTCCGAGGCCTGCTTACTCCAGCTCGTCCAGCTTTTCCAATCAAAGCTGCTGTCGTAGTAGTTCTGCGGCATCTGGTCGGGTTGGTAGTAGAAGAGGCTCTTGCGTACGCCGTATGGGTGCGGTCCATCCTTGGATTGCAGCCCACCCCATAGCACCCGGTCAACGAATTGCTGAAGTTTGTCGAGTTCTTCCTTGTCTGGCTGGACCAATTCCTTCATGACAGCTGCCAGCCAGGAACCGGCGCCGCCTTCATCGCTCAGCCCGGCGATCCAGACGCGGCTGTCCTGCAACACTATCTGATTGGCCTCGCGGTTGTAAGTGACTGCGGAGGGAGCACGGTGGAACGGATCGTTCGAATCGGTAAACCACTGGCGAGTGGTCAGAAAGTGGCCCAGATCTGCAACGGCCTGTGCAGCGGGCTTGATTACGAAGTACTGAACCGTCTGCACCGTTCCGTCGCCGTAGGTGACCGTTAGGTGCGAGCGCCCCCACGTCTTGCCGTGCAGGGTATAGGCTCTCCAGCCATCGTGCGTAGGGGAATCTTCACGAATCTCGATCGCCGATGGTGGTTCAACCTTCACCGACGCAACCGGCTTGCCGTATCTGAGGAACAGGTGTGCCTCGATGTCCTGAGGCAGCACGTAACCCGGCACGCCAATAGCGACCGGCCGCTGATTCCTGGTGAGCGTGTCCTCAATGTGCCGAATCGAATCGGAAACCACGAACTTGAGCCCATACGTCTTCGACTCTCCGGGTGCGAGGGTGAGGCCGGAAGGGGTGTTCCAGGGTTGCGCGTTCTTCCATTCATTTTCGGCATACGCCCGACTGTGAACCATCCATTCGTAGAACCCTTCGAAGGTGATCCCCCGCGGCGTGGGATCAGTGAATACGGCCATCGCGCCCCCCCGTCCCTTGTGGTCCAGGATGGGGTTATAAGCCTCGAAGGGAGTTTTGCCATCGGGAATGACCAATAGAGCCGGACCGTGGCCGTTCAGCCGGGTCACTTGCAGATAACCTGCGTCCTCCCCAACGTAGGGATCGTAAAACGAACAGATGGCATGAGCCTCGCCCAGAGACCGGTTGTTGAGCACATTGTTGAAGATCATGGGGATGCCCAGCGCTCCGATCTGAACTTTCTTCGTCAACTTGTTGGTCAAGGCGAAACGCAGGACAAGCTTGCCCTCCTCTACAGCCCATGCTCTTGTGATCCGTAGCGGCAGATCGGCGGGGAGTGTGGGCGCAAGGTCAGCGGTGGCCAGCAAGTTCGCGGATGCGGACAGCGGGCTTACTGGCATGCGAGTGGAGGCTGTCGAATAGTTCGTCCAATTCGCCGAGTCTTCTGTGCGCAAGCGAAGGGTAAGGTCACCCAGATGAAAGTATCCATTTTGCGAACGCTCCGCGAGGAGGTCTCCCGGTGTGAAGTCGAAGCCGTCAGCTCCTTTTGGTTTGAGGGCGGCGACGGTCTGGGATGATCGCACCAGGCTTAGTGTGAACTCAGGGGTGTCGTAATTCACCAGGCCTTGGTTGAGCATCGGCCCTGGAACCGGAGGGGCCTTATCACCGGCTTTTTGCGCCAGAGCGCCTGTGGACATCATGCACACGATGAGCAGCAGTATCGACGGGGAGGTTCCGAGCGCGACGCCAGCTTTCATCTTGTCCTTCCGCAAATTAAGAGCTCGTCGATCTTCTCGGCGACTTGGTAACAGCGGAAAAGTCTTCATTACCAAGGCCTTCTGCAATGGCCTGCTCGAACACAGACAGGGCTGCACTTGCGGTTTGTAAGGCAACTCCATTACGTGAGGCGCCATCGAGCGCATACGCCAAGTCCTTCGCCATCCAGCGCAGGGCAAAATTTGGGGTGAAGTCGTTGGTAGCGACTCGATCAGCCATTCGCTTCACAATTCCACTTCCCGGAGCTCCTCCGCTTAGGATGGACGCGGCTTTAGCGCGATCGAGGCCGCCAGCATCAATGAGGGCCACGGCTTCGGCAAACGACGCGGCTTGCACGCCGCACATGAAATTGTTGATGAGCTTCATGAGGGCCCCGCTTCCAGTGGGACCCAGATGGACAGCGTCGCGACCGAGCACGGAGAACACAGACCGCGCAGCATCGAGCGCATCAGCGGAACCTCCAACCAGAAAAAGTAGTTCGCCGGATGCGGCATGGGGCTTGGTGCCCGTTACAGGGGCATCCAGGAATTCGCAGCCCCGTTGAGCGCCGGCAGCTTCGAGTTCCTTCACCCAGCCGACGCTCAGCGTGCTGGATTCGATCAGGACCGAACCCGGCGACACACCGGTCAATGCTCCGTTTTCGCCGAGCCATACAGCTCGGGAAGCGGAGTCGTCCGCCACCATGCTGAGAATGATCTGGGCACGGGAAGCAGCCTCGCGCGGCGAAGTTGCGATGAACGCGCTGGCATCCCCGAAGGGAATACTTTTCTCGCGATTCCGGTTGTAGACCGTCAACGGAAAGCCCGCGGAGAGCAGTCGGCTGGCCATGCCAGAACCCATGATGCCAAGTCCTAGAATTGCCACGTTTGGCTTTGACATAGTTTCACTCATCGTTGCACTCATCCCAGGGGAGTGACGTTCATAAGAGCCGGCTTCGATTTGTCTGTCCGAACGGGGTTGCGCAGAGGGCGTCCGTAACCCTCGACGGCGATCTCGATGACGTCTCCGTCTTGCAAGCGAATGTGGTCGCCGAAACTCAGGCAATCCGTTCCAAAGAAATGCACATGCACGTCTCCGCGGCGGCGGTGAGCTTCGTACTTGAAGTGGTGATGCTCAATATTTTGCAGACTGTGGCACATTTCGGATTCACCGCTGCGGAACGCCCCGGTCCAGAAGACACTTCCTTCCCGCTCGATTGTCACCGCTATAGGGACGGATCGAAATTCTGGATCGAGCACGAGTTCTGGCCCCAGTGCACACGTGCGCAGCTTAGAGCCCGCCAGATTGAGATAGTTTTTCTTCTCGAATTGATGATCGGAAAACTCGTTGCCCACGGCCATTCCGACCCGATAGGGCCGGCCATCGCGAGAAATGAGGTAGACACCGGCTATCTCAGCTTCCTCCCCGCCATCCCCGGCATAGGACGGAATGTCGAGCGGTTCTCCGTGTGCGCGTACTGCGCAGCCTGTGCCCTTGTAGAACCATTCGGGAGGGACCCCGATACAGCCTACAGCGGGGCGGCCGCCTTCCACTCCCCAGCGGAAAATCTTCATACTGTCGGTTAGATCCTCGCTAGCGTTGGCGTGCATGGACTGGCGACTGCGAGCGCTACCGACATGGGTCAGTCCTGTGCCGGAAATCAGGCAACGGGCGGCTTCGTCGGGATGGTCCATGGCCGGAAGCAGGTGCCACTCCGAGCGGCCGCTATAGATCGGGCCGTATTCCATGGTGTCGTGTCGGGCCCTTTGGCGTGCCAGCTCGCTGAGCTTCATGCCGGCAGCAATGGCGAGGTGAGCCAATTCGTAGATTGAGGAGCAGGTGTCCAACAAGCGGATGTTTGGTTCCTCGACCAACCCTACCCGTCGAACATTGCCTTTTCTGATTTGGATAAGTCGTGTCATCAGGCGTCTTTTATCCTTGGAGGTTTATTCCAATACCTCGAACCGCTCGAGTCCGGATTCGTTGATGGTCAGCCCGAGACCCGGAGTGCTGTCATCGAGATGGATGTAGCCGTCCTTTGCCTGGGGTTCACCCTGGAAGATGTACCAGAATAGTTCGTTGCCTACTTCCACATCGACCACCGGGAAATACTCTGCCATCGGAGAATTCAAGCTGGCCATGACGAGATGGTAGTTGTGCATCTGGCCGGCATGAGGAATCACCGGAACGGAATGAGCTTCGGCGAGGGCGGCGATTTTGCGGGCCTGCGTGATGCCGCCGACGCGATTGGTATCGAACTGGATGTAATCCAGCGCGCGAGCCTCGAGCAAGTCCCGGAAACCGTAAAGCGTGAATTCATGTTCGCCGCCCGCGATCGGAATTCGCCCGTAGCGCTTCAGTTCGCCGTAACCCTGGATGTCATCGGGGATAACTGGCTCCTCCAGCCATCGGAGATGAAAAGGCTCCAGCAAGGGCAGCATTCGCTTGGCGTAGTCGAGGGTCCAACCCATGTAAGCGTCGGCCATCACATCGATGCCGTCGCCGACGCACTCACGAACAGTGCGCACGAGTTCAAGATTGCGCTGCATGCCGCGAGCTCCGTCGGCGGGTCCCCATCCAAAGCGGAGCTTCATGGCCTGATAGCCTTCATCTTTGTAGCGCTTTGCTTCCGCTGCGAGTTCGCCCAGTTCGACACTGTAAAGGCGGGAGGCGTAAACCGGAATACGCGTTTTCGTCCGGCCTCCGAGCAAGCGAAACACGGGTTGCTTGGCGGATTTGCCCAGGAGGTCCCACAGTGCGATATCAACCGCGCTGATCGCAACCATACCGATGCCCTTACGCCCAAACGCCATGGTCTTGCGATACATGTGTTGCCATAGACGCTCGATGTCCCACGGATCCTGGCCGAGCAAAAGAGGTTTGAGGTAAAGATCGATGACTTGTTTCGTCACTTGAGGAGCGAGAGCAGCATTGCCCACTCCTATCTGGCCATCGTCTGTAAACACCTCCACGATCAGCCAGCCGTGAAACGTAAACGTCTGCATCGAGGCTTCGGGAAGTTCCAGGAGATCCATCGGGTTGGTGCAGAAGTGAGGAGGGAGTGGAACGGTTTTTCCACGCCAGCGCACGATGCGAGTGCGGATCTGGGTGATCTTCATTGAGCTCCCCCGTAGCTGAGCTTCCGCTCCAGCCTCAACGGCTGCATGGTGGGAATGGCAGCGAGAATAATCAGAAATGCAGCGACGTGGAACGTGCCCGCGATAGCGAACACCAAGCCATAGCCGAAGCCATGGTCCAACAAGTAGCCGGCAACTTCTCCAAAGGCGATTCCACCCATCGCTCCTCCGAAACCGACCAATCCGGCAACCGACCCGACAACCTTCGGCGGAAACAGATCCGTGGGCAGAACCATGACAAGAGTTGACCAGGACTGCTGTCCGAAATATGCGAGGCAGAAGAGCGCGATGGCCCACAGGACGGGAACGCGTGGAACGAGAATCACCAAGGGCATAACTGCGGCACTGAGGCCCAGCGCCAGCTTCCGAGCCATCGCGAGTGAAAGCTGCCGGCGTACCAGGTAACTGGAAAATCCTCCGCCCAGCAGACAACCCGCTCCGGCGGCGGCGCTGGGCATCCAGGCGAACGTGCCGACTGCCTTAATGTCAAAACCGCGGGCGTCGTAGAGATACTTCGGGAGCCAGAAGAGATAGAAGAACCAAGCCGCATCACTGAGGAACTTGGCGGTTACAAGTCCCCAGGTTTCGCGAACGCGGAACAGGTGAATCCAGGGGATTCGTGCCGTGGAGGCGACGATCGGACCTTGCCTCGCATCGGAGCCCACCTCGATCTGCCCCGAGGCTTCTCCGGGAGGAACGTACGAGAACCTCCACCATGCAGCCCAGAGCAAACCAAGCCCACCCGTGAGAACGAATATCCAACGCCAGTTTGTGTAGCCGAGAACGGTTGCGATCAGAGGAGGAGCCACGACCGCTCCGACCGCCGTTCCTGCGTTGATGATGCCCATCGCCGTGGCCCGCTCTTTGGTCGGGAACCATTCCGCAACCGCACGCGTAGCGGCAGGAAAACCGCCGCCTTCACCTACCCCGAGCAGGAATCGACTGATGGCCAACAGCGCGAAACTCGTGGCCAGAGCATGACTGGCACAGGCCAGAGACCAGAACAGCATGATCACCGTAAAACCGCGATGGGTTCCCAGAATGTCCACCAACTTGCCACCCCCCGCATACATCAGCGCGTAGGAAAACAAGAATGCGGACTGAAGAGCGGAGAACTGCCCGTTCGTCAGCGGGATGTCTCGGCTGATAGCCTTGACCGCGACCGGCAACGCCTGTCGATCAAGATAGCTGATTGCGATTGCCGCACTCACGAGGATGGCGATTCGCCAGCGCAAATTCGGCTCCTTCCCTCCCCAATTTGGTTCCGCTCGCGACGAATCACAGATTATACTCATGAATCCGGTAAACGTTTACTCATTTATCTGTTTCCGTTACAATCGCTCGATTCATAAGTTGCGGCCGGAAGAAATTGATCAACCCGCCTGGCAGTGGAAGGTCCTCGGCCAGAGCGTGTTAGGAGTGACGGCCTGGAGCTTGAAACAGTTATGACTGCGGAGTGGAATCGCCGGGATGTCTTAAAGGGATTGGTTGCGGCGTCCGCCGCCATGATTGTCCCCTCGAACCATATCGGGGCCACCGCATCTACTCCTGGGCAGCAATTTGAGATACAGATCACTTCTATCAATGCCGGCACTTTTCGGCTGAGCATCCTACCCCTGAACAATGGATCGGTTGGATCGATACCTTTCAAGGGCGCTCTTGTCCAGGAATCTTGGGGCGCTCCCACGGTCAAGCTGCAGGGGAAGGATGGCCACGCGATGGCCGTGGGCAGTCTCCGACTTAAGATTTCGTTTGACCCCGTCCACATCACCGTAGCGAACGAGCGTGGCGACGTTGTTCAGCAGCTTGCCTGGGACGAGAACACCGGCGTCCTGTCTTTTCTCGGCGGAAGTGCACCACTGTTTGGTTTAGGGGAGGGTGGACCGCAATTCGATCGCCGTGGATCCACGGACCTAATGCGCAGCGGCCAGGGAGGGTACAAGCTTGCCACCCACGGTGGTCGCGTTCCCATTCCATGGATCATCGGGACATCCGGGTGGGCGGTATTTTTCCATCAACCCTTCGGCACCTTCGACTTCACCGGAGACGAAGGTAGGTTCCGACCTGCAAGTCCAGACGCCGCCCTGCCGCTGGACCTGTTCTTGGTCGCCTCACCAGATCCGGCGACGATTATGGCCGAATATGCGCGCATTACTGGCCAAGCCGAAATGCCTCCGCTTTGGGCTTTTGGCTATCAACAGTCGCATCGAACGCTCGCCAGCCGAGAGGAAGTAATCGCCGAAGCGAAGATGTTCCGCGAAAAGAAATTGCCTTGCGACGCGTTGATCTATCTAGGCACGGGTTTTTGTCCTTCCGGCTGGAATACTGAGAATGGTGCCTTCGTATGGAATTCTCGAGTCTTTCCCGATCCTGAGGAAATTCTCGATGAGTTACACCGGCAGCACTTTCATGCCGTCATGCATGTAGTGATTCTGTCTGACAGACTCCGCGGGACGGTTCATGATCCGTGTGACCTGGCGCGGTTCGACGAAGCGGAAGCCAGCTGCCACTGGGACGCACACCGCAAAGACTTTGCCATGGGCGTTGATGGCTGGTGGCCGGATGAGGGCGATCCGCTCGATATCGCATCGCGGCTGGTCAGGAATCGCATGTATTGGGAAGGCCCGCAAATCGATCGGCCGAATGAGCGTCCTTACGCGCTGCATCGCAATGGCTATGCCGGTATGCAACGGTATGGTTCGTTCCTCTGGTCGGGCGATGTTTACTCCACCTGGGAAACGTTGAAGACTCATATTCCAGTCGCTCTGAATACCGCGCTCAGCGGCATTCCGTATTGGGGTACGGACATCGGGGGATTTGTTCCAACCCCGGAGTTTACAGCGGAGTTGTATGTGCGTTGGTTTCAGTTTGGAGCATTCTGTCCGCTTTTCCGTTGTCACGGTCGCACATGGAAATTGCGGCTTCCCTGGGGTTGGAACACGGGAGATCCCGGTCCTGTAGAAATCAACAATTACAACGGCGCTGCGATTCCCGATTCCAGCCAGCTGCACGATGCGCGAGTAGAGCCGATCTGCAGGAAATATCTTGAACTGCGCTACCGCATGTTGCCTTATCTCTACAGCGCGGTGCGCGAATGTGCGACCACCGGCATGCCGATCATGCGGGCCTTGTGGCTGCACTTTCCGGACGATTCGAAGGCGGTCGAGTGTGGAGACGAGTATTTGTGGGGCAGGAACGTGCTGGTCGCACCGGTTGTCGAGAAGGGAGCAACGACTCGCTCGATCTATCTGCCGCGCTCGGCCTGGTACGATTTTTGGACGGGCGAACGCCTCGAAGGCGGCCGTGAAATCAGCCGGCCAGTGGACCTCGAGACGATCCCGCTCTATGTGCGTGCGGGATCGATCCTGCCGCTTGGTCCGGTGAAGCAGTTTACGGCCGAGAAGGTCGATGGGCCACTTTCTGTTTCGATTTACCCAGGTGGCGATGCCTCGTTCCTGCTTTACGAGGACGACGGCACTTCATTCAATTATCGGAACGGAGAATGGATGGGAATCCAGATGGCGTGGGACGATGCACGCAGAAGACTCAGTCTGCAACTCGCCTCTGGTTCGCGTATGCTGTCGCCGCAGCCAAAGGCTATCACCGTACAGTTGGCCAAAGTCACGCGAAGTGTGAAATTCGAAGGAAAGCCAGTCGACATCTCTTTCTAGAAGCCATCTGCCCCGGTGGCGCCCGAAGGCGCGTGGCGTGCACCGGCCCGAGCCTGGAAAGGCATTGCCTCTGGATTGAAGATTGAAGTTGGCCGCCGGCAACGATCGAACAGTAGAAGCAATGGAAATGCTATGTCGTCTTGTTGTCGACCTTCCAGTAAACCGCGTAGCGCTCGTGAATTACCTTGTTGAGAGGCACCAGGGTCAGCGGTTGCGATTGACCCACGGCATGGAATGTGAGGGGCTGCTTCGCATCGGGCTCAATCCACTCCGTAGGCTTAGCGGCGTCAGCGACGATGTCGGGAACTTTTTTCGCATTCTCCCCCGGCTTCGGCTTGAAATCGCCGTATGTCATCTCTTTTGTGACTGCCTCGAAACGACCAGCCAGCACCAGAGGGCCATACATCGCGGCCTGGATGGTTTCATTGTCCGGCATGCTGTCGATATGTAGCCCCATCGGCAGGCTGAGTTCAATCCTATCGCCGGTTTTCCAGACACGATTGAGGCTGAGATAGCTGCTCGGGCTGGCAAACGCGGGCAGAGCGGCTCCGTTGATTTTCACGCTGCCGCCCTCGACCCAATATGGAATGCGAAGATTGATCGCAAGCGGCGCCGGATGATTGGCGGAGACCGTAATGGTAGTGCCTTGCTCTTCGGGAAAGCGAGTCTCTTGCTTCACCCGCAAACCCTTTTCCGGCCATTCCAGTTGTGAGTCGATGTAGAGATTCACGTAGAGCGAATCGTCATCGTGGAAATAAATAGTGTCGGTCAGCTTTCCGTACTCTTCTGAACCGGTGCCGGTGCAGCACCACAACGCGTCAAACGGCTTGCCGAAAGTCTTCCAGTAACCCGCCGCCAACGGCAGGTAGTACATCATGGTGCCGTCTTCGGGGTTGATGGTGCCCAGGCGGTGGTTGAACAGGGTGCGTTCGTAGTAGTCCATGAGGTGTGCGTCGGGCGACCAACCGAACAGGTGCCGAGTCAACTTCATCATATTGTAGGCGCAACAGCACTCGGTGGTGCTGGGGCTGAGCTCGGTCGAAAGTTTGCCCGGGTCCGTATTCCACGACTCGCTGTTGCTGGTGCCGCCGGTGCAATAGGAGCGCTCGCTGACCACCTCGTCCCAGAAGTACTGCGCAATGTCGCGATAGCGCCGGTCGCCGGTGAGGTCGTAGTACCGGGCCGCGGCAATCACTTGCGGGATGTGCGTATTGACGTGCAGGCCTTTCAGTTCATCCCGGTGAGCCGCCAGTGGATCGAAGAATTGTTTCTTATCGAAGCGTTGCGCCACTTCTAGGTAGCGGTCCTTGCCCGTCACCGCATACAAGTTGGAAAGCACTTCGCCCATGCCGCCAAATTCTGTGCCGAGGACACGCTGCATGTGTTCGTAACTGAGGGAGCCAGTGTAGCCAGCCGTCCAATCGGCCATTTTCTGAACCATGTCGAGCGCTTGCTCGTTGCCGCAATAGACGTACATGTCCAGAAGGCCGGCCATGATCTTGTGAACGGTATAGAAGGGCGCCCACACTCTTTGACGTTCGCGCAGGCGGTCGAAGAATTCAACGGGGAACGCGCTGAGATAACCGCTCTTCAGCGCAGTTTGGCACTCGCCGAGTCCTGCCACCACAGCGTTGGCGTTGTTCCTGAGATCGTCGTCTCCTGAGCTGGCATACATCAGAGCGGACGCGGAAAGGTAGTGGCCGCCGGCGTAATGGCCGCGAAGTTCGCAATTCGGGGCCTCCCATCCTCCCAGCGGTTCGGCCGAGGAAGCAATGCCGGCATTGATGCGAAAAGTATGTAAGAGTCGGTCCGGAGGCAGCGAATGCAAATATTGACGGTCGGCCTGCATTGCGACTTTGCACGGCCCCTCTCCCAGGCGCACTTGCTTCATGGGGAAGGGGCGTGCCTTCCAGGAGACTTTCTCGTGGCTGACGGCCTCGCTTTCATTCCGGGGAGCGTCTACGACTGGGTCTTGCGGGGGAGTCGCCATCAAAGTTCTGGGTATCAAAACTGAACCAGCGGCGGCGGCAACCGACGTCATGAAATCCCTGCGAGAGAAGTCCGCGAATCGTATCATTTGGATTGTTTCCTCCCCAAGCCGATGTCAAGGGTCGACGATGGATATTTTATATACCTAAGCTGGGTCTTGGCGAATTCCAGGTTTCATTGGACTCCAGGAGACACCCTGCCCGGCCAACGCGTCGGGACCGCAGGGTATGCTTCGCGGAGCGCTGAGGTCAGGTTTCATATTTCAAATGGCTAGATTTCTTCAGGCTTGCTCCCTCGTTTTCTGCGTGTGCGCCTCCTTCTCGGGGGTGTTCCATGCCCAAGTCTCTTCGAACGGAACGGTGGTGGCGGCTCCGTCCTTGGCCGAACGGGGCATCAGCCTGGCGTCGGAAGGTCGCTGTCGGGAGGCGTTACCGCTTCTGAAGAAAGCCGCGGCACATCTAACGGACAAACCGCTGAGTACCGGGCGGTGATGTCGACAGCTCGATGCGCCATGAGTCTTGAACAGACAGAAACCGCAGTCGAAGCGCTACTGGTGTTGAACCGCGAATTTCCGCACGATCCCGACGTGCTCTACAGCACCACCCACTTCTATTCGGAGCTTGCTTCCCGGGCAGCGCAGCAACCGGCGTCGACGGCCCCGAGTTCGCATCAGGCGGAACAGCTCGAAGCCGAAGCTTTCGAGTCGCAGGAAAACTGGGATAAGGCCACTTGAGATACGCACACCTCCGGCGAACTTGCAGGACTTACGCAGCCAACCGAAGACCTGTTAAGTTGCCACAGCCCCGGTTTTCGCCGGTGCCAGCGGCATGGAATTTGCTGCCGGCCTGAGTTTCTAGTAGTCCAACTGCCGCACATGGACAGCTAAGTTTCGGAAGGAATTCGGATGCTCCCATCTTCGGCGATGGGAAAGAAGGGGTTCCACGCCACCTCCCACAAGAACTCGTCTGGGTCGGCAAAATACCCATCGTAGCCTCCCCAAAAGGTCTCGTGCGCAGGCTTGAGCAGCTTTGCGCCTGCGGCTTCGGCATGTGCGAGAACGGCGTCAACCTCGTCGCGAGTACGGGCATTGTAGGCGAGAGCGATTCCGCTGAATCCATGTCCTTCCGGAGAGACGTTCGCATCCTCTGCCAGCGCGATGCGCGGATACAGGGCGAGCGCCATCCCTCCCGCTTGAAAAAACACAATGCCATCGGCTTTGGTGTTTACGCGCTTCCATCCGAGGCTTGCATAAAAATCGTGGCTGCGCTGCAAGTCGCGTAACTCCAAGAGTGATGAGGCTCACTCGCTGTTCCATGCTGCCTCGTTTTCCCGGCAGATTATCCGGACACTGAAGATGCCGGTCAGTTTACCATCGAATGCAGCGACCGCCGGCTGCACGAGAGATACTGGGTCTCAGTCCACTGACGGAGGCGGGCGGGGCAAACTCCTCCCGTATCGAACGTGTTGCATGGTCTCAACTGCTGGCCAGTAGGCGGTTAACGACCATAAAACATCGCCAAAGTCATGGTCTTTTCACGGTCGCCTATTTTCCGGCGGGCGCAGCTACCAGGCTACGTCCTAACACATCACGTAACTGTCGACCCAGAGTCGCCAACCGGAAAGGCTTCTGCAGGAATACATGCTTGGGATCGAGGCCCTGCTGGTTCGAAAGCAAATTATTCGAATACGCCGACGTGAATACCACGCGGATCTCCGGACGAACGCTCGTCATCCTTTCCGACAACCCGCGTCCGCTCATCAGGGGCATGATCAAGTCTGTCAATAAGAGCTGGATCGGCCGGCCGTATTGCTCTGCCACTTGGAGAGCTTCTGGCCCGCCATTGGCCGTCAGAACGGTGTAGCCACTGTCCCGGAGATACTCGGCCGCAGAATTGCGGACACCCTCCTCATCTTCCACCAGAAGAATGGTTTCCGCTCCCTTGATCGGCTGCTGATGCTCCTCTTCATCCTGCATCTGGACTTCCGCCTCGACGAATGGTGATCAGAGAGATGCTGCCGGTTGAGTGCGCGGGCAACATTCAACAGAGCCCGGGATCCGCAGGCGTGGCAGTTTGTGTGCGTGGTCGTTATCGTTTCGCAGTCGAGGCAAAGACTGGCCTGCCGGAGCGGGATTAGGCTGAGATTAGACGAAGTGTTCAGTTCCGATCCTCCAGATTTCTGCCGCTGGGTTTTTCTGCGGCTTGCAATTCCGACTGAGATGCTCCTTCACGTTCGGAGCGCGCGTTGATGGACTAATAATTCCAAATCCCACAAGACGCGAATCGAATCGGGTTCGCAAACTCTCAATTTTCGGGGGCGACCCCGCACTACAAACTTTATTGTTGGCGCGCTGTGGCGGCTGATGGCGAAGATCAGACCGTGGTGAGTCATCTTCGGGAAATGGCATTGGCTTCCGCATGCCCGTGACCTAAGCAATTGTGGAACCATGGCTTTGAGTTGATTGCTCGCAAGCACTTAGATCGCGTGCGACAGGAGGGTGTCTGGGAAGTCCTGTTCTGATTTTGGAAATCGAACACTCGGTCGAAAGTTGCGATCAACTCCCGCGCCTGCCGCGGCGTCAGTGAACCCTGTATTACCCCTGTACCCTTGCGCACTTACGGATCGCTGATCTAATCGAAGGAAGGCTATCGTCGAAGATCCGGGTGAGCTGCGTGTTGCTGGCAACCGACTTAGGCGTTGTGCAGCTCGGCCACGCACGCGCAGCCGATTTCCAGCACCGGCATGGGAAATGGGAGGCTCGACACCTGCATGGCCGTGCAGTCGTGGGTCACGACGACGGGACAGCAGTGAGAGGCTGAAGGCCGTGCCGCCCGCGATCAGCGCTTTTAGACTTTCAAGTTCACATGCTGCTGATTGTTAGCTGATAATCTTCCTATGTATTCGTGGGAAGAGCTCCCCCTGTGTAGATTGAAGCCAAGCGGAGTGGTTTCAACTGCATTCCTGAACCTCGCAACATCTGATCTACGGGCTGCTGGGCGACAGGTGTGCGAGTTGCGATATGGCCGAAATAGCAACCCTGACGACCCACTCACTGTTTTGACGGAGCAGCGGGGAACGTGCAGTACCAAACACGCGCTCCTACGTCGTCTTGCTATCGAACAGAGAATTGATCTTGTTCTCATGCTGGGCATTTATGAGATGAATGAACGCAACACGCCGGGCGTTGGCGCCATCTTAGAGAGGCACCGTCTAAAGGCGTTGCCCGAAGCTCACTGCTACCTGCGACTTGGGAACAAACGCATCGATGTCACTCGGCAACGTGCGAGCGACCTCGAACCGATATCCTATTTCCTACACGAAGAGGAGATCGCTCCGAATCAGATCACGTTGTACAAAATCGATGTTCACAAGACCTTCCTTCAGCACTGGATGGCGGAAGGGCGAGGTGAGGGCGAGATGACACTCGCAAGCACTTGGGCGATCCGGGAAGAGTGTATCGCCGCCTTGAGCCTACAAGCCATCTCATAAATAATTGCGGTACACCCCTTTCTCGCGAAAATATGGCGCTGAGGCAATCCCTAGCACGCTGCTGAAAAACAACTCTGCGAGTTTACTTTCTTCAGGCCCTCTGATTGGGGATTTAGGGAAGAGTCTTTACTTCATCTGCTAATGGCTAGAAGATCCTATTGCTTGCGTTCGTCTATCTACCCGGAATTCCCTTTTTGGCCCACCAGGGAATCCTGGTTTGGTTTACTGGTTAGCGTTTCGGTTTCGCTTGGCCCTTGACTAGCGGTCCTCTCTTCACGTGCATTGCCTTCAGGGAGCTGGCACTCTTTTCCTGGAAGGTGCCCAGCCATTCGCTGAAGGTGTCCTCTTCGATCGAGAACACCAGCCCCGGACCAGCTTCGTACATGACCACAGTGAAGTCTTTAGTTGGACCGTCAGCGCCCCCGACGGGACCGACGGCAAATGGAGTGGCCGACCGGAAGGCGTACCGCCCCGCGGCGTCAGGTGCGGCCGCAGTCCCCACGATCGGAACGGCAGTGTACTCATCCGGCGTGCCGGTTACGAAGTACGCGAACGGGTCGCTGATATCTGCCGGAGTGGGGGGCCCGCCGGTCCCGGTCGTGAAAACAAGGGACGCAAACGTTCCTTGCCCGACGAAGTCATACTCCCAGCCCACGTTCCCGGTGGGCCAGCTGCCGACGGTGTAGGCCTGCGCCCCGAAGCCGTGGCTGTTGTTAAGGTCAGATCCGTCAGACGCTATGGTCCCCTGCGGAACCACGATTCCCGTGCCTTGAGCGAAATCATCCAGATCGAGGACAAGCGCGGCTCCCAGGTTGGCCGCCGTGGTGTTGTTGGGATCCAGAAGGTTGAGTTTTGGATCCGTCGCATACAGCCCGAGCGTGTGAATGGATCCCAACCCAGTGATATCCTTCATGCTGCCATAACCGAGCACGGTGTTCGAAAAGGAGTAGTTGCCTGCGACTCCGCCCGGGGTACCCGTGGCCATGACGGTGCCCCCTTCGTCATCATCGCCTTCACCCCTGAATGTGGCGCTAAACGCTCCAACGGCGGTGCCGGCGGCAACGAGTTGCCCCGCTGCGGCAAATTTAGCGTCCTCCGTGTTGTCCAGGATGCCGAACACGTCCGTTGACAGCACCGTGCTGTCGAAGGACGTGGCGCTGCCCTGGCCGTAGGCTGAACCCACAAGAGCATCAAGGAGGTCAACATCGATGATGCGTAATACTTCTGGACCAACGATGTAGTAGACGAGCGAGATGGGTGTGTCGCCGTTGTTGGGATCCGTGAAGCCGGTGATGCTGCCCCGGCCGTACACGTCCGCTCCGACGCCGTTGTCCGTCGCTGTGAGAGTATTCCCCACGAGCACCTTCCCGAAATCATTTTCGTCGTACGTGCCGTGGATGGTGCCGCTGGTGTTCGAGAACACGCCTCCATACGCAACCGTGGATTCGTTCGTGGTGTCCAACCCGGAGAGGGTGAAGGCAAAATTGCCGCCGGCACCACTGCTTGCCATCTGCAGGTCGAAGCTTCCGCTGGAAGTTGCCGATTTATCAAACTGCGTGATCAGCGCATGACTTGCGTTTATAAACTGAACGGCGAAGGTCTCGATGCCCTTCACCCCAACCTTAGGGTTGCTGGCCGCAACATCAAGAACGAGCGTCCCGGTGCCGGTGGTCATATCCACCGTCATCGAACTGCCGGTGGGGTTGATTACGTCGGGGGCCGTGGGTTCGCCGGGTGACGTGAAGCCGCTCCCGTCGTTATAGTCCTGTTCGCCGCCGAGGATTTTTCCGCTTGAGTCAAAGCCCACCGCGCCTGCGACGGCGTAGTAAGCCGGCCCGAGTCCCGGGGGGAAGGCGGGGTTGCCTTCCAGCCCGTTCACATAAAACACGAACACGATGGGAGCCTTCTTCTGTGCTGTGTTGCTTTCGGTGAAGCTGGCCGTTGCTGTGGCTCCCGCCGCCGCGGCCGTTACTGAGTAGGCGCCGGGCGCCGAGTTTGCAGTGCATGTGATCGACGCGGTGCCATCGGAGGCGGTGGCAACAGTGGTGGCGGAGGGGGTGCAGCTCTGACCGGCTGGTCCCGCGACAGGCGTGAACGTAACCGTCACTCCGCTGGCCGCTGTTCCGTTGGAGGTTACGGTGGCTATGAGCATCTTGGTAAAGGCCTCACCGACGGTTGCGGTTTGTCCCGATCCGCTCGTCGCCGTGATCGCGATGGTGGGAGGAGGAGGCGTACTCGAACTGCTGCTGCTGCAACCCGTCAGGAACCCGAAAACCAGAGAAACCAAAATCAATGCGAGAATGCTGGTGAAGTTGCGGTTCACAGCGTCACCCCTTTCTTGGCGGAGCGTTCACGGGTTAGGGGCGATACCTCGATCCCGTGCTCATTGCGCATGGTAAAGGTTTTGCCGTTTGCTCTTGCGGACGACGAAGACTTCCTTGTCGCGAACCGTCTTCATGACGCCGGTGAGTTCAATCTGCGGGCCGGGGGTGACGGACAGCGCGCCTTTGCCTTCCAAACCGAATCGGCCCAGACTCGCGTCTAATCTGCCGGAGACAGTCTCGACCATGAGATGGGAGCCCCAAGTCATTCCCGGGGCGGGTTGGTGGAGCACGCTCGATACGGTCCCGGTGAGCGTGACTTCCTTGCTGACGTCATACCACCAATCAGAGTCGGCTGCGTTAAGTGGAACAACCAGGATCGCGAACAGGAGCCGGTCAGCAGCCCCGCGGTCAGTGGGGTCGAACTGATGAAACGACTATGCCTCATGGATTCGCTCCTCTGGGTGATGAAAGTTGTAGAGTGAGTGCTTTGCACAGATGCCGTCTTCGTTACTTAATTGCGCTTCACCAGCGTGCCGTTGACAACCGTGTCCGCGTCCGTCTCAACGGCCAGCAGTTCCTTCCCGCAGTCGACAATCACGAAGCTGAAATTCAATACGGACTCGCCTTTCGGCGTTATTGTAAGTGTGCCCTTGCAGTTCGCATCGACCGAGTAAGACCCTGTGACCGGTTCCTCAGCGAACGTGAGAATCGTGCCGTTCTCGCTACCCGCTAGGTGTCCGTTTATCACTCCATCTCCAGAAGCGTTGACACTTAACGCCAACTCGCCGATGAGGATCACGGGACCCGTGAACGGCGCTCCTGCGAGGAAGCTCCCCCTTACTGCCAACCCAAACCGACCCCTAACTCCGGCGTTGGTGCAGGACGGGGAACCTTGCGCCACCCAAAAACCTCCATTGGTAGCACCTGGGTTTTCGCTAACTGATTGCAACCCGGCGGAGGTGACCACAGCAGAGAAAGGGTGAGTGCTTCCGCCTTTCGTGGTCGTACCCGTGACCGTGCAGTTTGAAGCGACTTCATATGTTCCACGAACAGAAGCCCCGGTTTCATCCGTTCCCGTAAACTGGCCTGTGGATGGGTCAAATTTGAACTGGAAGAGGTTGGCCTCAGGCTGACCCTCGGGGTTCGTGCCCTCGCCCAAAGACCCGTAGGTGCCACTGAGGGAGGCGTTTGAACAAGTCGCCGCCCAGGCAGCGGAACTGAGCGCAAAGCTGGCAAGAACAAACATTCGAGCGATGCGAAGTGTTTTGGAAATCATGGTGCTCTCCTATTCCTTTCGTTTGTTGCTTGCGTTCGTCTATCTAGCCCGGACTTTCCTTCTTAGCCCCAGCGCCGGCTGTCATTGTCCGCTCAATCGCTGTTCGCGAACGTGCCTGCGGACGAATCAAACGTGCTCTTCCCGAGGTTGGCGGTAGGGGCACCGTTACTGTGGAGAAGTGTGCATCCAACTTGGTCAGCGCACCGTTAGTCCTTCTCCTCCTCCAGCCTCGTCTCCTCTCCCGTGACAACCTTGCCCGTCTGAGTTAGCCCGCTGAGCACGGAGAATCTCTTGCCTCCGTCAAGGACGATGATGTTGGCTTTTGTACCATCCGCAGCGAAGAGCGAGCCGGTACAATCCGGATAGACCGTGTAGCTTCCGTTCGGCCACGAGGAATCGGTCCAGTCGTAGGATCCATCGAGGCTGATTCCGGTCGCGCGAATGATGCCGCGCGTCCCGTCTCCGTTAAAGACGTCGAGGCCCATCTCGGCGACAGGGCCACCCAAGGCACTGTTCACGCCTGTCCTGAGGTAGGCATAGGTCCCTTTGAGGCTGGCAACGCTACAGCCGCGATCGTCGGCATGAACCTTGACGTTTGCCCCTGGAATGCGGGCAAAAGTCGCAAGGAGTACGAAACCTGCCGCGAGAAGAAAATACTTTCCGAACTTGTTCATTTTTGATTCTCCTTATCTTTTTCCGCCTCAAATACGCTCCCACTAGCGTCGCGAGAGGACGTGCGCTCACGGTGGAGTACATGGGTGGGTGCCGTCAAACGGCAAGGTGCAGAATTGGAGCCTTGCCGTCGAATGCCGTGCTTTGCCGCTACCCCTTTCGGGGGTAAAATCAGGTTCCGCGTTCGCGACCACCGCGGACCCATCAGAAGTGCGCGATGAGTGAAGCACCCCTTGGTACAGCATCTGTAAAACGGGCCCTAGACCGGCTGGATTCGTGGAAGGAAATCGCGGCCTACCTCAAGCGCGACGTGACCACCGTCCAGCGCTGGGAGAAGCGGGAGGGGATGCCTGTCCACCGGCACCTCCATGACCGAATGGGATCGGTTTATGCGTTCAGTTCGGAACTCGATGCCTGGGTGCAAAGCCGCAATTTACCTTTGGAAGAGGAACAGAAGGGGCTTGGGGCGGAACGGCCGGCGGATGGAGAGCTCGACGTCCGACCGACCGGGAGTTCGCGGGCGCGTCTCTGGCTTGTTCTAGGCGGTGTGGCTGGACTCGCGCTTATTGCCGTCACCTACGTTATGCTCCGGGGCCACTCAGGGCATACGACCCAAACCAAAATCAGGTCGCTGGCAGTCCTGCCCCTGAGCAACCTGTCGGGCGACTCAACTCAGGAATACCTGGCTGACGAGATGACCGAAGAGCTGTGCGGACGGCTGGCCAGAATCCATGACCTGCGCGTCATTTCCCGTACCTCGGTCATGCGCTTCAAGGGTACGAAGCTCTCAGTGCCAGAGATTGCCAGGACGCTCGGGGTGGACGCCCTCGTCGAAGGTTCGGTGA
>Ga0302324_100007887_pt1 | contig 22544 bp, 17 predicted proteins | sample Palsa_T0_1_FD_201949 | JGI IMG/M metagenome (GOLD analysis project Ga0302324, IMG submission 201949) | Peat permafrost microbial communities from Stordalen Mire near Abisko, Sweden - Palsa_T0_1 | ecosystem: Environmental > Terrestrial > Soil > Palsa > Peat permafrost | place: Sweden: Abisko...
GCACGCGCCCAGCGGGAATCTCTGGTACGGAGAAAAGTTTCCCGACGCGCCGCACGTGTTCGAGACGCCGCAGTCCTTCGCGTCTCTGTGGTCCGGTGCGGCCCGCGTATTCTTATGGACCGATCAGGATGATCCGAAGGAGTTGCAGGGAATGCCACACTTTCTGTTGGCGCGCAGCGGCGGTAAGGCGATCTTCATGAATCGCGAGCCGTGAGGCGACAGGGCTAGGGCCGGCGCAGATCCGTCCGCACTCGCAGCCGCTTTTCCCGCGAACTGTATAATCGATCTTCCGCGATGATCGCTGGCGTTCTTCACGCTCACGGAGTTGATCTCGCTTGGCGAGCTCTGTTTGTGCTAGCGCTGGCGGGCTCGTTCTCTTCGACAATCTACCTGGCCTTGACCCTGGTGGCGACGGCCCGCCATTTGCGCCGGGCGCGTGGGGCGCAGGCAGCCGCAAACGCCACGCCGCGCACTTCCCTGCCGCCGGTTACGATCTTCAAGCCGGTGCATGGCATGGAAGAGCAGCTGGCGGCAAATCTGGAGAGCTTTTTTCATCAGGAGTATCCGGACTACGAAATAATCTTCGGCGCACGCGACGCGGAGAATCCGGCGGCAAAGATTGTCGAAGAAATTCGAGCGCGTTATCCGCACATTCCGAGCCGCGTACTCTTCTCCGGGCCGCCAGCCTGGCCGAGCGCAAAAGTCTTTTCTCTGGACAAGATGATTGCGGCCTCGTCGCGCTCTTATTTCATCATCAGCGACAGCGACGTGCGGGTTGCGCCGGATTTTCTGCGCAACACGATTACTCCGCTGCTCGACACTAAGAATGGTCTCGTGACCTGCATGTACCGCGGCATTCCGGCGACCGATTTCTGGTCGTCGCTGGAGGCTCTCGGCCTTTCGGTGGAAATGCCGTCGGGCGTGATGGTCGCCGACATGATGGAGGGCATGCGATTCGCGCTGGGCCCGGCGATGGCCGTGCGCCGCGACGCGGTCGATGCTATCGGCGGAATTGCTGCTGTTGCCGACTACTACTCCGATGATTTTGAGTTGGGTAATCGAATCTGGGCCAAGGGCTACAAGGTGATACTCTCGCACCACCTCGTGCGCAATGTGCTGACTTCGCGCTCGCCGTTGCGCACCCTGGGCGATCAACTGCGCTGGATGAAGAGCACACGCTACTCGCGACCCGCCGGGCATGCAGGTACGGGATTGACCTACGCGGTGCCCTTCGGAATTCTAGGATTGATCGCGTCGGGCGCGCTGGGACACTGGACGCTGGGAGTCGCGCTGCTCGCGGCTGCACTCTTGAACCGGATGATTCAGTCGGTCGCGGTGGGATGGGGCGTGGCTCGCGATCCGCGCGCAGTCTGGCTCTGCTGGCTTTATCCGCTGCGCGATCTGTTTGGTTTTGTAGCATGGGCACTGAGTTATACCAGTCGAAACTTTTATTGGCGTGGCGAGATGTATCGCTTCGGCAAGGGCGGAAGGATTGTTGCGCTGGAGAGAGTGGGCGCGAGTTCGGCTGGCGATTCCCGATAACTGGCCTATTTCGATTCGCACTCCGGCGCGAGATTCCCTCAGGGCTAAAGCGCTCACGCAAAATAATGCCTCATCGCAGCGCTAGTAGCGCTGCGCCACCCAAAAGCCGATCATTGGTGCCTGATACTGACGTGACTGATACTGACGTGGCCGATCCAGCAGTTACGGATCAAGCCGGGTCAAGCGGCCCTTCTTTAATTCGAAGCGGTCGCCGCGCCAGGTTACCGTGCTTCCGGCGAAACTGGCGGCCCACACTGCAACGGCGATCAGGTCGCGCAGCGAAAGCAGCCACCACTCCTGCAACACCTGAGGATCGTGCAGCACGGATTTTCCGACTAACAGCGCCACGGCGAGACGGAGCACAATCGTCACGCCCGCAGCGGCCCATGACCATGGGGCTCCATCTGCCGCGACCAATGCGAGGAGACTCCACATCAGACCGAAGGTAGAAACCAGGCCCACGTAGCCGGCGGCGCGGGCATCGCGCACGCCTCGGGCCCAGCGCAACTGGTGGGAGAAAAATCCGGCCAGATCGTAGGCGGGGAGATGCGTTTCCACGACCACATCGGACAGCACGACCTGCAGGCCAAGAGCGGCGATGCGATGGCCGAGTTCGTAGTCGTCGGCGAGAAAGTCGACGATGGATTTGAACCCCCCGATGCGCTCCAGATCGGCGCGGCGAAAGGCAAGGGTAGAACCGAGGCCGAAGTGGAGTTCCCCTTCGAGTTGTCTTGCGACCAGCACGCCGGGGCAAAAATCCGCGCTGATGCCGAGCGACTCCAGCCGCGACCCCAGCGTGGGCGCAGCGACTCCGCGATAAAGACATGTCACCATTCCAACACCGTCGTCCCCGAGCGGAGCCATAACGCGGCGAAGATAGTCAGGCTCGACTCGGATATCGCTGTCATTGACGATGAGATGCTGGAAGCGCGCGGACGCGAGCATCTGCTCGAGATTACTGACCTTCACGTTGGGTCCGAGCTTAGTCGGCGAGACGACCAGGCAGATAGCGTGACCGGGAAACTCCTTCTGCAGTTGCCGCACGCTGGCGACGGCGGGGTCGTTCGCGTCGCTCACCCCGAAAATAATTTCGTACTCCGGATAGTCCTGCAGGCAATGGCTACGGAAACTTTCGTAAATATCGGGGTCCGTTCCTTTGAGTGGCTTGAGTATCGAAACCGAGGGTAATTCCACTGTGGGGAAGGCACTCCCTTCGGCAAGCTCAGGGCAGGCTTTGCCCGCCTTCTGACCGCGCAGAAATAAACCTGCACTCCACAGACCGAGCAGATAGTAGATCGAACTCGAAACGCACCCCAGAATCGCAACGAGTTGGATGATCCTAATGACGGAGTGAATCATGAGCGAGCGCAACCGCCGAAACCGACAGGAACTTTGCTGACGGCTGAAGGCTGACAGCTGTCGGCTGCCCTACTCGTAGCGCAGCGACTCGATCGGATCGAGGTTCGCCGCCTTCCACGCGGGATAGATGCCGAAGACCAGGCCAACCCCGGCAGCGGCGCTGAAGCCAAACGTGGTCCAGAACACCGACATGCGGGCTGGCAATGACGGCCATAGAGCCGGAATCGCATACACCACTATGGCCCCTGCGCTCACGCCGATGATGCCACCCACCGCGGTCAGAAGGATCGCCTCGATTGTGAATTGCAAAAGGATGTCGCGTTTGCGCGCGCCGATGGCTTTGCGCACGCCGATTTCGCGGGTGCGTTCGGTTACGCTGACCAGCATGATGTTCATTACGCCTACACCCCCCACGATCAGCGCCACGCTCGAAATCGCGAACATGCCGACGAACAGCGCGCCGGTAATCTGGTTCCATGCATCGGAAATGGAGTCCGAAGTAAAGACCGCGAAGTTGTCGGGCTTGTCGACGGGAACCTTACGGCGGCGGCGCAACACTTCGCGAATCTCGTCGATAGCCTTGGGCACATCGTCGTGCGAGGTAGCCTTGGCGCTGATCCAATGTTGCTTGAGTTCAGGATGCAGCTTGCGCAACGTGCTCAGCGGGAAGATTACTTTATTGTCGTCAGGATTCTTGCCGCCTCCGAATACCGACTTCAAGCGCTGCACGGTACCAATCACGGTGAAAAGCTGGCCCTCGATATTTACTTCCTTGCCCAGCGGATTCTGGTTGCCGAACAATTCTTCGGTAACGTCCGCGCACAGCAACACCACGGGAGAGCGGTGTTCTTCGTCGACTTCGCTGAACCAGCGGCCTGAGGCGATCATCAGATCGAACACTTCCTTGGCCGACGCCTGGTCGCCCTCGAGAATTGTATTCTTCGCTTTATGATCGCCATATTTTACAGAGAAAGAACCCAGGCCGAGCTCCGGACGGAAATATCTGACGCCCGCATTCACGGCCTTCACGTGTGGCAGTTCGCGGATCGCGACCGCGTCGTCATAAGTCAGTTCCTTGCGAGTGCGCATTTCTTCGGTAGGACGGCCGAAGGTAAACGGCTCCAGATGAAACGCGAAAATCACGTCGGAACCGATGCTGCTGACAATGTCGCGAACGTTGTCATCGAGGCCGCGTCCGATCGAAGAGACGCCGATGACCACGGCCACGCCGATCACGATGCCCAGCACGGTCAGCGCCGACCGCAGCTTGTTGCCGCGGATCGTGTCAAACGCCATGCGAACAATTTCGCCGAATTCGTCTTTGCGCATCATAAAAAGAAATCCAGTAACTAAAAACCGAAATGCGTGTGCGACAAGCTTTCAAATTACTCAATTACCAAATTACTCTACATTTCAAATCTCAGCGCCACAATCGGGTCCAGGCGCGCGGCCTTGCGCGCGGGGTAGACTCCGAAAAACACGCCTACGCTGGCCGCCACCAGCAGGCCAGCAGCCACGGCCCACAACTTGATTGACGACGGCATGCCAATCAGCAGGGTCACGAATTCCGCGACCGACACTCCCGCCAGTACTCCCAGAATCCCTCCAATCAAAGCCAGGATCACGGCTTCGATCAGAAACTGCAGCAGCACGTCTTCGCGGCGCGCGCCCAGCGCCTTGCGAATCCCGATTTCGCGGGTGCGCTCGGTCACCGAGACCAGCATGATGTTCATGATGACGATGCCACCCACCACCAGCGACACGCCAGCGATGCCGATGGTCGCCATAAAAAATGTGTCACTTAACCCCGACCAGATGCTCAGCAGGCTAGCGTTGGTTTCAATCTCAAAGCTGTCTTCTTCGCCGGGACGGTCGTGGCGGCGGGCGCGCAGGGCTATGCGCGATTCGTCAATCGCCTGGTCGAGCGGAACGCCGGTCGCGTTGGCTTTACCCCAGATTCCGATGCTGCTGTTGTGGGACCCATACTGCTTCAGGTAGACGGTTACAGGAATGAGCACATAGTTGTCGGCACTCTGCCCCAACGTCTTCCCTTTTTTCTTGCCCACGCCAATGACCTGGTACGTCCAGCCATCGATGCGAATTTCCTGGCCCAGCGGATCGGTGCCGCCCATGAGGTGATCGACAATGTCGGTGCCCACGACCGCGACCTGCGTATGATTGTTCAGATCGGTATCGTTCAACATGCGACCGTACGTCAGGTCGGTGTCGACGATCGAGGCCACCGATGGAGTGATGCCCTGAATAATGGTATCGCTGATTGACTGCTCGTTGCGCTTCACCGTGCCCGTGCCGCTAATCCGCGCACCGATGTAGTCGCAGTGGCGGCAGGCCTCAAACACGGCCTGGTAGTCCTCCAGAACCAGGTTCTTGCGCTTCTCCGCCAAGAGAAAATGTTCTGGATTGGTTTCGACCGGAGACATCTTCGAGATGATGAAGACGTCAGCGCCCAGGTTGAAAATCTTGGTCGCCACGTAATCCTGAATGCCGGAGACGAAAGTCACCACCGCGATGACGGCAGCGATGCCGATGACCACGCCGAGCAGCGTGAGCACGGAGCGCAGCTTGTTGGCCCACAGCGAACGCAACGCGATTCGAATGGCTTCTGCGATATTCATGGGGACTGGGCTTCCGGCTCCGGGCTTCCGAAAGGCGCTTGCGCCACTGGATACAAGTCTACAGCGAATTCGGCAGCCTCGCACAGTCGCGCGTTGTCGAGAATCTGCATGAGAAATAGTGGCTGAATCTACTGCCGCACTACATCGCATGTTTGCATAAAGCAGGGCCCGGACCTAGAATGCGGTGCTCGTAAACGAGCAATCCGATACTCACCCTGGAGGCAACATGAACGTAAGAAAGACCGCATTGACGGTCGCAGTGCTTTTGATCGGCACCATGTGTTTTGCACAAAACCCAAACATAGGCACCTGGAAGCTCAACGAAGCCAAGTCCAAGCTAACCGCTGGGTTCCCCAAGAATACAACTGTTACTTATGAGGCTGCTGGCGACAGCTTTAAAGCCACGGTAGATGGAGTCGACCCCCAAGGCAAGCCCACTCACTCGGTGTGGATCGGCAAGTTCGACGGCAAAGACTATCCGGTCACGGGCGATCCAACCTCAGACACTCGATCCCTCAAACAGATCAACGCTCGCACCCTCGAGTTGACCTCGAAAAAGGGCGGCAAAGTGACGATGACCGCCAAAATCGTCGTCGCTGCCGACGGGAAGAGCCGTACTCTCACGGCCAGCGGCAGCGATTCGATGGGCATGAAAGTCGAAGCCATGTCCTTCTACGACAAACAGTAGCCGATGATACTTGGGTTAGGAATCTTTGATGTTAGTGTCTCACGCGAAGTTTCGGGGTCCCGGACGAGGCCGTCCGGGGCTCCACGATTCTTTGCGGCAAGGCGATGACCTATAATCACTTCGTAGGCAGCCGGACCGGACGGCCGCTCTCGCGTCCTCGGACGTGAGGGAGGAAAGTCCGAACTCCGCAGAGCAGTGTGCCGGATAACGTCCGGGAGAGCAGATTCAAGTCTGCCCGACGGAAAGTGCCACAGAAAACATACCGCCACGGCGGCAACGCCGGGGTAAGGGTGAAAAGGTGCGGTAAGAGCGCACCGCCGCGACAGTAATGCCGCGGGCAGGGCAAACCCCACACGGAGCAAGACCAAATAGGGAGGAAGTCCCGGTGTAGCTGTGAGCTGTGCGCTTTCGTAGCTCATTGCTCGCAGCTACACCGGGACACGTGCCGGCTCGGTGCGTCAAACCTTCGGGTAGGTCGCTAGAGCCGCGCAGCGATGCGCGGCCCAGAGGAATGGCCGTCCAGCGGGAGCAATTCCGCGGACAGAATTCGGCTTACAGGTCCGGCTGCCAACAAAGTTACTCTCTTGGTGGAACCTCGAAGTTTTGCCCCCTGGGGCAATCGCGTTGCCTGCCGGAGACGTCGGTCACTGGGTAGAGACGGCCAAGAACATTTGCGAAATTCTCGCCATCTTGATTGGGGCCGCCTGGACTTACCTAAATTACTTTCCGAGGCCGAATCTATAAACACAGGCTTGAATGTTCGGTCGAGGCCTCAATCGAGAAGCACGCCGGCCACACGTTTCTTCGGTCTGCAGTCAGGATAAGAAACATCGGTTTGTCGCGAGTTCCGATTGAGTCGAAGGGAACTGCCCTTCTTCTCTATTCCATTACCGGAGAAGACCAATCCCCGCCGTTTCCAAGTCATGTCCAATGGAAGGAGCCTGTGGCGGCGTTCGATTTATTCCCGGGGAGAAAATGGGTCGAATCCTCGGAAACAATTACAGAAGCGTTAATGGTGGCGTTACCTCGTTCCGACGCGTCTACATACAAAGTGACCATGAAAGTCGTCTCGGGCGAGATATGGTGGACGGGGGAGAGCATTCTGGCTCATACTTAGTAAAGAGTCCGGCAGGAGGTCAGCATGGTAACTAAGACTCGCGACGGAGAGCGGTGGACGCAGGCGGAGATTGATGCGGTAGAGAGCAAAAGAACAACAGCGCCGGAGAGAGCAAGAGGCTGACCAAAAGCGCAAAGCCGACTCTCAGAACCACAGCATTCGAAATACGCAGTAAGTCTTTATAGAACTCATTTGAGGAGGATCCATGTCAGCACCCAGCCGCCGGCCGGAGATTCGCCGGCGCCGCACCCGCAAGGAAAAGATTGTCCAGTTGCGCAAGAGACTGGCCGCCGCCAAGACGGACGCCGATAAAACCCGCATCACCGCCAAGCTGCAGAAACTCGCCATCATGTCGCCGGGCCAACCGCTGGTGAAGTAGCGTCTGAAGATTTCACTAGAAAGATTCACGTAGCCGCGGACGTCCTCGTCCGCGGAAGGGACGCAGGGAACGCTCGCTTCGACCGCGGGGCGGACCCTTCGACTTACGCTCAGCGCAAGCTGGGTCCGCCGCTAAGTGCTTGCACTGCGTGCAGGCGATTCGTTCCTGATTATGCGGTGTTCTCGGGGCGAACTCCGGCTTGGGGGCAGCCTTCGTCGGCGATCTCATGGTATGCATCCAGAATGCGGCGCACTGATTTCTCCCAGGAGAACTTTTTGGCCTGCTGATACCCGCGCTCTTTCATGCGTTCCCGCAGCGGCTGGTCCATGAGCACGCGGTGCAGGGCGCGCATGATCTCGAAGACGTTTTCCGGATTCACCAGCACTGCCGCATTGCCCACCACCTCAGGCAAAGATGAAACGTTCGAAGTGACGACCGGAGTGCCGTGCACCATGGCTTCGAGGGGCGGCAGGCCGAAACCTTCGTAGAGCGATGGAAAGACGAAGATCTTCGCCTCATCATAAAAAATTCGCAACACTTCAATAGGGACGAATCCCAGGAAGCGCACGTCGTGCTGCACGCCGCTGCGCACGACCGTGCGGCGCAGGTCCGGATTGCCAGACAGATCATCTCCGATAATGATGAGTTTGAGGTCAGGATAGGCCTGATCTCTCTCCAACTCCGTCTTTAGCGCGGAGAAGGCTTCGATCATGCGCACGACATTCTTGTGCGCGCTGATGCGGCCGGCATACAGCAGAAACGGATACGTCACCTGGTAGCGCTGCGCGATCAGCTCGCGATCGGAGATGGTCGCGTGCCCGTGCAGAAAGCGTTCGTCAATGGCGTTGTAGACCACTTCAATGCGATCGGAGGGAATCTCAAACAGCTTCTCGATTTCAGTGCGCGTGAAATTGGAGACGGCAAAGATGCGGGATGCGCCCGCCAGGACGCGCTTGGTCAACTGAAAGTGCAGCGAGCGCCAGAATCCGTTCTGCTCGCGAGCCCGCGACATGTGGTCGAGCATGTCATGCACGGTCATTACATAGCGGCACGGCAAGGCGCGCGGAATGGAAAACAGATTCGGAATATGGACCAGGTCGCAGTTCAGCTGCTGCAGAGATGTGCGGAACTCGCGATAGCCTTGCACCGTGCGCTCCGGCGCAGTCAGCGGCACGGCGTGGAAGTTCGGCGGCAGGGCTCCGATTTCCAGAACCTTGGCCGGAGGACCGATCAGAAGATATTTATTTTCGCGGTCAAGCCGGCCCAGGGTGCGAACCACGTTGCGAATGTAAGTGCCCACGCCGAACTCGGTCATCCGCCGGACGTCGATGGCGATCTTCAACAATGGCATTTAACCACAGAGGACACGGGGGAACACAGGGGAATTGAGCGATCTGCGAAAACGAGTGCACGGCTTTCTGGTTCGCAGATTTGCCGTTCATAAACAATATTGTTTATAATGAGGTCGTGACGAGCAAGGAGTTCAGGCGCTGGCTCGCGGGACAGGGAGCAACATTCAAATCCGGCAAAGCTCTCATCTCAAGGTTTATCTGAATGGAAGGCAGTCTGCTTTACCGATGCACAACGCGGAACTCAAGAAAGGTCTGGTCGAGGCGATCAAGAAACAACTCGGCCTGAAGTAGGTGAATGTTTATGTTTCTTTATCCAGTTTCGCTGAAGCGAGATGAGGACGGCGGATTTGTCGCTACGTTTAAAGACATCCCGGAGGCCATTACACAAGGTGAAACCGAGGCCGAAGCGTTGACCGCGGCACGGGACGCTCTGGAAACTGCCCTAGATTTCTACTTTGAGGACAACCGCGCGGTGCCCTTGCCGTCTAAAGCCAGGCCTCGACAACCTGTGGTTGAGCTGCCCGCCAGCCTCTCGGCCAAGATACTTCTTCTGAATGAGATGATCGAACAACATGTGCGGCCCGCAGAGTTGGCACGGAGATTAAAAACTACACCCCAGGAGGTCAACCGCCTCACCAACGTCCAGCACACCTCCCGCATCGATGGCATCGCCGCCGCCTTAAAGGCGTTGGGCAAGCGACTTGATATGCGGGCGGTATGATGGCCGGAACAGCGCCCTGGACCAGTGCATCTTCATCGCTGCTTTCACGGAATGGAAAATGAGTTAGAGCTATGACCTTCGAGAGCGTGATCCAAAGCACCCTTGCTCGCTTCGCCACCAACGGGCGATTCGTCCTGCTTCCTGGCGAGTCACTGAATAAAGTCCTGCGCCGCGAGAAGGTCCCAAACGCTCGCGGGGTCTATCTCTGTTTCGAAGGCGACGACATTGAACACCCACTCTACATCGGCAAGTCAGGCACGATTAGGGTGGACGGGTCGTGGGGCAAACAGGGAATAACAGAGCGATTGTATGAAAACGGCCCAAGAGATCAGAAGCGACTTTTTCGCGAACTGCCAGCCAAAGAATGTCTTGCAGGCCTGACCTTCATCTGGTTCGTTACGCACGACCAGAATATTAAGATTATCCCGGCACTGGTCGAGATGGAGCTTCTCCAAGCGCACTACGATCTGCGCGGCTGTCTTCCAAGATTAAATAAACATGTTTAGCCGTGGATTCCGCCGCGAGTCTTCCGCCTCAATGCTGAGTTGAACTGGCGTTCTTACACTTTCACTTCCGCCTGTGCCTTGGCCCTGCGATCCGCGTAGAGGGGAAAGGCCTCGCATAGATCGAGCACCTGCCTGCGGATTTTCGCCAACGAGGCCGGGTCGTTGCGATTTAGCAGCGCCTCGGCGATCCAATGGCCGATCTGGCGCATCTCGGGTTCTTTCATGCCGCGCGTGGTCATGGCCGGTGAGCCGATGCGGATTCCGCTCGGCTTCATAGGCGGATTGGTGTCGAAGGGAATAGCGTTTTTGTTGACGGTAATTCCCGCCTCGCCCAGCGCCTTCTCGGCCTCGCTGCCCAACATGCCTTTAGAAAATACATCAACCAGCATGAGATGAGTGTCGGTGCCACCGGAGATGATGCGGAAGCCTTCGTCGGCGAGAGACTTCGCCAACACCTTGGCATTAGCCACGACTTGTCGCGCGTAGTCGCGGAACTCGGGCTGCAAGGCTTCCAGAAAACAGACGGCTTTGGCAGCGATGATGTGCACCAACGGGCCGCCCTGCATGCCGGGGAACACGACTTTATCGATGGCTGCGGCAAATTCGGCTTTGGAGAGGATCATCCCCGAGCGCGGGCCGCGCAGAGTCTTATGAGTCGTCGAAGTAACGATGTGGGCGTGCGGCACGGGCGAGGGATGCGCGCCACCCGCCACCAGCCCGGCGAAATGCGCCATGTCGACCAGAAAGAGCGCTCCGACTTTGTCGGCAATCTGGCGCATGCGGGCGAAGTCGAAGATGCGCGGGTAGGCACTGCCGCCACCGATGATCAGCTTGGGCCGCTCGGTTTCGGCGAGTTTCTCCAGCCCATCGTAGTCGATGGTTTCAGTTTCTTTGGTCACTCCGTAGGGAACGATCTTGTAAGTCTTGCCGGAAAAATTCAGAGGATGGCCGTGAGTAAGATGTCCACCGTGCGCCAGGTTCAGTCCAAGAATCGTGTCGCCAGGTTGCAGGATGGCGGCATAAGCTTCCATGTTGGCCTGCGAGCCGGCATGGGGCTGCACGTTGGCGTGCTCGGCGCCGAAGAGCTGCTTGGCGCGATCCCGCGCCAGGTTCTCGACCACGTCGGCGTACTCGCAGCCACCGTAATAACGCTTGCCAGGATATCCTTCCGCATACTTGTTGGTAAACACCGAACCGGCGGCTTCGAGCACGGCTTCGCTGACGAAGTTTTCCGAGGCGATCAGTTCCAGGCCTTCATGCTGGCGGCGAGTTTCGTTGTCAATGGCGGCTGCGATCTGCGGATCGGCTTCGTAGAGCGGGCGATACATTTTTTCGGAATTTTTCATTTTATTTTCGTCCTTCTGCGAAGTTTGCTAAGCGTCTCGCTTGGCGATGGCCGCATAAATGTCGGGATTCTGTCGTTCCATAAAACGTTCGGGATATTTCACCGGCGTAAAACCGAATTGGGAATACAGTCCGTGCGCGTCGCGCGTAGTAAGAATCCATCGTCGCAAGCCTTGCAGCGCGGGATGATTCGTAATGCATTCCATCAGCCACTTGCCCAGTCCGCGGCCGCGATGCGTATCCAGCACGAAAACATCGCCGATATAAGCAACCGTAGCGAAGTCGCTGATCACACGGGCGAAGCCGACCTGCGCGCCCCCTCCATCATAGACGCCGAAGCAGAGAGCGTGTTCGATGGAGCGCGCCACGATTTCTCGCGGAATTCCCTTCGCCCAATAGCCAGTCGTCAGAAAGGCGTGAATTACGTCGAGATTCAGGCGCGCCGGATCGGTGCTGAGCAAAAACTCGCTGCGGCGGCGTTCGACGATCATCTCCGGATTGGCGGCGCTGCTCACTTTCACATTCTAAACCGCGGCGGAACAGCCGCTAACACTTAGCATTTAGCATTTAGCACTTGGCAAAAGAGCCACGAACGTGAGCGACGAGTGATGAACGATGAACAATGAACGCTTCGGCGATTTGGTCTGCCCCTGATCACAGTCGAGGCCAGGTGCTAATTGCTAATTGCTAAATGCCAAGTGCTAACTGCTAAAAGCTTCTTCAAAACGCCGTGCGCAGGAACGACAGCAGGTGCCAGCCGTCCATGTATTTGTAGGGCGTTTCGCCGGTGGTGTAATGACCGCATGGAAGCACTACGACTTTGTGGTCGAGGCCGTGGCGCTCGAACTCTTCGATCGTGTCGTGCGAAAGTTCGGGCAAGAATGTCAGATCGTATTTCGCATAAATGATCAGCGACCTCTTGGGCCAGCGGGAAAACTGCTTGAAGTACGACATGGGACTGACCGCCAGCCAGGCCTGCCGCAGGCGATCAAGATCGATCTGCTGCTCGATTCCCTGCCGGATGTGTCGCGTGGATTGGCCGTGCCAGACAACATCCGCAACGTAGGTGGACGCATGGTTGAACGCGGCCACGCGCAGGCGCGGCTCGTGCGCGGCGGCGATGAATGCGTAACACGAACCTAAGCTCGTGCCCACGATGCCGAACTCGGTGTAACCCTGGGTTTCCAGCCAGTCGAGGCAACTACGAATGTCGACCACTCCCTGGCGCACCGCGTCGAGCGTGCGGCCGATGTTGGCGGAGACGGCGTAGTCGGCGCGAGTGATTTCGGCGGGCATGCGAATGTCGTGGTAGGGCATGCTCAGGCGCAGCACCGCGATGCCCAGCATATTCATCACCCGGCACAGGCTGTTGTAGGCCACGGCGTCGGCATTCCAGTGCGGCAGCAGGATCACTGCTCGCCGTCCGCGCGCCGGAAACCAGTGGGCATTCACCAGATTATTTTCCGGATACGGCGTTCGCACCGGCGAAGTGAAGCGCAGGAATTCCGCGAACGTGCCTTTTACTTTGGCTTCAAGTTTGGGGTCGGGAACTTCGCGCGTAGAGAAAACCTGCACTTCGCGCTTTTCCAGACGGAAGTCGGTGGGCGTCTTGTAGGAATAAAATTCGTCGCTGGCGGCGACGATGCGGCGGTTGAAATCGATGACGAATTTCTCCGGATTGTCCCGCGCCACGTCAGGCATGTGGCCGGGACGAAAGCCGTTACGGCAGGGCCAGTCGTGAGTAAATTCCACGCCCCACTCCAGCGGACGGACGACGCGGTTGTTATCCACCGAGGTGAGGCGGTGTTCCCAGTCGTACATCCACTGTGCGTAGCGGGTGGGCATGTTAACTCTCAAGTGTAGCAAGCGAGAGAGGATGGTTCTGGAGGCTGCGCAGTCAATGGTCGCTTTTGGCAGTCGGCGTTTCGCATTTGGCGGCTGAACGGCGGCTCGCAACAGGCATGCTCGCCACCCACGCATCCCCACATCTCGCAAAGGAGGCGAGATATCGGGCACCCGGTTTCTGGTTGCGCGGAAAGAGCCGGGCTGTGCGCGCCGGACTGCCGGGGGCGGCTGTCCCCACACAGGCCTAGGTTCCGTACCTACGCGGAACTCGCTTCGAAATGTTGCAGAGGATTTCGTAGGGAGTGCTGTTGGCCAGCTCGGCGTGCTCCAGGGCATCCACGTTGAGGCCTTCGCTCGCGCCCAGCAGAATCACTTCATCGGCTACCGCGACGCCGGGGATGCCAGTGACATCCACCAGGGTGAGATCCATCGAGATGCGGCCTACGATCGGGGCGTAGTGCCCGCGGACGATGACGCGGCCGCGGTTGCTGAGCTGGCGGTTGTAGCCGTCGGCGTAGCCTACGGGCAGAACGGCAACGTGCGCGGGAGCTTTGGTGATGTAGGTCGCACCGTAGCCCAGGGGTTGGTTCGCGCTGAAATCGCGCAGGGATAAGATGCGCGTCTTCCAGGTGAGAACGGGTTTCACGGGCAGGCGCAGCGTGCCGCCGCTGACTTCGCGTCCGGCGCGCTGAAAGGGTAGATAGTAGCCGTAGAGCGCCACTCCGGGACGCACCATGCTGTTCCAGGTTTCGCGGCGCGAGATGACCGCGGCGGTATTGGCCATGTGTACCTAGGTTGGCTCCATGCCGGCTTCGCGCACCATGCGCCGCGCCACGTCGAAAGCGCGCTCTTGTTCAGCAACAGAGGGCGCATCCATGATTTCGGAGGACGCGAGATGCGTGGAAAACCCCTCGAGCACGAGATGTCTCGCGGCGCGCAATGCATTGAGCACAGACGGTAGCTGGTCAACGGAGACACCCAGGCGGCCCATGCCGGTGTCGACTTTCAGATGTACGGGATGCTGCACGCCCATCGCCGCGGCGGCGAGTTCCAGCGCTTCGATATGCCACGGTTCCCAGACCGTCGGCGTCAGGCGAAGGCGGATGATCTCAGCTTCCTCGCCGCGCCAGAAACCGGTCATCAAAAGAATATTCGAGCGAATGCCGGCCTCGCGCAGCGGGATGGCCTCGTCGAGCGAGGTGACGCCCAGCCAGCGCGCGCCTTCGGCCTCGAGCGCGCGCGAACATTCAACCGCGCCGTGGCCGTATGCGTCCGCTTTCACCACGGCACAGACGGTGACATCCACGCCCACGTGTTTCTGCACAGTGCGGAAATTTTGCCGCAACGCGGTGAGGGAGACTTCGGCCCAGGTGGGACGCGTCGCCACGCGGCTCAGGATTTCTACGGTGGTTGCCACTTTCGCGATTATAGCGGGAGGAATCCGAGGGCTGAGGTTACGCCGGGGCTACTCCCGGGTATTCCCGACCTCGATCGAAAAACCCCCACATCTCGCAAAGACGGCGAGATGTGGGGCACCCTCTTTATTCCTAACTCCGACTATTAGCTTCCTCCTAGCGTGAAGTTGACGGTGATCTGGGTTTCTACTTCTACCGGTTCGTTATTCAGGATGTAGGGGCGGTAACGCCATTGGCTGACCGCGTCGATCGCGGCGGGCACCAGCATGGGATGGCCGGAGAGCACGCGCAGGTTTTCGATTGCGCCAGATTTGCTGATGACGGCGGCGAGCACGACCGAGCCCTGGATGCGGGCGTTTCGCGCCAGCGGGGGATAGAGGGGCTGCACTCGCCGGAGAATGCTGCCTTCCAGGATGCTGGACGTGCGGAACGTATGACCAGCAGGCTTCGGCGCTGGCGCAGCAACTGGCATAGGGCCTTCACCGCTGCCGTTGAATATCCCGTTGAGAGCTCCAGGTCCCGCCGGTCCGTCCGAACCGGTGCCGGCGCCGATTGGATCTGGCGCGGGATCGTCGGCCCCCTGACTTATGCCCGTCGGAATACGCCTGGGCAGCATAATCCTTGGGTTCGCGATGTCGATGGTTGGGGCGGTGGGCGATCCTGATCCGGTGCGAACCGCGGGACTGGGCGCCAGCGGCATGGGCCGGCCAAGGCTAATGGGAGTGGGGATGACTCGCACCGAAGGCAGGCCCACGGTTTTCCAGAGCGGGATCAGCAGGAGCAGGCCGATGGCCAGTGCTTCGATTCCAAAGGAAGTTAAGGTCGTCCAACTGCGGCGCGAGCGTTGCGACCATGAGGTTTCGAGCAAGCTATCGGCGAACAGTCCTTGTTCAACCAATCCCTGTTTGATTGTTCCCTGTGCAACCATGATGTCCTCCGCGTGAAACTTGTTTGCTGTTATGGACACCACGAAATGATGCGCGGACGAGGCGCAGGCAAATAAAAAAGGCCGCGTTTTCACGCGGCCTGCTGGAACTTTTTCAAAGCCGGAGGTGTCCGGGCGATTATTGTTTGGGCGCCGCCGGTTTGGTGGCTCCGGTTCCTGGTTTCGGAGCCGCGGGCTTGGCAGGTGTGGCCGCCGTTGGCGCGGGCACGCCCGACTGCGCGTTGTAAGCCTCGACCACTGCAGCAGTGATATCCAATCCGCCGCCTGCCATAAGAATCGGACTATCCGGCCAGGGCTTGGAGGTGTCGATGATCATGCCAAATCCGTTGTCCGTGGCATGCTTGACGACGAGAGGAGCCATTTTCTGCAGGATGCGGCTGGCGATTTCCTGACGCTGGGTGCCGAACTCTTCCTGCGCGTCCTGCACGGCGCGATCGAATACTTTCTGCTTGCTCTCGATCTGTTTCTTGAGCGTGGCCAGCGCCTCTTCGTTCAGCTTGTCCTGCTGGGTGCTGAGCTGTTTCTTCAGGCCTTCCAGTTCATCGTTCTGGCTTTTGAGTTCGTTCTGCTTGGGCTCAAACTTCTTGGCCAGGGCTTCAATGTCGCGGCGGCCCTCGTTGCAACCAAAAATTGCCCCTTCAATGTTGATGGCGCCCACCTTGGTGCCGGTGCTCAGAGGAGCGGGACCGGCGGGAGCGGTTGCAGGCGTGGAAGGATTAGCAGCCGCCGCGCTGGGGGCGGACGGAGTAGAGGCGCTGCTGGTTTGGGCCAATGCGGAAATCGCGAACAGAGCCGCAACGGCCAGGAGAAGTCGCAAGAACTTGCTTGTCATCGGATCGGTTGAACTCCTTGGAAACGTTCTTACCAGAACATGCTTACCAAAACATAGTTCCGGGAATGAATTTCGATATCCTTCGTGGATATCCTTTTCAGATATCGTCAGATATCGTCTTCAGATATCTTGTTGAGACATCGCCTCAGATTTGCTTCATCAACGCCGGGCCGCAACTGAATGAGGTCTCCGCTGCGGTAGCGGCCGCGGTCGGAAAGGCGTACTCGATTGCCAGAGTTGCGCGCACCTTCGAACCGGCGCGCCGTCCTCGCCCCGGGACTCTCGGGATGGCAAGGATCAGCCGCAATTATAGATAGGCGCTCCGGCAACGTCAAACCTGATTCATATCCCGAAGAGTCTGACTTTGAATTTCTTCGCGTCCGTTGCGGCCTTTTCTTTGCGCACTTCGCGTTTCAAGGCTTTTCGCGGGCCGGAAAGTGAAAAGACTTTAAGCGCGAAGTGCGCAAAGAAAAGGCCGCAAAGTTCGCAAAGAAGTTCAAATTCAGGCGCTTCCGCGTAGTCCGGCGAATGCTTCTCTCAGGACGCTGAAGCTAGAACGTGGTTGCCACGGTGAAGCGGAACGTCTTCCGCGGTTCGCGCAACAGGAAACTTGGGGCATATGTCGTCACCGCCAGGTGATAGGTGTAATCGCCCGCCGCACCCGCGGGGAACATGATGCGGGTAATGGGAATCGGCGGTGAGGCGGGAGTATCGAGACGCAGGGGATTGTAGGCCCAGTAGATGCGGAATGGCGCGTTGACAACGGGCAGGAACATTTGCAGTTCGACCCCGGTTGAAGCGCGCGGCTTCCAGTTGGTCGAACCCAGCACTTGCAGATTTTGCGAGGGCCGGGGGCTCAGGATGTTTCCCCCCTGGCAGTTATATCCGGTGTCGAGCGTAGGACAACCGAAGTAGGTGCTGATGACCTGGTCGTACTGGACTTGTGCAATCTGCAACTGCGACGGGCGCACGATGGCGTCCATTCCGCCGTCAATGAATGGCGCGATTGCGACTGGCCCGGCGATGGTGATGCGGTATTCCAGGTTGGACCACATGCTGAGATCGCCGCCGGGGAAAACGATCTGGTCGACCGGGATGGGGATGGTCCAGTTGCCCTGGCGCGGATTCGTCGGATTCTTCGGAACCGGCGATCCGTCAGGATTGGTCAGGGCGATCACATTGGAGCTGGGCAGGAATGCGACCGGTGAGATGGAGCGAATATCGAAGCCGCGAATATCGTTTTCGCCACCCATGTAGAAGCGCTGGAACGGCGGTGCGACCAGGCCGCCGTAGCCGCTGATAAACGATCCGTTGATGGTGTAGCCGATGGCATTGCGGCGGTTCTGCACCGGGATAAACTTTTTATATTGAACGATGGGGCGGACAGAATGAACTGTGCCCCCGATCCCTGCCAGTTCCATTCCGGCGGTGATGGAGCGGCCGCTGTGAGGCGAGATGCCGCTATCCAGCGTGCTCATTGAAAAGTTCGGAAAGATCTTGCTGGTGATGATGCCGTTGACGGCGTTGGGTCCGGAGATCCCGCGGAACTGAATGAAATCGAACAGCGTTTTCGAAGCCGTGCTCAGAGGCAGAAGATTGGACCGGTCGAGCGTGTACGTGATCCCCAGGCGCTTGAAAGAGCGGCGCAGAGGATAGCTCATCGAAGTCGTAAAGCCCAGGCTGGATTGCGAATAATTCTGCAGGTTCTGCAATACCGCGTTGGGCAGATTCAGGTTCTGCCCACTGAAAATGGAAAGCTGGCGGGCCTGGTCGTAACTGATCTTGTTGTAGAAGGTGGTGAATCCGAACTGCAGCGGACGATCGAACATGTAGGGCTGGGTGAAGCCGAAGGTCGCGCTCTTGGCGAGGTTGCCGAAACTGAATTGCAGCTGCAGGGTCTCGCCCAGCCCGAGGAAGTTGTTAGTGGAATAATTCAGTCCTACGAACGCGCCTTCCAGTCCGCTGACGCCGCCGTTGAGGCCGATGCTGTTCTTGCCCCTCTCGTGCACCTTGAGCGTCAGGTCGACGAGACCATCTTTTTCGTCGAGCTTCTTGTCGGTCACATTGGGATCGTCGGGCTTCAGTTGATCGAAGTACGACAACTGGTTCAGGCGCAGCAGGCTGAGTTCCCAAAGTCGCGAGTTGTACACGCCGCCTTCTTCGAGAGCCAGTTCCCGGCGTATGACCTTGTCGCGGGTGGTGGTGTTGCCCTGGAACTCGATGCGGCGCACTACAAATTGCTTGCCTTCGTCGATGTCGATTTCGAGAAAGGCGAGCTTCTTTTCGTCGTCGAAGGTGGTGGAAGGAACGCCGGTGTAGTTGATGTATCCGTACTCGCCGTAGGCCTTGCGCAGATTCTCCAGACCCTTGGCGATTTTTGCGCGGCTGAAGATGTCACCATCCTTGAGCGGAAAGAGCGAGCGGAGCGCAGCTACGTTGGAGATGGCTTTGTTGTTCTTGAAGCTAATCTTGCCCAGCTTGTACTGGTCGCCTTCGTCGATCGTCATGGTGATGTCGACCGCTTTGCCGGGACCGGATTGCAAGAGGGGAATATGTCCGCCCTTGTGTCCGGTATCGTGGATCTCGGTCTTAGGATCGCTCACTGCGGCTTTGAAGTATCCGCGGTCCTGGTATTCGGCGCGCACCCGCTCAGTATCTTCTTCCAACTTGGTGGCGTCGTAGGTCTTGGCGAAAATGTTTTCCAGGAAAATTGAGTGTGGAATTCCGACCGGCTTCAGATTCTTCATGGCGCCGCGCAGGATTCGCGACTTAATCGCCTTATTGCCCTCGAACTTTATCTTGCCTACTTTGACCTTCGGTCCTTCCTTGACCACGAAAGTGATGCCGACGGCGGCGGGTGGAATCTGCCGGACTTCCGTGCGGATGGTGGCAAACTGCCTTCCATGCTCGGACAGCAGCCCTTTCAGGGAAACTTCCGCGCGCTTGATGCGAGTGGGATCGTACTGGCTCTCGACCACGAGTCCGACTTTGTCCTGCTTGAAGCGGTCGAGGATGTCGCTGTCGGAAACCGAAGGATGACCCAGGTAGGTGATTTCACGGATCGTGGGCTTTTCCTTTACCTGAACGTTGATGCGCCAGCCTTTGGGAGTCTGTTCACGGGTGAACTTGATGTCTTCGAAGTATCCGGTGTTCCATAGCGAGTTGAAATCGCGTTCCAGGGCGGCGGGGTCGTAGATGTCACCAGGCTTGGTGAAGATGCGGGCGCGGATGGTTTCGGCGGGGATGCGCCGGTTGCCGATGACATTGATCTCGGAAACGATATCGTTCTGCGCCCAGGCCCGTCCTGCGTACGCCAGCAGCGCCATTAAGCTGAGGAAAAAAATCAGCGCACGGCGACGCATGTTCCGCCAAGGTCGTGGAAATGAAGGAGATGCCAGCCACACTGGCCCGCCAGTGCATGCGCACTCGGGCACAAGAAGGTTCTCCGGATGAACGCGAAAAGGAATCGCTACGACCTCAAGCCTCTGGGATGTGAGAAAACTGCCATTATACGGTAGCGCATGAGAAAGCGTCCAAAGCCGCAACTCTTTATGCTTCAAAATGTTTCAAACCGATGCTGCAAACCTGATGCTCCAAATCACGGTTTAAGAATCCGGACTGTTACAAATCCGATTTCTAATCCGTCAGGCCTGACCCGATCGGCTAGACCAGCGGTTGCTTCATGAGGATGGCTTGGATAACTCTACCTCAACCAAGACGGAATAAAACGTGGCGGAGTTGCCCATGTCGGCAAGTTTTTCTGAAGTGAGGGAGTTGATGCTCTGGTGACCGGGGGTTCGCTTGGCCCAATTTAGTCTCGCCGAGACCAGACCGGGCTGGACTTTACTCTGAATTCCGCCGTCGACACGGGCCTTCAGCAGGATTTCGCCGCGATGATTGAAGACGCGGACCGGGTCGCCATCGGCGATGCCACGGGCGCGGGCGTCGGCGGCGCACATCTCCAGCAGGCCGGGCTCTTCCATCCCCTGCAAAGACTCCTGATTGGAAAATGACGAATTCAGGAAGTTATCGAACTTGCGGGCGAGCAGTTCGAGCGGAAAACCGTTCCTCCCCGCTCCGTTGCGGGACTCGGTGGGCGGCGTGAACTCGGCCACGGGATCGAGCCCCTGAGCGATCAATTCCTCGCTGTAAAGTTCCGCCTTGCCGGAGCGAGTGCGAAAACCGCCATTAGCAAACGGAAGAAACGGTGAGAATAATGCATCCGCAGAATGTGCTTGTGTAGGAGAAGGGGTTGCTTGTGTGGGGACAGCTGCCCCCGGCTGTCCGGCGGAGCGAAGCTCCGCAGCCTCTCCACTTGCTGAACCGGCAAAGTTCAACCGGACCCAAGGCTCGCGCTCCAACCGATCGCGCGTAATTCCTTCCAGCCAGGGATTGCAGGAGTCGAGCGCGCCGTCGATCATCTCGTCGTCGGTCTCGCGAAAGCATTCTTCCGGAAATCCCATGCGCTCAGCCAGCCCGCGGAATAGTTCCACGTTCGAGCGGCACTCGCCCAGCGGCGCAATGGCCTGAGGTGAAAGCTGAAGGTAGTAGTGTCCATAGGCCGTGACCAAGTCGCGGTGCTCGAAAAAAGTGGTCGCGGGCAAAACAATGTCGGCATAATCGGTGGTGTCGGTGAAGAATTGCTCGTGGACTACAGTGAAAAGATCGGGCCGGCACAGTCCCCGAACTACTTCATTGTGATTCGGACACACGGCCGCAGGATTGGAGCTGTAAACGAACAGAGCTTTAACCGGCGGATTGTTCTCGGTATTGAGCACGCGACCGAGCTCGACCATGTTGATGGTACGGGCTTCACGGCCAAGCGCCACCCGCATCAGGTCTTCGCGCTTCAGATTTTCCTTGTTTAGCCCGAACGCGCCACTAGTAGAGAGTTGCAGGCCGCCGCCTACTTCTTTCCATCCGCCCGTGATGCATGGGAGCATGGTAATGGCGCGGGTCGCCATGCCGCCATTCTCCGAACGCTGCACTCCATAGTTCAGGCGGATGACCGAAGGGCGCACCGTAGCGTATTCGCGGGCCAGCTTGCGGATATCGTCGGCGGCAATTCCGGTCCATTGGGCCACTCGCTCAGGAGAATATTCTCTTACCTTTTCCCGTAGCTCGTCGAACCCGAGTGTGTATTTCGCAACGTAATCGGGGTCGTGCAGATTCTCGCCGATAATGACGTGCATCATGCCCAGAGCAAGAGCTGCGTCGGTGCCGATGTTGATGGGCAGATACCAGTCGGCGCAGGCGGCGGTGCGCGTACGGTACGGGTCAATGACCACCAGTTTCGCGCCGTTGCGCCGCGCCTCGGTAATAAACGGCCACAGGTGGACGTTGTTGCCGTGGATATTCGAGGCCCACGCGATGATGTATTTGGAATGCTTGAACTGCTCGGGCTCGGTACCCAGCTTCTCGCCCAGAACCGATTTCAGTCCGGTCTCTCCGGCCATGGAGCAGATGGCCCGGTCGAGCTGCGAAGCCCCGAGGCGATGGAAGAAGCGGCGGTCCATGGAGGCACCGTTGAGCGCGCCGAGAGTTCCGCCGAAAGAATACGGAAGGATGGCCTCGCTGCCGAACTCAGCCGCAATCTTGCGAAAGCGGGACGCGATCTCGTCGAGGGCTTCATCCCAGGAAATGCGTTGCCAGGTGTGTTCGTCTGTTGCTTGTGTGGGGACGGCCGCCCCCGGCCGTCCATGCGGAGCGCAGCTCCGCTGCCCCGCTGTGGGGCCCTTGGCCGCGATCCGCCGCATAGGATATAAAACCCGGTCCGGCGAATACACCCGATCCAGATACTTGGCCACCTTGGCGCACAAAAACCCGCGCGTGACCGGATGCTCAGGGTCGCCCTGAATCCTG
>Ga0302324_100007888_pt1 | contig 22542 bp, 16 predicted proteins | sample Palsa_T0_1_FD_201949 | JGI IMG/M metagenome (GOLD analysis project Ga0302324, IMG submission 201949) | Peat permafrost microbial communities from Stordalen Mire near Abisko, Sweden - Palsa_T0_1 | ecosystem: Environmental > Terrestrial > Soil > Palsa > Peat permafrost | place: Sweden: Abisko...
GCGAACAGGTCGATGAGCGCATGTTGGCTTGCCTTGCCGCCGCAGGGTTCGGCTCGCCCTTGAATGCTCGGGAATTTGCCTCGCTGCTGAAGGTCGGCGTGTTTCGCAGCGACTGCCGGCTGGTGGTGGGCTGCATCGAGAACGCCGACGGCGCAAGGGTGCCCGCAACGTTGGACAGCGCCGCGGCACGCGCCGACCTGCTGGCAGCTTGCACCGGTCGAGAGCTGCAGGGGGGCGTCGTGCTGCATGCGGGCTTCTTCTTGGGGCCGCGCGGCTTTTATGCCGCACTGCGCGAGTTGCCCGAGATGGAGCGGCGCCGGTTTTCCATGGGCGGAGTTGCTTTCGTCAACCAGGTCGACGGCGACGATCGTTCGTTGCGGATCGCCCAGCGGCGCGACGGCCGCTTCATCAATTCGAGCATGATGATGACCCTGCTCGGAGCCGCAGTTTCCGACGGCCTCGCGGACGGGCAGGTGGTCAGCGGCGTGGGCGGCCAATACAACTTCGTGGCGATGGCGCATGCCTTGCCGGGAGCGCGCTCGATCCTGACATTGCGCAGCACCCGCGAGAAGGATGGGGCGGTCTCCTCGAACATCCTTTGGAACTACGCGAACACCACCATTCCTCGGCACCTGCGCGATATCGTCGTGACCGAATACGGCGTAGCGGATCTGCGCGGGCTGCCGGATCAGGATGTGATTGCCGCCCTGTTGAATATCGCCGATTCGCGGTTTCAAGAATCGTTGCTGCGTTCCGCGCAGTCGGCCGGAAAGCTGCGATCCGATTATTTCATTCCTGACATACACCGCAACAACACGCCGCGGGCGCTGCAGGAACGCTTTGCGCTGCCGCGGGCACGCGGATTGTTTTCGGATTTTCCTTTCGGTACGGACCTGACCGCCGAAGAGATCGTGCTTGCCGCCGCGTTGACGCGGCTCAAGGCAAAAACCGCTCGCGGCTGGCCGAAAATGAGAACTCTGATGAGCGCGGCGTTGTACCGCGGCACGCCGGCGGCGCTCGAGCCTTACTTGGAGCGCATGTCGCTGCACGCGCCGCGAACCAGACAAGAATGGCTGTGGCAACGTCTGCTCGTGCAGGAATTGGATTGTGTCCAGGCGTCAGTCTGAGTAATCTGCTTTCCTCGGCAAAGCGTCAGCGGAGCGATTTTCATGAAAATCGGTGTTCCCAAAGAGATCAAGATTCACGAATATCGGGTGGGCCTGGTGCCCGCCGGAGTTCGCGAACTCGTGGACGCGGGGCATCAAGTCCTGGTTCAGAGCGGCGCCGGCGCGGGGATCGGCTTCGGGGACATGCATTATCAGGCCGCCGGTGCCGCCATCGCCCAGCGCGCCGAGGAGGTTTTCGCCGCCTCGGAGTTGGTGGTGAAGGTCAAGGAGCCGCAGCTTGCCGAGTGCAGGTTGCTGCGCGCGGGTCAGACCTTGTTCACTTATCTGCATCTGGCCGCCGATCGCGACCAGGCTCAGGCGCTGATTGCCTCCGGCGCCACCGCCATCGCCTATGAAACCGTGACCGCTGCCGATGGCTCGCTGCCCTTGCTCACTCCCATGAGCGAGGTGGCGGGACGCATGTCGGTTCAGGTGGGCGCCAATTGCCTGCAGAAGGCGAATGGCGGATTCGGCGTGCTGCTGGGCGGGGTTCCGGGAGTGGCCCCCGCCAAGGTCGTGGTCTTGGGCGGCGGCGTCTCCGGCACCCATGCGGTCGAGATGGCTGTTGGCCTGCGGGCGGATGTGACGGTCGTGGATCGGTCCGTAAAGCGCCTCCGGGAGCTTTCAGCGATTTTCGGCAGCCAGTTGAAGACCGTTTATTCGACTGCTCATGCCATAGAAGAGCTGGTGCGCGATGCCGATTTGGTCATCGGCGCCGTGCTCATCGCCGGCGCTGCGGCGCCAAAACTGGTCACGCGCGCCATGGTCAAGACGATGAAACCCGGCGCGGTGCTGGTGGACATCGCGATCGACCAAGGCGGCTGTTTCGAAACCAGCCGGCCGACCACGCATGCGGAACCCACCTATGTGCTGGACGGCGTCATTCATTACTGCGTCACCAATATGCCCGGCGCCGTGCCCCGGACATCTACATTCGCGCTCACCAACGCAACATTGCCGTACGTGAAAGCGCTGTCGGATCACGGGTGGCGTGCCGCCATCGAAAAAGACAGTGGATTGGCGCGCGGGCTCAACGTGCATGCCGGACAGGTGACGCACGAGGCCGTGGCCACCGCCCTCGGCATGGATTTTCGGGCTTTCCGCGCCGCCTGACTGCCGGCGCCGCCGCGCCCCGAAGCTTCAAGCGAATGACCAAGAGGCATGTGCCGAAATTTCGGCGCGCAGCACCCGCCGTGCGCCGCGAAGCCCTGATCGAGGCAACCCTCAAGTGCCTGAAGCGCCACGGACATGATGGCGCCTCGGTGCGCCGCATCAGCGCCGCGGCCGGCGTTTCCATCGGTTTGATCAATCATCATTTTCCCAGCAAGTCGGGGTTGGTCGCCGAGGCGTATGACGCTCTGGCCTCGTCCTTGCAGGAATCGATCCATGCGCAGGCGAAGAACGACCGCGGCTCGCGCGCCGTTTCTCCGCGAGCGCGTCTGAGCATGTTTTTCCGCGCCTCCTTCGCGCCCGATCTGCTCGACCCGGAACTGTTCAACGTCTGGGTCGTGTTCTGGAGCATGGTGGCGCATTCTCCGGAGATACGCGCCGTTCATGATCGGACCTACGGCCGGTATCGATCGCTGCTGGAAAGCTTGCTCGGACAGCTGGCCGCCGCCGGGTTGGCGCCGCCCTTGAAGCTGCGCCCGGCGGCCATAGCCCTGACGGCGCTGCTGGACGGCCTGTGGGTGGAATTGAGTCTGAGTGCTGCCACCTTCAAGCCCAAGGAGGCCATTGCGATCTGCGAGGATTGGGTGGACGCGCTATGCCACGGGGCGTTTCCCAGACTGCACCGCGCCGCATCCGCCGCCAAACCGAGGCGGCGCCGCACGGCTTGATGCGGCGGAATTGGCGCCGCACCGGCCGCTCTTGTTATACTATTGTTCAATAACGAACGAGGTTCCACGGGGCGATGGACGTACAGCGCGCAGCGATTGACGAGGCAGCATTGGCGCCGCCCGACTCGAACGGATTCAGCCTGCCCGGCTGGATCTACCGCGATGCGGATTTTCTCGAGGCCGAGAAGGAAAAAGTATTTTCCGGCGCCTGGCAAATCGTCTGCCATCTGAACGACATACCGAACCCCGGCGACTATCACACCCTGGATTTTCTCGGCGAGCCGCTGGTGGCGGTTCGACAGCGCGACAAGGGTGTCGCGGCTTTTTTCAACCTGTGCCGGCACCGCGCGGCGCGGCTTCTCGACGGTGTGGGCAGCTGCCCGGGCCGGATCGTTTGCCCGTATCACGCCTGGACCTACGGTCTCGACGGCGCCTTGACGGCTGTTCCGCAGCGCAAGGATTTCGCGCCATTTTCCACCGACCGCTATGGCCTCAAGCCCCTCGAAACGGAGGTCTACCGGGGCTTCGTCTTCGTGCGGCTGCAGGCCGGATTGCCGGGCGTGGCGGAGATGTTCGCTCCTTACGAAAATGAGCTGGCGCTGTATCGGCTCGAGGAGCTCCAGCCTCTCGGCCGCGTTACGTTGCGCGTGCGCGAGGTCAACTGGAAGAATGTCACGGATAATTATTCGGATGCCATGCACATTCCGGTGGCGCATCCCGGACTGACCCGCTTGTTCGGTCAGAGCTACGGCGTCGAAGCGCAACGCTGGATCGACAAGATGTGGGGCAATCTGCGCGACGCGCCTTCATCGCAGCCTTCCGAGCGCATGTACCAAGCCGTGCTGCCGAATGTGCCGCACCTGCCTCGGTCGCACCAGCGACTGTGGACCTACTTCAAATTGTGGCCCAACGTCGCCTTTGACCTCTATCCGGATCAGATCGATTTCATGCAAATGATTCCTGTGTCGCCGACCCGCACCCTCATTCGGGAAATCGCCTACGCGCATCCGGACGCGCGCCGCGAGATGCGCGCGGCGCGGCTCTTGAATTGGCGCATCAATCGCAGAGTGAGCCTCGAGGACAAGGCACTCATAGAACGGGTGCAGCACGGCATGGGATCGCGGGGTTTTTCGCCGGGGCCGCTCGGACGCAACGAGGTGGCGCTGCGCAGCTTCGCGCGCCGCATGCGCGAATTAATTCCGGAAAGCAGGTTGGAACGGGCACCCGCCGCGGGATGGCACGCGCGCTCGAGCCTGGCCGCTCCGCGTGGCTGATCTTGGAGCCCGCGACGCCGTCATCATCGGCGGCGGACACAACGGCCTGGTGTGTGCCGCTTATTTGGCGGCGTCCGGCCTGAAGGTAACCGTGCTCGAACGCCGCCGTGTCGTGGGGGGCGCCGCGGTCACGGAGGAGTTCCATCCCGGATTTCGCAATTCCGTGGCTGCCTACACGGTCTCGCTGCTGAATCCCAAGGTCATTCGCGATCTGGAATTGCAGCGCCACGGACTGCGGGTGGTCGAGCGCCGGCTCGCCAACTTCCTGCCGTTGGATGAGAGCAACTATCTCAAGGTCGGCGCCGGCAAGACCCGGGATGAAGTCGCCAGGTTTTCGCCGCGCGATGCCGAGCGGTTGGGCGCGTATGCACAGCGGCTCGACTCGATCGCGGACGTGCTGCGCGATCTGGTGCTGGAGACTCCTCCCAACGTGTCCGCCGGCGGCTGGATCGAGGCGCTGCCGCAATTGCTGCGCGGCGCGCGCTTGGGCAACCGCGTTTCCAAGCTCACCATGCCGCTGCGACGCGAGCTGCTTGCCTTGTTCGTCAAATCGGCCGGGGACTATCTGGACGGATGGTTCGAAAGCGCGCCCATCAAGGCGGCCTATGGATTCGACGGCATCGTCGGCAATTACGCATCACCCTATTCCGCGGGCTCCGCCTACGTGTTGCTGCATCACGTGTTCGGCGAGGTCAACGGCAAGAAAGGCGTGTGGGGGCACGCCATCGGCGGCATGGGAGCGATCACACAGGCCATGTCGAAGTCGGCTGCCGAACGCGGCGTCGAGATTCGCCTGAGCGCGCCGGTGCGTGAAGTTCTGGTCGAAGGCGGCCGCGCGGTCGGCGTGGTCACCGAGAAGGGCGAGGCGCTGCGGGCGCGCTGCGTGATATCGAACTTGAACCCAAAACTGCTGTACGGGTCGCTGATCGACCCCGCGGAGTTGCCGGCGGATTTTCGCGAACGTATCTTGCAGTGGCGCTGCGGATCGGGCACGTTTCGCATGAACGTCGCGCTGTCGGAACTCCCGGATTTCACTTCGCTGCCGGGCCGCACGCTCGCGGAACATCACACCGCGGGCATCATCATGGCGCCGAGCCTCGCCTATATGGACCAGGCCTATCTGGATGCCAAGGCCGGCGGGTGGTCGCGGCAACCGATCGTCGAAATGCTGATCCCCTCGACTCTGGACGACAGCCTTGCGCCGCCCGGACGACATGTGGCCAGCCTGTTTTGCCAGCATGTTGCTCCCGTGCTGCCGGACAATGCGTCATGGGACACGTATCGCGAACAAGTCGCCGACGTCATGATCGATTTGGTCAACAGCCATGCCCCGAATTTCAAGGCCGCGGTGCTGGGCAGGCAAATCATGAGTCCGCTCGATCTGGAACGCACGTTCGGGCTGATCGGCGGCGATATTTTTCATGGCGCGCTCGGGTTGGATCAGCTGTTCTCGGCGCGGCCCATGTTGGGACACGGCGACTATCGCGGTCCGTTGCGCGGTCTGTACATGTGCGGATCCGGTACGCATCCCGGCGGCGGCGTGACCGGAGCGCCGGGACACAATGCGGCGCGCGAGATCATCGCCGATTTCAAGCGCGGCCGGCTGCGCCCTGCAGCGAAGTCCTGACCGGCTATTTCTTCGCAGGATCCGGATACGAGAACGGATCGGCAACCACCGGTTGCGTGGGTATTGGTTTACGCGGCAGCGGCTTGTCGGCGTTGGCTGCCGTCAATAGAACGCTCGCCAGTACGACGGATGCCTGGCGCAAATCGTCCGGGCGCAGATGATCGAAGGTATCGAGGTCGGTGTGGTGCACGCGGCTGCCGTAATCCAGCGGATCCTGGATGAATTGAAAGGCAGGCAGTCCCAACTGGCTCATGTAAACGTGATCCGTGCCGACGGTGGGTTCGGCGACCACCAGATTCGCGCCCAGGCTCGCGAACGGCGCCAGCCACTCGCGAAAAATCGGCACCACGCCGAAATTGCCTTCCGCGTAGATGCCGCGAATCTTGCCGGAGCCGTTGTCGATGTTGAAATAGCCGGCCAGTTCGGCGAAGCCGGGCAGGATCTCCACGGGATAGCTATCCGACAGAAACGCCGGCGGCAGGTCGGCGAGCGAGGGATCCAGCGGCGGCCGATGAGCAAGATGCTTCTCGATGTACGCGGCCGATCCCAGCAGCCCCTGTTCCTCGCCGGCCCATAGGGCAAACCGGATGGTGCGCTTCGGCTGCATCTTGAGGCCGGCCAGAATGCGCGCCGCCTCCATGACCACCACACTGCCCGCGCCGTTGTCCGCCGCCCCGTCGCCGGCGACCCAGCTGTCCAAATGTGCGCCCGCCATGACATAGCCTGCCTTCGCATCGGTTCCCGGTATGTCCGCGAAAATGTCGTAGGCGTTGTGATCGCCGTCTTCGAAGTGAACGCGGTTGTCGATTTGGAGTTTCACTTCACCTACCTTGGCCAGGCGCGCGAGCTTGCGGTAATCCTCCGCGGCCAATTCCACGGCCGGCACCTTCGGCGTGCTGCCGACGCGATAACCATAGCCCTCGCCGTGCACCAATCGCCCCTCGGTGCGCGACATGGACACCGCGGCGAGCGCGCCTTCCTGCGCCAGGAATGCATCGAGGTGAGCGCGAAAGCGAAATCGCTCGATGCGCAATTTCCTCGCTTCCGGGTCGAATGGCTGCTGCTGGTATCTGTCGAGCTTGGCGATGTCCGCCTCGCTGTAGCGCTGGAACGGAGCGTCGCCGTCATCCTTGGGCGGCGCCGGCCACGTGACCAGCACGATTTTTCCCGACAGCTTGCCCTTCCACTCCGCGAAATCCTTGTCCGCTGCCATCGGCGCCACGATGATGGCAGCGCTCACCGCGCCCGGTGTCGCGGGGGTCCAGGCGATCGGAATTGCGCGCAACTCCAGCAGCCGTGGCGCGACCATGCGCACATACGAGGACTCGATCCACCAACCCCGGCCGAAATCGAAGCCTTCAGTCCGGACGTTCTTCAATCCCCACGCTTTGAATTTGTCCTGAGCCCAGTGTTCTGCCCGACGCATGGCGGGTGAGTTGGTCATGCGGCCGCCGATCTCGTCGGCCAGATAGGCCGCGGTTTCGGCAACCTCGCTGTGGTTGAAGCCCTCGTCCGCTATGCGGTTGGCGATCAGAGGATCGGCCGGCACCGTCGCTGCGATGCATAGAGAAAGGCATGCGAAGAATCCCGTCTTACCTGACACAGCCAACTCCGGTTGATGAATGAGAGGAGGCATCCTAGCAATCAACGCGGCCGCATTCCACGGCCGATCGGCCACGGCTGTCAGAAGACTTCGATCCCCTGCGACTTGAGGTATTCATCGTAGGTGCCGCGAAAATCCACCAAGCTTCCCCCCGGGCGCAATTCCAGGATGCGGGTCGCCAGGCCGCCGACGAACTCGCGGTCGTGCGATACGAACAGCAAGGTTCCGGCAAAGTGCTCGAGACCGATCTGCAGGGATTCGATGGTCTCCATGTCCATGTGATTGGTGGGTTCGTCCATCACCAAGACGTTCGGCTTGGTCAGTATCAGCTTGCCGTAGATCATGCGGCCCTTCTCGCCGCCGGACAGCACCTTCACCGACTTCTTGGTTTCGTCTCCGGAAAACAGCAGCCTTCCCAAGGTCGCCCGCACGATCTGATCGTCGTCGGCTTTTCCCGTGTATTGCGACATCCAGCTGAACAGATCGATCTTATCCTCGAATTCCGCCTGCGGATCCTGCGGCATGTATCCAGGCTGCGCGTTTTCGACCCAGACGATGCGGCCGGCATCCGGACGCAGCTCGCCCGCAAGGCAACGCATCAGCGTCGTCTTGCCGACGCCGTTCGGTCCGATGATGGCGATGCGCTCTCCGGCTTCGACATTGAAGGACACGTTGTCGAGCACCTTCTCGGCCGAGCCCGGATAGGTGAAACTCAGCTTCTCCACGGTCACCGCGTTGCGATAAAGCTTTTTCCCCTGCTCGAACCTGATGTAAGGATTCTGGCGCGACGAGGGACGGATTTCCTCGATCTTGATCTTTTCGAGCTGTCTCTTGCGCGAGGTTGCCTGGCGCGCCTTGGAGGCATTCGCGGAGAAGCGCCGCACGAATTCCTGAAGGTCGGAGATGCGTTCCTTGGCCTTGGCGTTGGCGGCCTCGACCCGCTGGCGCGCCTGGACCGAAGCCAGCATGAAATCGTCGTAGTTGCCCGGGTAGATCTTGAGCTGCTGGAAATCCAGATCGGCAATGTGCGTGCAGACCTGGTTCAGGAAATGCCGGTCGTGGCTGATGATGACCATCGTGGCGTCATAGTTGTTGAGCGCCCCTTCCAGCCAGCGAATCGAGTTGATGTCCAGGTTGTTGGTCGGTTCGTCCAACAACAACACGTCCGGCTTGGAAAACAGCGCCTGCGCGAGCAGCACGCGCAGCTTCAGGCCCGGCGGCACTTCGCGCATCAATGCGTGATGACGCGACTCGTGAATGCCGGCTTCGGTTAGAATGCTGGCAGCGCGCGCCTCCGCGTCATACCCGCCGTATTCGGCGAACACGCTCTCGAGTTCCGCGGCCTTCATGTAGTCGTCGTCGGTGGCATTGGGATCGGCATAAATCCGATCGCGCTCCTTCATGGCGCTCCACAATTCCTGGTGACCGCTCATCACCACGTCGATGACCCGCTCGTCCTCGTAGCCGAATTGATTTTGATTCAACTTGCCGAGCCGCATGCCCTGCTGGAGCATGACGTCGCCGGCGCTGGCATCCAGATCGCGGCCCAGCACTTTCATGAGGGTCGACTTGCCCGAGCCGTTGGCGCCGATGAGCCCATAGCGGTTGCCGTCGGAGAACTTGACGGTGACTTGCTCGAACAGCGGTTTCGCGCCGAATTGCACGGCGACGTTGGATGTGGACAGCATCGGTTTCCAATCACATGAGACGAGTGGCCGGTTGGCCGCAATTGCTTGAAAGAACACAGGTGTCGCCGTCGCGCTTGGGTCTCGCACGAGGCCTGCTATGCGTGTACACGATGCGCGTAACGCGCGTCCACGCCAGCCCCTGGTTCTCGGCTCCCATATTCTAGCCGACCCGGCCTGGCGCTGCCGCGTTTTCTGATGGCGGAGTCTCGACAGCTGCCTATTCGAGACTCTACTTCTTGCGCCGCGCCGGTGACTTCTTGCGCCGCGCCGGTGGCCGCTTCCTGGCGGCTTGTTTTCTCGCCACCTTGCGCTTCGCCGCGGTCTTGGGCTGCGGTGCGCTTTTGCTCTTCTGCACAGGTTTGCGTTTCGGCTTCGCCGCGGTCTTGGCAGCGGCCGGTGCCTTGGAATCGCCGCGCAACTGATCCAGTATTGCCGGGTTTTCCAGCGTCGACATATCCTGGGTGATTTCTTCACCGCGGGCGATCGAGCGCAGCAGCCGGCGCATGATTTTTCCCGAGCGCGTCTTCGGCAGATTGTCGGTCAGGCGAATGTCATCGGGCTTGGCGATGGGACTCAACTGTTCCGCCACCCAATTGCGCAACTCGTCCAACAGGGATTTTGCCGCGGCCCCTTGAGGCCGCTGCACGTTGAGAACCACGTAGGCGAATACCGCCTCGCCCTTGATGTCGTGCGGCTTGCCCACGACGGCGGCTTCGGCAACCTTGGGATGAGCGACCAGTGCCGACTCTATCTCCATGGTCCCGAGACGGTGGCCGGCCACGTTCAGCACGTCGTCGATGCGTCCCATGATCCAGTAGTAGCCGTCCGCATCGCGATGGGCGGAATCACCGGCGACGTAGAAGCGATTTTGAAATTTCTCCCAGTACGTCTGCAGATAGCGCTCGTTGTCGCCCCAGATCGTGCGCAGCATCGAAGGCCAGGGTCTTTTGATGACCAGGTATCCGCCCGCGTCCGGCTTCGTTACGGCGCGACCCTCGTCATCGACGATGTCGGCGAAAATACCGGGCAACGGTGTGGTGCACGAGCCGGGCTTCGTAGGCGTGACCCCGGGAATCGGCGTCATCATGATGGACCCCGTTTCCGTCTGCCACCACGTATCCACGATCGGACAGCGCTCTTTGCCGATGACGCGGTGGTACCACATCCAGGCTTCCGGATTGATCGGCTCGCCGACGCTGCCGAGCAGCCGCAGCCTGCTGAGGTCGTATTGAGAGGGTATGGCATCGCCGAGCTTCATCAGCGCCCTAATGGCGGTCGGCGCCGTGTAGAGAATGCTGACCTCATGCGTCTGGCAAATTTTCCAGAAGCGGCCGCCGTCGGGATATGTCGGTGCGCCTTCGTACATCAAAATCGTCGCGCCGGCGGCCAGCGGGCCGTATGCCACATAGGTGTGGCCGGTGATCCAGCCGACGTCCGCCGTGCACCAGAAGACGTCGCTGTCCTTGATGTCGAAAACCCACTGCATGCTCAATTTGGCATTGAGCAAATAGCCGCCGCTGCCGTGCTGAATGCCCTTCGGCCGTCCCGTGGATCCGGAGGTGTAGAGCAGAAAAAGAGGATGTTCGGCATCGAGGCTTTGCGCCGCACATTGCGCGCTTTGGCTCGAAATCGCATCGTGCCACCACTCGTCGCGGCCCGGTTGCATATTGCACGCGGTGCCGGTGCGTTTGTAGACGATCACCCGCTCGACGCTCTCGCATCCTTCGGCGAGCGCCTTGTCGACGGCGCGTTTCAGCTCGACCACCTGGCCGCCGCGCCAGCCGCCGTCCGCCGTGATGACGAGCTTGGCGCCGGCGTCGATGATGCGATCCTTCACGGCGTTGGCGGAGAAGCCGCCGAAGACCACGGAATGGATCGCGCCGATCCGGGCGCAAGCCTGCATGGCGATGACCGCTTCGGGGATCAGCGGCATGTAGATCACCACGCGGTCGCCGCGCGACACGCCTTTCGCCTTCAGTGCATTGGCGCAGCGGCAGACCTCGCCGTGCAGCTGCGCGTAGGTCAATTTGCGCACATCGCCAGGCTCGCCCTCGAACACGATGGCGACCTTGTCGCCGCGGGTCTTGAGATGCACATCCAGGCAATTGTGCGAGACGTTGAGCTGACCGCCGGAAAACCAGCGGTAATTCGGCGCGTCGGAATCGTCCAGCGGCACACTGAAGGGCCGCGCCCAGTCGATTTCCTCGACGGCGAGATCCGCCCAAAAACCGACGTAATCGTCCGCCGCTTTGGCATGCATGCGTTGCAGGTCGTTCGCTTTCAGCTTTGACTGGCGGCGAAACTTCTCGGATGGCGCAAACAGCCGCTCCTCCTGCAGAACGGATTTAATGTCCTTTCCCGCCATAAAAACTCCCCATCGTCATGCAGCGGCGATTCGGCGCGCCTGCTGTCTCAATATACTGCCAAAACCATGCGTATCGAAGAAGCGATCGAGCCTGCCGCGATCGGGCGCCCGGACCTTCAAGTCGTCCAGGCTGGCCTTGAGCGGCATGTCGCAGACGATGCCTGTCAATCGCCGCGCGAGATACGCGGCTTGCTTGTGCGCGAGAAGCCTGGCGGCCACGGCCGCGCCCCCGCGCAATTTCAGCTGCGGCACCCGGTGCAAATTCTCGTAGAGATCATCGAGCGAGCCGAAAGCGCTGAACAACAGTGCAGCGGTCTTCTTGCCGACGCCGGGCACGCCCGGAATGTTGTCGACGCTGTCGCCGGTGAGCGCGAGAAAGTCGGCGATGAGTTCCGGAATCGCGCCGAATTTCGGCCCGATGTCGTGGTAGAGGTATCGCGCGTTGCCGCTGTAATCCCAGAAAACGTCACCATCGCGTATCAATTGCGACAAATCCTTGTCCCGGGTCACCAGTACATTGCGTAATCCGGCGGCCCGCGCCCGGGTTGCCAGGGTCCCGATGATGTCGTCGGCTTCGTATTCCGCGCTGGCGTATTCCGCCACGCCGATATGCCGGCAAAATTCACGGCACAATCCGAATTGGCGCTCGAGGTCGGCAGGCGGTGATTCGCGATTCGCCTTGTAAGGCGGATAAATGCCGTTGCGGAACGAGGTTTCGCCGCGCAGGCTGATATCGAAGGCCACGCCGATGCGTTCCGGCCGCACCTGCTCGAGAAGATCCGACAGGAAGCGCGCGAAGCCGTACAGCGCGTGTGTGCCGTTGCCGTCCGCATCGACCATATCCGGCGGCATCGAGTGATAGGCGCGAAACACGAAATAGCTGGCATCGATGAAATATACGACACCCGAACGCGTACCGGCCGGCAGCACGTTCACATCGGCCAGCGTTGCATACGCTCGTGCAGCGGACTGGAACGCGGGAAGTGCGCCACCAGATACTCCATCTGATCGGCCAGCACGCGCCGCCCTTTCAGGAAGATGTATTCGGCGTAGGTCGGCGTGAAAGGCACGGCCAACAATTGCATGCCCGCCTGTTCCGGCGTGCGCGACGCCTTGGCGTTGTTGCAGCGTCGGCAGGCCGACACCACGTTGCTCCAGGTATCCTGGCCGCCGCGGCTGAACGGCGTCACATGGTCGCGCGACAGCAAGCTATATGTAAAGCGCGCGCCGCAGTACAGGCACAAATAAGCGTCGCGTCGGAACAGCGTTTGATTATTGAGCGGCGGCGTATACGAGGTTCCGCGCAGATTGCCCGGATTGCCCGTTACCCCGAGCGTGGCGATGATCGAATTCACATCGACGATGGTGCGCAACCCCGTCCTCGCGCACGTGCCGCCATAGAGCCGGTACAGCAGCGTGCCGCAGGTATAGGCGACTTGTTCCGTGTGATAGAGTCGCGCGGCTTCTCGATAGTCGACCCATTCGAGCGGCATGCCGGAAACGTCGGTACGCAAGATTTGTTGGGACAAAGGATAGCCCTGCGCGACCACCAGATCGTCGCGCCAATCCAAGAGCTGAAACCGCTGTTCCTTCACCTGCTGCATGGTCACCAAAGATAGTCGAGTCTTATGCCATAATTCAATGTTTCGTGTCCCATGTCTCGGAAGAGGTTCGCATGCCCGTCGTCGTCGGTGTCCTAACGGAAACCGCTGCCAGAGAAACCCGTGTCGCCGTGGTCCCGGAAGTTGCAGCCAAGTTACACGCCCTCGGTGTCCGCGTCATGATGGAGCGCGGCGCCGGCGCGTTGGCGCATTTTCCGGACGCCTCCTATGCGGGCATCGAATTCGGCCATGCCGCGTCTATTTTAAGTTCCGCCGACGTGCTGTTGAAGGTTCGTCCCCCAAGTCTCGCCGAGGCGGCGGCGCTGAAAAGAGGCGCCGTGCTGATCGGCTTCATGCAAGCCTATGCGAATCCGGAGCTGGTGCGCACCCTGCGCGACCGCGGCATCACCAGCTTCGCCATGGAGCTGGTGCCGCGCATTTCCCGCGCGCAGTCGATGGATGCATTGTCATCGCAGGGTTCGGTCGCCGGCTATAAAGCCGCGCTCATCGCCGCCAATACCTTGGAGAGATTCCTGCCGATGCTGACGACGGCCGCCGGAACGATACGGCCCGCGCAGGTGCTCATCATCGGCGCCGGTGTGGCGGGCCTGCAGGCGATCGCCACCGCCAAACGACTGGGGGCCGTGGTCGAGGCGTACGACGTGCGCACAGCCACCAAGGATCAGGTGAAATCCCTGGGTGCGAAATTCGTCGAGACCGGCGTGTCCGCGGAGGGTACGGGCGGCTATGCGCGCGAACTCACGGCTGAGGAGAAACTCAAGCAGCAGGAAGTGCTGGATGCGCGAATCGCGGCCAGTGATGCGGTGATCACCACGGCATCCGTGCCGGGCCGGGCCGCGCCGCGCATCGTGTCGAAGGCGGCGGTCGAGCGCATGAAGGAGGGCTCGGTCATCGTCGATATCGCCGCGGATCAGGGCGGCAACTGCGAATTGACGCAAGGCGGGGAGACCGTCGTGCATGGCGGCGTGAAGATCATCGGCCCGCTCAACCTGCCGGCGGCGCTGCCATATCACGCCAGCGAGATGTATGCGCGCAACGTCTTCAACCTCCTGAAGCCCGCGCTGCCCAAGGGCGAATTGGTCATCGATTGGAACGACGAGGTGTTCGCCGGCGCCGTTCTCACGCATGACGGACAAATCAAGCACGAAGCCACCCGCAAGTCAGTGGAGGGATAAAACAGATGATCGACGGCGTCATTGCGCTCTATATATTCATGCTCGCGGTATTCACGGGATACGAGGTGATCTCGCGGGTGCCGGTGATTCTGCATACGCCTCTCATGTCCGGGTCGAATTTCATCCACGGCATCGTCCTCGTTGGGGCGATGGTGGCGCTCGCGACCGCCGACTCGACGCTGGTGCGTGTCATTGGTTTCATCGGCGTGGTGCTTGCGGCCGGCAACGCGGTCGGCGGGTACGTCGTGACCGAGCGCATGTTGAAAATGTTCATCTCGGCCGGCAAGAAGAAGGGACCGTAGCCGATGCTCGACGCTTCGACCTTGCAAACCCTGACGCAGCTGTCTTATCTGGTGGCGGCAGCACTGTTCATCCTTGGGTTGAAACGCATGAGCTCGCCCGTGACCGCAGTCAGCGGCGTGCGCTGGGCCGGCGTAGGGATGCTGCTGGCGACCGCGGTCACGCTGACGTTCGTCGCCGGCGCTTCCGTGTTGAACTTGGGCCTGGTGCTCCTCGCCATCGCCATCGGCAGCGTGATCGCCTGGGTCAGCGGCAAGCGCGTCGCCATGACGGACATGCCGCAGATGATCGCGCTGTACAACGGCATGGGCGGCGGTGCGGCGGCGGCCATCGCGGCGGTGGAGCTGTACAGCGGCAACGAACAGAATCTCGTGCGCCTCACGATGGCCACGGTCGGCGGTTTTGTCGGCGCGGTCTCGTTCAGCGGCAGCCTGGTCGCCTTCGCCAAACTGCAGGGACTGATCACCAGGTCCGCGCGCTTCGCAGGCCAGAAGGCCCTGAATTCCCTGTTGCTGCTGCTGACCCTCGCGCTCGGCTTCATGGCGGTCACGGGCGCAGGGTTGGGCTCCGGCGAACTGGTGATTTCCCTGTTCTTTGGCTTCGCCCTTTTGCTCGGCGTAGCCATGACGCTGCCCATCGGCGGTGCGGACATGCCCGTGGTCATTTCGCTGTACAACGCGCTGACCGGGCTGGCCGTGGCTTTCGAAGGCTTCGTGCTCGACAATGCGGCCATGATCGTCGCCGGCACCGTGGTCGGGGCCGCCGGCACGCTGCTTACGCAGCTGATGGCGAAGGCGATGAACCGGTCGCTCGGCAACGTGCTTTTTTCCAATTTCGGCGAAACGAATATCGCATCCGGCGGCGGTGTGACGGGCTCGCAAAAGGCCATCGAGGCTTCGGACGCAGGCGTCATGATGGCCTATTCGCAGAAGATCATCATCGTGCCGGGCTACGGTCTGGCCGTCGCCCAGGCGCAGCACAAGGTATGGGAGCTCTCGCAATTATTGATCGAACACGGCGTCAAGGTGCGCTTCGCCATTCACCCCGTCGCAGGCCGCATGCCGGGTCACATGAATGTGCTGCTGGCGGAGGCCGGTGTGCCGTACGAGCTGATTGCGGATCTCGATGAGATCAACGCGGAATTCGAGACCGCCGACGTTGCGCTCATCATCGGCGCCAACGATGTCGTGAACCCCGATGCGCGCAGCAACAAAAGCAGTCCGATCTACGGCATGCCCATCTTGAACGCGGACAAGGCCAAGAACGTCATCGTCATCAAGCGCGGACAGGGCCAGGGCTTTTCAGGTATCGACAACGCCCTGTTCGTACTCGACCAGACGCGCATGCTGTATGGCGACGCGCAGGCTGCGGTCAGCCAGCTCATTCAGGCAGTCAAGGCGGCAGGGTGAGTTCCAGAGGAGGCTTTGGCCGCCATGAAAGCATCGATCTTCGGGTTCTTGTTTCTGTGTGCCGCGGTTCACGCCGCGGCCTCGCCTAGCAGCGCCGAAGCCGCGCGCTGGCGGCAGCACGCCGCACAGGTGCGCATCATCCGCGATGATTTCGGCATCGCGCATATTTACGGCAAATCGGACGCCGATACCGTATTCGGTACGATTTACGCGCAAGCCGAAGACGACTTCAACCGGGTGGAGCGCAACTACTTGAACGGCCTGGGCTGGCTGGCGCAGGCTGAAGGCGAGGCGGCAATTTACAGCGACCTGCGCCAGCGCCTGTTCGTCGACCCACGGCATCTCGAGCGAGAGTACCTAGCCTGTCCGCCATGGCTGCGCAAGCTGACGCAAGCCTGGTCGGACGGCCTGAATTATTACTTGTCCAAGCATCCTGAGGTCACGCCAAAGTTCATTCGACGCTTCGAGCCTTGGATGGCGCTGTCCTTCACCGAAGGCAGCATCGGCGGAGACATCGGGAGGGTGGATCTTGCCAGGCTCAAGGAGTTTTATGGCGTGCCGGCGGCCCCGCCACAGGCCGCCGCACCGCGCGCCGCCGTGCCGGACGAATTCTCCGAACCCACTCCGGGCGGTTCCAACGGCTTCGCCATAGCACCGCAGCGAAGCGCCTCCGGGCATGCTTTGCTTTGGATCAATCCGCACACCTCCTACTACTTCAGATCCGAACTGCAGATGGTGAGCGGGGAGGGACTGAACGTTTACGGAGCGGTCACCTGGGGTCAATTCTTCATCTACCAGGGCTTCAATTCGCGCAACGGTTGGATGCACACCTCATATGGCGGCGACGCCGTCGACGAGTACGCCGAAACGATCGAGCAAAAACCCCAGCGGCTGTACTACAAGTACGGCGCCGGCCTGAGAAAGCTGCGCTCCGGCGAAATCGTGATTCGCTACAAACAGGGCGACTCGTTCGCCACGCGCAGCTTCACGGTCTACCGCAGCCACCACGGCCCCATCATCCGCGCCGAACATGGCAAGTGGATTGCGATCAAACTGCTCCAGGACCCCGTGCGGGCGCTGGAACAGTCCTACCTGCGCACCAAGACGCGCGACTATCGGTCGTTTCGCAAGACGCAGGAAATGCGCACCGATACGTCCAACAATACGGTGTACGCCGATGCCGACGGCACGATTGCTTATTTTCACGGCAACTTCATCCCCAGGCGCGATCCGCGCTTCGACTATGCCCACGTGGTCGACGGCAGCAACCCGGCTACGGAATGGCACGGAGCACACCCCCTGGAAGATACGATCACGCTTCTCAATCCGAGCAGCGGCTGGATCGCGAACACCAACAACTGGCCGTTTTCCGCCGCCGGCGCCGCCAGTCCCAAGCGTGAGGATTATCCGGCTTACATGTGGATCAGGGGAGAAAACCCGCGCGGCTTGCACGCAACCCTGGTCCTGCAAAACATTCACGACGTCACCCTGGACAGTCTGATCGCGGCCGGCTACGACCCGCATCTGACGGCCTTCGATGCGCTGCTGCCGCCGCTGATCGCGGCATTCGATGCGCTGCCGCCCGATGATGCGCGAAGGCTGTCGCTGCGCGAGGCCGTCGCAGCGTTGCGCGGTTGGGACCGACGATGCGCGGCGGACTCGGTGCCCACGGCGGTCGCGATCTTCTGGGCAGAGGAGATGGCGGAACGCGCCAAGGGCGCGGCGCACGCCGCCGACCGGCCGACATACGATTATCTGGTCGATAACTCGACCGACGCAGGAAGACTCGACGCGTTGACGGCAGCGCTCGCAAAGCTGTCGGACGATTTCGGCCGTTGGCAGACGCCCTGGGGCGAGATCAACCGCTTTCAGCGCTTGAGCGACGACATCGACCCGCGCTTCGATGACTCGAAGCCGAGTTTGCCGGTCGGATTCGCGCCCGGGCAATGGGGGGCGCTCGCGTCATTCGACTGGACCAGACCGCGGCACACCAAGAAGATATATGGCTCGGAGGGCAACAGCTTCGTGGCTGCCGTCGAATTCGGACCCACCGTGCGCGCCAAAGCCATCATGAGCGGCGGCGAGAGCGGCGATCCTTCGTCCGCGCATTTCGTCGATCAGGCGGCCATGTTCACACAGGGAAGATTCCGCGACGTGTATTTCTCGCCGGAGGACGTTCGCAGCCACGCCGAACGCAGCTACAACCCCTGAACGGTCTGCGCGTCTTCGCCGGGGATCAGCGCGCTACGATGAGTGCCGTACGATGAGTGTACGATGAGTGCCGTACGATCAGCGCGGATTGCGCCGCAGAGCCTGCGGGCGCTGCAGGGCTGCGCGCGGCGGCGGCGCGCGTTGGATGACGCGGCGGCGCTGTTCCGGGGTCATTTGGCGCCACTGCTGGCGTAACTGCTGGCGCCGCTCCGGCGGCATTTGCCGGAATCGATTGAATTGCTCGCGCACACGTTGTTGACGCTCCGGCGGCAGTGCCTTGAATTGCTGCCAGCGCTGCCGCAGCAGCTGCCGCTGTTCTGGTGTCATGGCGCGCCATTGCGCAAAGCGCTCCTGCGCACCGGTGCGCTGCTCGGGAGTCATCGTCAGCCAGCGTTGGCTGCCCCGCGCCAGGGCCTGCTGGCGTTCCGGCGGCAACGAATTCCACTTGTCCTGGTAGTCATGCAGCAGCTGCTGTTGCTGCGGCGACATCGAATTCCAGGCCTTGGGCTGAGCGGGCGCTTCGGGCGCGGCCGGCGCTTCGATCGGCGCGGGAGATGCGGGCGCAGGGTCCTGCGCGAACGCCGGGGCGGCCGCGAGACTCAATACACATGCCAATAGCACCCTGATCATTTACTTGCATCCTGCGGCGGCGGTGCGGGGGGACTGTTCCCCCGCGGCGGCGCCCGCTTCAAAAATTCCCACCAAGCAGCATCCCCGACATCGTCCGAACCCAAGAACTCAATGAATCCTTCGTCGGATCCTTCGTCCGGCGCATCCCCGGGCGGTGGACGCGGCGGCTGCGTCGTCGCTGCCGGCGGCTTCGGCGGCGCGGGCGCTTGGGCGTGTGCAGCGGCGCACATCACCGTGGCCATCAGCAACCACCACCCTCTTGCCGAGCTCAATGACGATTCAACCTAAGCGGCTGGTTCCGTATTCGCCGCTTTGTCCGCGAAATCATAGAAATCGAGATCGTCCTGAAGCATCTCCAGGGCGTCACCTGACTCATCCGAGGAAGCGACGATGTCCAGATCTTCGAGATTCGACTGTGCATCGGCGAAGGATACCGCGTGATGGACCGCCGGGGTGCCCATCCAGAGCGCGACGCCCAGCACGGCCGCGGCGGTTACCCCCGCGGTGGGCATCCACCAAGCCTTGCGCGGCAACCACGAGTGGCTGGGTGCCGCGGCCGCCTCGAGCGCGGCATGCCGTGCCTGGGTAAGTCGGGAACGCATACGCATGTCGAGGTTCTCGACGCTGTCGTGAAACAGCGCGCGGCTGCGCTCCTCGAGAGAATCACGGTTCTGTTCGCCCATCACCACGCCTCGCCAAGTTGTTCGCGCAGCGCATGCACGGCGCGCGAGTAATGCGTTTTGACGCTGCCTTCAGAGCAGCCCATGGCCGTCGCCGTTTCGGCAACATCCATGCCTTCGAAGTTTCGCAGCATGAAGGCTTCGCGCTGACGTGCCGGCAGGGCGCGCAGCGAAATCTCCAATTGCTGCAACGCCTGATCCTGCATCAGCCTCTCCGGGATGGGAGTGGCCGCATCCGCGACGCTCTCCAACGGATCTTGAGCTTCGTTGTCGGGATCCTCCTTGGGACCCGGCAACCACGTCATGATGCGATTGCGCACCGAACGGCGCCGCTGTAAATCGCGGATGCCGTTTTCCAGAATTCGATAGAACAGCGGCCGCCACTCGGAGCTCGGCTTCGAGGCGTAATTCTTCGTCAGCTTGAGCATGGCGTCCTGGACCACATCCAAGGCGTCGTCGGCGTCGCGCAGTGCGACTTGTGCCATGCGAAACGCCCGGCGCTCGATTTCGGCCAGGAATTTTTCGAGTTCTCGCGAGTACTCCAGAACCACTCCCTCACGCGCTGGAGTGGGACCATCCCAGTCCATCCAAGCGGTGTGGAGGGTATCAAAGCGAGACATAATCGTCCTCATGGAGGTTGGTTGAGCGGCGGCGCAACTTTGCCCTTCCAGGTATAAACGCCCTGCGGCGCCGGGGGTTGACGATGATTGATACAAGATCAGCGACTTACGCACACCGGTTGTGGCTTACGTTGCAATAATTTGAGCCGACACCTCCAATGACAATGTAGAGGGTTCCGTAATACATTGAATTTATTGAACTCACTGCCATTTAGGATACTTTTTGGCCATTTTGAACATGACCCGAAACGGAACGGGCACTTAGGGTAAATGATCCCGGCTTTTCAACAGACTTATCCACAGCTCTTGTGGACAACGAGACGCGCATGATTTTGGCTGTTGCGCTCGACACGCCCTTGCGCCGCGTCTTTGACTATTTGCCCTTGGACGAGCGGTCGATTCCACCGCCGCCCGGCGTGCGCGTGAGTGTTCCCTTCGGGCGCCGCAAATTGATCGGCGTGCTCGTATCCATCGCCTCCGAATCCAACATCGCCTCGGCAAAACTGCGGCGCGTTCTCGCGATCTTGGATACGGCTCCGATCTTCGATGCGGCAACCTTCGAACTGCTCAAGTGGGCCGCCGACTACTATCATCATCCGATCGGCGAGGTATTCGCGGCGGCGCTCCCCTCGAGCCTGCGTTCCGGCCAGGCCGCGATCGAATCGACCGAATACTGGACCCTGACGCAAGCCGGTCGTGAAGAGTTGACCAAGCCAGCCAATAGGCGGGCCCCCCAGCAGCGCGCGCTGCTGGCGTGGCTCGCCGAACGCGGTCAAGCCTCGGCCGCCGAAGTAACCGCCGCGTTCAAAACTTCCCACTTGAGGGCCTTGGAGAAGCGCGGCTGGATCGCGGCGCACCGCTCCGAGGTTGCCCTACCGGATGAGGTCCTCAAGGAGCGGCCCGAGCCCGGTCTCGTGGAGGCCGACGAGTTGACCTTGAGCGGCGCCCAGGCCGAGGCCGTCAAAGCCATCGTCGCCACACTGTCCAAGTTTGCCGTGCACCTGCTTTATGGCGTGACCGGCAGCGGCAAGACTGAGGTTTATCTGCGCGCCATCTCGGCCGCCATAGCAGCCGACGGCCAGGCGCTGATTCTGGTGCCGGAGATCGCCCTGACGCCCCAGCTGCTCGAGCGCTTTCGGCGCCGTTTCGGCGGCGGCGTGGTCGCGCTGCATTCGGCCCTCACCGACTCGGAACGCCGCGATGCCTGGCGCGCCGCGCACGCCGGCATCGCGCGCATCATCATCGGCACCCGTTCCGCGGTGTTCACTTCCGCACCAAGGCTCGCGCTCATCGTGGTGGATGAAGAGCATGACGCCTCGTACAAACAGCAAGAGGGCTTCCGCTACTCGGCGCGCGATCTGGCGGTGATGCGCGCCCGCGGCGCCGGCATTCCCGTCGTATTGGGCTCCGCGACGCCTTCGCTCGAGACGCTGGAAAATGCGGCCACCGGCCGTTATGCCAAGCACTTGTTGCCGCACCGTCCAGGCGCCGCCCAAGAGGCGCGCATGTCCTTGATCGATCTGCGGCGCCATGCCGCGGATCAAGGACTCTCCACCCCCGCCATGGTTGCAATCGCGGCGCATTTGAAGGCCGGCGGCCAGGTCATCGTGTTCCTCAATCGGCGCGGCTATGCGCCGAGCTTGTTTTGCAACAGTTGCGGCTGGATTGCACCATGCGCGCACTGCGACGCGCGCATGACGCTGCATCGGCGCGCAGGCCAGCTGCGTTGCCATCACTGCGGCGCGCAGGCAGAAATTCCCGCCGTGTGCGGCCAATGCCGCCAGGCGCTGCTCCCCGTCGGACAAGGTACGGAGCGGGTCGAGGAAACTCTCGCCCGGCTGTTTCCGGAAGCGTCGCTGGCGCGGCTGGATCGCGACACGGCATCGGCGCGCGGCTCCATACAGAACGTGCTCGAGCGCGTGCACAGCGGCGAAGCGAGGATATTGATCGGCACGCAAATGCTCACCAAGGGTCATCACTTTCCCGACGTGTCGCTGGTGGTGATTCTCGACGCCGATCAGGGCTTGTTCGCCAGCGACTTTCGCGCGACCGAACGCCTCGCGCAGACCATTACGCAGGTCGCAGGCCGCGCCGGGCGCGCCGCGCGCGCCGGCGAGGTATTGATCCAGACCGAATATCCCGAGCACCCGTTGCTGACCCGGCTCATCGCGGACGGCTACGAGAGCTTCGCCGCCAGCGCCTTGCAGGAGCGGCGCGAGGCGCAGTGGCCGCCCTTCTCGCGGTTGGCGATGCTGCGTGCGGAGGCCAAAGACCGCGGCCGGCTGAACGATTTTTTACAGGCCGCCGCCGAGCGCGGCTTTCGTCTTAACGAAA
>Ga0302324_100007889_pt1 | contig 22542 bp, 23 predicted proteins | sample Palsa_T0_1_FD_201949 | JGI IMG/M metagenome (GOLD analysis project Ga0302324, IMG submission 201949) | Peat permafrost microbial communities from Stordalen Mire near Abisko, Sweden - Palsa_T0_1 | ecosystem: Environmental > Terrestrial > Soil > Palsa > Peat permafrost | place: Sweden: Abisko...
GCGCATGGCGGTGAAAAAAATGGCAGCCGGCAAGCGCGCACAGAGCGAACGCGGCCAAAATACGGGGCGCCCAACCGAATCTCATGAATACTCCACCTGAAACATGACTCCCGCCGCCTGGGCGCTTGCACTGACCGCCGCATGATACGTCGTTGCAAGCTCGGTGAGTGGCAGACGGATGCCCGACTCGATGAGCCCCAAGCGCGCGAGCAACCACTTGGCCGGGATCGGATTCGACTCGATGAAAAGGTCGCGATGCAGCGCCGCAAGCGGCGCATCGAGCCTTCCAGCGGCGACCCGGTCGCGCTTGCCGGCAGCCGCTGCAAGCTCGGCCATGACGCCAGGAACAATGTTCGCCGTGACCGAGATGACGCCGTGGGCCCCGGCGAGCATCGTCTCGCGGGCGGTCGCGTCATCGCCGCTTAGGACGATGAAATTCGGCCCGCAGGCATCCAAAAGCTCCCGCACCCGCGCCACCTGGGCGACGGCTTCTTTGATCCCGATGACCCGTGAAAGTTGCGCCAGTCTGGCGACCGTCGCCGGCAACATATCAACCGCCGTGCGCGCGGGCACGTTGTAGAGAAGCATCGGCAGCCTGGAGGATGCGGCGATCGCGGCAAAATGACGGTACAGACCCTCCTGCGTCGGGCGGTTGTACGCCGGCGTCGTGACGAGGAGCGCAGCCACCGGCAGCTGCGAGAGCCGCTTCACCCGTTCCACCATGGCAGCCGTGCTGCTGCCGCCGCAGCCTGCTATGACCGGGATGCGTCCTTGCAGGTGCCGCGAGGCGCGCTCGGCAAGCTCGGCAAGCTCGGCATCCGCAAGGGTGGCGGACTCCCCGGTCGTGCCGCCAACGACGATGCCGGTCGTGCCGTTTTCAACATGAAAGTCGATGAGCCGCAACCACGCCGCAAAATCGAGCGAGCCGTCCGCGCGCATGGGGGTGACGATGGCGACCAGACTGCCGGAAAACATGCACAAAATCCAAGAGCCGCGGGGGAGCGCGCGATGTTACGAGGCAGTGCGCGCCCTAAGCAAGCGCGGTCGCGCAGCGCGTCCGCACCCGCTAAACTCTCCCCACGCGAACAAAGGGAGTAATAGCCGTCGACACGATGAAGCAACACCTTGCCGTATCAGCGATTGGCAGCGATCGCACCGGCATGGTCCACGACCTTACGCGCCTGGTGAGCGAGTGCGGCGGCAATATCAGCGAAAGCCGCATGGCAGGCTTAGGCTCGGAGTTTGCCATGCTGCTCCTGATATCGGGCAACTGGCACGCGCTCGCGAAACTCGAAACAGAGCTCAAACGCCTCGCCGACAGCAGCAGTCTCATCCTGCATCTGAAGCGTACCGAGCCGCGCTCGGCGCGCACCGACATGCTGCCCTACTCGATCGACGTCGTGTGCCTCGACCAAAGCGGCATCGTCTCGGGCCTGTCCGGTTTTTTTTCCAGTCGCAGCATTGATATCGCGGAGGTCTCAACCCGCAGTTACCCGGCAGCGCACACCGGCGCGCCGATGTTCTCCGTGCAGATGATCGTCAATGTCCCAAGCCGCATCCACGTCGCGCACCTGCGCGAAGAGTTCATGGAATTCTGCGATTCCCTGAACCTCGATGCGATTCTGGAGCCGGTGAAATCCTAACGCTCGGCGGCAAGGCCCCCGATTTCAAGCTTCACGCCACCGGCGGGGCGACCTGGCGGCTCAAAGACGCGGCCGGCAAAAAACTCGTGATTTATTTTTATCCCAAAGACATGACCTCCGGCTGCACGCGCGAGTCGCAGGAGTTTCGCGATCTGTATGCCGCGTTCACCAAAGCGCAGACGCAGATCGTCGGGATATCGCGCGACAGCATCGCATCCCATGAGAGGTTCAAGCTGCGCGACAAGCTGCCTTTTGCGCTGCTTGCCGATGAGGATGAAAAGGTCTGCAAACTCTTTGATGTCATCCAAGAGAAAAGCATGTATGGCAGGAAGTACCTAGGCGTGGAGCGCAGTACTTTTCTCGTCGATGCCAAAGGAGTGCTGCGGCGTGCGTGGCGCAAAGTGAAAGTACCCGGCCACGCGGAGGAAGTCCTTGAAGCGGCGCGGTCTGTCTGAGCCCGGTCCGGCCGCCGCCGGCAGCACCGTCCCACCGCTGGTACCAAGCAAAATGACGCGCCGGCTGTTCGTGCTGGACACCAACGTCCTGATGCACGACCCGACCGCGATCTATCGCTTCGAGGAGCACGACGTCTATCTGCCGATGGTCGTCCTCGAGGAGCTCGATGCGCACAAGAAAGGCCTCTCCGAGGCTTCGCGCAACGTGCGTCAGATCAGCCGCTTCCTCGACGACATGATCCACGGCGCAACCAAGGAGCGCATCGATCGGGGTCTGCCACTACCCAGTTCCGACTCCGGCAATCACGGCCGCAAGGCCGCAAGCGGCCGCCTTTTCTTTCAGACGCGCCAGCTCGCAAGCGAGCTGCCGGCGAGCCTGCCGGGTCAAAGTACCGACAACGCTCTGCTCTCGCAGACCCTTGCGCTCGTGAGCGAACATCCCGATGCGCGCGTGATCCTAGTCTCCAAGGACATCAATCTGCGCATTAAGGCCGCAATCCTCGGTATCCACGCCGAGGACTACTACAGCGACAAGACCATTGAAGATGCCGACATCCTCTACACCGGCGTCACGGCGCTGCCGGGAAATTTCTGGGAGCAGCACGGCGAGAACATGCGCTCCTGGAAGGACGCTGACCGCACCTTCTACGAGCTCACGGGTCCCGCGGTGCGTTCCTGGCAGCCTAATCAATGCGTGTACGAGGACAGTCCGGAAGGCATCGAGGCCATCGTGCGCCGCGTCGCGGGCGACACGGCGACTCTCGAGCTCACCCGCGATTACCGCAGCGCACGCAACAGTGTCTGGGGCATCTCGGCGCGCAACCGCGAACAGAATTTCGCGTTCAACCTGCTGATGGATCCGGAAGTGGATTTTGTGACCGTGCTGGGACCCGCCGGCACGGGCAAGACGCTCCTCGCGCTCGCCGCGGGGCTCATGCAGACACTTGAGACCAACCGTTTCGTCGAGATCATCATGACGCGCGTGACGATTCCGCTCGGCGAGGACATCGGCTTTTTGCCGGGCACGGAGGAGGAGAAGATGGAGCCGTGGATGGGGGCTCTGATGGACAATCTGGAAGTGCTCACGCAGAGCCAGGAAGGCGGCACCTGGGGCCGCGCGGCCACCAATGATCTGTTGCGCAACCGCATCAAGATCCGCTCCTTGAACTTCATGCGCGGCCGCACATTCCTCAACCGCTACATCATTCTCGATGAGGCGCAGAATCTCACGCCGAAACAGATGAAGGCGCTCGTGACGCGCGCCGGTCCTGGCGCCAAGCTTGTCTGCCTGGGCAACATCGCCCAGATCGACACGCCCTACTTGAGCGAGATGACTTCCGGACTTACCTTTGTCGTCAACCGCTTCCGCGGCTGGCCGCACTCCGGCCACATCACCCTGGTGCGCGGCGAACGCTCGCGGCTCGCCGAGTACGCATCGGATATCCTATAGCGCGGAGGGTGCGGAAACTCTGCGGCCCCGAAACGGTCCTAAACGAAGGCTTAGCGCTCCCAGCACGAAATCCATGCGACTCCTGGCAAAACTTCTCCCCACCGCAGTTGCTGCAAGCTTAAGCTTGGCCACGGGAGTCGTATGCGCCCAGACCGAGCTGCCCGATATCGGCAATCCCGTCGCCGCGACGATTACGGTGGACGAGGAGCGGCAAATCGGGGAGATGATCACGAAGGAACTGCGTGATCAGGGCAAGATCATCGATGACCCCGAGGTCGACGAGTATGTGCAGTCCTTGGGGCTGCGCCTGGCGTCACAGGCTTCCGATCCTGCCACCCGCCAGTTCCATTACTACACGGTGCGCGAACCCGGCATCAACGCGTTCGCGATCTTCGGCGGCTTCATCTTCTGCAACTACGGGACGATCCTCGCGAGCGGCAACGAGTCGGAGCTCGCCAGCGTTCTCGCGCATGAAACCGCGCACGTGACGCAGCGGCATCTGGCGCGCATGGTGAACGCCCAGAGCCATCAGGGGCTCGAACAGGCGGCGACGATCCTGGGCGCCATCCTCATCGGGGTCCTGGCCGGCGGCAACGGCAACGTCATGGAGGGCGCGATCGCGGCCGCCCAGGGCATGGCCGTGCAGCAGCAGATCAATTTCACGCGCTCCCAGGAATACGAGGCGGACCGGGTCGGCATCGGCTTTCTCGCCTCGGCGGGTTTCGATCCGCAGGCAATGGGGAATTTCTTTGAGGCGATGTCGCGCCATGAGGGATTAAACGGCGCCTGGGTGCCGGAGATGCTGCGCGACCACCCCGTGACGAGTAACCGCGTCGCCGAAGCACGTGCGCGCGCCGCCCAATATGAGCGTCGCAAGCCTTCGCAGTCGACCGGCTACGCGCTCATCAAGGAGCGCCTGCGGGTACTGACGACGCCGCGCGAGGAGCTCGTGCACCTGTACACGGAAATCGGCTCGGAGCACGAGCCCGAGCTCGATAAAAGCTACGGGCAGGCGCTGACCCTGATGGCGATCGGACGGCCTGCCGAGGCGGTGCGGATCCTGGAGCCCCTCGTCAATCGGCACCAGGGCAACACCCTTCTGTATGCGGCCTTGGGGCAGGCGCAGATGCAGGCGAAAATGACGAGCGAGGGGCTGACGACCTTCGAGCATGCACTCAATCTCTTCCCGCGCAACGTGCCCTTGAGCATCCGCTATGCCGAAGCCCTGATGTCCGCCGGCCGTGCGGAGGAGGCGCACGTGCTGCTCCTCGACCTCTTCAACAACGTCGACCCGACGCCGCCGCAGATCCGGCTCACCGCCCTTGCGGCGAGCGCCGCGGGTGATGCCGGTGAAGCGTTCTATTACATGAGCGAATACGACATCTCAAACGGCGATCTGCTCCTCTCGGTGCAGCAGCTGCAGCTGGCACTGAAAGCGCCCAACCTCACCACCGTGCAGCGCGAACGCTACCAGGCGCGCCTTGATGAGATCCGCGATTACCTCGCGGCCGCGCGCATGCAGCGCACCAGCAGTTACTAGCCGCGGCGCGCAAACCCCCGAAAGGCTCATCCATCGGGCTGCTACACTACGCGCCCGTTCGTAAGGCCCCACCGGCAGCATGAGCCCAACGTTCCGCGTCCCGACCCAAGCGCTGGGCCTCGCTCTTGTCTGTCTCGCAGCCGTCGGCTGCGCGGCAGCCCCCGCGAAACGCGATCCGCGGGATCCCTGGGAGCGGATGAACCGCACGACCTACGCGGTGAACGAGAAGCTCGACCGGGCAATCGCAAAGCCCATCGCTAAAACCTATCGGAAGATCACGCCACGATTCGTCCAGACCGGCGTTTCAAACTTCATGGACAACCTCGGCTATCCCATTGTCTTTGTGAACGATCTGTTGCAGGGCAAGTTCAAGCCCTTCGCCTCCGACGTCGGCCGCTTCCTCTTGAATTCGACCGTGGGGATCGCGGGACTCCTTGATCCGGCGACCGATGCGGGCCTGGATAAGAACAATGAGGATTTCGGCTTGACGCTGGGCAAATGGGGTGTCCACCCGGGGCCGTACCTGGTGCTGCCGTTTCTTGGGCCTTCGGACGTGCGGGACGGCCTTGGCAAGGGCGTCGACTATTTCCTCAACCCGCAGAACTACATCAGGAACCGTCCGGTGCGCTATAGCCTGGACGGACTGTATTACCTCGACGCGCGCGCCCGGCTGCTGGATGTTGAAGGGGCGCTCGATAACGCCTACGACCGCTATGCGGTGCTGCGCAGCGTCTATCTGCAGCACCGCCAGTACCTGGTCACAGAGGGCGCCGAGCCCGCCGATGAACCGGAGGATGAGCCACCGCCCGACCCGGAACCGCCGGCGAAATAGCGGGACTTACTCGGTGCTGTCTTTGAGCGAAAAGCCGAGCAGGCCCTTCGGCGTGATGCCGATGGTGAACTCGTGGTTCGCGCCCTGCGCCCGGCGCAGGAGCGTCAGGCCCTCGTGTGACAGGGTCCTCGCCTGCCGCTGCCATTCGGGCTCCGTATAGAATTTCACCGCGAGCGGGTGCTGCGACTCAAACTCGCTTGCAACGCTCTGGGTACGCAGGGCGCCCAGTCCAAATGACGGCCGGCTGCGGATGGGACCGCCCCGGGCGGTGGTGGACGCAAGAGCCCCTTCGATGGCGGCGCGGCACCCGGCCGTGTGCGAGACGCTCACGCACAAGTCGATGGGAGGTTTGATCTTGCCGGCAAGCTTGGCGGGAAACTGCAGTTGGGCGAGCGTACCGGCCGCCGCACTGGAACTTAGCAAAGCCAGGATCAATAACCCGACCCACGGTGCCAATCTACCCAGGCCGTATCGATTTCCTATAGTTGTCTTATAGCCGACCATGGGCGACATCGTGAGCCCATGCGCGCGCACCGTCAGTCAGCTGTCAATGCTTATCCGAACTCCCTGCGCCGCGATTTCTTGTCGGACTTCTCTTACGCAGGCGCCGTAATCCCTTGAATTAAAATGGATTCCACGTCGCTTATCTGCGCCACCGCGTGCAGGGCGGGCGGTAGTTCCTTGAAACGGATGCCACGGCCATGGAGCTTGGCGACCGCGAGCCAGTCGATCAGTACCGCCAAGCCTGCGCTGTCGGAGACGCTCACACCGCCGCAGTCGACCACGAGCACGGGGCCTGCGCCCTTTTGCAGAAGCTTCGCCCCGGCGATGCGCGCGGCGCGCGCGGTCGCAAACGTCAGCGCGCCGCGGACCTGAATCTGACCGGACCCAAGATCCGTGACCGCCACCGCGGCCGGCGCGACGGCGGCCTCCATCAACCCTTGCTCGCAGGCTTCGCAGCGGCGGCCGGAGCTGCCCCGCTGTCGCCTGGCTTACCGCCCTTTTCCATCCGGCTGATGACCTCATCCAGACCCTTCTGGTCAATCTCGGTACCAAAGTCCTCACGGAAACTCTTCACGTAGCTGATGCCGTCGATGACGACGTCCCACGCCTTCCAGCCGTCCGGGCCGCGGCGCATGCTGTAGTTGACCGGCACGGTACTGCCGTTGTCGCGCTTCACCTCGGTGCGCACGGTGACCCTATTGGGATCCGCGCCGGCTCTGGTCGGGAATACCTTCAGCCGGTCGCCCGTGAAGTCGACCAGCGATTTCCCATAATTCTGGATCATCGAATGGTAGAACGCCTCGATGAAGCGCTTCTTCTGCTCGGGCGTCGCATCGCGCCAGTGCGGACCCAGCACGAGCCGCGCCGCATATTCGGTATCAAAGTGCGGCAGCAGATCCTTCTCCACCAGCGCATCGATCTTTGAGGGATCCTTGCGGTACGCATCGCGGTTCGCATCCAGTTCCTTCAGCATGTTCTGCGCCGCCGTCTCAAGCAGCTGCGAGGGGTCCGTGGCATTGGCATCCTGCGCCCTGACGGTACCCGTACCGAGCACGAGTACACCCACGAAGGCCGTTAAAAATTTCATTTCTTGCTCTCCTTATCGTCGCCCTTGCTTGCGTAGCCTGCAAAGAACTTATTGATGAGACTCTCGAGCACGATCGCCGACTGCGTCTGATCGATCTGACTGCCGTTCTTCAGGTAGGTTTCTGAACCGCCGGGACTGATGCCGACGTACTTGCCGCCCAGGAGGCCCTGCGTCTGAACGCTCGCGAAACTGTCCTCGGGAATCTGGTTGTACTGCGGATCAAGACGCATCGTCACGACCGCCTTGTAGTCCTGCGGATCGAACTTGATGAGCTGTACGACGCCGATGCGCACGCCGGCCATGGTGACAGGCGAGCCGGTCTTAAGGTCGCCGATGTTCTCGAAACGCGCGGTGATCGTATAGCCCGCCTTGGTCGGGCCGAGCCGCAAGCCATTGGTCGGCAGCTGCGTCGTCAGAAACAAGAGGGCCGCAAAGCCCAAGAGGACGAAGAAGCCGGTCCCGATTTCGAAAGCTCGATTGTCGCGCATGAAAATTCCTTTCAAAGAAAACCGGCGGTCAGCACATAGTCAAGGAGCAGAATGAGAACCGATGAGGCGACCACCGTGCGCGTCGTCGCAAGCCCGACGCCAGCGGCCGTCGGCTCAGAATAATAGCCCTCATACACCGCCACGAGACTGCAGGCGAACCCAAACACAACACTCTTTGTCACCCCTTCGACCACGTCTTTCAAATCGATCGCACTTTGCATCTGCGACCAGAATGAACCGCGATCGACCCCCATCAGGTGCACGCCGATGAGCTGCGCGCCAAATAGGCCAATGACACTGAACACCGCCGCGAGCAGCGGCATCGCGATCACGCCGCCCAAGAAGCGCGGCGCGGCGACGTAGCGCAGCGGATCGACCGCCATCATCTCCATCGCCGTTAACTGGTCGGTCGCGCCCATGAGTCCAATCTCGGAGGTGAGCGAGGTACCGGCGCGGCCGGCAAAGAGGAGCGCGGTGATGACCGGCCCGAGCTCTTTCAAGAGAGCAAGAGCTGCCGCGGTGCCGAGCGCCTCCTCGGAGCCAAATCGCTGCAGGAGCTCAAAGCCCTGCAGCGCGAGCACCATGCCGACGAAGAGTCCCGACAGCATGATGATGACGAGTGAGCGCGAGCCTGCGTTGTAGATCTGGTTGACGATGAGCCGCGGCCGCGCCAATGCCGGCCCGCACTGCGCGAGGAGCCTCACCATGAAGACCGCAACGGCGCCGAGCTTGCGCAGGCTACGCGTCCACGGCGAATCTGCCAATGCCGCGCTCATGGGTCCTCCACCGCGAGGAGCTCGGTCTCGTAGTCCGGCGCCGGATAATGAAACGGCACGGGACCCTCGGCGCTGCCCTCCATGAACTGCCGCACGACGTCGAGCGAACTTTCGTTGAGCTCTTGGGGAGTGCCTGCGGCCACGACCTTGCCGCCGGAGAGCAAATAGCTATCGTGCGCGATCGAGGCCAGCTCGAGCACATCGTGCGAGACGACGATGCTCGTGATGCCCAACGCCTGGTTCATCTGGCGGATGAGACGCACGATCATGCCGCGCGATATCGGATCAAGCCCGACGAACGGCTCATCGTAAATCAGCAGCTCCGGATCCATGACAATGGCGCGCGCCAGCGCCACGCGCCGCGCCATGCCGCCGGAGAGCTCCGCCGGCATGAGCTGCGCGGCGCCGCGCAATCCCACCGCCTGCAGCTTGGTGAGAACGAGCGTGCGCACGAGCGCCTCGGGCAGGTCCGTGTGCTCGCGCACTGGAAAGGCGACGTTCTCAAATACGTCGATGTCGGTGAGGAGCGCGCCATTCTGAAACAGCATCCCCATGCGCTTGCGCACCGCGTACACCTGTTTTGAAGTCAGGGTCGCAAGGTCCTGCCCCCACGCAAAAACCTTGCCGGAATCCGGCAGCGCCTGCGCCGTCATCAGGCGCAGGAGCGTGGTCTTGCCCGTGCCGCTCGGACCCATGATTCCGGTAATCCGGCCGCGGCGCACGTTGAGATTGATGCCATCAAAGATGGCGCGACCGTCGATGGCGTAATGCACATCGCGCACGTCGATCAGCACCTCGGGTGCGGATGTGACCGAGGGCGGTGCGGGTTTATCCGGTCCCGTCACGCAATAGCCGCGCAGTGCCCCATCAGGCCGCCTGATTTTCCATGGCCGGCTGGTACGCCCCCGTGGTCGCAAGCCCGTTCAACTTTGCACGCCGCAGCAATTCCTTCTGCGCCGCGCCGAGATTTGCACTGTTGCCGCTCCAGGCCGAAAGCGCCGTGTCCTGCAGCGCGCGGCCGTAGCTGAAGGTCAGCGGCCAAGGCATGCCACCGATGCTGTTCATGAGCGAGAGGTGCAGGGTCGCTTCGGTCGGGGACTGCCCGCCCGACAAGAACGCAATGCCGGCCACCGCTGGCGGCACGTGGCGCTTCAGGCAGCGCACGGTCGCCTGCGCCACTTCATCCGGGCTCGCGCGGTTGCTCGCGTTCTTGCCCGAGATCACCATGTTGGGCTTCAGCACCATGCCCTCGAAATCGATTCGCTGTGCATAGAGCTGGTCAAACACCGTCTGCAGCACCGCTTCCGTGACCTCCTCACAGCGCTCGAGTGAGTGCGCCCCATCCATCAGTACCTCAGGCTCCACGATCGGTACGATGTCCTGCTCCTGGCACAGCGCCGCGTAGCGCGCGAGCGCGTGGGCATTTGCCGCAATCGCAAAATCAGTCGGCAAGCCGGTGCCGATATCAATCACGGCACGCCACTTGGCGAAGCGTGCGCCGAGCTTGCGATACTCGATCAGCCGGTCGCGCAGGCCATCCAGCCCTTCGGTGATGGTCTCACCCGGAAATTGCGCGAGGGGTTTCGCGCCGGTGTCGACTTTTATTCCCGGGATAATGCCGATTTTTTCCAGATAGGCCGGAAACAGCACGCCGTCGCGGGTCTTCTGCCGTAGCGTTTCATCATAGAGAATGACGCCGCTGATCGAGGTTGCGACGCCGGGCGCGGTGAACAGCAGCTCGCGGTAGGCTCGGCGGTGCTCCTCGGTCGATTCAAGCTTGATGCCGACGAAGCGCTTTGTGATCGTGCTCGTGCTCTCGTCCGCGGCCAGAATTCCCTTGTTCTTCACCACCATCGCGCGCGCCACGCGCGCAAGCTCAGCACGATTCATCGCAGGTTCTCCCGTTATCAAGCCGGAAAGAATAGCAAATCGCGGGTCCCGTGAGCTTTAGGCTGCCGAATTAGCGCGCGACGCTTGGTCTCGCGCGCAATTAGTACTAAAATGGTCCTACATGTTGCAGAGCTTGACCGTGGACTTAAGCCTGCGCCAACCATCGGAACTCACCATGCTGCGAATCAGCCGATTGACGGACTACGCGACGGTTATTCTCGGCGTGCTCGCCGCAGAGCCCGAACGCGTCCATACCGCGACCGCCCTTGCGGCCCGCACCCGGATTGCCGCCCCCACTGCGAGCAAACTTCTCAAGCAGCTGCACCGCGCGGCCCTCGTGACCTCGATCCGCGGCCTGCACGGCGGTTATCAGCTCGCGCGCCCCGCGCGCGAGATCAGCGCCGCGGCGATCTTGGATGCGCTCGAGGGGCCGCTCGCCCTGACGGATTGTGCCGCCGGCCACGGTCATTGCGGCATCGAGGAAACCTGTCGCGTCGGACGCGGCTGGCAGCGCCTGAACCTCGCCATCCGCCGCAGCCTTGCGGATGTCAGCCTTGCGGAGCTTGCAGGCCTTGATGCCGCACCCACATTGGCTCTGGGCAGCGCAACTTTGAAGGACCGGAGCCAGCACGACCATGAGTGATACCAACACCCAGCTTGAGACGCTGCTCGAGCGCGGCTACCAGCACGGCTTCGTCACCGATATTGAGTCCGACACCGTGCCGCCCGGGCTTGATGAGGACGTGGTGCGCCTCATTTCGAGAAAAAAGGGCGAACCTCAATTCCTGACCGCATGGCGATTGCAGGCGCTGCGGCACTGGCTGACGATGCGCGAGCCGCACTGGGCGCATGTGAAATTCAAGCCCATCGACTATCAGGCCATCTCCTACTACTCGGCGCCCAAGGCCAAGACCGATGGGCCGAAGAGCCTTGCGGATGTCGATCCGAAGCTTCTGGAGACCTATGCGAAGCTCGGCGTGCCGCTGCACGAGCGCGCGCGCCTGGCAGGTGTCGCGGTCGATGCGGTGTTCGACAGCGTCTCGGTTGCGACCACGTTCCGCGAGCGGCTCGCCGCCGCCGGCGTCATCTTCTGCCCGTTCTCCGAGGCGGTGCGCAGCCACCCGGCGCTCATCGAGCAATATCTGGGCAGCGTCGTGCCTTACACCGACAACTACTTCGCCGCGCTCAACTCGGCGGTGTTCTCCGATGGCTCGTTCGTCTATGTGCCCAAAGGGGTGCGTTCGCCGATGGAGCTGTCCACCTACTTTCGCATCAATGCCCTGAACACGGGCCAGTTCGAACGCACGCTGATCATCGCCGATGAGGGCTCGTACGTAAGCTACCTCGAAGGCTGCTCGGCGCCGATGCGCGATGAAAACCAGCTGCACGCCGCCGTGGTCGAGCTCGTCACGCTCGATGACGCCTTCATAAAATATTCCACGGTGCAGAACTGGTATCCCGGGGATGAGAACGGCGTCGGTGGCATCTATAATTTTGTCACCAAGCGCGGCGAATGCCGCGGCAAGAACTCGCACATCTCCTGGACCCAGGTTGAGACCGGCTCCGCCATCACCTGGAAATACCCGAGCTGCGTGCTGCGCGGCGCCGGCTCCATCGGCGAGTTCTACTCCGTCGCGACCGTCAATCATCATCAGCAGGCCGACACCGGCACCAAGATGATTCACATCGGCCCTGATACGCGCAGCACCATCATTTCCAAGGGCATCTCGGCCGGCTTCGGGCAGAACACTTATCGGGGCCTCGTGAAAATTCTGCCGAGCGCGCATGGCGCCCGCAATTTCACCCAATGCGATTCGCTGCTCATGGGGACGCGCTGCGGCGCCCACACGTTTCCATATATCGAGGCCAAGAATCCCACGGCAACCGTGGAGCACGAGGCGAGCACCTCGAAGATCAGCGACGATCAGCTCTTCTACTGCCAGCAGCGCGGCATCTCGACCGAGGATGCCGTCAACATGATCGTGAGCGGCTTCTGCAAATCCGTCTTCAAGGAGCTGCCCATGGAATTTGCGGTCGAAGCGCAGAACCTGCTCGCCGTCAGCCTCGAAGGAGCGGTCGGATGAGCGCGCTTTTGAAGATCGACAACCTCCAAGTCGCGGTCGGGGCGAAGAAAGTACTGAACGGCGTCTCGCTCGAAGTGCGCCCCGGTGAGGTGCACGCGATCATGGGCCCGAACGGCTCGGGCAAAAGTACCCTCGCACACGTGTTAGCCGGCCGTCCCGGTTACACCCTGAGCGCGGGCAGCGTGAGCTTCGAGGGTCGCGACCTGCTCGCGCTTTCTCCCGAGGAGCGCGCGCGCGCGGGTGTCTTTTTGGGCTTTCAATATCCGGTTGAGATCCCGGGCGTCAACAACGTGTACCTGCTGAAGGCCGCATTGAACGCGGCGCGCAAGGAGCGCGGGCTGCCGGAGGTGGATGCCTTCGAGTTTCTGGGGCTGGTGCGCGAGAAGATGAAATTCATGCGCATGGATGAAAGCTTCCTCGGCCGCGGCGTCAATGAGGGGTTCTCGGGCGGTGAGAAGAAGCGCAACGAAATCCTGCAGATGCTGGTACTTGAACCTAAGCTTGCGATCCTGGATGAAACCGACTCCGGGCTCGACATCGATGCGTTGAAGGTGGTCGCACAGGGCGTCAACAGCCTGCGCGCGCCCGAGCGCTCCTTCGTCCTGGTCACGCATTACCAGCGCATGCTCGACTACATCGTGCCCGATTTCGTGCATGTACTCGTGAATGGCCGCATCGCCAAGAGCGGCGACCGAAGCCTCGCACTCGAACTCGAGCGCCGCGGCTACGAGTGGGTGAGCGAAGAGGCGGCCTGAGGGTTGTTTCGATGACGAGCGCACTTGCCACCCGTATCGCCCAGGAGTACGCCGCCGTCGCGGCGGACCTGCCGCTCGCCGTCGTCAGTGCCCATGAGCGTGAGCGGGCCATGAAGACGCTCGGCTCTCAGGGTCTGCCGATCGCGCGCGATGAAAACTGGAAGTATGCGAACCTGCGCGCGCTTGAGCGGGTGCGATTCGCGCCCGCCGCGGCGCCGCCGGCGGCGGTGTCAGCGGCCGCGCTGCCTGCCGCGGTTCAAGGTTACCTCCGCTACACGTTTATTGACGGCGTCTTTGCCGCGGAGCTGTCAAGCGGCACGCGCGATGCGGCCGCGGCACGGCCGTCCGCGGCGCATCGACAAGTCCTATCGATCGATGCGCGTTTTGCGCTTTTGAACGACGCCTTTGCCAACGACGCTGCGGTGCTCGACATTGCCGCGGCAGATGCCCACCCCAGCTGCATCGAAGTGCTGTTCGTGGCGAGCGCGGAGGCCGTCCGCGCCGCATCCTATCCGCGGCTGCTGGTGCGGGTTGGGCCAGGCGCGCAGCTTAATCTCATCGAGCGGCATGTCAGCATCGGGTCGGAAGCGAACTTCGTCAACGCCGCGGTGCAGATCGATCTTGCGGCCGCGGCCAGCATGACCCATTACCGGGTGCAGGAGATGGCAGCGCGCAGCACCTGGATCGATACGCTGAGCGCAAGCGTCGGCTCGCAGGCGAGCTACCGCCAGCACCTCGTGCATCTGGGTGCGCTCGCCGCGCGCTCCACCCTGCACGTGCTCCTCGCCGGTGAGCGCGCGAGCGTGCAGCTGCACGCCCTCGCCGCCGGCGACCGGCAGCAGGTACTCGATGCCTACGCCCTCATTGAGCACGCCGCACCTCATGCGCGGAGCGAACAGATCTTCCGCGGCATCGCCGCCGGTCGCGCTCGTGTGGCCTTCAACGGCAAGGTCACGGTGCGCGCCGGCGCCCACGGCACTGACTCGCGCCAGTCGCTGCGCGGACTGCTTGCGGGAGCGGAGGCCGAGATTGATGTGCGGCCGCAGCTTGAGATCCATACCGACGATGTACGTTGCAGTCACGGCGCCACCGCCGGCAAGCTCGACGACAACGTGCTTTTCTATTTGCTCTCGCGCGGTATTGATCGTGACACTGCGCAGCAGCTATTGAAGTGGGCGTTTCTCGCCGACGTCGTGGCGCGGATCGAGATCCCCGACTTGAAGAGAAGCATTGAGCTTGCGCTCGCGGGGCGTCTGGACGTGGTGAAGGACCTGAAGGAACTCATATGACTGCCGCTACCGCGCAGAAGAGCGAGGCTCAACAGCCCCTTGACGCCGAGAGCGTGCGCCGGGATTTCCCGATTCTTGCGCGCAGCATCAACGGCAGGCCGCTGGTGTACCTCGACAGCGCCGCCTCCTCCCAGCAGCCGCTGTCGGTCATGCGTGCGGTGGAGCGCTACGAGACGCACTCGCACGCGAACGTGCATCGCGGTGTGCATACCTTGAGCCAAGAGGCGACCGACGCGTTTGAAGGCGCGCGCGACCGCGTGCGACGTTTCATCAATGCGCGCTCGACACATGAGATCGTATTCGTGCGTGGCACGACGGAGGCGATCAATCTCGTTGCCCAGGCGTATGTGCGGCCGCGCTTTGGCGCCGGCGACGAGATCCTCATCAGCGCCCTCGAGCACCACGCCAACATCGTTCCCTGGCAGATGGTGTGCGCGCAGACCGGCTGCACCTTGAAGGTCGCGCCCATCAATCGCAAGGGCGAGATCATCTTCGATGAGTTTGCGGCGCTGTTGTCGCCGCGCACGCGCCTGGTCGCGATCGCGCATGTATCAAACGCGCTCGGCACGATTCTGCCCGTCAAACGCATGATCGCGGCCGCCCATGAACACGGCGCGCGCGTTCTCGTCGACGGCGCGCAGGCCGTGCCGCACGAGCGTGTCGATGTGCGCGCGCTCGATGCAGATTTCTACGCGTTCTCGAGCCACAAGCTCTATGGGCCGACCGGCATCGGCGTGCTCTACGGGCGCGAGGAGATCCTGGAGTCGATGCCGCCCTGGCAAGGAGGCGGCGACATGATCCGCACGGTCACTTTCGAGGCGAGCACCTACAACGACCTGCCGTGGAAATTTGAAGCCGGCACGCCACATATCTCCGGCGCGGTCGGACTTGGCGCGGCGATCGACTATGTCGAGGCCTTGGGGCTGGAGGCCATCGCGGCCCACGAGCAGCGCCTCTTGAAGCTTGCGACCGCCGCATTGACCGCGATTCGAGGCGTTGAAATCGTGGGTACTGCGGCCCACAAGGCGGCAGTCGTCTCCTTCACGATGACGGGCGTACACCCGCATGATATCGGTACGATCCTCGATCACGAAGGCATCGCCATCCGCACCGGCCACCACTGCGCCATGCCGGTCATGGATTTCTTCGGCGTGCCGGCGACCGCGCGCGCCTCCTTCGGCTGCTACAGCACGAGCGATGATCTCGCGCGACTCGTGGCGGCAGTGGAACGCGTGCGAGAGGTCTTCGCGTGATGGACTTGAAGGATCTCTACCGCGACGTGATCCTTGATCACAATCGCAAGCCGCGCAATTTCGGGCGCCTGGATCCTGCCGACGCCCAGGCCGAGGGCCACAATCCGCTCTGCGGTGACCGGCTGTCGGTATTCGTACGCTTGAATGGCGATCGCATCGAGGACCTGCGCTTCGAGGGCAAGGGCTGCGCCATCTCAACCGCCTCGGCCTCTCTCATGACGGAGGCCGTCAAGGGCAAGACGCGCGCGGCGGTGGATGCGATCTTTCATCGCGTCCATGATCTCCTCACGCGTGAGGATGCGCCGGCAGCGGAGGATCTGGGCAAGCTTGCCGCGCTCTCCGGCGTGCGCGAGTTCCCGGTGCGGGTGAAATGCGCAAGCCTCTGCTGGCACACCTTGAACGCTGCGCTTGAGAAGCGCGCCAGCGTCTCAACGGAGTAAGGCCGTGCGCTCACACGAAAATCAGCCCTTCGTCGTCAATCGCGAAGTGCGCGCCGTGATCGTCCCGGCGGGCGTTGAGGTCAAATTGAAGCCGGGCCAGGCGGGCTACATCACGCAGGCGCTCGGCGGCAGTTTTACGGTGTACCTCGACGGCAATCTGTTGCGCGTTGCCGGTGAGGATGCCGATGCCATCGGCCAGGATGTGGTGAAGCCGCCGGAGCTGCCGCCCAACGCCACCGAAGAGGATGTGCGCAAGCTTGCCTGGGATCAAATGCGCACCTGCTACGATCCGGAGATCCCCATCAATATTGTCGATCTCGGGCTCGTGTACGAATGCGATGTCAAACAGAATGAGGACGGCACGCGCAGCATCGATGTGAAGATGACGCTCACGGCGCCCGGCTGCGGCATGGGTGAAGTGCTGGTCGCGGATGTCAAAGAGAAGATCGAGCGCATCCCGACCGTGCGCGGCGCCGCGGTTGATCTGACATTCGATCCGCCCTGGAGCCAGAGCATGATGTCCGAAGCCGCGCGCCTGCAAACCGGGATGTTCTGAGGGCCATGTCGCAGGAGTGGCTGGATCTCGGCGCAGCACAGGACCTGACCGATCAGCATTCGCTGTCGGTTGAAGTCGATGACCTGCCGATCGTGATTGCGCGCTGCGGCAATGGTCTGTACGCCGTTGAGGATCGCTGCAGCCACGATGGACAGAGCCTTACGGGCGCGGACATCGAAGCTTGCGAGATCATCTGTCCGCGCCACGGCGCCCGCTTCTGCCTCAAATCCGGGGCGGCACTGACGCCACCTGCATACGAGCCGTTGCGCACGTTCAACGTGCGCGAGGAGGCCGGACGCATTCTCCTCGAGCGCCCGGCATGAAGCGCCTCACGCTGGTGCGCCATGGGCACGCGAAGTTCAAAGGCGCCGAGTTGAAGGACTTTGAGCGCCCGCTCAGCCGCCGCGGCAAGGCAGAAGCCAAGGAAACTGCCGCTTTGCTCTACGCGCAGGCGCTCATTCCGGAGCTGTTGCTGGCAAGTCCGGCTACCCGCACGTTGCAGACCGCGGAGATTTTCGTGCGCCAACTGCACCTGGCGGAGCGCCAGCTGCGGCCGCAGGAATCGTTGTATCTTGCCAGCGCCGATCAGCTGCTGCAGGCGATCCAGGGCGTCGGCAGCCGCATCGGACATCTCATGATCATCGGCCACAACCCGGGCGTATCGGAGCTTGCCAATTATCTTGCGCCGCAGGCGAAGCTTGGGGAGTTTGCAACCTCCGCAGCCTGCACGATGGATTTCGAAGTTCTTGAATGGCCGCTCATCGTCGCAGCCTCCGCCGCCAATGTGCAGCAGGAGGGCCCCGCGCCACGCTTCTTCGGGCTGTCAAAATAGCGCGCCCTTCGCAATCCCGATTGGCGCTTATCGTGCCGACCGGGGCAATGGGATACGGGATGCGCGCCGCTCAGTCGCGGGTTCTAGCACTCCGGAACATTGACGGCGAGCCCGCCCTGGGAGGTCTCTTTGTAGATCGTCGACATGTCGGCGCCCGTCTGCCGCATGGTCGCGATGACTTGATCGAGGGACACCTTATGCGTGCCGTCACCACGGGTCGCAAGCCGCGCCGCGTTGATCGCTTTGACAGCGCCCATGGCATTTCTCTCAATGCACGGGATCTGCACGAGCCCGGCGACCGGATCGCAGGTTAGACCGAGGTTGTGCTCCATGCCGATCTCTGCCGCATTCTCGACCTGCTCATTGGTGCCATGCACCGCCGCTACGAGCCCTGCGGCCGCCATCGAGCAGGCGACACCGACCTCGCCCTGACAACCCATCTCGGCCCCTGATATCGACGCGTTCTGCTTGTAGAGCATGCCCATCGCAGCGGCGGTGAGGAGAAAGCGGATCACGCCGTCGTCGTTCGCACCAGGCTCAAAGCGCCGGTAGAAATGCAGCACGGCCGGTACGATGCCGGCCGCGCCGTTGGTGGGCGCGGTCACGACCCGCCCGCCCGCCGCGTTTTCCTCATTCACCGCGAGCGCCCAGGCGTTCACCCAGTCCATGACCTCGAGCGGGTTGGGCGCAGCTTTGCCCTCGGTCAACATCCGGTAAAGTTTCGGCGCCCGCCGCCGCACCTTCAGCACGCCCGGCAGGAGTCCAGTCTGGCGGAAGCCGCGCGCGACACAGGCCTGCATCACTCCCCAGAGGCGCAAGAGTCCCGTGCGCACTTCCTCCTCGGTGCGGAAGCGACGCTCATTCGCCATCACGATTTCAAAGATCTCGAGCCCCTGTTCGCGACAGCGCAGCAGCAGCTCGTCGCCCGAACCAAAAGGATAAGGCGCAGGCGGCACGCCCGCGGCCGCCACCGGCGTCTCATCGCCGCGCACGATGAAGCCGCCGCCGATGGAAAAATAATCCTCTTCGCGCAGCATTGTGCGCTGCGCACCGAGTGCGCTGAAGCGCATCCCGTTCGAGTGGCGCTCCAAGCGCTCGTGCCGCATGAACAACAGCTGCATCGGCTCATCGAAAGGCACCTCGTGCCGTCCGAGCAGATTGATCCGGCCGCCGGCGCGAATGCGCGCCACCGCAGGCTCCATCTGATCAGGATCCACGCTCTCGGCATCCGCGCCCTCGAGGCCGAGGAGAATCGCCCGATCCGTGCCGTGGCCCAAACCCGTGAGCGCAAGCGAGCCGTACAGGCGCACGGCAATTTCCTGCGTCGCTGCGAGGAGGCCGTCCTTCTCAAGGCCCTGCACGAACTCGCAGGCCGCGCGCATGGGTCCCATGGTATGCGAGCTCGAAGGCCCGATACCGATCTTGAAAATATCAAATACGCTCAACGTCATTCGAGTAAGCCGCTCATTCTTCGGCGAGCGACAACAGGCTTGCGTTGCCCCCGACCGCCGCTGTGTTGGTGCTGACCGTCTGCTCGGTTGCAAAACGCGCCAGGTAATGCGGGCCGCCGGCCTTGGGGCCCGTGCCCGAAAGCCCGCAGCCGCCAAAGGGCTGCACGCCCACGACCGCACCGATCATATTCCGATTGATGTAGATATTCCCGATACGCGCGCGCGCCGCTATGCGATCGGCGACGGTGTCGATGCGCGTATGGATCCCAAGCGTGAGCCCATAGCCCATGGCGTTGATCGAATCGACGACCTCATCAAGGTCCCCGGCACGGTAGCGCACCACATGCACGATGGGTCCAAACACCTCGCGCTCAAGCGAGCGCAGCGCCGGCAGCTCAACCGCCAGAGGCGCGAAAAACCGCCCGCCTCGCAAGGCTTGCGGCAGCGGCGTGCGGTGCTGCCAGGCGCCGCCGGCGCTGACGCGCGCCGCATGCGCCGTCAGCATTGCAAGCGCCTCGCGATCGATGACGGGACCGACGTCGGTCGCAAGCAGTGCCGGATCCCCGACCACGAGCTCATCCATGTAGCCTGCCAGGAGCTCCTGCACGCGCGGCGCCACTTCCTCCTGCAGCAGCAGCACACGCAACGCCGAGCAGCGTTGCCCCGCGCTATTGAACCCTGAGGCCACGACATCGAGCACCACCTGCTCGGGCAGCGCCGAGCTGTCCACCAGCATTGCATTGATGCCGCCGGTCTCGGCGATGAAGGTCGCGATCGCGCCGCTTCTGCCGGCAAGACTCTTTTCGATAAGCCGCGCGGTCTCGGTCGATCCGGTGAAGACGACCCCGGCAATGCGCGGATCACGGCTGAGCGCCGCGCCGACCGTTGCCCCCTCGCCGGGCAAAAACTGCAACGCCTCGACGGGCACCCCCGCCGCGTGCAGCAATTGAACGGCGAGCGCCGCCGTCAGCGGGGTCTGCTCGGCAGGCTTTGCGACGACCGTGTTGCCGGCGGCGAGCGCCGCGCTCACCTGGCCGGTGAAGATCGCGAGCGGAAAATTCCACGGGCTGATGCAGGCAAATGTGCCGCGCGCGCGCAGGCGCAAAATATTCCGCTCGCCGGTCGCGCCGACGAGCAGCGCTTCGCGGCCGAAGAGCAGCCGCGCCTGCTGTGCGTAATAACGCAGAAAATCGACCGCCTCGCGCACCTCGGCGACGCTGTCGGGCAGGCTCTTGCCCGCCTCGAGGACGCAGCGCGCGATGAACTCATCGCGCTTCTCCTCGAAGAGCTCCGCGGCGCGCTCGAGAATCGCCGCGCGCGCCTCGGCGCCGCGCGCTTCCCAGGCGCCGAACGCTGCGCCCGCCCCGCCCACGGCGCGTTCAACATCGGTGGCGGAAGCCTGCGTCACGGCGCCAATCGACTGCGATTCGCGCGCCGGGTTCACGAGCTCCTGCCGCGCGCCGCTGCCGGGCTTGCCATTGATGAGGGCGCTCGCGCGCCACGCGGATGCCGCGGCCTTCTCGCAGGCGCTCTTGAGGGCGGAAAGTTCGGCCGTGTCCGCGAAATTCACCCCCAGGGAATTGATCCGCTCGCTGCCAAATAATTTCAGCGGCATCACGATGCGCGGATGCGCAACCTGCGCGAGCTTGTCGACCTCGGCGATGGGATCGGCGACTACTTTCTCCGCCGGCAGGCGCTCATCGACCACACGATTCACAAACGATGTGTTGGCGCCGTTCTCGAGAAGCCGCCGCACGAGATAGGGCAGCAGATCCTCGTGCGCGCCGACGGGCGCATACACGCGGCAGGCATAGCCGGGGCCGTGCGGGCCGATCACCTGCGCATAGAGCTCCTCCCCCATGCCATGCAGGCGCTGAAATTCGAAGGCGCGCGGCCGGCCGCGGAACAGTTCGGTGACGTAGGCGACCGTATGCGCGTTGTGCGTCGCAAACTGCGGGAAGATGACATCGCTCGCCCTCGATAAAAGCCGCGCGCAGGCAAGGTAGGAAACATCCGTGCTCGCTTTACGCGTGAACACCGGATAGCCGTGAAGCCCGCGCTCCTGCGCGCGCTTGATCTCGCTGTCCCAGTAGGCGCCCTTGACGAGACGCAGCGTCACCTGCCGGCCGAGGGCGCGGCAGCGGGCGATCAGCCATTCGATGAGCGCGCGGCTTCTTTTCTGATACGCCTGCACGGCAAGCCCAAAAGCGTCGTAGCCCTGCAGCTCCTCGCTTGTGAGCACCTTGTCTATGAGGATGAGCGACAGCTCGAGACGCTCGGCCTCCTCCGCATCGATGGTGAGGCCGACGCCGGCCTCGCGGGCGAGCCTCGTGAGCGCGATCAGCCGCGGCGCGAGCTCGAACACGACGCGCTCGCGCTGCGCGAACTCGTAGCGCGGATGCAGCGCCGAGAGTTTGACGGAGATGCTGTGGCGCGCCGTCATGGGAACATCGGGGCGCACCGCGCGGCCGACGGCGAGAATCGCGGCGCGATATTTCTCAAGGTAATGGGCCGCGTCAGCCTCTGTCAGCGCAGCCTCTCCCAGCATGTCGAACGAATAGCGGTAGGCGCGCTCAGCCTGCCCGTCGGCGCGCTCGAGTGCCTCCTCGATGCTGCGCCCCATGACGAACTGGTGTCCGAGGATGCGCATCGCCTGGCGCAGCGCGGCGCGTGCGAACGGCTCGCCCAGTCTGCTCGCAAGACGCGCGAACCAGCCGCCCACCGAGGTGACCTCGGCACGGTCGACATCAACGATGCTGCCGGTCAGCATGAGACCCCAGGTTGAGGCGTTCACAAACAGCGAATCGCTGTCGCCCAAATGTGTCTGCCAGTCGCCGGAGGAAATCTTGTCGGCGATCAGCCGATCCGCCGTGTGCGCATCGGGAATGCGCAACAATGCCTCGGCCAGACACATTAAAATGACACCCTCGCGCGAGGCGAGGTGGTATTCGCGCAGGAAAGCGTCGAGTCCCGAGCCGCTCGGCCGCGCCGCACGCACCGCCCGCACCAGCGCGAGCCCACGGGCCTGCACGGCCGCGGCGCCGGCCGGATCCAGGCGCGCATCCTGCGACAGGGCCCGCACTATCGGCTCCTCCGGGGCAAGATATGTCGAATTGATCACAGCGCCGACCGAGGAGAGGAGCGCAACGTTGTCTGGCACGACGAAGCGCGCCGCAGCAAAAGGTGAAGAGTGCATGGTGCGAGTATAATTCAAGCG